>CEPP01016287.1_pt1 | contig 17822 bp, 17 predicted proteins | sample 530521 | NCBI WGS metagenome assembly CEPP01 (sample SAMEA2620256, study PRJEB7988) | marine metagenome | biome: marine biome (ENVO:00000447); feature: surface water layer (ENVO:00002042); material: "saline water (ENVO:00002010), including plankton (ENVO:xxxxxxxx)" | depth 5 m | reverse complement strand
TCCGTCTCGCTCCGCGAGCCACCTTCTCCCCCGAGGGGAGAAGGATCAGCCCCCCACCTTCCCGAAGTCGGCGACGCGGCCCATGACGGTGCGGACCTGGCCCAGCAGTTTCAGGCGATTGTCGCGCTCGGCGGGAACGTCGGAGTTGACCATGACGGCGGTGAAGAAGGCATCGACCGGCGCGCGCAGGTGGCTGAGCGCGGTCATGGCGGCGGCAAAGTCCTCGGTGGCCAGCGCCGCATCGACCTCGGTTCCGGCCTTCGACACGGCGGCGATCAGGGCGGTTTCCTCAGGCGAGGCACCGTCCAGCGCGACGGGTTCGCCCTCGGGCAGCGGGCCCTTCTTGGCCTCGGCCCGCAGGATGTTCGACGCCCGCTTGTAGCCCGCCAGCAGGTTCTCGCCGTCCTCGGTCTCGAGGAAGGCCCCCAGCGCCTCGACCCGCCGCACGATGCGGACCAGATCGTCGTCGCCCAGCGAGAACACCGCGTCCACCAGATCGTGCCGTTGGCCTTGGTCGCGGAGGAGGACCTTCAGGCGGTCGGCGAAGAAGGCGAGGAGTTCGGCCAAGCTTTCATCGGAAACCGGGGGAATGTGATCGTATCGAACCTCTACTGTCGGATCAAAGCCCGGTTTGCGCACGGCCAGCCCCCGCTCTCGCGCTTGATCAGCGGCAACATCGTCGCGTGCTTCTTCAGCGTATTCGGCAGCCATCCTAACCAGCACCGACGCCATCAGAACGACCCTTGTAATAGGAACCCGCACCCCATTCTCCAGCACCAGCCGGATCACGCCGAGCGCCGCCCGCCTCAGGGCGAAGGGATCCTTCGAGCCCGTCGGCTTTTCGTCGATGGCGAAGAAGCCGACCAGGGTGTCCAGCTTGTCAGCCAGCGCCACGGCCACGGTCAGGGGCGCGGTCGGCACCGCATCGTTCGGGCCCTGCGGCTTGTAATGGTCGCGGATGGCGTCGGCGACGGCGTCGCCCCACCCGTCCGCTTCGCGGCCACCCTCCCCATCAAGGGGAGGGAGATCGGCGCCGTCTCCCTCCCCCTTGTGGGGAGGGTCCGCCTGAAGGGCGGGGGTGGGGGCAAGGCGCGCATAATACCCGCCCATGATCCCCTGCAGCTCGGGGAACTCGCCCACCATGCCGCTGGCCAGATCGGCCTTGGCGAGGCGGGCGGCCTGTTCGGCCTGAACGGCGTCAGCGCCGACCAGCGGGGCGATCTCGCGGGCCAGGGCGGCGATGCGGTCGACCCGCTCGGCCAGCGTGCCCAGTTTGGCGTGGAAGGTGACGCCCTCCAGCTTCTTCGCCCAGACGTCAAAGCCGACCTTGCGGTCCTCGTCCCAGAAGAAGCGGGCGTCGTTCAGGCGGGCCGACAGCACGCGGGCATTGCCGGCGGCCAGCGCCGTTCCGCCATCGCTGGCCTCGACATTGGCGACGACGACGAAGTTCGGGGCGAGTCGCTGCGCGCGTCCGCCCCCCTCCCCGCCTTCGGCGGTACTCCCCCCGCTTTGCGAGGGGAGAGAAACCGCGAAATACTTCTGGTGCACCTTCATCGACAGGCGCACCACCTCGGGCGGGAGGTCGAGGAAGGCGGGGTCCATCTCGCCCAGGATCGGCGTCGGCCATTCGGCCAGCCCGGCGACCTCGTCCAGCAGGCCGTCGTCGTCGACCAGTTCCAGACCGCGGGCCTGGCACACCGCCCGCGCCGCCTCCAGAATCTTCAGCCGCCGGTCGGTAGCATCCAGCAGCACATGCTCGCGCTCCAGCCGGGCGCGATAGTCCGCGAAATCCTTGACCCCAAACGGCTGGCCCGAGCCCATGAAGCGGTGGCCTTCGGTCACATCGCCGCTCGCGATGCCGTCGATGGCGAACGGCACCACGGCCCCGTCGAACAGGCAGACGATCCGCTTCAGCGGCCGCACCCAGCGCAGCGTGCCGGTGCCCCAGCGCATCGACTTGGGCCAGGGGAAGTCGCGCACGATCCGCTCGACCATCTCGGGGATCAGGGCCGCAGTCGCCCGCCCCTGCTCCGAGATCACGGCAAACAGCACGCCGTCCCGCTCGACCAGCTGGTCGCGGGCGAGACCCGTCTTGCGCAGGAAGCCCTCCAGCGCCTGTTCGGGCGCGCTGGTCTTCGGGCCTTTGATCTCTTCCTCGCGGTCGGGCGTCGCCGCCGGCAGTCCCTCGACCACCAGCGTCAGCCGCCGCGGCCCGGCAAAGGTCGTCAGCGCCTCGAACGTCAGGCCCGCCGCCTTCAGCCGCTCGGTCGCCATCCGCTCCAGATCACGCGCCGCCCCGCCCTGCATGCGGGCCGGGATCTCTTCGGAAAACAGTTCAATGAGGAGTTGGGGCATTACGCACGTCCCCTTTCCTGCTCGACCCATTCGGTGGCGCAGGCCTTACAGAGATCCCGGATGCGGCCGATGTAGCTTTGTCGCTCGGCGACCGCGATGGCCCCGCGCGCATCCATCAGATTGAACAGGTGCGAGGCCTTCAGCACCTGATCATAGGCCGGGAGCACCAGCGCCTGACCCTGCGGGCCCTTCATGGCGAGGAACCGTTCGACTTCGGCCACCATGTCCTCGAACCGGCGCTTCAGCCCGTCGACGTCATAACCGTGGAAATTGGCCTCGGACTGCTGGCGCTCGTTCTCGAGGAAGACCTCGCCATAGGTCAGGCCGTCCTTGTTGAAGCGAAGGTCGTAAACATTATCAACGCCCTGCACATACATGGCCAGCCGCTCCAGCCCATAGGTCAGCTCGCCCGAGACCACATCGACCTCGATCCCGCCGACGCCCTGGAAATAGGTGAACTGCGTCACCTCCATGCCGTCGCACCAGACCTCCCAGCCCAGCCCCCAGGCCCCGACCGTCGGGTTCTCCCAGTCGTCCTCGACGAAGCGGATGTCGTGCAATTTCGGATCGATCCCGATCGCCTCCAGCGACCCCAGATAGAGCGCCTGCAGGTCCTCCGGATTGGGCTTCAGGATCACTTGATACTGATAATAGTGCTGTAATCTATTGGGATTTTCGCCATAGCGGCCATCGCCGGGCCGGCGGCTGGGCTGCACATAGGCCGCCTTCCACGGGCGCGGGCCCAGCGCGCGCAGCACGGTCGCGGGGTGCAGGGTGCCGGCCCCCACCTCGATGTCATAGGGCTGCAGGATCGCGCACCCCTGATCGCCCCAGTATTTGTGGAGGGTCAGGATCAGGTCCTGAAACGAAAGAGGTTCGGTGGTCACGTCAGGCATTTCGTCCGGGGAAGAAGGCGGCGGACCCTAGACGCGCCGGGCCGTGGCGACAAGGCGACTGCACCGTTCCTTAAGCGTCGGCGGGCAGGATGGCGCCATGAGACAGCTGGACCAATTCCGCAGGCGCGCCGCCCGCTATCTGGAGATCGAGGCCGTAACCGTGGCCCCCGCGCGCGGCCTGTTCAGCCTCAGCTTTGACGACTTCCCCGAGAGCGCCTGGAGCGTCGCCGGACCGATCCTGGCTGACCACGACGTGCGGGCCACCTATTATGTCTGCGGCGGGCTGGAGCGCGGCACCAATCTGGACCTGCCCCAGTTCACGACCGAACAGCTTCAGGCACTGCATGCGGCGGGCCACGAGATCGGATGTCATACCTTCGGCCACGACAGCGTGCTGCGGCTGGCCGGCCCGGCACTGATCGACAGTCTGGACCGCAACGCCCGCTGGGTGGCCGAGCGGCTGGACGGCTATCGGATGCAGACCTTTGCCTATCCGTTTGGGGATGCCTCCCTCAGTGCGAAACGCGTGCTGCGCGACCGGTTCGATCTGGCGCGCGGCGTTCGCGAAGGCCTGAGCCTCGGGCGCGAGGACCGGATGCTGATCAAGAGCTTCGGCATGGAGAGCCGCCGCCTGCCCGGCTACGACCTTGCGACCATGATGGCCGAGGCGGCGACGAACAAGGGCTGGCTGACCGCCTATGCCCACGATGTCTCCGACCACCCCACCCCCTATGGCTGCACGCCCGCCGACCTCGATCGGGTGCTGACGCTGGCGAAACAAGCTGGCCTGACGATCCTGCCCATGGGTCATGCGTGGGGGGAGTGTGTGGGTCGCCAGACCCAGCGAAACGCCGCCTGAAAGAGGCTCGTCATCCTCGGACTTGATCCGAGGATCGGTCCGGGCAGACCTTCCGACGTTCACGCCGACACCGATCTTCGGGTCAAGCCCGAAGATGACGATCTATGACTTACGCCGCCTTCACGTCTGGAGAAGCCTTCCGCGCATCGGCCCAGCGGATCAGGGCGGCGCGGGGCCAGGCGACAATCCACGAGCGGGCGGTGTATTTGCCCTCCTCGATCAGGGCCTTGCGGGTCGGAGAGCTGGTGGCGGCACGCTCGGTGTGGATCTCGCCCGGGCCCTGATGGACCATGAAGGCCCCGTGCTTCAGCGGGTTGAGCCGCAGATAGGCCAGCCGCGGGCTGATCTGCTCCAGCGGCGGGTCATAGAACCAGCTGGAGCCCAGCATCCCCGCCATCTCCGGACGGGTCTTGAGGATTTCGGCGGCCGTGGCCCAGGCCCGGTCCCAGCCGGCCTCGTTGAAATCGGACAGCTCGCGGCTCTCGGTATGCACCTCCAGCCAGGGCTTCCACGCCTGGGCGGCGGCATAGGCCGGGATCACCGACCAGCCCCAGCCCTCGCGCGCATGGCGCAGCACCTGTCCGGGGCCCATGGGCGAGCTGAGGTCGATCATCTGGGTGCGCGCGCCGGGCACGCTCAGCGCCAGCGACAACCGCACATCCTTGGCCCAGAAGTCGCGGTCATAGGGGTCAGCGGCCGCGGTCAGGAAGTCCGCCATCCGACCGATCCACTCGGGATAGAGCTCCAGACTGGCCTGCGGCAGGCGCTCGGCCGCGATCCGCTTCGGCAACTCCAGCGCATAGTGGGCGATCAGGGCCCGGCGGTGATCGACAGTAAGGCCGGTGCCGAAGGCCGCGCACAGCGCCTCTTCCACCCGATGTCCGGGCTGGTCGAAATCCCAGTGCGGGGCCGAGGCGGCGGCCGCAGCGGCGGCGTCATCCGCAAGGGCGGCCAGAAGGGCGCGATCCGCCTCCGACACGCGGGCACGGACGGCATCGAAGCGGGCGATCAGGTCGGGGCTGAGCGTTTTCATGACGCCATCCTACCGGACCACCGGTTTGCGGCCCGTTAAGCCCCCAGCCGAGCCTGCCGCACCCACCAGTCGGGATGAGCCCCCTCCAGCGCCCCGGCCGCCCGGGCTGCTGTTGCTGCATCGTCGTACAGACCGAATACTGTAGCGCCCGAACCGGACATCCGTACCAGCCGCGCCTGCCCCTCGGCCCGCACAGCGTCCAGTGCCGTGCCAATTGCGGGGGTGTTCAACAGGGCAGGCGCCTCAAGGTCGTTCCTCTGAGCGGCCAGCCAGCCGATCACGGCCTCGGCGTCCCAACTGGCCGGGCCTGCCGGACGGTCGGCGCCCCCCACGCCCAGCCTGTCATAGGCCCCGTAGACGGCACCCGTCGGCGACGGCACGCCCGGATTGACCAACACAGCATGAAGCGTCGGCAGGCGCGGCTCGGGCGTCAGAACCTCGCCCTTCCCCTCGGCCCAGGCGGGAGTAGATGCCAGACACATGAGCCCGTCCGCCCCCAGCCCACTGGCCACCTGGACCAGCACCGGATCCTCAAGGTCCGGCGCCAGATACCGCCGCGCCAGTCTCAGCGCCGCCCCTGCATCGGCCGAGCCCCCGCCCACCCCGGCGGCCACGGGCAACCGCTTGTCCAGCGTCAACGACAGGGAGGAGGTCTCAAGACCGGTGGCCGCGCCCAGTCCGGCAAGCGCCCGGAGCACCAGATTGCCCGCCTGCCCGGCCGGGTCCCTGATCAAGGCATCCGCAAACGGTCCGACCACCGACAGCCCCGGTGGCCCGTCCGGGTCGAGGATCAGCATGTCCCCGACGTCGGCGAACGCCACGAGACTGCTTAAGGGGTGATAGCCGTCAGCCTCAACCGGCCCGACATGCAGGAACAGATTGATCTTGGCCGGAGCCACCTCGACCCACTGCATGGGGCTCAGGACGCCCCGTTGGCCGAACCGGTCGGAGAGGCGGGCAGGCCCGACTCCAGCTTCTGCTCCACGGCGGTCCGCAGCTCGGCGTCCGGCTCAAGCGTCAGCACCCGGTTCCACTGGAACACCGCCTCGCGCTGCCGACCGACCTGCCAGTAGGCATCGCCCAGATGGTCATTGATCACGGCATTGGCGGGTTCACCGTCGACCGCACCTTCCAGAATGCCGACCGCCTGCTCGTAGCGGCCCTGCTGGTAACGCGCCCAGCCCAGCGAATCCTGGATATTGGCATTGCCCGGATCGATCTCGGCCGCCCGGGCGATCAGTTCGGCGCCCTGATCGACGCGGCGGCCGCTGTCGACCCAGATATAGCCCAGATAGTTCAGGATGTTGGGATCATCGGGCCGCGCCTGCAGGGCGGCCCACAGCTCGGCCTCGGCCTCATCCAGCCGGCCGAGGGCGTCATAGAGTCCCGCCCGGAGGAAACGCACGGAGAAATCCTGATCCGCCGTGTTCAGCAGCGGCCCTTCGGCCAGTTCCAGCGCCTCCTCATAGCGTTCCAGATCGGCCAGCTGCCCGGCCAGCAGATAGGCGACCCGCGGATCCTCGGGATTGGCAGCGAAGGCCCGGTTCAGCTCGGCGAGGGCGTCCTCTGGCCGGTCTTCCTCCTGATAACTGAGCGCCGACTGAATCCGCGCCTCGACATAATAGGGACCGGCGTCCGGGCCGATGCGCGCAAACGTATTGCGGGCCGCCACCTCCAGATTGCCTTCGGCCAGGCTGACCCCGACGTTCAGCAGGGTCTCCGGATTGGGCACCAGCGCATAGGCCAGCCGCAGATAGACGGCGGAGAACTCGTGCCCGCCCTCGATACTAGCCTGCAGGGCCGCATTCTCCAGCGCCATGGCCGTGCCTTCGCGCAGGGTCGGCAGGACTGGCGGACGACCCCGCCCCGCAGCGCGCGCCCGCGCGGCCTGAAGCGACGGATCGTCCCCCACCTCGGCCTGGGTTACGTCGTAAAGTTCCACGGCATCGGCCCGGCGACCGCGACGCTCCAGAAACTCGCCGTAAGCCAGAGTGAACAGCTGGCGTCCGCCCCGGCTGGCGATCAGCCGCTGATACTCGGCCTCCGCCTCGACATGATCCCCCCGGAGTTCGAGCAGGTGGGCGCGGTGCGACCGCTGGAACAGGCTGTTGATGTCACTGGCCCGGCCCTGAACCGGCGCCAGGGCCCGCTCCCAGTCGCCGGCCGCCGCCGCGATGAAGGGGGTGACATAGGTGCCCGGTCGCGCATGCGGGCGTCCGATCGGCCGGGTGGCCACCACCGCATAGGCAGCCGCCGCGTCACCGCGCACCAGATGCTGCACAGCCTCGACCAGCCTCCCGGCCTCGGCCAGCACCGGCGGCACCGTCTCGCCCTCGGGCGACAGACGACCCGCATAGGCCAGATCGCCGCCGATCAGCGATGAGGTAAAGGCCTGAAGCTGCAAGGTTTCGATATCCGGCACCAGCACCTGGGCCCGACGCAAATAGTCGGCCCCGATGCCCGCCTCGCCCTCGGTCGCCGCCAGCCGTCCGACCAGGAACAGGCCATAGACCGACCGCCCCTCGTCATCGACCGGCACCGCCTCCCAGATCTCGGGCATGCGCGAGGGCGGCGGCAGCTCCACCGACCGCCCGCTCGGAAGCGGCGGGGCCTCCTGCGCCAAGGCAGGCGCGGACATCAAACCCAACCCGAGGGCAAGGACAGAACAGGCGGCGAGGGGGGAGAGACGCTTCATACCATCAAGCCTTCACGGTTTACCGACGGTCCGCAAGAGCCCCCTCGCCCCGCGCGAAGCCTACATGTTCGGATAGTTCGGGCCGCCGCCGCCCTGCGGGGTCGTCCAGACGATGTTCTGCGACGGATCCTTGATGTCGCAGGTTTTGCAGTGGACGCAGTTCTGGGCGTTGATCTGGAAGCGCGGATTGGACTTGCCGTCCTCGTCGTACAGCACCTCATAGACCCCGGCCGGACAGTACAGCCGCGCAGGCTCGCCATATTTCGGCAGGTTCACCTGGATCGGCACCGACGGGTCCAGCAGCTTCAGGTGCGCCGGCTGATCCTCGTCGTGGTTGGTGTTCGACACGAACACCGAGCTCAGCTTGTCGAAGCTCAGCTTGCCGTCCGGCTTGGGATAGGTGATCGGCTTGTGCTTCGACGCCGGTTCGGTCGAGGCCGCATCCGTCTTGCCGTGGCCCAGCGTCCCGAACGGAGACCAGCCGCGGAACAGGCTGGTGATCTGCATATCGATCCCGCCCAGCAGGGTGCCGAAGAAGGCGCCGTATTTGGACAGCAGCGGCTTGACGTTGCGCACCAGCTTGAGCTCGCGCGCAATGTCCGAGGCCTCATAGGCGGCCTGGTATTCGACCAGTTCATCGCCCGACCGTCCGGCCCTCAGCGCGTCAAAGGCCGCATCGGCGGCGAGAATGCCGGACCGCACCGCATTGTGGCTGCCCTTGATGCGCGGCACGTTCACAAAGCCCGCCGAGCAGCCGATCAGCACCCCGCCCGGGAAGGCCAGCTTCGGCACCGACTGATAGCCGCCCTCGGTGATGGCCCGCGCGCCATACGAAATGCGCTCGCCGCCTTCCAGATGGTCGGCGATGGCCGGGTGGTGCTTGAAGCGCTGGAACTCGTCGAACGGCGACAGGAACGGGTTCCTGTAGTTCAGGTGCACCACAAACCCGACCGACACATAGCGATCGCCAAAGTGGTACAGGAATGACCCGCCGCCGGTCTTGTCGTCCAGCGGCCAGCCAAGCGTGTGCTGCACCAGGCCGGGTTGGTGTTTCTCGGCCGGCACCTGCCACAGCTCCTTGATGCCGATGCCGTATTTCTGCGGCTCGGCCATGTCGCACAGATTGTGGCGGGCCATGATGGTCTTGGCCAGCGAGCCACGCACGCCCTCGCCGATGAAGACATATTTGCCGCGCACCTCGATGCCGGGCTCGAAGTCGTCGGTCGGTTTGCCCTCGCGGTCCAGTCCGAACACGCCGGCGACCACGCCCGCGACCCGGCCTGACGGTTCGTCCCAGACGACGTGGCTGGCGGCCATTCCGGGATAGACCTCGACGCCCAGCGCCTCGGCCTGTTCACCCAGCCAGCGGGTCAGATTGGCCAGCGAGCCGACATAGCAGCCGTGGTTTTTCATATAGGCCGGCTGCGGCAGCAGGGTGATGTCCAGCTGCCCCTGCGGACCCAGCACCAGGAACCTGTCCTTGGTCACGGGCGTGTCCAGCGGCGCGCCCTTTTCCTTCCAGTCGGGGAACAGTTCGCTCAGACCCGCCGGGTCGATAACCGCGCCCGACAGGATATGCGCCCCGACTTCCGAGCCCTTCTCCAGCACGGCGACCGAGACCTCGTGCCCGTCTGAGGCGGCGTTCTGCTTCAGACGGATGGCGGCGGCCAGACCGGCCGGACCAGCCCCGACGATGACGACGTCGTATTCCATGGCCTCGCGCTCGGCCCCGGTCAGGGCCTCCACCGCGGGCAGTCGGTCGATGACGGCTTCCTGCCAGGCGTTCTTTGCTCCGCCTTCGGTGGCATCCTTGGCCATGTGGTCGGCTCCCCTTGCAATGTCTGTCCGAACCCGGTTCGGTTCGCTGTTGATCCCTTATCAGAAGGTGACGTGGGGGTGGTCAAGGCTTACACCCCCAATCATCAACCCTGTGACCCGGCCTGCATGAACGCTTCACCCGCCGCTTCGGATGCCCTGACCGCGCTTCTGGCCTTCTGGCACGATGCGGGCGTCGAGGACTGTTTCGGCGATGCGCCGGTGGATCGGACGCGCGAAACCGCCCCGCCGCCGCCCGCCAAGGCGACCCGCGCCCCGGCCGCCGCCCAGACCGGCACCGTCACCCCGCTCCGTGCTCCTGTTGCTTTGGCCAAGCTCTCAACCGACACGGTCGCCGAAGCCGTGGCCCTCGCCCGAACCGCAGCAAAAGCGGCGGATTCTCTGGAATCCCTGACCGAGGCGATTCGCGGGTTCGAGGCCTGTCCCCTCAGCGGCATGGGCGCACGGCAAGCCGTCGTCTGGCGCGGCGAGGCCACCGCCCCCGTCATGATCGTCGGCGAAGGCCCCGGCGCCGAGGAAGACGCCCAGGGTCTGCCCTTTGTCGGCAAGGCCGGGCGTCTGCTGGACCGCATGCTCAAGGCCGCGCAGCTTGAGGGCCGGGTGGTTATCACCAACACCGTCTTCTGGCGTCCCCCCGGCAACCGCACCCCCTCGCCCGAGGAACAGGCGATCTGCGCCCCGTTCGTTGCGCGGGCGCTCGAACTGGTGAAGCCGAAGCTGGTGCTGACCGTCGGCGCCGCCGCCGCCCGCGCCATCCTGCACACCAATGAGGGCATCACCCGCCTGCGCGGCACCTGGGGGGAATGGCACCTGCCCGAGGGCGGCACCTCTGCCCCCGTCATGCCGACGCTCCACCCCGCCTTCCTGCTGCGCCAGCCACAGGCCAAGGCCATGGTCTGGGCCGATCTGCTGGCCGTTGCCGCCCGTCTTGACGGTTCGTCTCAGACGACTGACTCAAAAACGCCCCATTGAGGCGACAGCTTTTGCCCCCGTCTAGGGGGCATTACGGGCTGGCATCGCCCTTGCCCCTTCGTCGATATCCGGCGGGCAGCTGACCGGATACGGGACACGGGGAGTGAGCGCGATTCAAAGGGGCGGCATGATCACGGGCACAGTCACACGGCCATTGCGGACGCTTCTGGCAGCCCTGCTGCTGGTGTGCGGCCTTGCCCTGCCCGGCCTGGCCATGGCCCAGCCTCGCGTGCTCAGCAACTCTGACCGGCTCAGCTACACCAATGCCTATGACGCCCTCAGGCGTGGCGACCTCGAGACCGCCCGCGCCTCGGCCCGCCAGGCCGACGACCGTGTCCTGCTGGGTCAGGTCGAGTTCGAACGCCTGTTCCACCCGGACTACGTCTCCAGCTTCGAAGAACTCAGCGCTTGGCTGGAGGACTATGCCGACCTGCCCGAGGCCCCGCGCGTCTATGCCCTGGCCCTCCGCCGACGCCCTGACGGCGCGCCCGAGCCGCGTCGCCCGCGCCGGGTCGATGGCCGCACCTGGGAAAGCCTGACCGAGTCCGAAGGGTCAAAGGCCGCCCGCATCGCCCTCAATGCCGACAACCTCGCCGACGCCCGGGCCACCGGCATGGCCATCGGCGACTGGTGGGTGGTGGGTCTGGCGTCCTGGCGGATGGGGGATTTCCCCGCCGCCTTCACCGCTTTCGAGCGCGTCGCCTGGGACCCGACCGAGGATGCCTGGGTGCGGGCCGGCGCCGCCTTCTGGGCCGCGCGGTCTGCCGCCCATTCGGGCCAGCTGGAGCAGATCGAGACCCTGCTGCGCCTGTCCGCCTCCTGGCCCGCGACCTTCTATGGCCAGATCGCCCTCTATCAGCTCGACATCGAGCCGACTCTCCGGAACTGGGGGCCTCAGGCCTATTCGGCGACCGAAGACGAGGGCCTGCGTGCCATCGCCTTCACCCCCGACATCCGCATCGACGACGACAGCCTGATCGCCTTCATCGACCGTGATCCCCAGGCCCGCCGCGTCGTCGCCTGGATCGAGGTGGGCCGGCTGGACGATGCCCGCGACCAGTTCCGCACCGGCCTGCGCGCGGCGACCACCGAAGAGGACCGCAAGCTGTGGTCCGCGCTGGGCCGGGCCTTTTCCCGCCAGCTGACGCCCCGCGCCCGCGACGCCGAGATCATCGACGCGGCCCGCTATCCGATGCCGCTGCTGGAGCCCGAGGGCGGCTTCGTCATCGAACAATCGCTGGTCTATGCCATCGCCCGCAAGGAGACCGACTTCAACCCGCGCGTCCGCTCCGGCGCCGGCGCCTATGGCCTGATGCAGGTCATGCCGACCACCGCCGCAGAACTCAGCGGCGATCGCGGCTTCGTCTCGGACCCCGAACGCCTCTATCAGCCCGGCGTGAACATGCGTCTGGGCCAGGCCTATGTGATCAAGATGTTGGGCCTGTCGGCCTTCAACGGCGACGTCCTGCGGACCGTGGCCTCCTACAATGCCGGACCCGGCCCAATGCTGGGCGCCCTGCGCAAGCTGGGGCCAGACCCCGACCCCCTTTTGCTGATCGAGACCATCGATGTCCCCCAGGCCCGCGACTATGTCGAAAAGGTCATGGCGGCCTACTGGATCTACCAGCGTCTGCAGGGCCGACCGCTGAACACGCTCAAGGCCCTGGCCACGGGCCAATCGGCGATTTCCATCTATCTGGATTACGTGCCGCCGCCGCCGCCCGCCCCTGAAGGTCAGGCTCCCGAAGCTGCCGCGTCAGATCAGGCTGCTGAGCAGTAGCGCGCACAGGCTGCAGGCCACCACAATACTGACCACCACGGTGACCCAGCCGGGCTGGGCGGTGCTGACGGGTCCGGGGGCGACGGGCGAGGACATGAGGGTCTCGGGGGGTTGGGGGTGCGTTCCTTGTCGAACGTGCCCGACCCTCTCATCGTTCCCCTAAAATGCGGTGTTCGGTGACGGTTAACCGATCTCTGCCAGACCCGCCGCGCTCCACTCCAGAAAATCGGCCTGGGACAGCAGGGTCCGACAGTATTCCGCCGCCGTGCCGTCATCGCCATGGGCGTCCAGATCGATGCGAAAATGACGGAATCGCGCCGCCACCGGCGTGAAGAAGGCGTCGGCGACCGACCACTCCCCGAACAGATAGGGCCCGCCCTCCCCGAACCGGGCCTTGGCATCCATCCACAGGCCGACCATCCGCCGAATCTCCGCCGACAAGGCGTCGGACGGCAGATGCACCTCGCCCGGATCGCCCACCATCGGATGATCCGGCCCCATGCCCAGATCATTGCGCAGGGTCCCGAACGCCGAATGCATCTCGCAGACCACCGAGCGCGCCACCCAGCGCGCGGGCGGATCAACCGGCCACAGCCGCGCGTGGGGGTAATGCTCCTCGGCCCACAGGGCGATGGCCAGACTGTCCCAGACGGTCACCCCCTCCACCTCCAGCGCCGGCACCTTGCCCGCCGGCGCGTGGCGGGCGATCTGGTCGGCCGTATCGGGCCGGTTCAGGGCGATCATTCCCTCCTCGAACTCGGCCCCGCACCGCTTCAGGATCAGCCACGGCCTCAGCGACCACGTGGAATAGGCCTTGTCTCCGAGGATCAGCTTCATGATGGGCTCCCTTGCTCTCGGCGACTGAATGGACCCGGTCCGGATTCGCCGCAACCTTGACTCCCCCGGCCCGGCAACCCAAACGCCAGCCCATGATCACGCGCTATTCCCGCCCCGCCGCCACAGACATCTGGTCGCAAGAGACCAAATACCGGATCTGGTTCGAGATCGAGGCCCATGCCGCTACGAAGATGGCCGAGCTGGGTACCATCCCGGCCAGCGCCGCCGAAGCCATCTGGGCCAAGGGCAAGGACGTCACCTTCGATGCCGACCGCATCGATGAGATCGAGCGCACCACCAAGCACGACGTCATCGCCTTCCTGACCCATGTGTCAGAGATCGTGGGCGACGAGGCCCGCTTCCTGCATCAGGGCATGACCTCATCCGACGTGCTGGACACCTGTTTCTCGGTCCAGCTGACGCGCGCCTCTGACCTGCTGATCGAGGGTGTCGACCGGGTGCTGGCGGCGCTGGAAACCCGAGCCAGGGAGCACAAATTCACCCCCTGCGTCGGCCGCAGCCACGGCATTCACGCCGAGCCAGTCACATTCGGCCTCAAGCTGGCCGGCTATCACGCCGAGTTCCAGCGCGCCCGTCGCCGTCTGGTCACGGCTCGCGAAGAGATTGCCACCTGCGCCATCTCCGGCGCCGTCGGCACCTTCGCCAATGTCGATCCGGCGGTCGAAGCCTATGTGGCGGAGAAGATGGGTCTGGCCGTCGAGCCGGTCTCGACCCAGGTGATCCCGCGCGACCGCCACGCGGCCTTCTTTGCCGCCCTTGGCGTGGTCGCCAGCTCCGTCGAGCGTCTGGCTGTGGAGATCCGCCACCTGCAGCGCACCGAGGTGCTGGAGGCCGAGGAATTCTTCGACAAGGGGCAGAAGGGCTCTTCGGCCATGCCGCACAAGCGCAACCCGATCCTGACCGAGAACCTGACCGGCCTCGCCCGGCTGGTCCGCTCAGCCGTGACCCCGGCCATGGAAAACGTCGCCCTCTGGCACGAGCGCGACATCAGCCACTCGTCGGTCGAGCGCGGCATCGGCCCGGACGCGACGATCCATCTGGACTTTGCCCTGCACCGGCTGGCAGGCGTGGTCGAGCGGCTGAACGTCTATCCCGCCAATATGGAAAAGAACCTCAACCTGCTGGGCGGCCTGGTGCACAGCCAGCGGGTCATGCTGGCCCTGACGCAGGCGGGCGTGTCGCGCGAGGACGCCTATGCCGCGGTGCAGGAAAACGCCATGAAGGTCTGGCGCGGCGAGGGGGTCTTCCTCGACTTCCTGAAAGCCGATGACCGGGTCATCCTGCCCGAGGCCGATCTCGAAGCCCTGTTCGACATCGGCTATCACACCAAGCACGTGGACACAGTGTTCGCCCGGGTGTTCGGCGCCTGAAGTGGCTTCGGGGGCAGATGCATCCCCGATCACGAAAAAGACAGGTGCGGTCACATGTCGCGCCGGAAAACGTGATCGCGACGCATCCTTTCGGCGGCTGAGCAGTAATTCTCCCGGTACCGCAATCCGCGGTTCGCCTCAGGAGAAGCGAAAATGAAGTTCACCCGCACCCGCGTCATGACTGCCGTATCGGCCGTCGCCATCCTCGGCCTGGCCGCCTGCAACAGCGAGCCGGAAGCCCCCGCCACCGACGCCATGGAACCGGCCGCGACCGACACCATGGCTCCTGCTGCTGACGGCACCGTTGTCGCCGTCGCTCAGAGCAACCCCGACTTCTCGACCCTGGTCAGCGCTGTCCAGGCGGCCGAACTGGTCGACACCCTGAACGGTGCCGGCCCCTTCACCGTCTTCGCCCCGACCAATGCCGCCTTCGAAAAGATTCCGGCCGACACCCTGAACGGCCTGCTGCAGCCGGAACAGCGTGACGCCCTGACCGGCGTGCTGACCTATCACGTCGTTCCCGGCCAGGTGGATGCTGCGGCCCTGACCCAGCAGATCGAAGAGGGCGGCGGTTCGGCCACCCTGACGACTGTCCAGGGCGGCACCCTGACCGCCTCCATCGTGGACGGTTCGGTCACCCTGACGGACGAAGCCGGCAACACCTCGCGCGTCGTCACTGCTGACGTCGCCGCCTCGAACGGCATCATCCACGCCATCGACACCGTGGTCATGCCCAACTGATCGAGCGACCCTCGTTCCCGCGCGGCCCCATCCTTCGTCGCGCGGGACCGAACCGGGTGATCCATGAAGTCACCCAAACGAAAATGGCCGCGTCCTCACGGGCGCGGCCATTGTCTTGTCCAGAGACTGAACTGGCAGGCGATCAGGCCTCGTTGCGGACCTGATCGCGGGCGATGGAGGACAGTTCGTCCATCTTGCTTCGGATTTCGCCTTCCGAAGCGGTCAGGCCGGCGCCCTTGAAGTCGCCGGCGATCTTGCGGAACACGTCTTCCTCGCCCGGCTGCTCAAAGTCGGCGCGGACCACGGCGGCGGCATATTGCTCGGCGCTTTCGGCGGACAGGCCCATCTTCTCGGCCGCCCACAGACCCAGCAGCTTGTTGCGCCGGGCCATGACCTTGAACTCCTGCTCCTGATCGAGGGCGTATTTGGACTCGAACCCTTTTTCCCGATCGTCGAAGGTGGTCATGGGCGTCAAATGCTCCTGTCGCGAGCCCCGTATTGGCGCGCAGGGCGGTCTATACCCCGCCCGTGACCGAACGCAACAAAAGTCGTTGTCGCAGGCAGGCTGATCGACGCCTGTCCAAGGTTTGTCACCCGCCCCGGCTTCCGCTAAGGAGGGCCACCATCCCTTCCCCCTCAACGGCTGGCCTTGCCCTTTGTGTTTCGCCCCGGATTGTCCCGGTCCGAACGGCAATTCCAGCCCGCGAGATCCTTCGTCCCGCCGGTGATCCGGCCTTCGGAATGCACATGAACGCCAAGCGCAAGAAGCTCTATGAAGGCAAGGCCAAGATCCTCTACGAGGGGCCCGAGCCCGGCACCCTGATCCAGTATTTCAAGGACGACGCCACCGCCTTCAACGGCGAGAAGAAGGCCCAGCTTGAGGGAAAGGGCGTCCTCAACAACCGCATCAGCGAATTCGTCATGTCGCGCCTGAACGGCATCGGTGTGACCAACCATTTCATCAAGCGGCTGAACCTGCGCGAGCAGCTGATCCGCGAGGTCGAGATCATCCCGCTCGAGGTCGTGTGCCGCAACGTCGTGGCCGGCTCGATGAGCCAGCGCCTCGGCATCGAGGAAGGCACCCCCCTGCCCCGCTCGATCATCGAATTCTACTACAAGAAGGATGAGCTCAACGACCCGATGGTCACCGAAGAGCACATCACTGCCTTCAACTGGGCCACCACCCAGGAGCTGGACGACATCCTGGCCATGACCGTCCGCGTGAATGACTATCTGTCGGGCATGTTCGGCGCCGTCGGCATCACCCTGATCGACTTCAAGATCGAGTTTGGCCGCATCTGGGAAAACGACTTCAGCCGCGTCATCCTTGCCGACGAGATCAGCCCCGACAGCTGCCGCCTGTGGGATTCCACCACCGGCGAAAAGCTGGACAAGGACCGCTTCCGCCGCGACCTGGGCAATGTCATTGAAAGCTATACCGAGGTGGCCCGCCGCCTCGGCATCATGAAGGATATGCCGACCGTGATTCAGGGGGGACTGCACTGATGGCGAAAGTAAAGGTTCACATTTTCCTGAAGCCCGGCGTGCTGGACGTGCAGGGCAAGGCCGTTGAGGGCGCCCTCAATGGTCTGGGCTGGACCGGCGTCAGCGAGGCCCGCGTCGGCAAGCTGATCCAGTTCGACTACGCCGGCGACGACGTCGAGGCCGAGGTCAAAAAGATGTGCGACACCCTGCTCGCCAACACCGTGATCGAAAGCTACCGCATCGAGGTGGAGTAGGCGTTCGGGAACCCCGCTGCCTTCCTCCCCTTTTCAATGGGACCCGTAGCGACAGGAGCCTCCATGACCTTCACCCTCACCTCCACCGACGTCACCGACGGCGGCCTTCTGCCCGACGCCCAGGTCCAGGCGAAGGGCAATACCTCGCCGCATCTGAAATGGTCGGGCGCGCCCGAGGGCACCAGGTCCTTCGCCATCACCTGCTATGATCCGGATGCGCCGACCGGCTCGGGCTTCTGGCACTGGACGGTCGCCAACATCCCCGCCGACGTCAGCGAAATCCCGGCGGGCGGTCCCCTGCCCTCCGGCGCGGTCGAGGGCCGCACCGATTTCGGCGAGCCCGGCTTTGGCGGTGCCGCCCCGCCCCCCGGCCACGGCCCGCACCGCTACATCTTCACCGTCTTCGCCGTCGACACCGACCGGCTGGACGTCACGCCCGACAATTCAGGCGCCGTATTCGGCTTCAACCTGCATTTCCACACCCTGGCCAAGGCGTCGATCACCGCGACCTACGAGAACGCGGGCTGAGGCCGGCCTCAGCGGCAGGGGTAGCGTTCGACCATCCAGGCTCTGACGGCCTGATTCAGGGTCTGGTTCTGCCGCGCCGCCGGAACCGCCTGCATGCGCGCCACGATTTCGTCCGGCGACAGGCGGATCCGCTCGGGCATACAGAACGGCGGCGCCCGGC
>CEPP01001604.1_pt1 | contig 17892 bp, 18 predicted proteins | sample 530521 | NCBI WGS metagenome assembly CEPP01 (sample SAMEA2620256, study PRJEB7988) | marine metagenome | biome: marine biome (ENVO:00000447); feature: surface water layer (ENVO:00002042); material: "saline water (ENVO:00002010), including plankton (ENVO:xxxxxxxx)" | depth 5 m | reverse complement strand
CCGGGGGCGCTGCGGTAAGGCCCGAATACGGCCACCCGACGCAAGCTTCCGGAAAACCACCGCGCGGAGCGTCAGCTTTCGTCGAAACGGTAATACTCATTCACTCCGGGCGAAGGCCCGGCGCTCCGCCTGCCCTCCAACCCGCCGCAAACACGGACGGGGGCACAGTCGTGCCGCAACGACAAGGGGCCGAAGCGTCTCCGCTCCGGCCCCCGTTCGGTTTTCAAGACGTGTCGGCAGTTACGCGCCGGCGGTGCCGCCCATGCCGGTCACAACGGCATTGAACTTGGTCTTGATGGTCGTGCCGAGCGCGGTCACGGCCGAGATGATGACGACGGCGATCAGGGCGGCAATCAGGCCGTACTCGATGGCCGTGGCGCCGGATTCGTCTTGAGCGAAACGCGAGATGAACTTGGTCATGTGATAGTCCTTTTCCTTGAGCGAGCTAACGATTGCACCATCAGGGTCGTCGGTTTTGCCCGCTTGACCCCCTACATGCTCATCATGCACGGCACCGCTTAAGGACAAGTAAAGTGAACAGCTTTGCTTGGATTATTCATGGTTACCGGGATATTTACTCTAACATGGCCGTTTTTGCAGGCTTTCAGCCTTTCTTGAGGATTCAGTGGTCCCTTGGGCCTCGCGCGCGCCTGACGCGGGCGCGCTGATGATATTGGAAGGCAGACCGCCCCATGGCTCGCTACATGCCCCGCTCCCTGATGTTCGCCGCCGCCGCCCTCGCGGCCTCGGCCATTGCCGCACCGGCCCTGGCCCAGGACCCGCTGCGGGTCGACATCGACCAGACCGCCCGCATCCAGCTGCGCGCCCCCGCCGGCTCCGTAATCGTTGGCAATCCGCAAATCGCCGACGTGACCGTCGTCGATGCCAACACCCTGTTCGTCACCGGCAAGGGTTATGGCGTGACCCAGATCGTCGCCGTCGACAGCATCGGTCGCACCGTCTTCCAGAGCCAGATCGTGGTCAGCGCCGGAGACTCCGGTCAGGTCCGGGTCTGGCGCGGCGGTCAGGTGACCGAAATGGCGTGCGGTACCACCTGCTCGCCCAGCCTGCGTTCGGACGGCACGCCGTAATATGCTCCGGGCGGCCCGATCGCGAACGGCCCTTGACCGCTTTCTCGCGGCGCGTCGGGGCTCGACCGCGGTCGAGTTCGCCATGGTCGCCATGCCCTTCTTCTTCATGATGTTCGCCGTTCTGGAACTGGCGTTCGTCTTCGTGCTCGATTCCGTCCTCGAGAATGCCGTCATTGAGACCGGCCGTCTGGTGCGCACCGGCCAGGCCGAAAGTCAGGGCTTCAATGCCACCCAGTTCAAAACCTCCATGTGCGGCCGGATGAGCATCTTCTCCAGCGACTGCATGGCCAAGGTTACGGTCGATGTGCGCGAAATCCCCCAGTTCACCAATCCCAATCCGCCCGATCCGACCGCCGGTAGCAGCTTCAGCGAGGCCGGCCTCGGCTATGACGGCGGCGACCCGGGCAGTCTGATGCTGGTCCGCGCATGGTACCGGCACACCCTGTTCACCCCCTTCCTGGAACAGGGGCTGGCGCGAATGGGTGACGGCAAGGCGATCCTGACGGCCACCACCGCCTTCCGCAACGAGCCCTGGCGATGAGCGGACGCGGCATCCCCAGGCGCCCCTGGCAACGACTGGGATCCGACCGACGCGGCGTGTCCGCGGTCGAATTCGCCATGCTGGCCCCGGTGATGATCTTCTTCTACTTCGGCCTGGCCGAATTCTGTCAGGGCTATATGGCCCAGAAACGCGCCAGCCATTCCGCCGCCATGGTCGCCGACCTGATCGCCCAGCGCGAGCGGATCACGCCCGGCGAGATCGACGACATCTTTGAAGTCGGTGAGCTGATCATGGCGCCCTTCACCGCCACCGGCATGAGCCTCAGGGTGTCCAGCGCCCGACGGATTGATGACAGCACGGTGCGCATCGACTGGAGCCGGGGCAGCGGCATGACCGCCCGGACCACCGGCAGCACCATCACCGTGCCCGCTGGCCTGATCGCGATCGGCGAGAGCGTCGTGGTGTCCGAGTCGCTCTACGACTACGACTCCCCGGTCGACTATATGATGCCGGGGATCACCACCTTTTCGCACACCTTCTATCTGCGGCCGCGCACGGTCGAGCGCGTGGCGCTGGTGCCCTAGGATTCCATCAGGGCCCGTCTGATCGCCGAGATTTTGGACAGGACCTCGGCGGATTCCGCCGCCGGATCGCTGTCGGCGACGATGCCCGCCCCTGCCTGCGTCCGCCAGTGCCAGCGCTCTTCCCGCTGCTCGAAGGCGAGGGTGCGAATGAGGACCGAGGCGGTCATCCGCCCCTCCCCCTCCCGCAGCAGCAGGCTACCGCACCACGGCCCGCGCGGCGGCTCATGCCCGGCAATCACCTTCATGGCCTGATGCTTGGGCGCCCCTGTGATGGACCCCGGCGGAAAGGTCGCGGCCATCACCTGTCCCACGCCCTGCCCCGGTCTCAGCCGGCCGCTGATGGTCGAGACCAGATGATGCACATTGGCATAGGACTCCGGGTGAAACAGGCGCTCGACCCGGACCGAAGAGGGCACACAGACCCGCGACAGGTCGTTCCGCATCAGGTCGACGATCATCAGATTCTCGGCCCGGTCCTTGGCCGACGCCAGCAGGGCCTCGACCTCGGCCTGGTCTGCGACCGGGTCGGTGCGACGCGGGCGAGTGCCCTTGATCGGTCGCGTCTCGATCCGTCCGCCCGGTTCCAGCGTCAGGAACAGCTCCGGCGAGTTGGACACCAGCGCCCGCTCCCCCCGCCGCCAGAAGGCCGCATAGGGTGCCGGACTGTCGCGGACCAGACGCAGGAAGACGTCCAGCGGATCCGCTTCCCACGTCAACTTTCCGCTCCATGCCCGGGCGATATTGGCCTGAAACAGCTCGCCCGCCGCGATGCGCGCCACAACATCGGCCACCGCGGTGCGATAAGCCGTCTCATCGGCCTCGGCGTTAAAGGTCGCGGACAGAGGGCCCTCAATGGCGCCCCGCGCGCTCGCCGCCTGCGACCAGTCCTCGGCCAGATCGAGCGCCTGCTCAGCCTCAACGGCATCCTCACCTCGCCCGACCGCCGTCAGGGTCCGGGTCGCGGTCTCGAACACCAGCCAGGCCGGATAGCGGGCCGCCATCAGGTCGGGCCAGACCTTCGGCCTCAGCCCCGCCGCGGGCCGGGCCCCGCCATCATAGGCCAACAGCTGCACCGCCCCTTCGGCCCAAGCGGGATCATCCAGCAGGGCCGTGACCTGCGCCGCATCCCCGTCGATCTGACGGATGGCATCCGGATCAGCGGCGATCAGCACCCGTCCAGCCGTTCCGCTGAACAGGCCCAGCGCACCGTCCCGCGCACCGATGGCCTGCAGAATCTCCAACGGATCGCGCCACGGCAGGGCGCGTTCCCGCCGCGCCGCGTAAGGCCGGATCATGCCGACAGCCGCTCCACAATCCGGTCGCGCCGGGCGGTATCGATGCCCAAGGCCTCGGCCAGATACTCGTCGACCGAGCCATGGGCCGTCGTCATCTCAGAGATGGCCGCGTCCAGGAACTCGGGCGCCACCCCCAGAAAGGCCACGACCGCCGCATGCGACGCTGTACGCCCCGTCATAGTCTTCAGCCGTTCGGCGATGAAGCCGGCCTGCCCCTCAAGATCGACCGCCGTATTGGTCAGCAGATAGTCGGCCATCAGGTCATCGTGACCGACGCCCAGCAGATGGTGGGTCAGGGCCGCCAGCAGCCCCGTCCGGTCCTTGCCCGCCGCGCAGTGGATCAGCACCGGCCGGTCGCTTTCGGCCAGCGCTTCGAAATAGCGGCGGAACAGGTCGATGTGAGACGCCTCGAACGGCAGGCGGCGATAGGTGTCGGTCATGAAGGCCCGGCCCGACTCCTCGGTCAGATCGGCCGTCTTCAGGAAGGTCATATGGGGCGCTTCGCCCCCGTCGTCGTGGGCGCTCTCGATCAGCCTGGCGGCAAAGCCTGCGGGCCTGCGGCTGGGCTGGCCGCGTCGCTCGCCGGGACGGCGCAGGTCGACCACCACCCCGAGGTCGAGCTCTGCCAGCGCCACAAGATCCGCCTCGGTCGCCCGGGCCTGATGGGCGCTGCGGAACAGCCGCCCGGGCCGCACATGCCGACCCGCGACCCCGGCGTAGTCACCGAAGTCGCGGAAGTTGTCGATCGCCTCAAAACGTCTCAGTCGCTCGCTCATGCCCCCTCATAGCGTAGTCGGGCGGGCGTGCCACCGTGACCCTTCGTCTGGCGGGTCAGCGGGGCGGAATCAGGGCCGACAGCGTATCCAGATAGGCCATGAAGGCGGTCCGGCCGGCGTCGGTCAACTGCGCCTCGGTCAAAGGCTTGCGACCCTGGAACCGCTTGGTGATCTCGACGAAGCCTGCCTCTTCCAGCTTGCGCAGATGCACCGACAGATTGCCGTCCGTGGTCTTCAGCCGGGCCTTGAGATCGCTGAAATCCGCCATGCCCGCGCTGGACAGATAGGCCATGATGCCCAGCCGCACCCGGCCGTGGATGACGTCATCGATCTCATTGATGTCAAACGATGGCTCCATCAGATCACCTCGGCCGGTTCCTGACGCACCAGGATCAGGCCGGGGATCAGGGCCAGCAACACCAGTCCGGCGGCATAGCCCAGCCACAGCACCGGCGTACCGATGAGCGAGGCGATGGCTGGCGCGCCGACCCAGCCACCGATAGCCAGCCACCACTGCCACTTCTGTCCGGACATGGTCGCCGACACTGCCCAGCCCGCACCGTAGAGGGCGAAGATCAGCGACGGAAACAGAAAGACCGGCACCTCGCTCTGCAGCTTGTAGGACAGGATCGCCATCGACAGCGCCATCGTGAAGATGCCGAGGCCGACCCCCATCCATCCGGCGCCGACGGCCCGGTTGACCGCCGAACGCGCTCCGGGTTTGCTGCGGATCTTCGATTTGAGACCAATCAGACCGATGAAGAACAGCACGAGGGCGCCGAGCCAGACGTAGTTGTAGACGACCGGTTCGGCGGCGATCAGACCGCTGTCGATTCCGTAATGGATCAGGGAGGCGATCCCGAAGACCGTGCCGGCAACAATCAGAACGCCCCCGCCAAGGACAGGGGTGTTGCGCCCTTCCTCGGCCAGGGCGCGGATGTAGGCGATGTCGTCTTGCGGGGACGTGGTGTCGTGATGGGGCATTGGCCCTTCCCTCCAGTCAGCGGGGGCACTGCGCCCCGTGTGTGACCCTTGATTGCCCCATATACTTTGCGTTGTAAAGTGCTTTCTTGTGGCCTTGCCAAGCCATGGCGTTACGGCTGGGCCATGCGCATGAATTTCCACCGACTGGCCTATGAGGCCCTTGAGGTCTGCAACGCCCTGACGCTGGAGACCTTCCGGACATTTCTGGCGCAGGCTGGTCCGAAGCCGGGCGGCCGGGCGCTGGAGATCGGGGCGGGCAATGCGGCGCTTGCCATCAGTCTGGCCCGCGACTTTGCCATGGTGGTCGACGCGGTCGAGGTCGATATGGCGGTGGCGGCGCTGGCCCAGTCGCGCATCCATGCGGCGGGGGTCGCCGACCGGGTGACGCTCAGCCGGATGCGGTCGCTGACCCTGCTGGAGGATCTGCCGCCCCAGGATCTCATCCTGTGCGTTGGCGCCACCGATCCTGTGGGCGAGGAGCACCGCGATCCTGACGCCGCCTTCCGCACGCTGGCAGGCCATCTGGCGCCCGGAGGCCTGCTGGTCTGGGGCGACCTGTACTGGACCGAGAGCCCGCCCGAGCCGCTGGCCCGGGTCATGGCCCTGACCAATGCCTGCACGCCGCTGGCCGACTGGACCACGGCAGCCGGGGCCGCCGGGCTGGAGGTGCTGGACATCCACGTGGCCGACGATGCGACCTGGGACGCCTATGTCGCCACCATGGACCGGGCGGCGCGCGACTGGATCGCCGCCCATCCCGGCCGGATCGAGCGCCCCCACATCGAGGCGACGGCCGACCGGGTCCGGTCCTTCCTGACCTTTGCCCGACCCTATACCGGCTTCGCCCTGCAGCTGATGCGCAAACCCGCGCCCTAGCGGAACGGCGGCTCGTCGAAGGCGCGCAGCTTGCGGGAGTGAAGGCGCTCGCCCTCTTCGCGCAGCAGGTCGACGGTCTGGATGCCGATCTGCAGGTGCTCCGAGATCGAGCCTTCGTAGAAGCGGTTGGCCTGTCCCGGCAGCTTGATCTCGCCGTGCAGCGGTTTGTCCGAGACGCACAGCAGGGTCCCGTAGGGCACCCGGAAGCGATAGCCCTGGGCCGCGATGGTCGCCGATTCCATGTCGATGGCGACCGCCCGGCTCTGGTTGAAGCGCAGGGCCGAGCGGGTGTAGCGCAGCTCCCAGTTCCGGTCGTCGGTGGTCACCACGGTCCCGGTCCGAAGGCGCAGCTTGACCTGATCGCCGGGCATTCCGCTGACGGACTTGGTGGCGTCATAGAGGGCGCGCTGGACCTCGGCGATCGAGGGGATGGGGATGTCCGGCGGCAGCACCGCATCCAGCACATGGTCATCGCGGAGATAGGCGTGGGCCAGCACATAGTCGCCGATCGACTGGCTGGCGCGCAGGCCGCCACAGTGACCGATCATCAGCCAAACGTGGGGTCGGGTCACGGCCAGATGGTCGGTGATGGTCTTGGCGTTCGAGGGGCCCACGCCGATGTTGACCAGGGTGATGCCTTTCGCGCCCGGCGCCGTCAGGTGATAGGCGGGCATCTGGTGCTTCTTCCAGGCCGTGTCGCTGATCGCGGCCTCGGGATCGGGGGTGTCGCGCGTGATCAGCACCCCGCCGGCGCAGGACAGGGTTTCATAGGGGCTGCCGGGGCGTTTCAGCTCACCGATGGCCCAGCTGACGAATTCGTCGACATAGCGATTGTAGTTGGTGAACAGCACATAGGACTGGACGTCATCGACCGGCGTGCCGGTGTAGTGCTTGAGCCGGGCCAGCGAGAAGTCGGTCCGAAGGCCGTCGAAATGCGACAGCGGAAAGTCGCCTGAGGTGTCGAACAGGCCGTCCGGAATCTCATCGCCGATATGGGCCAGCTCGGTCGTCGGGAACCAGCGGGCCAACGCCGCCGTCATTGACCGGTCCAGCGCCACCTCGGCCCCGTCCAGCACATAGGGGAAGGGGATTTCCTGACGCGACAGGCCGACCTCGAAGGTCGCGTCATATTCGTCGGCCAGCAGGGTCAGCTGTTCCTTCAGATAGCTGCGGAACAGGTCGGGGCGGGTGACGGTGGTGGCATAGGTGCCCTGCTTCGACAGCCGGGCATAGGCGCGGGGCTGAAGGTCCTGGGGCCGGTCACCGTGCCAGCGGATGCGCAGTTCGGGATAGGCGAACAAGCCATCGGCACGGGCGGCGGCATCGGGCCGGGCGCCGTGGTCGACGAAGTCCCGCACCGCCTGGCGCAGGGTGTCGACGGATTTGACGTAAAGGGATTCAAGGCGGTCGATTACCGCGTCGGGGGTCATTTGCTCTGTCATGGCCTCCTCTAGCGGAACAGTATGACCTTGGCGAGACGGGGCCGCTAATCCGTGCCGCGGACCCGTTCGATCAGGGCCAGAGACACCGCGTCGCCGGCATAGTGGGCGACCAGCGCCGCCTCGTCAGCCTCGAGGCTGTCGCATTTCAACTCGGCGACGGCCGCCTCGATCTGGGCGCCGCGCTCGGCGTCATAGGCGTCCTCGCCGCTCCAGTGGTCGCAACCCAGCCGGCGACCGGCCCAGCCCAGGATGTCGGCCGGAATGGTCGTGGCGGCGGTAATGAGCGGATCATTGACCTGCAGGTGCTCGACCACCAGCCGGTCCCCCTCGATCGCCAGCGACACCCAGGCGTCGCCGCCGGTCGGGCAGCAGTTGGCGTCATTGTCCTGCCACAGGCTGGTCTCGGCCATCAGGGCGGGCCAGCGATAGCCGACACCCTTCCACACCGCGAGGCCGGGCGGCAGCTGGTCGGCCAGGTCGGCTTTCCACGAGGTCACGTCGATCTGGGTGAAGGGGTGCTCGGCGTCGAGAACCCAGCGGAACAGGACGTCGGCATTCATGCGCCCGGTGCCGTCATGATAGCCGGGGATGGCGACATAGAGGTCGTCATACCCCTCGATCAGGACCGGCGGCTCGTGGACGATCGCGGTCTGCACCCAGCTGCGGGCCTCGAGACGCCCGTCCGCCATCGGCGTGTAGAGGACGACGGCCGCCAGAGGCATATCCCATTGGCCGCCGGTCCGGAGCTGTTGCCAATAGAGGCTGCGGGCAGGCGTTCCTGTCTCCGCGTCAGCCGGCAGCAAGACCACACCGGCGGCCTCGACCCGGCAGGCGTCAGGCCCGAGCGGCGGGCAGGCGGTGGCCAGGGAGTCGAAGTCGGTGATGTGGCCCGCTAACTGGCGATCCCGGGCGGTGGCGCGCTCCAGCTCGGCGATCCGTTCCGTCTCCCTGGCCGGGCGTTCGGCGGGGTCCGTCTCCTGCCACCACAGGCGCCACTCGCGGGCCGCATCGCGGGCGTCGACCGGCAGAGGCGTTGCGGCCAGATAGTCCGCCTCGGCCCGGTCGACGGCGGTCTGGGCGTAGACCGGGGCGGCGGTGACCAGCGTCAGGGCCAGGGCAACAGCAAGACGGCGCAGCATCACGGATCCTCCTTCAAGCGTGGCCGCACTGTGCGCGCTCAGGCCGGGCGATCCAAGGTCCGGTGGAAAAAGTCAGAGACCTCGGCCAGCACGGGGGCCTTCTTGCGGAACAGGGGCGCGAAGGTCGCGACCAGATCGGCGTGGTTCAGCCCCTCATAGAAGCGGGCGGTGCAGGTGCCGCCAACCGCGTCCATCCGCTCGCACAGCAGGCGGGTGTCCTCGGCATGGACCACCTCGTCAGCGGTGCCGTGGCCCAGCCACAGGGGCGGGGCATCCGCCCGCGCGAAGGTGATCGGCTGGGTCAGGGTGGGGTCGGGCGCGCGACCAAAGGCATTGACCGAGGCCTTCACGTCGAACGGCAGGAATTCGTAGGGGCCCGCCAGCCCGGCCGCCGCCTTGATCAGTCGGGGCCGGTCGACGGCGGCCATATAGCGTCGGTCCAGGGCGATCATCAGGGCCAGATGCGCACCCGCCGAATGGCCGAGCACGCCCAGCCGGTCGGGGTCCCCGCCGAGGTCCCGCGCGAGCTCGGCCGCCACGGCCGTGGCCAGCGCGGCATCCTCGATGAAGCCGGGGAAATGAACCTCGGGCACCAGCCGGTAGTCAGGCAGGGCAACGACGAAACCCTTGGCCGCCAGCGCCTGAGCCGCCCAGCCGTAGACCTCGCGCGATCCCGAATCCCAGCCGCCGCCGTAGAAGAAGACCAGCGTCGGCACCGTCGCGGCGGGCGAGGCGCCGGTCGGGGCATAGATGTCCATCCTCTGGCGCGGGTCGTCGCCGTAAGGCTGGTCGCGGGCGACGCGTCGGGCACCCGGATCGCGGGGGCCGAGCTTGTTGAGCAGGCCCAGCGGCGAACAGGCGACAGCCAGCCCGCCCAGCAGGGTCGCCAGGGTAGCGCGGCGGGTCATAGGGGAACTCGGGATCAGCGTCATGGGACCCTAGATACGCGCGAACGGCCGATTTGGCTGCCCGGGGTGGGGGAGCGCCGGGAGCGGGTGGGGAAAAAACACCGTCTGAATAGTCTGAATGGTCTGAAATGCGCGCCTCCATCAGCCGGGTTGTGGCAACCGGACAGTATGGGTGAGGCGACGACCCGCGCGGGAAGAACGGTGCGGCAAACGGCACGGGTATTGAAACGGTTGGCGTTTCGGGCGGCGGGCATGATGGTTGCTGCCCTCAGCCCCTCGTCATCCTCCGACTTGATCGGAGGATCGGTTCTGGCACGTCGTCAGCCGTCGCGGGTGACACCGATCCTCGGGTCAAGCCCGAGGATGACGGGAGGAAGCGCGGAAGGGCCAGAAGAATAGGCCGTATACCAAGGACATGTCATTTTTTCTGTCACAAACTGTCATATAATATTTACATTGAGATCAATCGGCGCATTCTGTGCGGGAAGACGTCTGAGAGCGTCCCCTTTTTGCTGGAGGCCCACGCCCATGATCCGTACTGCCCTGTCCCTGTCCCTTGCTGCCGGTCTGGCCCTTGCGGCGGCCGTCCCCGCCTCGGCTTCGGTCGATCCGAAGACCCAGCGCGCGCCTGCCCAGGCCGTGATGATCTGTGCCGAGGATTCCGCCACCCGCGCCAGTTTCGAGCGCGAATATGGCGAGCGTCCGGTGTTCGTTTCGGCCCGAGACCTGCTGGCGGCGCGCGATGCCGGTGAGCGTTGGGAGGCCCCGCGCTGCATGACCGAGCGCGAATACGCCCGCTATGAGCGGATCAGCGAACAGCGCGCCGACCTGCGCCGCTAGACTCTTCACCCCCTGACATGACGAAGGGGACGCCGGTTTGATCCGGCGTCCCCTTTTTCACGCCCTGCAGCGATCGCTTATTCGCCGATGTGTTTGTCCAGCCAGCCGAACACCTCATTGTGCCATTGCAGGCTGTTCTGGGGCTTGAGGACCCAGTGGTTCTCGTCCGGGAAGATCAGCAGGCGGCTTTCGATGCCCTGGCGCTGCAGGGCGGTAAAGGCCGACAGGCTTTGCGAGGTCGGGATGCGGAAGTCCTGCTCGCCATGGATGACCAGCATCGGCGTGTTCCACTTGTCGACATGGTTGGCCGGGTTGAATTCCTGATAGCCGCGCGGGTTCTCCCACGGGGTGCCGCCGTTTTCCCACTCGGTGAACCACAGCTCTTCGGTGGCAAAGCCCATGCTGAAGGTGTCGAAGACGCCGTCGTGGTTGACCATGCATTTAAAGGCATTCGGCCAGTTGCCCGCGATCCAGTTGACCATATAGCCGCCGTAGGAGGCCCCGAGCGCGCAGGCCCGGTCGCCGTCGAGGAAGTCATAGGTGTCCAGCGCGTGGGCCCAGCCCTTTTGCAGGTCTTCCAGCGGGCGATCGCCCCAGTGCTGGCTGATCGAGTCGGTGAAGGCCTGGCCGTAGCCGACCGAGCCGTGGAAATCGATCATCACCACCGCATAGCCGGCGCCCGCATAGGTCTGGGGGTTCCAGCGCCACGACCAGTTGTTGCTGAAGGTGCCCTGCGGCCCGCCGTGGATCAGGAAGGCGACGGGGTATTTTTCGCCCTCGACATAGTTGGCGGGCTTGATCACCCAGGCGTGGACGGTCTCGTCGTTCCAGCCCTCAAAGGTGAACTGCTCGGCCTCACCAAAGGCCAGCTCACCCACGACGGGATTCACCTCGGTCAGGCGTCGCGGCATTTCGCGGCCCCTGTACGTCTTGAACCAGAGGTCGCCCGGCTGATCCAGCGCGGCCAGCGAATAGACGATGCCCGAGGGTGTCAGGCTGCTGGAGGCAACCGACCCCTCGCCGGTGAAGGGGATGACCGCACCATTACGGGTATCGACCGCGAACATCCGATAGTGGCCGGTGTCCTGGGCGGTGACATAGAGGGTGTTGCCGTCGGGGCCCCAGGCCAGGCTGCTGGCCGAGCGGTCCCAGTTGGCGGCGATCTGGCGGACCTGACCGGTTTCCATGTCGCGCAGCATGATGGCGAATTTGTCGGCCTCGAAGCCCGGGCGGGACATGGCGCGATAGGCCAGGGTGCGACCGTCGGGCGAGAACACCGGACCGGCATCCCAGGCGGGGTTGCTGTCGGTCAGATTGGTGAAGTCGCCGCTGTCGCTGAGGCCATCGGTCAGCCACAGGTCGAAATCGGTGCTCCACGGCTCGGTCGTGCCGGCCTCGCGGGCCGAAAAGACGATCGCCTCGCTGTCCGGCGTGAAGGCGAAATCGTCCTCGCCGCCGAACGGCTTGGAGGGGGTGTCCCCGTCAAAGCCGCGCGTGACCCAGACCGGGTTGCCCTCGGCCCGGCCATCGGCGCCCAGCGAGACGACGAACAGATGGTTCTGGGTGCCGTCCTTCCAGGTGTCCCAGTGGCGCACGAACATGCGGTCATAGACGCGGCCGGTGCTGCTGCGGGCGGCCTCGGCCTCTGACCGCTCGACTGAACAGGCGAGCGTCTCGCAGTCCGGATAGACGGCCAGCGCCACGACCAGTCGCTCGCCGTCCGGCGAGATCTTGTAGCCCTGAACGTCGAACGGCAGGTCGGTGACCTGGACCTGTTCGGTGCCCTCGGTGTCGGTGGCCCAGATCTGGTTCGAGCCCGAGCGCGACGACAGGAAATAGAGGGTGCCGCCGTCAGGGGCCCAGCGGACGGTGTTGCCCTTTTCGCCATTCGGGAACAGGGGGCGGGCCTTGGCGTCGCCGGTCAGGTCCTGAAGCCACAGGGTGGTGCCGCCGCCGCCCATGACGGGATCGACCTCGCGCACCTGATAGGTGACCCAATGACCGTCGGGCGAGACCTGCGGGTCCGACAGGCGGTTGAGGCCCAGCATGATGTCGTAGGTGAAGGGCTCTGCCCCCGTGTCCTGGGCGGTGGCCGTCGGGGCGGCGATCAGACTGATCGCCAGAACGGCTGCAGCCGCCGTGGAGCGGATCAGGGATGTCGGGAGGGATCGCATGCGCCGGACCTCTTGGGCTTGCCAGAACGTAGGAACGCAGGCGTAGCACCGCCGGGCGGCTCCGGCAAAGCCTGCTCGCACACCGCGCTTGCCCGACCGCGCGGGAGCGGCGACAACCGGATCATGACGGTGGCCCCCGATTCCCGACATATCTGCGATGTGCTGATCGCCGAGCGCGCGCCGCGGCTGACGGGCTCGGTCGGCTGGCCGGTGATCCGGCCGTTTCTCTATGCCCTGCTGGGCTATGGCAAGGCGCGCCGGATGGCCGATGCGGTGGCGCCGATGGGCGGGGCCGAGGCACTGGATTACGTCTCGAAACTGCTGGCGCTGGACGTCAAGGTGATGAACGCCGACCGGATTCCGGAAAGCGGCCGCTGTGTGATCATCAGCAACCATCCGACCGGGATTGCCGACGGCATCGCGGCCTATGACGCCATCCGCGCGCGGCGACCGGATGCGATCTTCTTCGCCAATGCCGATGCGTTGCGGGTCGCGCCGCGACTGGGGGAGGTGGTCATTCCGGTCGAATGGGTGACGTCCAAGCGCACCCGTGAAAAGACCCGCGCCACGCTGGAGGCCGCCCGCGCCGCGTTCGAGGCCGAGCGGCCCGTGGTGCTGTTCCCAGCCGGGCGGCTGGCGCGCATCGCAAAAGACGGCAGCCTGACCGACCCCGAATGGCCCCCGACCGCCGTCAGTCTGGCGCGAAAATACGGGGCGCCGGTGGTGCCGATCCATATGGCGGGGCCCTATTCGCGGCTGTTCCACCTCTTTTCCCGCATCTCGCCCGAGCTGCGCGACATCACCCTGTTTCACGAGATGCTGAACAAGGCCGGGGGCACGTTCCGCCTGACGGTCGGGCCGACCATCCCTGCCGGGCGACTGGACACCGATGCGGCGCGCGCCACCTATGCGCTGAAGGCCTATGTCGAGCGGGTCCTGCCCGGCCAGCCGGATGCCCCCTTTGCCTGAAGTGCGCGAGATCCCTTTGGCCGACGAGGTGGCGACGACCCGGCTGGGTGCGGCGCTGGCGCAGCATGTGGCGGCGGGCGAGGCCCTGCTGCTGAGCGGCGATCTGGGCATGGGCAAGTCGACTCTGGCACGGGGGCTGATCCGGGCCCTGACCCGGCCCGACGAGGATGTACCGAGCCCGACCTTCACCCTGGTGCAGTTCTATGAAAGCACGCCGCCCGTGGCCCATTTCGACCTCTACCGACTGGAGGATCCGCGTGAGATCGACGAGATCGGCCTGTATGAGGCGATCGACGACGGCGCCGTGCTGATCGAATGGCCCGAACGTCTGGGGACAGGCGGCGCCGAGGCCTTGAGCCCGGACCGGCTGTCGGTCACGCTGGAGGCCGACGGCGCGGGCCGCCGGGCGCACCTGACGGGCTATGGGGTCTGGGCCGGAAAGCTGAAGGAACTGCATGTCTGAGCGGAATGCCTTGATCGCCGATTTCCTCGCCGGAGCGGGGCTGGCCGAGGCCCGGCGCGATCCCCTGCCCGGCGACGCCTCGACCCGGCGCTATGAGCGGCTGACCACGCCTGCAGGTTCGACCCTGATGCTGATGGATCAGCCGCCAGCGACCGAGTCCCTGCCCTGTGACCCGTCGTGGACGGCGGCACAGCGTCATGCGGCCGGCTGGAACGCCGTGGCGCGGCTGTCGGCCGGACGGATCGAGGCCTTTGCCGCTGTCGCCGCACACCTGCGCTATGCGGGTCTGTCGGCGCCCGAGATCGTGGCGGTCGATGCGCCGAACGGCCTGGCGGTGATCGAGGATTTCGGCGACGACCTGTTCGCCCGGGTGATCGAGGACGGCGAGCCGCAGGCGCCGCTGTATCTGGCTGCCGTCGAGGCCATTGCGCGGCTGCACCTGACCGGCCTGCTGCCCGAGGTCATGCCCGGCCTGGGGGGCGACTGGCCGCTGCTGACCTATGACGCCATAGCCCTTCAGGGGGGTGCCGACCTGTTCGTCGAGTGGATGCCGAAACTGTACCAAGGGCTGGAGTTCGGTCCGGCGGCGCGGGACGAATGGCAGGCCGCCTGGGCACCGGTTGTGGCCATGGGCGAGGCCAGGGCCTGGGTGATGGCACATCGCGACTATCATGCCGAAAACCTGCTTTGGCTGCCGGACCGTAGCGGCCATCGCCGCGTCGGCCTGATCGACTTTCAGGATGCGGTGCTGGCCCACCCGGTCTGGGACCTGCACTCCCTGCTGCAGGACGCCCGCCGCGATGTGCCGCCGGAGTTGGAGGCGGTCGCGCTCGACTACTATTTCGACATCATGCAGGTCGACCGCGAGGAATACCGCCGCGACTATGCCGCGCTGGCTGCGCTGAACGAGGCGCGGATTCTGGGGGTGTTTGCCCGGCTGATCGCGCGGGACGGCAAGCCGCGTTATCGCCAGTTCATGCCCCGCATGTGGGGCCATCTGGAACAAAACCTGAAACGTCCGGAACTGTCGCAGGTCAGGAGTTGGTTCGACCGTCATGTTCCGAAGGAGATGCGCGGATGACGGTTCCGACCACAGCCATGGTGCTGGCGGCAGGGCTGGGCACGCGGATGCGGCCCCTTACCGATGACCGGCCCAAGGCGCTGGTCGAGGTGGGCGGTCGGGCCCTGATCGACCATGTGCTGGACCGGTTGGGTGGGGCCGGAGTGATCCGGGCGGTGGTCAATGTGCACTGGTTCGCAGACCGGCTGGAGGCCCATCTGGCGGCGCGGGGGCGCGGGCCGGAGATCGTCATTTCCGACGAGCGGGCCGAACTGCTGGAGACCGGGGGCGGTCTGAAGAAAGCCATCCCCCTTCTGGGCGATGACGCGGTGTTCGTCGCCAATATCGACAGCGTCTGGACCGACCGGGGCGATGCGCTGGCGGAGCTTGCGGCCCTGTGGGACCCGGAGCGTATGGACGCAGCCCTGCTGCTGGCGCGGCGCGAGGGGGCGATCGGCTTTGAGGGCGGCGGGGATTTCTTCCTCGGCGAGGAAGGCCAGCTGACCTTCCGGGGCGAGGCGGCCGAGGCCCCCCTTGCCTATATGGGGGTGCACATCTGTCGGCCCGGCTATGTCGCCGGAGGGCCCGACGGAGCCTTTTCGCTGAGCGGGCTGTGGCGGCGGTCGGCGGCCGAGGGGCGGCTGTTCGGCTGTGTGCTGGACGGGGAGTGGATGCACGTCGGTGACCCCGGGGCCCGCGACGAGGCCGAGGCCCGGCTGACGAACCCATGAGCCGGTTCGATCCGTTTGCGGGCGCCGGGCCGCGCTGGTGGTCCATCGAGGCGCACCGGCCGTTTCTGGAGGATCTGGCGGCGGGAGTGCTGGACTGGCTGGGCGAGGACGCACCCGAGACCCTGAGCGATGCGGTCATCCTGCTGCCCAACCGGCGCGCGGCACGGGCCTTCACCGAAGCTCTGACCCTGCTGTCGGGCGACCGTCCCGTGCTGCTGCCCCAGGTGCGCCCCTTGGGCGATCTGGAGGAGGACGAGCCACCATTCGCGCCGGGCGAGCTGGAGCTGGACCTGAAGCCCGCCATCTCGCCGCTGAAGCGCCGGTTCGAGTTGGCGCAACTGGTGGCCGCTCACCACGGGGGGGCGGTCGAGCCTTTGCGCGCGCTGGAGATGGCCGAGGCGCTGGCGGCGTTCCTGGACTCCTGCCAGATCGAGGAGGTGGCCGATCCGGCCCGGGTCGCCGATCTGGTCCATGCGGATCTGGCCGAGCACTGGCGCTCTACCGCCGCCTTCCTGGCTGTGGCGGTGGAGGCATGGCCCCGGCGGCTGGACGAACTGGGCCTGAGCGATCCGGCAGCGCGGCGGGTGACGCTGCTGAAGCGGCTGGCCGAGGCGTGGGATGAAAGGCCGCCGACCTTCCCGGTGATCGCGGCGGGATCAACGGGCACGGTGCCCGCGGCGGCGACGGTGCTGGGGGCGGTGGCGCGCGCGCCCTCGGGCTGTGTGGTGCTGCCGGGACTGGACCGGGACCTGTCGCAAACGGCGTGGGACCAGATCGCAGACGACGACGGCGAGCAGCATCCGCAGGGGGCGCTGAAACGCCTGATCGGGCGGCACGGCATTGACCGGACCGAGGTACGGGCCTGGCCCGCGCGGGACGCGGGAGAGAGCGCGCGTCTGGGCCGGGCGCGGCGTCGACTGATCGCCGAGGCGCTGAAGCCGCCGAAGTCCACCGCCGACTGGACGAAAGCCATCACAGAAATGCGCGAGGGCGGCGGCGATCCCATCGCCGAGGGGCTGGAAGGCCTGACCGCCGTCACCGCCCGCACCGAGGAGGCCGCCGCCGCGCTGGCCGCGGTGCTGATGCGGGAGGGGGTGGAGAAACCCGGGCAGACCGTTGCGCTGGTGACGCCCGATCCGCTGTTCGCCCGAAGGGTTCAGGCGCGGTTGGGGCGGTGGGGGCTGAAGGCCGACTCCTCGGCGGGTTCGCCTTTGTCGGAAACGCCGGCGGGCGTGCGGCTGGCCCAGCTGGCGCAGCTGGCCAAGGCCTTCGGGGCGGTCCCGCTGCTGGCCATTCTGAAGCATTCGTGGACGACGCTGGCCGGGGCGGACGAGATCGAGGCGCTGGAGCGCGAGGGTCTGCGTGGGGCGGGGCCCGCCGACTGGGACGCGGTGCGACGGCGGCTGGAGACCAACCGATATCGGGCCGGCAAGCGCCGCAAGGATGAAGATCAGGCGCGCATCGACACGGGCCACGGTCTGGTGGACCGGCTGGAGGGCGTGCTGTCGGCTCTGACCGGCATGGACGAGGCACCGCCCGCCGACTGGGCGCGGGTGATCTGCGAGGCGGCGGAGGCGCTGGGCGAAGGCGTTGAGATCTGGCGTGGGCCGGACGGGGCCAGCGCGGCGCGGCTGATGGCGGCCCTGATGACCGAGGGCGCGGAGGCGGGCGTGCTGAACGCCTCCGCCTTTGCGGAACTGCTGGGCCGGCTGATGGGCGCGGAGGTGGTGCGCACGGGCGGCGACGCGCATCTGCGTCTGAGAATTCTGGGCGCCATCGAGGCGCGGCTGGTCCGGGCCGACCGGGTCATTCTGGCGGGGCTGGAGGAGGGGGTGTGGCCGCGCGGCGGGGGGACGGATCCGTTCCTCTCCCGGCCCATGCGCAAGACCCTGGGCCTGCCGCCGCCCGAGCGCCGCATCGGCCTGTCGGCCCACGACTTCGCCCAGATCGCCTGCGCGCCGGAGGTCTATCTGTTGCACACGGAGCGGCGGGACAATCAGCCGTCGGTGAAGTCGCGCTGGCTGTGGCGGCTCGAGACGCTGGTGCGCGGGGCGTTCC
>CEPP01020331.1_pt1 | contig 18594 bp, 20 predicted proteins | sample 530521 | NCBI WGS metagenome assembly CEPP01 (sample SAMEA2620256, study PRJEB7988) | marine metagenome | biome: marine biome (ENVO:00000447); feature: surface water layer (ENVO:00002042); material: "saline water (ENVO:00002010), including plankton (ENVO:xxxxxxxx)" | depth 5 m | reverse complement strand
GACCGTGCCGGTGAAGGCGGCGGGCTGGCGGATCGAGCCGCCGGTGTCCGACGCCGTGGCGGCCAGGCACAGGTCACCCGCGACCGCCGAGGCCGAACCGCCCGAGCTTCCACCCGGTGTCAGCTCTGCATTGGAGGTCTTTGATTTCCAGGGATTGCGGACGGGACCGAAGGCCGAGGTCTCGTTCGACGAGCCCATGGCGAATTCGTCCATGTTGAGCTTGCCCAGCATGACCGCGCCGTCGGCCCACAGATTGGCCGTGACGGTCGATTCATAGGGCGGGACAAAGCCCTTCAGCATGTTGGACCCGGCGGTCGTCTGTACGCCGTCGGTGCAGAACAGGTCCTTGATGCCCAGCGGTGCGCCCTCGAGCGCCCCGCCCTCCCCCCTGGCCAGACGGGCGTCGGAGGCGCGGGCCATGTCCAGCGCCTTGTCGGTCGTCTGCACGACATAGGCGTTCAGGGCCGGATTGGCGGATTCAATATTGGCGACAAAGGCGTGGGTGATCTCTTCCGACGAGAAGTCGCGGGCCTTGAGGCCGTCCAGCACGGCCTTGAGGGTCAGTTTGGTCAGGTCGGACATACTATTCGACCACCTTGGGCACGACGAAGAAGCCATCCGCTGACTTCGGGGCGTTGGAGAGCACGTCGGCGACCTTGTCGCCGTCGGTGACCACATCCTCGCGCAGGCGCAGGGGCTGGGCCACGTTCGAGGTCATGGGCTCGACGCCGTCGACATCGACCTCGTTCAGCTGCTCGATCCAGTCCAGGATGCCGCTCAGCTCGCGGGCCAGCGGCTCCAGCCGCTCCTCGGGGGTCTTGATACGGGCGAGATGCGCCACCTTGCGCACCGTCGCGGCGTCGATCGCCATTCCGGCCTCTCCACAACACGGGTGAACGGGCACGCGGCCCGACACGGCGGGATTAGCGGGACAGACCCGGTTTCACAAGGCGGCGGCGTGAAGCCTAGCGCGCCGGGGTGACGGTGACCGTCTCGGGCACCGCGCCGTCGGGGCCGGGCGTGAAGCTGAGGATGATGGCCGTCTGGCGGCTGCCGATCTCGCTGGTGGCCTGATCCATCACGCTTTCGCTGAGGCGCAGTTCGACCCGGCCCGCAGACACGGCCTGGATCTGGTAGTCGAGGTAGTCGCCGATGCGGAACACCCGCCAGCCCTCGGCCGGGCTGTGGTAGAAGGCGATGTAGGTATAGAGGCCGTTCATCGCCGGATCGCCGCCTGCCGTGCCGAACATCTTGGCGGTCAGATCGCCCTGATCCGGGAGATAGTCGAGCTCGACCACCGCGGCAGCGGTCTGGAGTGCGTCGTCGGTCTCGGGTTGCAGAACCACGGCCTGACCGGCCTCGACCAGGGCGCCGCCCGGCGTGGGGGCCGGGGTCGATGTCGGCGCGGTCGAAGGGTGCTCGGCGGGCGCGGGGTTGTTGAAGCCTTCCCACGCCGCCGACAGGCGATCACACCCGGCAAGCCCGCTGATCAGCAGCCCGCACGTGCCCGCAATCATGATCCGTTTCATACCCGACCTCCCGTTTCCCGCGATCAGCTTCGACCTTGCCAGCCCCGGCGGCAAGGCCTATCGCCTGCCGCGTGTCTGTCCATGCCCTGCCTGACCTTGCCGCCTACTGCCCGCCCGGCACCCCGTGGCTGGGGCTGGACCTCGGCAGCAAGACGATCGGCGTTGCCGCCTCGGACGCCACGCGCATGATCGCTTCACCGTTTGAGGTGATCCGCCGGACGAAATTCACCGACGACGCCCATGCCCTGTTCCGCCTGATGGACAGCAGGGGGGCCACGGCGCTGGTCATCGGTCTGCCGCTCAATATGGATGGGTCCGAGGGGCCGCGCGCCCAGTCCAGCCGCGCCTTTGCCCGCAATATGGACCGGCTGCGCGATATTCCGGTCGCCTTCTGGGATGAGCGCCTGTCGACGACGGCGGTCGAGCGGTTCCTGATCGACGACATGGACATGAGCCGGGCGCGGCGCGGTCAGGTCGTGGACCGCAATGCCGCCGCATGGATCCTGCAGGGTGCGCTGGACAGTCTGCGCGGCTGATCGCGGTTCGCGCTTTCGTTTTGTCGCACATGGGACTATAGCCGCCCGTCGATGGCTCGCCCTGACTCAGACCTTCTGACTGTCATTCAAGAACGGCTGAGGCCGTTCCCCCGCGACCATTTCCTGTCCGTCACCGACCTGAATGCCCAGACCGCCCGCGACCTGCTGGAGCTGGCCGACAGCTTTGTCGAGCTGAACCAGGGATCGGCCAAGTCGCTGGACCTGATGGCCGGGCGCACGGTCGTGAACCTGTTCTTCGAGAACTCGACCCGCACCAGCGCCTCGTTCGAGATCGCGGCGCGGCGACTGGGCGCCGATGTCGTCAGCCTGAGCCCGCGTTCGTCCTCGGTGGCCAAGGGCGAGACCCTGATCGATACGGCGGCGACCCTGAATGCCATGAAGCCGGACATTCTGGTGGTGCGCCATTCGGCTTCGGGGGCCGCCGACCTGTTGTCGCAGAAGGTCGGATGCGCCGTGGTCAACGCGGGGGACGGCCGTCATGAACATCCGACCCAGGCCCTGCTGGACCTTCTGACGCTCAAGCGTGAGTTCGGCGACGTCGGCGGCCTGACCGTGGCCATCTGTGGCGACGTGGCCCACAGCCGGGTGGCGCGATCGAATGTGGCCCTGCTGTCGATGATGGGGGCCCGGGTGCGGCTGGTCGGACCGCCGACGCTGGTGCCGGGCGATGCCGACCGGTGGGGCTGCGAGGTGTTCCACGACATGCGTCAGGGGCTGGAAGGCTGTGACGTGGTCATGATGCTGCGCCTGCAGCTGGAGCGGATGCAGGGGGCCCTGGTCCCCTCGACGCGGGAATACTACCGATTCTGGGGGCTGGACCGCGAGAAGCTGAAGGTCGCAGCGCCCGGCGTGCGGGTCATGCACCCCGGCCCGATGAACCGCGGCGTCGAGATCGACTCCGACATCGCCGACGATCCGGTGATCTCGCTGATCCAGACCCAGGTCGAGATGGGTGTCTCGGCGCGCATGGCGGTGCTGGCGGGGCTGTCCCTGCGCCGCGAGGGGGCTGGCCAATGACCGCGCCCGTCTGGATCGTGAACGCCCGCCTGCTGGACCCGGCCAGCAAATACGACGGCCCCGGAGCCGTGCGGGTCGAGGACGGCCGGATTGCCGACGTGGTCCGGAGCGCCGCCTTTGTCCCCTTCGACGATGGGGAGACGATTGACGCGGGTGGCCTGTGCCTGTCGCCCGGCCTGATCGACATTCGTGTGAAGACCGGTGAACCGGGGGCCGAGCCAAAGGAAACGCTGAAGTCTGCGGCACTGTCTGCGGCTGCGGGCGGCGTGACGACTCTGGTCATCCAGCCGGACACAGCGCCGGCGGTCGATGATCCGGCCATGATCGACTTCATCCAGCGGCGGGGGGCGGCGCTGGGGCTGGTCAACATCCTGACCGCAGGGGCGGCGACGCAGGGCTGTGAAGGCAAGCTGATGGCCGAGATCGGCCTGATGCAGGAGGCCGGGGCTCTCTATTTCACCGACGTCGATCAGGTCATCGCCGACAGCGGGACGCTGATGCGGGTGATGGCCTATGCGACGGCCTTCAATGCCCTGATCGCCTGCCGCCCCCACGACCCGTGGCTGTCGAAGGGCGCTGTCGCCACCTCGGGCGAGCTGGCCACCCGGCTGGGTCTGTCGTCGGTGCCGGCGATTGCCGAGCGCATGCAGATGGAGCGCGATCTGGCGCTGGTCGAACAGACCGGTGTGCGCTTCCTCGTCGACCAGATTTCGACCGCGGGCGCGCTGGAGACGCTGGACCGGGCTCGCCTGCGCGGGCTGGAGGTCGCGGCCAGTGTCTCGATCAACCACCTGCGCTTCAACGAGGTCGACATCGGCGACTATCGGACCTTCTACCGGATGGACCCGCCGCTGCGCGACGAGAGCGACCGGCTAGCGCTGATCGAAGCCGTCCGCGACGGGCGGATCGATGTGATCACCTCCGCCCACTCCCCCGCTCCGGCCGAGGACAAGCGCCGTCCGTTCGCCGAGGCGACGCCGGGGGCGGTGGGCCTGCAGACCCTGCTGCCCGCCGCGCTGGGACTGCACCATGAAGATGACCTGCCGCTGCTGGATGTGCTGAGGCCGATGACTGTCGGCCCCGCCGAGCTTCTGGGACTGGCCGCCGGGCGACTGGCGACGGGCGCGCCCGCCGACCTGATCCTGTTCGACCCCGACGCGCCGGTGGTCATCGACGCCGACGCCCTGCGTTCCAAGTCCAAGAACTCGCCCTTCGACAATCGCCGCCTTCAGGGACAGGTGGAGCGGACCTGGGTCGGGGGACGGTCGATCTTCTCGGCCTGACTTGCAGCCCTGCGGTCGAAGCCTCATCGTCAGGGTCTGGACTGAGGGAGGCCGAATCAGGTGCAGGATCTGGCGGGAATCGCGGTGCTGACGCTGCTGATGGCGGCACTGGGCGGCTATCTGGTCGGGTCTATTCCGTTCGGCGTGCTTCTGACCCGTGCCGCAGGGGCCGGCGATGTCCGCAACATCGGCTCCGGCAATATCGGCGCGACCAATGTGCTGCGGACGGGTCGCAAGGACCTGGCCTTCGCGACCCTGATTCTTGATGCCGGAAAGGGGGCTGCGGCCCTGCTGATCGCGCGCGCGGTTACCGACAATGATGCGGTGGCGGCCATTGCGGGTGGCGCGGCCTTTCTCGGCCACCTCTATCCTGTGTGGCTGGGCTTCAAGGGCGGCAAGGGTGTCGCCACCTTCTTTGGCTTGATGCTGGCGGCGGCCTGGCCGCTGGGGCTGGTCGCGGCGGCGGTCTGGCTGCTTACCGCAGCCGTGTTTCGGGTGTCGTCCCTGTCCGCCCTGATCGCCACGCTCGTTACTCCCGTGCTGGCCCTGATGCCCATTGCCGCCCTGAACCTGCCGACCTCGAACAGCGTCTTCCTGCTGGCGCTGGCGGCGATGACGCTGATCTGGCTGCGCCACTTCGACAACATCATCCGGCTGATCAAGGGCAAGGAACCCCGCATCGGCGCGAAGTCTGCCTGATGGCGCTGGAGGCAGCCGAACGGATCGCCCGGCTGCAACTGGCCCGCAGCGAGCGGATCGGGCCTGTCACCTTTGCCCAGTTGATCGCGAGATATGGTAGCGCGCAGGCGGCGTTGGATGCCCTGCCGGGCGTCATCCGCAAGGCCGGCGGCGCAGCCTATACTGCTGCCCCTCGTGACCAGATCGAGGCGGAGATCGCGAGCGGTGAGGCCCTTGGCGCGCGGCTGGTGGTCATCGGCGACGCCGACTATCCGGAGACGCTGGCGGCGGTCGACCCGGCACCGCCGGTGCTGTGGGCCAGAGGGAGCATCGACGGCCTTCGGAAGGACGCCGTAGCCATTGTCGGCGCGCGCATCGCCTCGGCCGGGGGGCAGCGGATCGCCCGGGGGCTGGCGTCGCAACTGGGCGAGGCGGGGATGACCGTTGTCTCGGGACTGGCTCGGGGCATCGATGCCGCCGCGCACTGGGGATCCCTGTCGACAGGCACGGTGGCCGTGCTGGGGGGTGGCGTCGATGATGTCTATCCGTCGGACAATCAGGACCTGTACGACCGGATCGTGGCCGAGGGCTGCGTCCTGTCGGAAAGCCCGCCGGGCACCCGGGCCCAGGCCCGCGACTTTCCAAGGCGCAATCGCATCATCTCCGGCCTGTCGCGCGGAGTGATCGTGGTCGAGGCCGAGATCCGCTCCGGCTCCCTGATCACCGCACGACTGGCGGCCGAACAGGGGCGCGAGGTGTTCGCGGTGCCGGGATCGCCGCTGGACCCCCGCTCGCGAGGCCCCAATGCCCTGCTGCGCGACGGCGCGACCCTGTGCGAGCGGGTCGAGGATGTGCTGGACGCGCTCGGCAGCGTCCGCGCCGCGCGGATCAAGCCGGGGCGACCCGCCCCCGTGGAGATTGCCGCCGACCTTGATGACGCCACCCTGTCCGCCGTCGAGGCCCTGCTGTCTCCGACACCGACGCCGCGCGATGATCTGGCCCGGTCGCTGGGGCTGCCGGTCGCTGTGGTGTCCGGGGCCCTGCTGGAGCTCAGTCTGGTCGGCCGGGCCCGCCTGCTCCCGGGCGGACTGGCGTCGCGCTGACTCGGGTTTTCCGGACTGGCGATTGACACGGGACGAGAGGCGAACCACGTTCCCCGGCCTTCTTCTCCGGCCCGAACCCTGGGCCCCTCCCCCCGAAAAGCGCCACGCCCGTATGAATCTCGTCATTGTCGAAAGCCCGGCCAAGGCCAAGACCATCAACAAATATCTGGGTCCCGACTTCGAGGTTCTGGCCTCCTATGGCCACGTCCGCGACCTGCCCTCCAAGGACGGCTCGGTCCTGCCCGACGAAGACTTCGCCATGTCGTGGGAGGTCGATGCCCGGGGTGCCAAACGCCTGTCCGAGATCGCCGAAGCGGCCAAGCGCGCCGACCGCGTCATACTAGCGACTGACCCCGACCGTGAGGGGGAAGCGATCAGCTGGCACGTGCTGGAGGTGCTGCAGAAGAAGAAGGCGCTGAAGGACACCCAGGTCGAACGGGTCACCTTCAACGCCATCACCAAGGCCGCCGTGCTCGAGGCCATGGCCAATCCGCGTCAGCTGGATATGGAGCTGGTCGAGGCCTATCTGGCCCGCCGCGCGCTGGACTATCTGGTCGGGTTCACCCTGTCGCCGGTGCTGTGGCGCAAGCTGCCCGGCGCGCGCTCGGCCGGTCGGGTGCAGTCGGTGGCGCTGCGCATCGTGGTCGACCGCGAACTGGAGATCGAAAGTTTCAAGCCGCAGGAATACTGGTCGATCGAGGCCGATCTGACCGCGGACAGCCCGCCTTTCACCACCCGGCTGGTCAAACACGCGGGCAAGCGGGTGCAGCGGCTGGACATCAAGGACGAGGCGACAGCGACGGCCGCGCGCGCCGCCATCCAGGCCGGTCAATTCACGATCCGCTCGATCGAGAAGAAGCCGGTCAAGCGCAACCCCTCGCCCCCCTTCACCACCTCGACCCTGCAGCAGGAAGCCTCGCGCAAGCTCGGCTTCACGGCGCAGCGCACCATGCAGGCGGCGCAGAAGCTGTACGAAGGCGTCGACGATACGGGTGGCCTGATCACCTATATGCGGACCGATGGCGTGTCGGTCAGCCCCGAGGGCATCGCCCAGGCCCGCGAAGTGATCGCCGAGCGCTTCGGCCCTGCCTATGTCCCGTCCGAGCCGCGCTACTACAAGGTCAAGGCCAAGAACGCCCAGGAGGCGCACGAGGCCATCCGACCGACCAATATCGCCCGCCATCCGGACTCGGTGCGTCTCGATGACGACCTGCGGCGCCTGTATGAGCTGATCTGGAAGCGGATGGTCGCCAGCCAGATGGAAGCGGCCCGCGTGGACCGCACCACGGTCGAGATCGAGGAACCCTCGGGCCAGACCGGCCTGCGCGCCACCGGACAGGTCGTCACCTTCGACGGCTTCATCGCCGCCTATGAAGAAGGCCGGGACGACAAGCCCCGCGCCGGGTCGTCGGACGACGACGAGGATGACGCCACCCGCCTGCCCGCCCTCAAGGAAGGCGCTGCGGCCAAGGTCGAGGCCGTCCGTACGGATCAGCATTTCACGGAACCGCCGCCGCGCTATTCCGAAGCGACCCTGGTCAAGAAGCTGGAGGAGCTGGGGATCGGGCGACCGTCGACCTATGCCTCGATCCTGACCACGCTGCGGGATCGCGAATACGTCCGCATGGACAAGAACCGCTTCTATCCCGAGGACAACGGGCGTCTGGTCACAGCGTTTCTGGAGCAGTTCTTCGGCCAGTGGGTCGAGTATGACTTCACCGCCGCGCTGGAGAACGAGTTGGACGAGGTCTCGGCCGGCCAGATGGACTGGAAGGCGCTGCTGCGCGAGTTCTGGTCCAAGCTGAAGCCTGCCACGGCCGTGGTGCTGGAGCGGCAGGGCGTCATCGACGAGTTGGACTCGGCCATCGGCCCCTTCCTGTTCCCCGAGAAGGATGACGGCACGGATGCTCGCCTGTGCCCGCTGTGCAAGTCCGGGCGGCTGCATCTGAAGGCCAGCTTCAAGATGAAGTCCTCCTTCATCGGCTGCTCGAACTATCCGGAGTGCCGCTACACCCGGGGCTTTGGTGCCGGAGCCAATGCCGCGGGTTCGGCGGACGGCGGCGACCGCGACCTGGGCATCGATCCGGACACGGGCCAACCCGTCCAGCTGAAGATCGGCCGCTTCGGGCCCTACGTGGAGACCACCCCGCCCGAGGCTGAAAAACCGAAACGGTCCTCCCTGCCCAAGGGGTGGAGCCCGGCGACGCTGACGCTGGAACAGGCTCTCACGCTGCTGGCCTTGCCGCGTCAGGTCGGAGCACACCCCGAGGACGGCAAGCCGATCACGGCCGGGCTGGGCCGCTATGGGCCCTTCGTTCTGCACGACGGCGTCTATGCCAATCTGCCGGACATCGAGGAGGTGTTCGAGGTCGGGCTGAACCGCGCCGTCGCCCTGCTGGCCGAAAAGAAGGCCTCGCGCGGGGCCCGGGGGCAGACGGCACCGCTGAAGGAACTGGGGGCCCATCCCGAGAGCGGTGACCCGATCCAGGTGATGGCCGGGCGGTTCGGCCCCTACGTCAAATGCGGCAAGATCAACGCCACACTGCCCAAGGGAACGGCGCCCGAAGACCTGACGCTGGAGACGGCCCTCGAACTGGTCGCGGCCAAGGCGGCGGCGGGCGGCAAGGGCAAGAAGGCGCCCGCCAAGAAAGCAGCGGCCAAGAAAGCTCCGGCGAAGAAGGCGGCAGCCAGGAAGGCCCCGGCCAAGTCCAAGGCCAAGCCTAAGACGGCCTGAGGTCTTTCGGCGCCAGACCGGCGAGGATACCGGGAATGAGATCCGGCAGGTCCTCGGCGATCAGGCCGGGGCCGAAGCGGCGCGCAGCTTCGGCGTGGATCCACGCTGCCGCGCAGGCGGCGTCAAAACTGTCCATGTGCTGGGCCGCCAGTCCGCCGATCATGCCCGCCAGCACATCGCCGGTGCCCGCCGTCGCCAGCCAGGGCGAACCGTTCGGGTTGACGGCAACGCGCCCGTCGGGCGCCGCGATGACGGTCTCATGACCTTTCAGCAGCACGACGGCATCGGCCCGCACCGAGGCCTGAGCGGCCGCTTCGGTCGAGAGCAGATCGGCCAGATCCGGAAACAGGCGCGCGAACTCTCCCCCGTGCGGGGTCAGCACATCATCGCGGTCCAGCAAGGCGAACAGATCATCAGGGTGGCTTTCAAACACGCTGAGCGCATCGGCATCGACGACGAGCACGGCACCGGTTCTGGCCAATGCATGCAGATTGCCGACCGTTTCCTCTCCCAGCCCTGCAGCCGGGCCGATCACCACGGCATCAACCTCCCTGAGGCGATGACCCAGATCGTCGGCGCCGTCGAAGGGTTCCACCATCACTGCCTCCAAAGAGGCTGCCAGCACCGGGATGGCTGCGGGCGACGCCATGACCCGGACCAGACCCGCACCAATCCGAAGCGCTGCCCGCGCCGCCAGACGGGCCGCTCCGGTGCGGTGCGCCGGGCCCGAGACCACGGCCAGTCGCCCGCGCGCATGCTTGTGGGTGTCCGTCTCGGGCCAGGGCAGACGGCTTCTCCAGTCTCCGGCTTCAGGTAGGACAGTCATGACGCCTCCGTTCACGGATGATGATAATTATCAAAAGGGCCTTGCCTTATGGTGCAATGCAATGTCCCATTGCGGTCCGAGTGCACAGACCAATTCCGGGCCAATTCCGGGTCGCCTCGGGGACGCCATGAAAAAGATCGAAGCCGTCATCAAGCCGTTCAAGCTGGATGAAGTCAAAGAGGCACTGCAGGACGTCGGGGTCCAGGGGATGACCGTCCTCGAGGCCAAGGGCTATGGCCGCCAGAAGGGGCATTCCGAACTGTACCGTGGCGCCGAATACGTCATCGACTTCCTGCCCAAGATCAAGATCGAGGTGGTCGTCAGCGATGACCTGGCCCCGGCTGTGATCGAAGCCATCCAGACATCGGCCCGCACGGGCAAGATTGGCGATGGCAAGATCTTCGTCTCGGACGTCCAGGACGTCATCCGTATCCGCACCGGCGAAACCGGTGCCCAGGCCGTCTGACCCTTTCACCGACCGTCCCTCGCGGACGGTCTTTCTGTTCTCCTCCCCCAGCCACAGGATACGAAATCCATGAGCGTCAAGGCCATCCTTCAGGACATCAAGGACAAGGACGTCAAATACGTCGACCTTCGCTTCACCGACACCAAGGGCCGACTTCAGCATGTGACCTTTGATATCGACCTGGTCGATGACGAGTTCCTTGAGGAAGGCACCATGTTCGACGGCTCGTCCATCGCGGGCTGGAAGGCAATCAATGAGTCCGACATGCTGCTCAAGCCGGATCTCGACACCGCCTACATCGACCCCTTCTACCAGCACACCACCCTGTTCCTGTTCTGCGATGTGCTGAACCCCGACACCAACGAGCCCTACAACCGCGACAGCCGCTCGATGGCCAAGAAGGCGCTGGCCTTCGTCCAGTCAGCCGGCGTGGGCGACAAGGTCTATTTCGGTCCCGAGGCCGAGTTCTTCATCTTCGACGATGTCCGCTGGTCCACCCAGGCCCACGACACGGGCTACACCTATGACTCGCTGGAACTGCCGGCCAACACGGGCTCGGAATACAGCGAAGGCAACATGGGCCACCGCCCGGGCGCCAAGGGCGGCTATTTCCCCGTCAATCCGGTCGACTCCGGCCAGGACCTGCGCGCGGAAATGCTGTCGGTGATGAAGGACATGGGCCTCAACCCCGAAAAACATCACCACGAAGTGGCCCCGGCCCAGCACGAACTGGGCCTGAAGTTCGCCGAACTGGTGACCATGGCCGACCGGTTGCAGCTGTACAAATACGTCATCCACAACGTCGCCGCCGCCTATGGCAAGTCGGCCACCTTCATGGCCAAGCCTATGTTCGGCGACAACGGCTCGGGCATGCACGTGCACCAGTCGATCTGGAAGGACGGCAAGCCCCAGTTCGCCGGTGACAAATACGCCGGCCTGTCGGACATGTGCCTGTGGTACATCGGCGGCATCATCAAGCACGCCAAGGCCATCAACGCCTTCGCCAACTCGACGACCAACAGCTACAAGCGCCTGGTCCCGGGCTATGAAGCCCCGGTCAAGCTGGCCTATTCGGCCCGCAACCGCTCGGCCTCGATCCGTATTCCGTGGGTCAGCTCGCCCAAGGCCAAGCGTATCGAAGCCCGCTTCCCCGATCCGATGGGCAACCCCTATCTGACCTTCACCGCCCTGCTGATGGCGGGCCTCGACGGTATCGAGAACCGCATCGATCCGGGCGCCCCGGCCGACAAGAACCTCTACGACCTGCCGCCGGAAGAGCGCGGCAATATCCCCGAGGTCTGCGGCAGCCTGAAGGAGGCCCTGGACGCGCTCGACAAGGACCGGGCCTTCCTCAAGAAGGGCGGCGTCATGGATGACGACTTCATCGACAGCTATATCGAGCTGAAGATGGAAGAGGTGATGCGCCTGCAGCTGCATCCCCACCCCGTCGAGTTCGACATGTACTACAGCTGTTGATCAGCAGGCTGAATTGACGACGGCCCCGGCGAGCGATCACCGGGGCCGTTTTCATGTCTGGAGACCGACCTAGCGGTTGGTCGTTTCGACCTCGATACCGTCCGGACCGGCGCGGACGGTGGTAGAGTCCCCGGCCTCGCGTTCGACCACGACCGGGGGCGGCGCTTCACGCTCTACGACGACCGGCACTTCCTGGACGACCGTGCGGGTTTCAGGCTCCGGGGTCGGTTCGGGCTCGGCGGGGGAGCAGGCGACGGCACCGGCCATCAGGGTCGCGGAAGCCATCAGGCTGAAGGTAAGGCGGGACATGGACGTCTCCTGTGGTGAAAGGTCCACGACTAACGGCCCCACTTCTCGTCGGTTCCGGTCAGGCGGTCAGGCCGTCCTCGACATCACGCTTGCGTCGACGCATCTCGATCAGCCGCACACACCAGATCGAGACCTCGTAGAGCAGCACCAGCGGGATCCCCAGCATGATCTGGCTGAGCGGATCCGGCGGCGTGACAAAGGCGGCGACCACGGCGATGGCGACGATGGCGTATTTGCGCCCCTTGGCGAGGGCGCTGGAGCTGACAATCCCGGCCATGCCCAGCAGGGTCATGACCACCGGAAGCTGGAAGCAGAGGCCAAAGGCCAGCAACAGGGCCATCACCAGGTTCAGATAGTCGGAAACGCGCGGCAGCAGCTCGGCCGATATACCGCCGCCGGTCACCTGCTGGCCCAGCGAGAACAGCATCACGAAGGGCAGCATGACGTAATAGACCATCGCCGCGCCGAGCAGGAACAGCATCGGGGCGGCGACCAGGAAGGGCAGAAAGGCGCCCTTCTCGTTGCGATAGAGGCCGGGTGCCACGAACCGGTAGACCTGAAAGGCCAGCACCGGGAATGTGACCACAACCGCGCCGAAGGCCGCCAGCTTCATCTTGGTGATCAGGAATTCGAGCGGCGCCGTGAAGATCAGATTCACGGTCTCGCCGTCACCCCGGGGCACGGGGACCAGCCCGGCCGTCCCGAGGATCAGGTCGAACGGTGACACACTGCCGCCGGGCCCGGCGGCCTCGCGGAACTGGGCCGCCACAGCGAAGGGCTGGACCAGAAAGACATAGATCGGGTCGGCGACGATGAAACAGCCGATGAAGCCGACGATAAAGGCCGCGACGCAGATCATCAGCCGCCCGCGCAACTCGATCAGGTGATCCATCAAGGGAGCGCGGGACGATTCGATCTCGTCTTCGTCGCGATCAGGACGGCTCACAGGTCCACCGCCTTCTTGCGGGTGACCCTGGCCCGGGTCGGGGTGGCCGCCTTCGTTGCGGGAGATTTGGCGGCCTTCGCCCGGGGCTTGCGGGCCGCCTTGGGCTTGGTGGCGGCCCCGGACGCTTTCGCTTCAGGCTTCGGAAGAGCTTCTGGCTTCGCCTCCGGAACCGGCGTCGGCACGGACGGCGGGACAGCCAGCGGTTCCTTCAGGCTCTTGTCGATGTCGCGGAAGGCTTCCTCGGCCTCGGCGCCCAGCGGCACGGCCTGGGCGTTTCGCAGGGCCTCGACCTCCTTGCGCAGTTCGTCCAACTCGGCCTGCCGGGCCATTTCGTCAAAGCTGGAGCGGAACTCGGAGGCCATGGCCCGGGCCCGAGCCAGAAACTGGCCCACCTTGCGCATCATCAAGGGCAGGTCCTTAGGGCCGACCACGATCAGGGCCAGCAAACCGATTACAAGGATTTCCAGCCCGCCGATGCCGGGACCCAGACCACCCATGGATCACACGCTTCCGTTCTGAAGGACGTTCAGTGCTTCAGATCTTCTTTTTCAGCATCGGTGCGGGGCAGAACGCTCTCACCGGTCGACTTGTCGTCTTCACCCTTCAGGCCTTCGCGGAATGCGCGGATGCCCTTGGCGGCATCGCCCATCAGGCCGGAAATCTTGCCGCGTCCCCCGAACAGCAGGAGGGCCAGAGCAGCGATAAGAAGAATTTGCCAGATGCCGGGCTGCATGATTCCACGTCTCAACACGAAGGGCGGCGGGATTGCCGATGATCTTTGATCACAGCCCATATAGGCCTTGTAATGGCCATGCGCCAAGCGCCGGTTAGGTCTTGCTGCTGTTTGCCCTGATCCACCGAGCCAATGGATCAATGTCGATCTGCCCCGCCGCCACCGCCCGCATGGTCAGGGTGGCGTCCACGCTATCCGCCTGTAGAGGCTGCCCATTCAGTGCCAGAAACAGCAGTAGCGCCTGATAGGCCGCGCGTTTGTTGCCATCGATAAATGGATGATTGGAGGCAATGCCCACGGCATAGGTCCCGGCAAGCACCGAAAGATCAGTTACCTGTTGATACAGGAACCGATTGATTGGCCGCTGCAGAGCAGACTCAAGCAGCCCCTCATCGCGTATCCCGGCAGGGCCGCCATGAAGCGCGAGAGTGCGGTCATGCAAGGAAACCAGAGCTTCCCTGCGAATCCAGACCGGCTCGCGGGCTGTCATTTTGCCAGGGCGCGGAAGACGTCTCGATTCTGATCCATCAGTTGCTCTCCCAGTTCAATCTGGCGCCGGACCTCGTCATCATATGCCGTGACACGCATCGACCCATCCGGCCCCTTGGTCAGATACAGGGTGTCGCCCTTGGTCACACCGAGCTCGTTCAAGGCCTCTTTGGGAAAGACGGCACCGACCGAATTGCCGACCTGGGTCAGTTTGATTGCGATCATCACTGGTCTCCTTGCGCGCCTCCTGTATAACAGATGTTATAACGTCTTACGAGCCCCCTGCCCTTTTGAGCCCTCCCCCTGTGTCAGACCTCTCCCATGTCATCATCCACACTGACGGGGCCTGTCGGGGCAATCCCGGCCCGGGAGGCTGGGGCGCGATCCTGCAGACCGGGACGGGACAGAGCCGCGAGTTGAAGGGGGGCGAACCCCGCACCACCAACAACCGCATGGAGATGACGGCTGCCATCATGGCGCTGGAGGCCCTGAAACGGCCCTGCCGCGTCGATCTGCACACCGACAGCCGCTATGTGATGGACGGCATCACCAAATGGATCAGCGCGTGGAAATCCCGTGGCTGGAAGACAGCCGACAAGAAGCCGGTCAAGAACGAGGACCTGTGGCGCCGTCTGGACGAGGCCCGGGCGCGTCATCAGGTGAAGTGGCACTGGGTCAAGGGTCACGCAGGCCATGAGCTGAACGAGCGGGCGGATACCCTCGCCAATGAGGGCATCGACGGCCTTAAAGCCTAGGGCAGGCGCTCAGCAGCCGCCGACATACCGGCGGTTGAGCAGCGGCTTGCCGAGCCAGTAGGACAGTTCTGCGGGGCGGGTCACATCCCAGACCGCCAGATCGGCGGCCTTGCCGACCGCCAGCGTGCCGACCTGATCGGCGATGCCGAGGGCCTGGGCGGCGTGGCGGGTGGCTCCCGCAAGCGCCTCCTCTGGCGTCAGGCGGAACTTCATACAGGCCAGCGCCATGGCCAGCGTTACGGAGGCCAGCGGTGAGGTGCCGGGATTGCAGTCGGTCGCCACCGCCATGGGGACGCCCGCGTCGCGGAAGGCCTGCACCGGCGGCAGTTGCGTCTCGTCCAGCATGACGAAGGCGCCGGGCAGCAGGACGGCGATGACACCGGCCTTGGCCATGGCGGCCACGCCGTCATCTGAAATGTATTCGACGTGGTCGGCGGACAGGGCCTGATACCGCGCGGCGAGCGCTGCCCCTCCCCCGTCGCTGAGCTGGTCGGTGTGCAGCTTGACCGGCAGGCCCAGCTGTCGCGCCTTGTCGAACAGCCGCGCGACCTCCTCGGTCGTGAAGGCGATCGGCTCCAGATAGGCGTCGACCGCATCGACCAGCCCCTCGGCTTGGGCGGCGGGCAGGATCTGATCGACCATCAGATCGACATAGGCCGCACGCTGGTCGGCGAACTCGGGCGGGATGGCGTGCAGGCCGAGGAAGGTGGTCCGGACGCGGACCCCGCCGGCCCACTCCAGCCCCTTGGCCACGCGCAGCATGCGCAGCTCGGTTTCGGCATTCAACCCATAGCCGGACTTGATTTCGACGGTCGTGACGCCGCTGTCGGTCAGGGCGTTCAGTCGATCCAGCGCGCTATCCGTCAGTTCGGCATCAGTCGCAGCGCGTGTGGCGCGGACGGTCGAGGCGATGCCGCCCCCCTCTCGGGCGATCTGGGTGTAGGGCACGCCGGTCAGGCGGCGCTCATACTCGCCCGAGCGGTCGCCGCCGAATACCAGATGGGTGTGGCAGTCGATCAGGCCGGGCGTGACCCAGCGGCCGTCCAGCCGGTCGACCTCGGTGGCCTGATGCTCCGGCAGGTCCGCCCGCGTGCCGATCCAGACGATGCGTCCGTCCCGGATCAGGATGGCGCCGTCCTCGATCGCGCCATAGGGCTCGCCGCCGGGGGCCATGGTGGCGAGGCGGCAGTCGGTGATCAGCCGATCGACCTTCATCGGGTCTCGAACCCGGCCAGCAGTTCGCAGAACCAGCGGCCTGCGGTGAGCGAGCCCAAGTCCCCGACCTCAAGCGACGGATCGTATTCGGTCAGGTCGACGGCCCGGACCTTGGGACAGGCGCCGATGACCCGCGTGGCCTCGAAGAAGGCGTGGACGCCGATCCCGCCCGGGCGGGCGCCGGGGCTGGCCGGCCACTGGCTGCGGTCGATGACGTCGATGTCGACATCGACATAGATGCGGTCCACCCGCGCGCTGAGCCGCTCCAGTTCCTGGGCCACGACCTCGGCAAAGCCCGTTCGGTGGCACTCGCCCGCCGTGCGTACCGAAATGCCGGCCGCCTTCGCCTTGTCGTGGGCCCGCTTGGTATTGGCGAAGGGGGCAAGGCCGATCTGGCTGATCAGGGCGCCGTCCATGCCGTCGTCCAGCAGGGCCTGGACCGGATTGCCATTGGTCAGGCCCTGATCGGTGTCGCGCAGGTCGAAATGGGCATCGAGCGTCAGCAGACCCGTGCCCTTGAGGCCGAGGCCGTGCAGACCCGGGCGGGTGACGGCATTGTTGCCGCCGATGATGACGGTTAGACGCCGCCCGGACTGGGCCGCGACGGCATCGCGCAAGGGCTGGAAGGCTGCGTCGGGCCCGAGGGCCTTTAGCGCCACATCGCCGGCATCGTGGACCCGCGTCTCGAGCGTGCGGCCCGTCTCGACGTCATAGGTGGAAAAGCGCGGCAGGACGGCGCGAAAGGCGCGCGGGCCGACGTCGCACCGTCCCGGTGTCAGCGAGCGTTCGTTGAGCGGCGCCCCGATCAGGGCCACCGCCGCATCCGGGTGATCGCCGATCAGATCGGCGACCGACCGCCAGCCCAGGGCCTCTGAGTCTTCCATCGTCATGGAGGGGAACGTAGAGACGGGATCATGACGACTCAACCGATCTCGAACACCCGCATCATTCGTAGCCCGCGCGGTCCGGAAAAGACCGCCGCCACCTGGGCCGCCGAAGCCGCCAAACGCATGCTGATGAACAACCTTGACCCCGAGGTTGCCGAGCGTCCGCAGGATCTGGTCGTCTATGGCGGGATCGGCAAGGCGGCGCGCGACTGGGCGTCCTTCGACAGGATCGTCGAGACCCTGGATGCCCTGGCCCCGGACGAGACCCTGCTGGTGCAGTCGGGCAAGCCGGTCGGGGTGTTCCGCACCCATGCCGATGCGCCGCGCGTGCTGATCGCCAACTCCAATCTGGTGCCGAAATGGGCGACCTGGGAGCATTTTGACGAACTCGATCGCAAGGGGCTGATGATGTACGGCCAGATGACGGCCGGGTCGTGGATCTACATCGGCACCCAGGGCATCGTTCAGGGGACCTATGAGACCTTCATGGAGGCTGGCCGGCAGCACTATGGCGGCGACTGGTCCGGCAAGTGGATCCTGACTGCCGGGCTGGGGGGCATGGGCGGCGCCCAGCCGCTGGCGGCGACCATGGCGGGGGCGTCGTGCCTCGCCGTCGAATGCCAGGCCAGCCGGATCGAGATGCGGCTGAAGACCCGCTACCTTGACGTCATGGCCGAGGATCTGGACGACGCCCTGTCGAGGATCGAGGCGGCGAAGGCATCGGGCAAGCCGGTCTCGGTCGGTCTGCTGGGCAATGCGGCCGATGTGCTGCCCGAACTGGTGCGGCGCGGGGTGCGCCCCGATCTGGTCACCGACCAGACCAGCGCCCACGATCTGGTCAACGGCTATCTGCCCAAGGGCTGGACGGTGGCCCAGTGGGAAGACCGCCGCCAGTCCGATCCGGAGGCGGTCAGGACCGCAGCCAAGGCCTCCATCGTCGACCATGTGAAGGCCATGCTGGACTTCCAGCGGATGGGGATCCCGACCACCGACTACGGCAACAACATCCGGCAGGTGGCGCTGGACGAAGGGGTCGAGGACGCCTTTGCCTTCCCCGGCTTTGTGCCCGCCTATATCCGCCCCCTGTTCTGCCGGGGCATCGGGCCGTTCCGTTGGGCGGCGCTGTCGGGCGATCCGGAGGACATCTTCAAGACCGACCGGGCGATGAAGCGGCTGTTCCCGGACAATGCCGGCCTGCACCGCTGGCTGGACATGGCGGGCGAGCGGATCGCCTTTCAGGGCCTGCCAGCGCGGATCTGCTGGATCGGGCTGGGCGACCGGCACCGGGCGGGCCTGATGTTCAACGATATGGTGGCCTCGGGCGAGCTGAAGGCCCCCGTCGTGATCGGGCGCGATCATCTGGACTCGGGCTCGGTCGCCAGTCCCAACCGCGAGACCGAGGCCATGCTGGACGGCTCGGACGCCGTGTCGGACTGGCCGTTGCTGAACGCCCTGCTGAACACGGCCTCGGGCGCCAGCTGGGTGTCGCTGCACCACGGCGGCGGGGTCGGCATGGGCTATTCCCAGCATTCGGGCGTCGTGATCGTCGCCGACGGCACGCCGGAAGCGGCGAGGCGGCTGGAGCGTGTGC
>CEPP01017827.1_pt1 | contig 18735 bp, 20 predicted proteins | sample 530521 | NCBI WGS metagenome assembly CEPP01 (sample SAMEA2620256, study PRJEB7988) | marine metagenome | biome: marine biome (ENVO:00000447); feature: surface water layer (ENVO:00002042); material: "saline water (ENVO:00002010), including plankton (ENVO:xxxxxxxx)" | depth 5 m | reverse complement strand
GCGTCGGGTGGCCGTGTTCGGGCCTTACCGCAGCGCCCCCGGCGGGCAGGAGGCGCCGGCGGCGCCTTCCCTGGACCGGCCGGGTATCCCCCCCGACCCTTCGACGACACCCGCACCCGGAGGTGGGGTGGCGTCGGCTTGATGAAGGTGGGCCTACCGCTCGCGACGCGGTCGCTCGCTACTTGAGGCCCGAAGACCCAATGTGGCGATGACCCGAAGCCAACGGCGGCGCCTTCCTCAACCCCGCTCCATCCGCTCCCGCCGCCGCATCGAACGCCGGCCGAGCGCCCTCCCCCGCGACGGGACAGGGGATGATTGCATGGGCCCGAGCCAGGGCGGGCAAAACGGTCCGAGAAACGCGAGCGCCGTTGAAAGGGCAGGGGAAATGCGGGGCGGGGCGGATAGTGGGGCCCTTCAACCCGTCATACTCGGGCTTGACCCGAGTATCGGAGCGGGCAGGCGGCGGGCCGGTGTGGGGGCGGTGGAATTTGGTTCATCACAAAGGACACAAAGAGGGACACAGAGGACACGAAGGGGACCTCAGTCTTCCGTCTCCGGAGCATTGTGAATCCAGCCCGCTTGGGGGTGTTCAGCCGCAGCGGCGCGAGGGGTCTGCAATGCCTTCAGATGAGCGGCCAAGGCTTCGACGCTCATCAGCCCATTGCGGTGGATCATGCGATGGCAGTTGGCGCAGAGAGCGGCGAGATCGGAAAGCTTTGTCGTTGACCCCTCTTCGATCAAAGCGACCGGCACCTTGTGATGGGCCTCAACGTAGCCACGACCCAGCTCACCGTAGATGGCTTCCATATCATCGCCGCAAGCCTCGCATGCGAAGTTGGAGAGGCGGGCCTTGAAGGCCTTGATGAGCGTTGCCGACCGCTCCCGGCCCAGGTGCATCCGCAGTCGGCGTCGGCCCTCGGCCGCTTCGATGTCGGCTTCTGTTTGTTCCAGCACAGTGTCGGAGTCGACGGCGGCCAGTGGACTGCTTCTCAGGCGCCAGCGCCCGGTCCTCGCGGCCAGCCCGTCCACGGTCTCGAACAGGTCCGGTGTGCCCTCCTTGTAGCTGCTCGTCTGGGACGAGTACTGGTACAGGCGACCGCGAACGACCTCTCGTGCCCGTTTCGGGTGGGGCGGCGGCGCGATCTCCAGCACCTTCCGGAGAATTTCCCCGATCTGGGCCTCACCCCCCAAGAGACGGAGAGCTTCCTCGACGTGCCGAAAGGAAATCGGCACCGTCTAGGTCCGCCGATGAACGCGGCTCTTTGCCGGTTCCCACCTTGGATAGGTAATACATGCCATCTACCCATCTTAGCGGGTAGATGGGAGCGGGTCAGCCCTTACCGCGCGTATAGCCGTCGATGTCATCGCCATGGTCGTCGATGGCCGACATGCGAACGGCGTCAAACTCCGTCACGCCCTGCTGCTGCCAGGTGACCGCGACTTCGCCGTTATAGACCAGATCGACGGCCTCCTCGGCGGACCCGGCTTCCACCTCGCAGGTATAGTCGACATAGGCGTCGACGCGGGACAGTATGGTGAACTTGGGCATGGTGCGCTCCCTTCACGAACGAGGGTGCCGCAAGGCTGGCAGGGGCGCCACCAACTGGAGGTAGGAACGGCTTATGAAACTGAGACGAGTTTGATGTGCCGTGCGACCACGGGCCCGTATCTGGGACCGCTCGCGCGGCCAGCGGCCGGGCTTGGCCGTCTGGGGCAATCAGGCGGACGAGACCTATGCACCGACATGGAAGACGTATTCGTACAACTCGTCAGTGGCGGCGGAATAACGTTCAGTGCTTGATCTTGTAAAAATCGACCAGAAAAGGCTCCTGATCAACTTCTCCATCGTCTAACATGCGGGAAAGTGCAGCATCGACAACGCTATATGGCAGCGAGCATTTTTGTGAAATGCTGCCAATTGAAATAAAGTCGGCACTTTTTCGCATTACGGAACGGATTGAGCGAAATATAAAACCACGCATTGGTGTATAACTCCTATGTATAGGCATTAGATACTGTTGACCGACAGCCGCGTCTGCGCAGGGGATCGCCTTGTAGTCAATGGGGTCTCGACGCTTATTGAGGCACACCCCAGCGATTGGAATCATCGATCCGTTGCTGCCAAGGTCCAGTGGCTACGGGAGAACAGTAGGTTATCTGCAACCTTTCATTCCACGCGTGATGGTCGGCCGGTTGGCACTCTGCGATCTGAGAGGGTTGCTCTTGCGTTGTACGACGCCAGTTTCGGTACGTATTACGAATGGTCTTTGAGCCAGCCAACCGGGCTGACTCTCGTGGGCTCCCCGCTAAACATGCGCGGGGTGAGAGGCTTTGATCGTCGTGTGATGTCGACCGTCGTTGGGCTTTCCGCTGGCGCAGAGTCTGCAGACGAGGTCTACGCCGTCTTGGATACTGCGATTGGCTTAAATCAGGTCGCCAATGCCAAAAAAACGAACAACGGCGGAGTATATGGGGCTGGCGAAACCTGCTTCCTCATGGCTTACAGGGCGCGCGTATTGACCGAGAATATTTCGGATAGAAGTCGCTGCCTGACTGAAGCGGCCTACTTGGTCTAAGCGATTTTGCGTGGTGGCCTCAGAGCCGCCCCTTCCGGAACGCTTCCGCCTTCTCCGCCGCCGCTTCGGCGCGCCAGCGCTTCGGGGCCGACTTGTCGACCTCCTCGCCCACGCCGGTCAGCATTTCATTGGCGAACTCCAGGTCGAGGGCCTTCATCTTCTTGATCTGGTTCCGCGCTGCGCGCTCCACCGCCCTCCGCTTCGCTCCGGGTCATCCCGCGGGAGGGCCGGCTGCGCCGCCCCTCTGAATTCAAGATGAAATCATGTCCTGCGCGAACTCCAGATCGAGGAGTTTCATGCGCTTGATTTCATCTCGAATTCGGGCGGCGTCCTCGAACTCGAGGTTGGCGGCGGCCTCGCGCATTTTGGCCTCCATGTCCTTGAGGGCGGCCTGGAAGTTGGAGCCGGTGAAGGGTTTGGCCTCTTCCTTGAGGCCGGGGGCGGTCAGGCGGTCCATCTGGCGGCTCTCATAGGGGCTGGCCAGGATTTCCTTGATGTCGCGCTTGACGCTTTCGGGGGTGATGCCGTGGGCGGTGTTGTAGTCGACCTGTTTGGCGCGGCGGCGGTTGGTCTCGGCGATGGCGCGCTCCATCGAGCCGGTGGTCTTGTCGGCATAGAGGATGACGCGGCCGTCGACGTTGCGGGCCGCGCGGCCGATGGTCTGGATCAGGGAGGTTTCGGAGCGGAGGAAGCCCTCCTTGTCCGCATCGAGGATGGCGACCAGGCCGCATTCGGGGATGTCGAGCCCCTCGCGCAGCAGGTTGATGCCGATCAGCACGTCAAAGGTGCCGAGGCGCAGGTCGCGCAGGATCTCGATGCGCTCAAGCGTGTCGACGTCGGAGTGCATATAGCGGACGCGGACGCCCTGTTCGTGCATGTATTCCGTCAGGTCCTCGGCCATCTTCTTGGTCAGCACCGTGACGAGCGAGCGGTAGCCGGCGCGGGCGGTGGCCTTTACCTCATCGATGACGTCATCGACCTGGTTGCGGGTGGGGTCGGAGACGGGCCGGATCTCGACCGGCGGGTCGATCAGGCCGGTGGGGCGGATGACCTGTTCGGTAAAGACGCCGCCGGTCTGGGCCATTTCCCACGGGCCGGGGGTGGCGCTGACGTGGACCGTCTGGGGGCGCATGGCGTCCCACTCCTCGAACTTGAGGGGGCGGTTGTCGATGCAGGAGGGCAGGCGAAAGCCGTATTCGGCGAGCACCGACTTGCGCTTGTAGTCGCCGCGGAACATGCCGTTGATCTGGCCGATGGTGACGTGGCTCTCGTCGACGAACAGCAGGGCGTTGTCGGGGATGTATTCGAAGAAGGTGGGCGGGGGCTCGCCGGGGCTGCGGCCAGTCAGCCAGCGGCTGTAGTTCTCGATGCCGGCACAGGCGCCGGTGGCCTCCATCATCTCGAGGTCGAAGCGGGTGCGTTGCTCCAGCCGCTGGGCCTCCAAGAGCTTGCCGTTCTCGTTCATCCAGTCGAGCGTCTCCTTCAGCTCGGCCTTGATGCCGTCGATGGCCTGTTTCAGCGTCGGGCGCGGGGTGACGTAGTGGCTGGCGGCATAGACGGTGATGGTGTCGAGGTCGGCGGTCTTCTTGCCGGTCAGGGGGTCGAACTCGTGGATGGCCTCGATCTCGTCGCCGAACAGGCTGAGGCGCCAGGCGCGGTCTTCCAGGTGGACGGGGAAGATCTCGATGGTGTCGCCGCGCTTCCTGAACATGCCGCGCTCGAACGTCAGGTCGTTGCGCTTGTACTGCAGCGCGATCAGGTCGGCGCGCAGCTTGGCCTCATCGATCTGGTCGCCGACGTTCAGGGTGAAGGTCATGGCCGTATAGGTCTCGACCGAGCCGATGCCGTAGATACAGCTGACCGAGGCCACCACGATCACATCGTCCCGCTCCAGAATGGCCCGCGTCGCCGCATGCCGCATCCGGTCGATCTGCTCGTTTATGGACGAGTCTTTTTCGATGTAGGTGTCCGTCCGCGGGACGTAGGCCTCGGGCTGGTAGTAGTCGTAGTAGCTGACGAAATACTCGACGGCGTTGTCGGGGAAGAAGCTTTTGAACTCGCTGTACAGCTGGGCGGCGAGGGTCTTGTTGGGGGCCAGGATCAGGGCCGGGCGCTGGGTCTGCTCGATGACCTTGGCCATGGTGAAGGTCTTGCCCGAGCCGGTCACGCCCAGCAGCACCTGATCGCGCTCGCCCGTGGCCGCCTGTTCGACCAGTTCGGCGATGGCGGCGGGCTGGTCCCCGGCGGAGGTGTATTTGGTCTCCAGCCGGAAGGGGCGCGAGACCTTGTCCGTCGGCCGCGAGGGCCGGTGCGGCACCCAGTCGGCCGGGGCGCCCGGCGCCTTCTCGGGCGTCAGACGCGGCCCGGTGACCGGCGCGAACAGGGGGGGCGTGCCGGAAAAGGCCGCCGGGGCCTCGGACACACCGGTGGCAGAACGCGAGGATCGGGGAGAACGGGCCATGAACAGCAAGGTAGTGCGCCGGGGCCCGTGCGGCTAGGGGGTCAGAACCTCAGGCGGATGCCGGCGGTGGCGAGGCGGGGCGCGCCGGGGCGGGCACCGGCGGGCGAGAAGCCGACGTTGTGGACCTCGTCCGTGACGTTCTGGACCGAGGCGAACAGGGTGGCCGAGGGCGTCACGTCCCAGTCGGCGGCCAGGTCCAGGAGGGTGCGGGCCTCGATCCGCTCGCCGTCGGGGATGGGACCCGATCCGGCGACGGCGCGGGCGTCCGAGACGCGGTTGGCGGCGGCGTTGACGCGCCAGTCGCCGAAGTCCAGCCCGCCCCGCAGCGTCAGCTGATGGCGCGGCAGATAGGGCAGCTCGTCGCCCGAGGTCACCGTGCCCCAGGGCTCATAGGCCGAGGTAAAGCTGGTTTCGAACTGGGCATCGGTCAGGGTGTAGACCAGCGACAGCGGCACGCCGAAGCCGAGACCCATGGCGTCGCCCGCGTCCCACGCGCCGGTGACCTCCAGCCCCGAGACCCGGACCTCGCCGCCCGAGAACTGGTCGCCGATGGTGCAGCCGCCGCCGGTCGAGGCGGTGCAGGTGCCCAGCAGATTGTCATAGGCGTTGAGGTAGCCGATCGCCTCGAACGACAGGGCACCGCGGTCAAAGCGCACGCCCGCCTCATAGTTCCAGGAGGTCTCCGGATCGACGTCCGAGCCGGGGGCCGGGTTGGCAAAGCCGCGGTGGGCGCCGGCCACCAGCCGCACCTCATCGGTCAGGTCGTACGTCAGGCCGAGACCCGGCAGCCAGACGTCGACCTGGCTCTCCCTCACCCGGACGGGGGTGGTGCGCGACGGGGGGCTGGTGGGATAGTCGGTGCGCGTCAGGTCGATGGTTTCATAGCGAAGGCCTGGCGTTACGGTCAGGCGGTCGACAGAGATGACGTCGCGCACGAAGAAGGCCCAGGCCTCGGCCTCGCCCACGCGGTTGGTCTGGGCCCCGTCCACGCCGCGCGTGGTCAGCAGCATGTCGCCGTCGTCCATGCGATAGACGTCGTCGCGCTGGAAACGGTCCTCGGAATCGGTGTGCCAGCGGGCCGAGACCTCCAGCTGGTGGGCCAGGGCCCCGGTGGCGAAGCGGGCGGTCAGGACCGATTGGATGCCCTCGGCCTGATAGGCCCGGTTGTTGTTGCGTACGCGCAGGGCCTGGGGTCCGCTGACGAAGCCGGGGTCGCCGCGCAGAATGGCCATCTGGGTCGGAAAGGCGGTCGGGTTGTCCAGAACGGACGAGATGCCGACCCAGCCGGTGCCGGCCGTGTTGCGCACATCGTTCAGCTTGTACCAGGCGCGCGTCGTCTCATTGCGATAGGCGGTGGTGGTCAGGTTCAGGGCGGGGCTGAGGTCGAGGCTGTGGCTCAGCTGCAGCGTGCGGTGATCGACGTTCATGACGTCGACCTGGCTGCCGGCATAGCGGCGGTAAGGGGTGGCGTTGAAGTCGTCCAGCGACAGGCCGAGGTAGGTCTCGTCAGAACGCTCGTCCAGCTCCTGATATTTGAAGGTCAGCGACTGGGCGCGGGCGGCGCCGGGGGCGGTGCGCAGGCCCAGCTTGAACACCCGGTCGTCGATCTCGAAGCCGGTGGGGCCGCCATTGTCCAGCTCCTTGAAGCCGTCGGACTGTTCGCGCAGCCACTCGGCCTGGGCGCCGAACTGCCAGCCGCTGTCGCCGAGGTCGCTCCAGCCGCCCAGCACCCCGTGCCCCCGGAAGCCGCCGTAGCTGCCGCCCGACAGCGACAGATAGCCGGACAGGTCGTCGCCCTCTGTGCCCCCGATCGGGGTGGAGGTGAAGTTGATCGCGCCGCCCACCGTCAGGGGGCCGTATTTGATGGCGCCGGGGCCCTTGACCACCTCGACCCCGGTCATGCGGGCGATGCGCGGGAAATAATAGGCGGCGGGGGCGGAATAGGGGGCCGGGGCGATCAGCACGCCGTCCTCCATCATCGCCACGCGGGCCGAGCGGTCGGTGCCCGAGCCCCGGATGCCGATATTGGGACGCAGGCCAAAGCCCTCCTCGTCCTGGATGACCACGCCGGGCACCAGCCGCAGCACGCGGTGCACGTCGGTGTAGTCGAAGGTCCGCAGCGTCTCGAGATCGAGGAAGGTGGCGGCACCGCCGAGGTCGCGGGCCTGCTGGCGCGAGCCGACCACGGTGATCGGGTCCAGCACCGTGGGATCCCCGGCGGCGACGCGGGCCAAGGCGACCGGGGTCGCTGTCTGGGCAAGGGCGGGAGCGGCGGCGAGCGTCAGGGCGAGGGCGGCGGTGGTGGTCAGCAGGCGGGTCACGGGGGCTCCGAACGCGAATAAGAATGACTATCAGTTGCGTGCTCCTATGCCAGCCGAAGGCGCGATGCAAGTGCGGCGCAGTTGCGCAGGAAGGTGCGCCGTTGACCCGTCGCGAATCCCGCTACTGTTGCGGCATGACACGCCCCCGGATGATCGCAGGACTGCTGCTGCTGGTGCTGGCGTCGTGCGGGCGGGCCAATCCGCCGCCGCCGGGGTGGGGGGATCGGGGCGCGGTCAGCCAACCGCCGGTCAATGCGCCCGTCAGTGTGCGGCTGGCGTCGGGGCTGATCGATCAGCGGCCGGATCGCGGCATGCGCGAGCGGGTGGATGCGGCGGGGGCGGACCTGGCGGTCTGTCGGGCCGAGCTGGAGGCCGCGCGGGTGACCTTTACCCCCGTGCCCGACCGGGTGGACTCCGAGACCTGTGGCCTGGCGGGGGCGGGCACGCTGGACGTCGACCGGGGCACGGTGGCGCGCCTGTCACCGGCGGGGCCGGTGATGACCTGCCAGACGGCGCTGGCCCTGTCGGTGTGGCGGCGGCAGGTGGTCGAGCCGGCGGCGCGCGAGATCTTTGGTCAGGACGTGGTCGATATCGTCCACTATGGCACCTTTGCCTGTCGCACCGTGTCGAACCGGCCGGGCGCGCGGCCCAGCGCCCATTCGCGCGCGGCGGCGGTGGACTTTGCCGGGGTCATCCTGCGCGACGGCACGCGGGTGATGGTCAAGTCGCACTGGTACGGCGACGGGCCCGAGGCGCGGTTCCTGAAGCGCATCCGCGACGAGGGCTGCTGGATCTTCAGCACCGTGCTGAGCCCCGACTATGATGCGCCCCATCAGGACCATCTGCATCTGGAGCCGGGGGGGCGGGCGTTCTGTCGGTAGGTTGGCCCTGACGCCCGCGCCGTGTCTGTGTCGCTGCCGGCAGCGTCCGCAGGGGCCAGCTTAGCTACACGCGACAAGGTCCGCTTTCCACCCTCAGGCGACAGTTCGCTCCCGACCTGAGCAGGGGTTGGCCAGAACCTCATACAGATGTCGAGGCGTCTCGATGGGCGCTGGTCGCGGCGACAGTTCGGGGGCCGCGAACGAGCCAGCCCAACGCCACGGGGATGAGGTGAAGGAGATGGCTGAGGTAGAATGTGAGAGGTGCCGGCCCATCCCATCGAGGGCCGAAGTTCAGCGCCAGGATCATCCATACGATCCACCAGCCCGTCAGGCCCGCGTTCCTGAGACGGCGATAGGTCCGGACCACAAGCGCAACGTAGATCGGCAATGCCACAAGCACCGCTATCCAATCCGAAGCTCCGAGCGCGACCGCGAGCACCGGGACGAGGATCACCGCGCCAATGAGCGCGACGCTGACCCAGCGGTAGTTCTGAAGTTCGCCCAGACGGTGAAAGAACGTCATAGGTGAGGCTAACAGGAGCGATGTCCGCATTCCACCTCGAAGCGATGGACCGCTCTCGACCCATTGCGGACGTTAACCGTCCTCGCCGAACACCGAAGGTTCGATGTCCATAGTCGCTCCCTTCAGTCGCTGCCTGGCGCACGAAGAATGAGCATAGACTTGCTGAGCCGGGTCGTCGGTTCGGGGGCCATCGTGCCACCGCCATAGGCTCTCAAAAGTTATGAGGACCGCGCCCTCGTCGGAACGGTTGATCTTCTGGTCGCAGAACCAACACGAATATTCGGCCATGTTCGTAGCTTAGCGGCGAAAAGGTCCGTTTCCCACCCTTTGGCGACTGTCTGCTCCCGACCCATTGCGGACCTCAATCTACGCGCCGAGCCTGCTCGGCTTGGATGGCGTGACGCATCTTGAGGAATAGCTTCGAGAGAAGCGGTGATAGAGGGTTCGCCAACCGGCTTGCCACTCGCGCAGCTTCCTTCTCAAGCTCAGCGTCCGACAACCCGGACAGGCTTGCCTCTGAAGGCACTCCACTGCGGTTTCGAGTCGAACGAGCCATACCCCATTGTGCATGGTCAAGTTACGCTCTCCACCCTTATGCGACTGGCTGCTTCCGACCCATTGCGGACCTTGAGCCGGTGGCGGCGGTTGAAGCGGTCCGGTCCCCGTCGCTCCATGTGTGAGCCGATGTCACCCGCCCCGCTGCCGCCGTTTGGCGTCCTGACATTTCCTGATTTGGCGCTGCTCGGTTCTGGCGTCGTCGCCGAATTACGGCTCAATGATGAGCCCTGTCTTGAAAGAGGGTTTCATGTCTCGCGCCCTGATCGCTACGGCCATCTTCACCCTGGTTGCACTGGCCTCGCCCGCCTTCGCCTAGGCTCCGGCAATCGACCAGCAAGTCCCGCTCAAGTTTATCGCAGCCGACGATGAGTCTGCCTCATTCGCCCAAATCCCGGCTCGCGGTCGAGCGCCAGATGGGGCGATCTATGACAGTTGGGTCTGGACCTTCATGCGCACCCCTCAGGGGCAGGGTACAAGCAGCTGGAATATGGCGGCGGTTCAGACCCGCTTTGACTGTCAGACCGGGACGCACCGGCGGATGCGATATGAGTTCTATCTCGACGAGGTGCCCTCCGGCACTGCATCGAGAGACGAGGCGCCAACCGTGCCCGGGCCGGACACCATCATGGACGGCGCCCTGCGTACCGTCTGCGATCCGTCGTACCGTTCAAGTCAGGTGGTGGTCGACGGAGCGCGTGGCCTCCGTGAGATCATGGACGACTACTTTGCCACCCGCTAACACGGGCGCACTGGACTGAACATGTCGCCACGCGAGGCGATCGATCAGCTTTGATCTTCTGCAGAGGCGAAGACCCGAGCGGACGGCGTACGCGGAGCAACGGCGCGCGCGCGGACTTCGCCAAAAGCCGCTTCCCACCCATAGCGGACATGCGGCGGGTCCGCTTTCGGCCTGGCTATTGCACGGTGCCTGGCGAAGGGGGCGGGGACGCTGCCTTGCCGCTGGACGGCAGGCGGGCGAGGTGGCACCTCTGCTGAAGGTTATGGCCTCGGGGGACCCCATGTTTGCGCTGATGGCGACACTCTCCGCTGCGGTGATGGTCACGGCGGCCGAGGCGCCGCCGCGCGCCGCGGTGGATCCGGTCGCCGATTTCCTGCGCGCCGCCGACGGGAATGACTTCGCCGCCATGGAAGCGGTCATGGACAGGGGCGGTCCGGACTTTGTCGCCCGGGTCAGCCCCTGCTATCTGAGACGGGTCTATCAGACGCCGGACGGCCTGCTGGCGGCGTGGATGTGCCCGGAGGGGCCGACGCGTTCGCGGGTCGTCATGGGTCGGGTCGGTCTGACGGCTGCGAACACGGTGTCGGTCACGGTCGTCCGGGACGAGGTCAATGACCGGCCGGCTCCGGATCGTGCGGGGTCGGCCTTCGCCGATTAGGCCGGTCGAGGGCCCGCCTGCAGGGCTGAGACCCTGATCCCCTTCCTCGTGAAAAGGTGCCGATGTCTGCCCAACCCGAGACCCGCCCGATCGTCGTTTTCGACACCGACTGCGTGCTGTGCAGCGGGATGGTGCGGTTCGTTCTGGCGCATGAGCGGGAGCCGGAGCTGCAGTTCGCGGGCGCAGGGTCTGCCACCGGGGTGGCGCTGGCGGAGCGGCACGGGTTCACGCGGGCCGATCTGAACGACACCTTTCTGGTCATCGAGGCGGGGCGGGCCCTGAGCCGGTCGGACGCGGGGATTGCGATTGCCCGCAGGCTGCGGCGGCCGTGGTGCTGGCTTGTCGTGCTGAGGGTTATCCCGAGGCCGGTCCGCGATGCGGTCTATGGATTCGTCGCGCGGCACCGGTACCAGTGGTTCGGCCGAAGCCCGTCCTGTCTGGTTGTCGAGCCCCGACACCGCAGCCGGTTCTTCGACCTCGATTCCTGATCTTCATGCCATGACCTAAGGCGGGTATTGACTCGCTCATACAGTATGTCGCATACACTGTGTGTCACACACTATGTGACGTGAGTGGAGCGGGCCCTTGGGCGAGACCGATCTTTATGAGGCGATGCGGCTGGAGCTGCGGCGAGGGTCGCTGGTGCTGGCGGTGCTGGCGCGGCTGAAGACCGAGCAGTACGGCTATTCCCTGCGCGTGGCGCTGGGCGAGCACGGGCTGGAGATGGAGGAATCGACCCTCTATCCGCTGCTGCGCCGGCTGGAGAGCCAGGGGCTGCTGACCAGCGAATGGCGCGAGGAAGAGCGCCGCAAGAAACGCTTTTACCGGCTGTCGCCCGAGGGCGAGGCCATGCTGGGCCGGCTTGAGGCCGAATGGCGCAGGCTGTCGGCCTCGCTGGACCGAATTCTGTAAATCTGGAGGGGATGATGGACCTGATCGAACGCTATCTGAAGGCCGTGGGGGCGCAGCTGCCCGCCGCCGGCCGCGAGGACATTCTGGCGGAACTGCGCGACCTGCTGATGAGCCGGGTCGAGGAGCGGGAGGCCGAGCTGGGCCGGCCCCTGACCGAGGCCGAGGTCGAGGCCGTGCTGCGCGAGGTGGGGCATCCGCTGACGGTGGCCGCCCGCTATGGCGCCGGGCCGCAGCATGTGGTGGGGCCCGAGCTCTACCCCTGGTGGTTGTTCGGGGTGAAGACGGCGCTGACGGTGCTGGTGCTGATCACGGCGGTGGGGGCGGTGGCGCGCATCCTGTTGGGTGACGTCGAGGTGGGGCAGGCGATCGGCCAGGCCTTTGCCGGCCTGTTTTCCAGCGGGCTGACGGTGGTCGGGCTGGCGACGCTGGCGGGCTTCATCATCGAGCGGCAGAAGGACAAGCCGGCCTTCCTGACCGAATGGCGGGCAAAGGATCTGGGCCTGTTCGAAGTGGGCGTGTTCAGCCGGCGCTGGTGGGACTCGCTGCACGAAAAGAGCGGCGGCGGCGCGCTGGATGAGACGGACCGGGCGCTGGACGAGGTGATGCCGAAGATGTCGCCGACGGCGGGGGCGCTGGGCAGTGCCACGGGCTGGGGTATCTTCCTGTTGTGGTGGTCGGGCCTGTTGGGGCTGGGCTTCCGGCCCGAGGATCTGGGCGGCGAGCTGGTGCGCGGCGGGGTCGACTATGGCCTGCTGTTCGCGGAGACGGTGACGCTGCTGTACTGGCCGGTGGTGGTGTTGGCGGCGGCGCAGGGGGTGTTCCACCTGCTCCGGGCGATGACGGGGGCGCCCGTGCGGCTGACGGCGTTCGGCGATGTGGTGTTCCGGGGCGCGTCCCTGACCCTGCTGGGCTGGATCTGGCTGTATTCGCCCTTCGCGTCTCTGCTCCGGGTGGACAACATCGCGTCCCTGATCGAGCGCACCGAGACGCTGTTCCGGAGGGGTGAAGGCGGCGAGACCGTGCTGATCCTGGTCTTTGTTGTGATCCTCGTGAGCGAGGTGTCGGGCCTGCTGATGGCGCTGCGTCGGCTGGCTTTCGGGAAATAGGGCTTGGGCTGTTGCACCCTATCGCTCGCGACGCGGTCGCTCGCTGCTTGAGGGCGGGTTGCCAGTAGCGGGGGCGCGGGCCATTGAGAGGCCATGACCGAGGCCCTGAGACTGCTCACCCAGATGAACCCGTGGCTGGCGCTGGCGATTGCCGGCCTGCTGGAGGTGGGCTGGGCCTCGGGGTTCAAGTTCGTCGGGCCGCAGCGGCCGGGGATCAGCCTGCTGGTTGGGATCGCCATGCTAGCCAGCTTTGGGTTCCTGTGGCTGGCGACGCAGAAGCTGCCCATCGGCACGGCTTACGGGGTCTGGACCGGCATCGGGGCGGTGGGCGCGGCGACCGTCGGCATTCTGGCCTATGGCGAGCCGGCGACGGCGATCCGGCTGGTGTGCATCGTCCTGATCGTGGCGGGCATCGTCGGGCTGAAGCTCTTTTCGGGAGCCACCGTATGAGCCGCGGGAGAGTCCTGATCATCGCCGGGTCTGACTCGGGCGGGGGCGCCGGGCTGCAGGCCGACATCAAGGCGGTGACCATGCTGGGCGGCTTTGCCGCGACGGCGGTGACGGCCATTACGGTGCAGAACACCCTGGGGGTGCATGGCGTGCACCCCCTGCCGGTCAGCCTGATCCGCGAACAGGCCCGGGCGGTGCTGAACGACATCGGCACCGATGTGATCAAGACCGGCATGCTGGGCAGCGTCGAGGTGGTCGAGGCCGTCGCTGAAATTCTGGACGGCGCGGGCGTGCCCGCCGTGGTCGATCCGGTCATGGTGGCCAAGGGCGGGGCGAGCCTGCTCGAGGAGGCCGCGATCGACGCCGTGCGCACCCGGATGGTGCCGCGCGCGGCCCTGCTGACCCCCAATGCGCCCGAGGCCGAGGCCCTGACCGGCATCCCCGTCACCGATCTGGACGGCCAGCGCCGGGCGGGTGAGGCCCTGCTTACGATGGGCGCGGGGGCGGTGCTGATGAAGGGCGGTCACGTGGACGGCGAGCGGGTGCTGGACCTGCTGCTGACCGGCCGGGGCGAGACGATGCTGGAGGGCGAGCGGGTCGAGACGCGCCACACCCACGGCACGGGCTGTACCCTGGCCAGCGCCTGTGCGGCAGGCCTTGCGCAGGGCCAGACGATGGAGGCGGCGGTGGCCAGCGCCTGGGCCTATGTCGCCGAGGCGATCCGCCGGGCGCCCGGGCTGGGGCAGGGTCACGGCCCGCTGGACCACGCCTGGCCGGTGCGGGATCGATGACCGACCTCAAGGCGCGGCTCGAGGCCATCGTCCGGGCCGATCCGGATCTGATGACGGTGCTGGAGGGGGTGCGGGCGGAAGCGCTGAACGACTGGCTGATCTTTTCCGGCGCGGTCTATCAGAGCGTCTGGAACCACCTGACGGGGCGGCCGCCGGGGCACGGGGTCAAGGATTTCGACGTCGGCTATTTCGATGATGACTATAGCTGGGACGCCGAGGATGCCGTGATCCGCCGGGTCGCCGCCCGCTTCGACGAGCCGCTGAAAAGCCGCGTCGAGGTGAGGAACCAGCGGCGCGTCTCGGAGTGGTTTCCGCAGAAGTTCGGACAGGATTGGCCGCCGGTAGCCGAGACCGCCGAGGCACTGGAACGGTTCGTCGCCCCGGCCTTTGCCGTCGGCGCGCGGCTGGAGGCCGACGACCGGCTGACGGTGGCGGCGCCCTTCGGCCTCGACGATGTGTTCGCCATGGTCATCCGCCCCAACCCGACCCGGCCGATCGCCGCAGACTGGGACCGGGTGATCGAGAAACTGGTGGCCCGCTGGCCGGAACTGAAAGTGGAGCAGGGCGGATGAGACAGTGGACGGTGGATGCCTTTGCGTCGCGCCCCTTCATGGGCAATGGCGCCTGTGTGGTCGAGCCGCAGCTGGCGTGGCGCGACGACGGCTGGATGCAGGCGCTGGCGCGCGAGAACAATCTGTCGGAGACCGCCTTCCTGATCCGCAGCGACCGGCCCGACCGGTTCGGCCTGCGCTGGTTCACCCCGGGGCGCGAGGTCGATCTGTGCGGCCACGCGACGCTGGCCTCGGCCCATGTGCTGCTGGGCGAGCTGGCGCTGGAGGTCGAGGCGGTGACGTTCGATACGGCCTCGGGCCCGCTGATCGTAAAGCGCGGGCCGGGCAAGGACGCCTATGAGATGGACTTTCCCGCCGATCCGCCGCGTCGCGCGGGGCCGGTTGCGGGTCTGGCCGAGGCGCTGGGGGCCGAGCCGGTCGAGGTCTGGGCCGCCCGCTATCTGGTGGCGGTGCTCAAGGATGCGGCCACGGTGCGAAGCCTGACCCCCGACATCGCGGCGCTGAATGCTCTGGTCAGCCCGGCCGGAGAACCCGGCGAGGTGATCGTCTGCGCCCCCGCCGATGACGGCGACCCTTACGACGTGGTCGACCGGTTCTTCGCCCCCGGCTGTGGCGTGCCCGAAGACCCGGCCACCGGCTCGGCCCACTGCATCCTGGCCCCCCTCTGGACCGACCGGCTGGGCCGCGCACGCGTGGACTTCTTCCAGGCCTTCCCGACGCGGGGGGGAGATATCACCACCGAGATGCGGGGGGATCGCGTGATCCTGACCGGGCAGGCCGTGACGACGGTGGATAGCCGGTTGAGGGTGTAGGGACGAGCACCCTGAAACCCTTTTTCGGCGAGCGGCGTTTGACCTCGGCGTGTAACTTGACCGTAGGGAGCATCGTGGAGCGAACCGGGGTGGAAATAACAATCACAGATGTGGGTGTTGCCGCTTGACCGCGCCCGGGCCCGATGACGCGAGTCTGGCGCTGCTGGCCGAGGAATCGCCGGCCATGCTGTGGCGTGGGGACACGACCGGGCGGTGTGTGTTCCTGAGCCGGGCCATGCGGGAGTTCTGGGGGCTGGGGCCAGACGACTGCGGGCGGTTCGACTGGTCCTCCAGCCTGCTGGAGGAGGATCAGGCGGCGGTATTCGGGCCCTTCAGTGCGGGGATGGCCGGGGAGCACGCCTTTGTCTGCGAGGGGCGCTATCGGCGGGCGGACGGCGAGGTGCGGGTGCTGCAGACGCGGGCCCGGCCCTACCACGCCCCGGATGGCAGCTTCGCCGGCATGATCGGGGTCAATGAGGACATCACGGAACTTAGGGCGGCCGATGAAGAGCTGTCGAACCGCAATCGGGAGCTGAGGGACAGTCTGGCGCGGCTGCGATCGACGGCCGACCGGTTCGCCCTGGCCACCAATATCTCGGGTCTGGCCATGTCCGAGCATGACGAGGCGCTGAAATACGTCTGGGGGCACAATGTGCCGGAGGCCTGTCTGGGCCAGACCCCGGTGGAATTCATCGGGCCCGAGGTCGGGGAGCCGCTTGAAAAGATCCTCCGCCGGACGCTGGAGACCGGGCAGACCCAGAGCGAGGAAATCTCGTTCCTGACCGGCGAGCAGAGACTTTGGTACGACGTACAGGCGTCGCCATCGACCCTGCCGGACGGGCGGCGCGGTGTGGTCGCCAGTGCGCTCGATGTCACCACCCGAAAGCTGAACGAGACCAAGCTGGAGGTGCTGGCGCAGGAACTGAGCCATCGCGTCAAGAACGTGTTCGCCGTCGTACAGGCCATCGTTCGCCAGTCCGCAAGCGCGACGGACGTGCCCGCGGCCTTCGTCGCGGCGGTGGAGGCCCGGCTGGTCGCGCTTTCGGCAGCCCAGGATGCCTTGATGAGCATGTCGGACGACCGGTTCTCGCTGCGCGACCTGCTGGCGCGGCAGCTGTCGCATCTGGAGCGGGTGGAGATGGAGGGCCCCGAGGTGCTGCTGCCCGGCAAGATTGCCCCCTATCTGTCGCTGGCCGTGCACGAGCTGGGCACCAATGCCCTCAAATACGGCAGCCTGAGTGTGCCGGAGGGCCGGGTCGCGGTCCGCTGGATCCAGTCCGACCCGGATCACGTGCGCCTGTCCTGGCAGGAACAGGGTGGGCCGGTGGTTAAGCCGTGTCCGACCGGGGGCAAGGCGCGGGGCGGGGGCTTTGGGTCGATGCTGCTGACGCGGGTGTTCGAGGGGGCGACCGGGGGCGAGGTCGACCTCCAATTCGCCGAGGACGGCCTGCACTGGACCGCGACCATCCCCACAGGGGTCGAGCTGCGTCTGTAGGAGGGACCGGGCGCGGCCGGTTGCCGCACGACAGGCCTTTTTCGCATCCGGCCCTTGCCGGGAGGCGTCCCTGATGGCGATCGCATCGAGGCGATTGCAACAGGATACTCCTCATGAAGCTCTCCGCTCTTGCCGGCGCCGTTTCCGCTGCCGCCCTGCTCGCCGCCGCGCCGGCCGCCCTTGCCGATCACCAGCCCGGCGTGACGTCTCCGGCGATCGCCGTCGCCGTGGACCCGAGCGGGACGATCGTCGAGGCCGCCGTGGCCTCGCCCGACCACACCATCCTGGTCGCGGCCGTGACCGCTGCCGGTCTGGTCGAGACCCTGTCGGGTGAAGGCCCCTTCACCGTTTTTGCGCCGACCGATGCCGCCTTCGCCGCCCTGCCCGACGGTGTGGTCGAGGCTCTGGTCCAGCCCGAGAACAAGGCCGTCCTGACCAAGGTTCTGACCTATCATGTGGTGGCCGGCCGGGTGACGGCTGCGGATGTCATCGGCCTGATCGAGGCCGGCGGCGGTTCGGCGGCCATCGAAACCCTGTCGGGCGACACCCTGACCGCATCGCTGCGCGACGGCTCGGTCATCCTGACCGATGAGAACGGCGGCGTCGCCACCGTGACCCAGGCCGACATTATCCAGTCGAACGGCGTCATCCACGTCACCGACGCGGTGTCCGTGCCGCAATAGGTCCGTCGACTCCCGGGCCACGGATATTTCTGTGGCCCGTGGGCCGCTTTCGTGCGCTTTCAAGCGGTCGCGGTGTGTCCGCGATCAAAAGGAACTCCCGCCATGATGAAAGCCCTTGTCGGATTTGCCGCCGCCCTGTCGACGGCCGCCTGCTCCACCGTCGGCATGCGGTCCGGAACGGAAGAGCCCGCCTTTGAGCAGATTGCCCGGGTCGGCGATCTGGAAATCCGTCGCTATGACGACCGTATCGCCGCCCAGACCGTTGTCTCGGGCGACAGTGGCGAGGCTCGCAATGCGGGGTTCCAGAAGCTGGCCGGTTATATTTTCGGCGGCAATTCGGAGCGGATGTCCATTTCCATGACCGCGCCCGTCGCCCAGTCGGACGCCCGGGGCGGGGAGTCGCAGACCATCGCGATGACGGCGCCCGTGGCCCAGGCGCCCTCGGGCACGGACCGCTGGACGGTGCAGTTCTTCATGCCGGCGGCCTATACGATGGACGAGCTGCCCATTCCCCGCGACCCCGCCGTCGAGCTGGTGGTCGTTCCGGCCGAAACCTATGCCGTTCTGAAGTTCAGCGGGGTCGGTTCCGTGAGCGCCGTCGAGGCCCGCAAGGCCGAGCTGCTGACCGTTCTGGCCGGCAGTGGCTGGAGCCCGCGCGGCGAGCCGGTGGTCTGGTTCTATGACCCGCCCTGGACGCTCCCGGGACTGCGCCGCAACGAGGTCGCCGTCCGAGTCGAGCGCGCCGACTGAGGCCCTTCGGGTCGCGCGCCCATTTACCCAAGAAGAAGGGGCGCGACCTTCTCAGATCGCGCCTCGGGGCGCAGGCCCCTGCGAGGGGAGGGGTGGGGGCCTGCGGAGGCGGGCCTTTGGGGCGCCGCCTTATGGCCTAGCGGTAGCCGCGGCCCCGGCGGTCGTCGCGGTCGCGACGCTCGTAGCGGATGCGGGCTTCGAGGATATCGAAACGACGATCCAGGTCCTGGCGTTCCCAGCGGCTGAGGCCGTTGCGGCGATAGTGCGCCTCAAGCCGGGCCAGCTGATTGAACTCGTAGCGCAGGCCCCGGGCCTCGCGGCGGGTCAACTGGCCGTTACGGACGCCCTGGTCGATGCGGCGGTCCAGCTGACGCTGGCGCTGGTTGATCGACACCCAGTTGCGGTCATAGCGGTCATAGCGGTCATAGCGGTCATAGCGGTCATAGC
>CEPP01006848.1_pt1 | contig 18886 bp, 31 predicted proteins | sample 530521 | NCBI WGS metagenome assembly CEPP01 (sample SAMEA2620256, study PRJEB7988) | marine metagenome | biome: marine biome (ENVO:00000447); feature: surface water layer (ENVO:00002042); material: "saline water (ENVO:00002010), including plankton (ENVO:xxxxxxxx)" | depth 5 m | reverse complement strand
ACGGACGCCCGACATCGGGCGGGTCGGCCTGCGGCCGCCGTGGTCTGTCGACACGACAGTGTAGACAGTGTTTTGAACAAATATTTCATTGTAATTGTCATTGGACCATGTTCCGTGTACGTTTCTCCCATGAGTTTGAACGCCCCTGAAGAGGTACTGCGTGAGGTCTTTGCTTTGGAGCAGGCGCAAAAGCGTCTGGCCATTCGTGACAGGGCCAGTGCTTCTTTTATGGAGTTTGTAAATTACGTTTACGATGGATTTATTGAGGGCGTTCATCACAAGCAGGTCGCGCAGCAATATGAAAAGTTGTCAGTGACTCCCGGTTCACGGATCATTATCAATATGCCGCCGAGGCATACGAAGTCTGAATTTGCGAGTTACTTGTTGCCTGCTTGGTTGATCGGCAAGAATCCTTCTTTGAAGATTATTCAGACGACTCACACGGCTGAGTTGGCTGTACGGTTTGGCCGTAAGGTTCGTAATCTTATGGAGGAGGAGCGGTACAGGGATATTTTTCCAGATGTTGAATTACGTGCGGATTCAAAGGCGGCTGGCCGTTGGGAGACGGGTCAGGGTGGCGAATATTATGCTGCGGGTGTGGGCGGTGCGATTACGGGCCGAGGTGCTGATCTTCTCATTATTGATGACCCACATTCTGAACAGGACGCCTTATCTGAATCGGCTTTGGAGAACGCCTACGAGTGGTACACGTCAGGGCCCCGTCAGCGATTACAACCGGGCGGGTCTATTGTAGTTGTCATGACCCGGTGGTCCTTGAAGGATCTGACGGGTAAGTTGATCAAGGCCCAAGGTTCGGATGTCATGTCTGACCAGTGGGATGTTGTGGAGTTCCCGGCGATTTTGCCGAGCGGCAATGTTCTGTGGCCTGAGTTCTGGAAGAAGGAAGAACTGTTAAAGGTCAAGGCTTCGTTGTCCTTGGGCAAGTGGAACGCGCAATGGCAGCAGAATCCTACGGCTGAAGAGGGTGCGATAATCAAGAAGGAGTGGTGGAACGTCTGGGAGAAAGAGGACATCCCTCCTGTGAGTTATATTATGCAGAGTTATGACACGGCGTTTAGTAAGAAGGAGAGCGCGGACTATTCGGCTATTACGACCTGGGGTGTTTTCCAACCGGACGAGGGTGGTTCGGATCATATTATATTGATGGACGCGCATCGAGGCCGTTGGGATTTCCCTGAACTGAAGAGCAAGGCGTTGGAGGAGTACAACTACTGGGACCCTGACATGGTTTTGATTGAGGCGAAGGCGACGGGTACACCGCTCACGGACGAGTTACGTGCGATGGGGATACCTGTGGTGAACTATACGCCGTCCAAGGGCCGTGATAAGCACACCCGGATGCACATGGTGGCGCCGATTTTTGAGTCAGGGAAGGTGTGGGCGCCTGACATGAAGTTCTCGGAGGAAGTGATTGACGAGTGTGCGGCATTTCCTAATGGCGACCATGACGACTATTGTGATAGTATGTCGATGGCGTTAATAAGATATCGTAGAGGTGGATTCTTGCGCCTTGACAGTGATGAGGAAGATGACGACATCGTCTCTGGTCCAAGGCCACGGGAGTATTACTGATGGCCCAAAAGAAATTGCAAGACGACAGCAAGCACAACGAGCTCGACGTTGACGGAGACGGTGTGGTCTCTGATCAGGAGCTTGCGTTAGCGGAAGTTCTGGACAGGCATGAGAAGGCTGACGCCCAGCGGCGAATGGCTTGGGTGGCGATGATTTCTATGCTGGTGTTCACGGCACTGGTATTTTTGCCGATTTTCCCCGATACACGGATCAAGGCCCTATCGGATTTGTTTGGGCTTTTCTATATCGGGCAGGCTGGCGTAGTGGGAGCATACATGGGCATGACGGCGTACATGTCCAATAACGGGAAACGCTAATGGACCCGTTAACTATAGCCGCCGCAATCACAGCTACCAAGACGCTGGTTAAGAGTGCGCGAGGTGTGCAAGAGATCGCACACGGGATTGACTCGTTGTTTCACGCGCAAGAGGCGCATGAAGAGAACAAGAACAAGGCGCCCGGTAGTTCTATTGGTGCGAAGAACAAACAGATCTTGCAGAAACGTGCGTCTGACGATGGATCGGAGACGTCCATGTCTGCGGCCGCCGCTGCGATTATTGAAGAGAAACAACTCAAGCAACAGTTGGATGATCTCCGTGACGAGATCAACCGCAAGTGGCCTGTGCCTGTGGGCGAGAAGAGCACATGGGATTTGATTCTTGCGGAGCGCGAGAAGAGGGTTGCGGCGAAGAAGGAACGTGAGAAGCAAGAGAAGATTCTCGCTGAAGAGCGCAGAGAGAAACGTCAGAAGCTTTTGATTGAGATTGGTAAGGGCCTGGCTGTTCTCTTGGTTGCTGGGGGAATTGCTTGGTTCTTGTGGTGGGCGTATACAAGTGGACCGGCAGTGAGGTAAAGATGGAGTTGACATCTAGTCACGCGATACAGGGTATCATGGTTCTGGCCACGGTGGCCGGCGGCTACGCTGTGGTGAAGTCCAATCTGGCCCGTGTTATGGGCGACCTAGAGGATTTCATGAAACGTTACGAGAAACAGAAATCTATTTTTGACGCTAGGCTCGATGATGCAGAATCACAACGGGCGGTATTCACTTCGCAGATTGATGTTTTGAAAGAGATTAACAGCGTGAGCGCCTTGGAACACAGGAATCGCGAGATCGCGACCTTGCAAGCCGAGGTTAAGGTATTAAGGAATCAAGTTGAACATCTTAATAACATACATAATGGGAACCATCCCGATACGACCAAATAGGAGATGGAAGTTGGACAAGATACTTATCTGGTGGGAAAACACGTTTGGTGGAAACAATGCGATTTGGAACATCGATTACGGCAAGCTCATTATTATTGGCCTTCTGCTGTTTCACATTTTCTGGCAGTAGCGCAAAAGCCGATGAGAGGGTCTTTGCTGGCTGGATATTGCACATGTTCATATCCGGTCAGTTGAAAGAGTATACACCGAGAGGTGGCATGGCTGAGTGTTTGAAGGTGAAGCGTAAGATACTACGCTCACAAGGCACGGCTGTTGGTACACGTTGGGAGTGCGGTCAGGGAAAACTGGTTCTGCGTAAGTTTGACGCTGGTAAAGACGGCGAGAAATGGTTGCCCGTTGAGCACCTTGGTAAATAGTTATGGCTGAAGAGACACCTAGAGGACGGAGAGGGAGTGATCAGATAAGGGTCAGCGACAGTTCTGCTATTTCTATGCCGATCCGAAACCTGATTAGCATTGTGGCGGCGGTCAGTGTGGGCGTCTGGGGATATTTCGGCGTTGTGGAGCGTCTAAATAAGTTAGAGACGTTTGAACAGCTGATCGCCAAAGATCTGGAGACAGGACTCAAGGAATTACAGGCCGATATTGCCAAAAACAACGAGTTTCGTATTAAATGGCCAAGGGGCGAGTTAGGACAAGCCAGTGCCGATCAGGAACAGTACCTTCTGATAGAGCACCTCAGTGGCCAGGTTGAGAAGATTCAGAGCCGAATAGAAAAAGATATGAGCAACGGCGTCAACATCACAAGGCTACAGACCGATATGATGGAAGTTCGTAGTTCCATTGAGAAGCTTAAAGATAAGCAACGCGGTTTGATGAATGGAGGATCGTAGGGATATGAAGAAGGGTGGCGAAAAGAAGGTAAAGAAAGTAATAAAGAAACTGAAGAAGGCATCTAAGGCACATGCGGCTCAGGCTAAGACACTGCAAGGAGTTCTTCGCAGTAAATCTAGAAGGAAAAAATCTTGATTAGTCTTTTAGGAAGTCTTCTGGGGTTTGGAACCTCTATAATTCCAGAGGTCATTGGTATTTTCAAACAGAAACAGGCTGACGCCCATCAGCTGAAGATGCTTGAGGCGAAGGCTAAGTACGCCGACCAGATGTCCAAGCTAAAAATAGCCGAGCTGGACGCGCAAGCCGAGATTGAAGAAACGAAAGGACTGTACGAGCATGATAAGTCTATTGACTCTGGAAAATTTATCAATGCTCTCAGGGGTTCTGTGCGCCCTGTCGTTACTTACCTGTTCTTATTAGCGTATTTAACGACAAAAGGAGTCATGATATATGCTATGATCGCTATTCAGAACTTAGATTGGACGGTAGCGATAGACATGGCTTGGCGTGAAGAGACAGATGGCGTAATATTTAGTGCTATAATCAGCTTCTGGTTTGGAAACCGGGCGATGTCAAAGGCCCGTGCATGGCAACAGGACAGGAAAAACTGATATGGCCAAGCTTTGTCCTCGAGGAAAAGCCGCTGCGAAGCGGAAATTTGACGTTTACCCCAGTGCCTATGCGAATATGTACGCGAGTGCGGTGTGCAGTGGTAAGGTAACACCGGGTGGTAAGAAGAAAAAAGCCAAGAAAACCACAACGAAGAAGCGAAAAACCACCAGAACGCGCAAAAAGAGCACGACACGTAGGCGCAAACGATGAGTTTACGCAAGTGGGTAGGCGAAAAGTGGGTTGATATTGGTGCTCCGAAGAAAAAGGGCAAGTTTCAGCCGTGCGGCCGCAAATCTGCTAAGAAAAGTAAGCGAAAATACCCGAAATGTGTGCCTTTGGCGAAGGCAAAACGCATGACAGCCTCTCAAAGGAGGAGTGCAGTCGCGAGAAAACGTTCAAAAGCGCAAGGTGTCGGTGGAAAACCGACAAATGTAGCAACATTCGCTAAAAAAGGCAAAAAAACGACCACGAAACGCCGTAGTTCTACAAAAAGGAGATAAAGATGGCAGTTAAGAAGAAGAAAACGAAAGGTATGGCTAAAGGTGGTGTCGCACGTAAGAAAATGCGGTATGGCGGCATGGCTGGCGGTAAGAAAACGAAAGGTATGGCCAAAGGCGGCGCTGCTCGCAAGAAAATGCGGTATGGTGGCATGGCTGGTGGTAAGAAAACGAAGGGTATGGCTCGAGGTGGTGCGGCAAAACGTAGGTAATGTCGTATCTAATCAGCAACGTTCCTCACTTTAAGTGCTGGGTTCGTAAAGAGTTTACGTGTAATCACTCGCAATACCATGGTGAGTTTATTCATGCTATTGCGTTCGCGGTAAACACCATACCTGACCGTTCTCTGAGCTTCCAAATCGTGTTTACAGGCTGTGAAATCGATATGGAAGGGGGTCCTGAAGAGAATGTCCATGGAGGGGCCATGTGGGCCAGAATGCCCATACAGGCCCTTGTAGCGGATGTTCCGCTTGAGGAGTGGCCAGAGCCCATGGAGGACCATCTGTGTCAGCCGTGGGACTGTGAATCAAGAAATCATAGCGTTATTGTGATGGATAGGGTAAGTTCTTCACCATGGTTGTGTAAAATTGACAATAGTTTTCACACGGGAAAGTACTTGTTTACAGTAGACTATACAGATCATGAGATCGCGGATGATCCCGCGCAGCATAAGCAGTCACATGTTATTTATTTGACTGACGCTGGACCGTGGACAGGTAATATTGTTGCGCTGCCAAATAATAGGGTTCGTGCGACAAGTCCAGCTCTGTGGAGAACAGGCGAGGGGGCGCCAGACTTTGCACCCTCACAATGGACACACTCGGCAGAGTCCCATGAGTCCTATCTCGACCCTTCTGTGACCTTCAACAACCTTTATTCTGAAGGCGAGTAAGATGGCTAAGAAGCGTCAAAAGGCCATCCGTAGGACCACGAAAGGCAAAGGCGCTAATTATCGCCCTACCAAGAAGGGCGCGGGAATGACCAAGGCTGGCGTTCGCGCACACCGTAGAGCCAATCCTGGGTCAAAGCTGAAGACAGCAGTAACGGGTAAAGTCAAGCCTGGGAGCAAGGCGGCCAAGAGGCGTAAGAGCTATTGCGCGAGGTCACTGGGGCAATTAAAACGGTCTTCTGCTAAGACAAGGAATGATCCAAATAGCCGTATTCGTCAGGCAAGAAGAAGGTGGAAATGTTAGATGGCTGAAACCCCTATTTCTTTGATTGATGGAGCAATGCCGGCTCAAGGTGAGAATCTTCTTGAGGAAGAGGAATCTATTGAGGTTGAGGGGCTTGAAGATCCGACGGAGATCATTGAAGAAGAGGATGGTTCTGTCATCATTAACTTTGAGGACGCCATTAAGGAACAGATGCTCACAGAGCAAGATGCAAACCTTGCAGAGCTTCTAGACGAACGCGACCTCAACGATATTGCTCAAGAACTTTTATATTTATACGAGGAAGACAAGTCTGGCCGACAGGAGTGGGAAGATGCGTATTCCGACGGCCTTGACCTTCTTGGTATCAAGTATGAAGACCGTGAAGAGCCCTTTCGAGGGTCTAGCGGTGTAACACACCCTGTCATCGCTGAAGCCGTGACACAGTTTCAGTCGCAGGCATACAAGGAGCTTCTGCCCTCGTCTGGCCCCGTTCGCACGGAGATTGTAGGCGCCGTCACCCCAGAAACAGAAGATCAAGCACAGCGCGTCAAGGATTTCATGAACTATGAGATTCTGAACGTTATGCAAGAGTATGATCCTGAGACGGATCGTATGCTCTTTTACTTGCCGTTGGCTGGAAGTGCGTTCAAGAAGATTTACTTTGATGACATGTTGGACAGGGCCGTAGCGCGGTTCGTGCCAGCTGATGATCTTGTTGTGCCCTACAACGCTACAGACCTTGAGTCAGCATCCCGTATCGCTCACGTTGTACGCATGGACATCAACAATGTCCGTAAAAATCAGGCGGCTGGGTTCTATCGCGATGTTGAACTGACGCCGTATGAGTCAGAAGATAGCTTACGAGAGAAAGAGCGTGAGCTTGTAGGCGTAGAAAAGACCGTTGATGGAGAAGATTGCACTCTCATAGAGTTTCATATCGACCTTGATCTGAAGGGATTTGAGCATGTTAGTCCTTTAGATGGGGAAGAGACGGGCATTAAGTTGCCGTATATTGTTACGATAGATGAGGGTAGCTCTACGGTTCTGGCGATTCGCCGCAACTGGAACGAAGGCGATGAGTATTACAAGAAGAATCAATACTTCACGCATTACAAGTTTCTTCCGGGGCTAGGCTTCTACGGCCTTGGTCTGCTTCATATGATTGGAGGTCTTGGCCGTTCCGCGACTTCCATTATGCGACAGCTAATTGATGCTGGCACTTTGGCGAATTTACCCGCTGGATTTAAAGCCAGAGGTATTCGTATCCGTGACTCTGACGAGCCTCTTGCTCCCGGCGAGTTCCGCGACATTGACGCCCCTGGTGGTGCCTTGCGCGATAGTTTGATGCCGCTCCCTTACAAGGAGCCAAGTCAGACGTTGTACTCTCTGCTAGGTTTCGTAGTAGAGGCAGGCCAGAGATTTGCCGCGATTGCGGATCTTCAGGTTGGTGACGGCAACCAGCAGGCGGCTGTAGGGACAACGGTGGCGCTTCTTGAGAGAGGTTCACGGGTGATGTCCGCTATTCATAAGCGGCTTCACTACGCTCAGAAACAAGAGTTCAGGATGCTGGCGAAGATATTCAAGGAATCTTTGCCGCCCATGTACCCCTACAACGTCTACGGCGCGGAGTCCTTCATTAAGCAGATGGACTTTGATGACCGTGTCGATGTTATTCCTGTATCCGATCCGAATATCTTTTCTCTATCGCAGCGGATAGCGATAGCACAGACACAGCTTCAGCTGGCGCAGTCAAATCCGCAGATGCATAACCTGTTTGAAGCGTACAGAAGGATGTATCAGGCACTGGGAGTTCAGAACATAGAGGCAATCTTGCCTACGCCGAAACCTCCACAGCCTACTGATCCAGCGATTGAGAACGCTCGAGCGTTGATTCAAGAGAACTTACAGGCGTTTCCGACACAGGACCATGACGCGCATATTCTGTCGCACATTACGTTCATGAAAACACCTGTTCCAGCCGGCACCCCGCCTGTTCTTGGTCTTCTTCAGGCTCATATCTGTGAGCATATTGCTCTTAAAGCCCGAAATGTAGTTCAGGCAAAAGGTATGATGATGGCAGAAGAAGCTATGGCGCAAGGAATGCAGCCACCTCAGATGGACGTAGAGGCCGAGGTTGCACAGTTAGTCGCGGAATATATGCAAGAAATCATGCCTATGCTTGGACCGCCACCAGGCGCCGATGTTGATCCTCTAGTCGAGCTTCGTGACAAAGAGCTTGATATCAAAGCCATGGATCTTCAACGAAAGGCGAACGAGTTCGCTGCTCGGTTAGACTTTGACCAACAGAAGACGGCAGAAAACCAAGAGATCGATAGGGAAAAAATCGATTCTCAAGAGGATATCGCGCTGTTACGGGCGCAGATTAATCAGAGCCGCATAGACAAAATGGGTTGATTGTTTCACGTGAAACATTAGGAGATAGTTATGGAAGATGTAGAAATGATGAATGAGCCCGTCGAGATCACGATGGAAGAGGTCGATGCACCTCCCCCAAATGCTCCTCAAAGACGTAAAGAGGGTGGCGTGTCTCAGCAACTCATTAAAGGCACTGAGGCTCAGTTTAAGAGCCGCTACTTTAACAGCAACGGTGGACAAGGAACGTTTTGATGTCTCCTCTAATTCCTATTGCAAAAGGTGCGGCTGCATTAGGCGGTCTTGGCCTAGCTGGTTACGCGAAGGGTGCCTATGACGCAGTAAAAGAGGCACTTTCTGACGACGATTCTAAGGACAAGGATCTAAAAAAATATTTGAGGGAGAACGATGGCCCAGGTAAACCTAAGAAAACAAAGATGAAATAATGGCAAAGAAACCTCTGTCTCGGAAACAAAAGAAATTAGCTTCTCTCGCACCACCGCGTAACAAGATCACGGGTGCGGATTTCAAGAAGCTCAAGAAACGTAAGAAGCGGAAAGCTTAATGGAAGATGCTCTTTCGTTCGCTTACGCCGTTCTGAAAGCCATAGAAGGAAGGATTGAGCTTACAGAACAAAACATATTGCAAGGCGCCCCAGACAACATGGAGAAATACCGACAGTTGGTAGGGGAACTTGAAGGCTTGCAGTATGCCAGAACTGAAATCAGAGAACGACTAGATAGGTTGGAGAAAGAAGAATGACCAAAACCTTATACGTGCCAGACCACGTGGCTGAAGCCAAAAGTTCTGTAGCATCAGCATACGTTGCTGCTGACGAGAAGGTGTTGGACCCTTCTCTTTTAGAAGAGTCCTTACAGGAACGACTGCCTCAACCGACAGGATGGCGCATCTTAGTGATGCCCTATGCTGGAAGGGCAACGACAGAAGGGGGTGTCTACATCCCAGACGCTGTCCGGGATCGAGAGGCTTTAGCCACCGTTGTGGCGTATGTCGTTAAGTTAGGACCACTAGCATACAAAGACCCTCATAAGTTTGGAGACGACATGCAACCATGGTGTTCTGAAGGACAATGGGTGTGTATCGGACGTTATGCTGGTGCCCGGTTCAAGATTGATGGTGGAGAGGTCCGAATCATCAACGATGATGAGGTCATCGCTACAATCCTTGAGCCAGATGATATTAAACATGTCTAGAAAGCATAGAGGATATGATGAGCGAAATTACGGAAACGGAAGAAACAAGGATTGATGTCGGAGACTCTGAAGAGACATCAGTAGATGTAGATGTCTCGGCACCTCCTAACCCAGCAGCAGACGGCGTAGAGATAGAGTCCTCTGCTGAAGATGACGGCAAAGAGAAAGAGCTGGACGATTACTCCCGCAAGGCTCAGAGCCGAATCAAGCAACTGACTTCAAAGTATCGTGAAGAAGAGCGTCAGAAGCAGACGGCACTTGAGTTTGCGGAAAACGTTCGTAAAGAAAACGAAAGCTTGAAGCAGCGGCTTGAAAATCTTGATAAGGGATATCAAGAAGAGTTTGATAGTCGCGTCACTTCTCAGATTGACTCAGCAAAGCGTATTCTCAAGGACGCTCATGAGAGCGGAGATGTAGATCGTCTTGTTGAAGCGCAAGAAGCTCTTGCTCAGTTAACTGCTGAAAAGCAGAAGCTCTCTGCTGTTAAAAGGGAAGTTGAAACTGCGGAACAGGCGCCACAGCCTCAAGCACAGCCTCAAGCACAACCGCAACAGAGACAGCCCGATCCAGACCCGAAAGCTCAAGCTTGGGCGGAAAGGAACTCTTGGTTTGGCACAGACGAAGTTATGACGTATGCGGCGTTCGGATTACATCGAAGGTTGGTTGAGGACGAAGGATTTGACCCCACTTCAGATGAGTACTATACTGAAATGGATAACCGTCTTTTAGCGGAGTTTCCTCAGAAACTTGGTTCAAAGAACGGTAGCAACGGGGGGACTCAGAAGGTTGCGTCAGCCGAGAGTTCCAAATCCCGCAACAAGGGTGGACGTAAAAAAGTGCGGTTGAGCCCGTCACAAATTGCGATTGCCAAGAAGCTGAATGTGCCGCTTGAAGAATACGCAAAATATGTGAGGGATTGATCATGAGTACCGAGAACACTACTCGCCAGAAGTCACCTAAGACGCCTAGGGCCAATAGCACACGCGAACAACAGAAGCGTTCTACTCCGTGGCGGCCGCCGTCTATGTTAGACGCCCCACCTGCACCTGAAGGTTACAGGCATAGGTGGATAAGAGCAGAGGTCATGGGTTTTGATGACCGTAAAAACATATCAGCAAGATCCCGTGAGGGATGGGAGTTGGTACGTGGTGACGAATACCCAGACTTTGAGATACCTACTGTTGAGGACGGTAAACATGCCGGCGTCATTGGTGTAGGTGGATTGCTCTTAGCACGGATACCGGATGAGATCGCTGATGAACGTAATGTTTACTTTAAAAACGTTGCTAGAGATCAGATGTCTGCTGTTGACAACGATTTGGCCCGAGAGCAGCACCCAGCTATGCCGATCAGCAAGCCTGAACGGCAGTCTAGTGTAACTTTTGGAGGCCCTCGTAAGTTGGAGGGCTAATGGAGAGTGAAAGATGGCAAACTCTAATGGAGCGTTTGGGCTCAGACCGATTGCGAAGGTAGGTCAGAACTCAAACTCCACAGGTGTTTCAGGCTACACTCAATATGAAATTGCTAGTGGGAACAGCAATGTTATCTACCAAGGCAGTCCCGTCATCCCCCTTTCTACAGGGTTTATTGACATCGTGGGCGCTGCGGCAGGTGGCACTGTTGGTCTTCTTGGCGCGTTCATGGGGTGTGAGTACGTTTCTAGCACCACGGGCAAGCCCGTGTTTAGTAACTACTGGCCTGGATCTGGAGCGGACAGTAATCATCCTGTGAAAGCTTTTGTTGCGGATGATCCAATGCAGTTGTTCTTGATTGCTACGGATGCATCCATCACGAACGAAGCTGGTGCAAGGGCAGCAGTCTTTGCAAACGCCAACTTCTCTAGTGGTACAAGCGGAAGCACCACCACAGGAATGTCTTCGGCTGCATTGGCGGTGAGCACTATTAATACCACCGCTAACTTGAATCTTCGTATTATGGGTTGGCAAGATGACCCAGAAAACGCTGATTTCGCCGCCGCTGGCATTGGCATTATCGTTAGGTTGAACAACAACTTCAATAGCCCGAATGGTGCTATTGCGGGTGGTACTGTTTCAACCACTGGCGTATAAGGAGACGTTGAGAAATGGCTATTTCAAGAGCACAACTAGCAAAAGAGCTAGAGCCTGGCCTCAATGCCTTATTTGGACTTGAGTACGCTAGGTACGACGCAGAACATGCTGAAATTTTTGACACGGAATCTTCAGAGCGAGCCTTTGAAGAAGAAGTAATGTTGTCTGGCTTTGGCTCGGCACCAGTGAAGTCAGAAGGTTCGGCAGTTTCGTTCGATGACGCCCAAGAGGCGTACACGGCACGTTACACGATGGAAACGATTGCCTTGGCTTTCTCCATTACGGAAGAAGCTATTGAGGACAATCTCTATGATCGTCTGGCGTCTCGCTACACAAAGGCACTTGCTCGAAGCATGGCCAACACCAAACAGGTGAAGGCCGCAGCTGTTTTGAACAATGCGTTTGATAGCACCGTGACAGGTGGCGACGGCGTAGAGCTCTGCTCTACCGCACACCCACTGACGAGCGGAAACACTTTCCGTAACGAATTGGCTACGGCAGCGGACCTCAATGAGACGAGTCTTGAGAACTCTCTCATCGATATTGCTGCTTTTGTTGACGAGCGTGGGCTCAAGGTCTCAGTTCGAGGCTTGAAGCTCATTGTCCCGCCGGCATTGCAATTCGTAGCGGATCGTCTGCTTGAATCCACCCTTCGTGTTGGCACCGCAGATAATGACATCAACGCCATTCGGAACATGGGTATGCTTCCGCAAGGCTATGTTGTTAACCATTATCTGACGGATACGGACGCGTTCTTCATTAAGACCGATGCCCCTCGCGGCTTCGTTCATTTTGAACGTCTTCCGATTACGACCAAGATGGAAGGTGACTTTGATACTGGTAACGTTCGCTACAAAGCCCGTGAACGTTACAGCTTCGGTTTCTCCGACCCACGTTGTGTGTTCGGATCACCGGGAGCCTAACTTGGGATAGAGAGGGGGAAACCCCTCTCTTCTCATCTGGGACGATACTAGCCCTAGCGACTGGCCCAGCAGACGCTTACGAAGACTCTAGGGCGAAACCTTTCGTAAGGAGGAAAGCCAAATGGCAAAAACACATTTCTCAGGCCCTGTTCTGTTTTCTTCGGCCCGTGCATCTCTTGAAGGACTGAACATTGCGGCATGGCCCGATCAAGTTGTCTACATGGATGACTTCACGGGCGTGGCCTTAGATAGCACCAATGATTGGACTGTGGTAAAAGACAGCAGTGCTTCTGCTGCTATTCTTGCTGACACTATCGGTGGCTTTGTGAAGCTGTCGTCTCAGGCAACCACTGATAATGACGGTGCGTCAATTCAAGGTAACGAAATCTTTGGATTACCTAGCACGGCTGGTGAGAAGCTTTACTTTGAGGCTCGATTCTCCATGTCGGATGCTGATCAAATGGATCTGTTCATTGGTCTCTGCGAGAACTTTGCTACTAATCCAGAGAACTGCCTTGCTGCGTCAAACCGGATCGGCTTTCAGATTGATGATGGCGATGCAACCCCGCATCTGATTTCAGAGTCTGGTGATTCTGAGACGGACACCACCCTCGCGGCGGCTAATGATTTTGCCGATGACACCAATGTCACTGTCAGCTTCGTTGCTACGAAGGGTACGAGCACCGACACGGTTCAGTATTATATCAACCGTTCTCTTGTTGGTACGCACACCACCAACATTCCCACCGCTAACATGGCAGCGGCGGCGATGGAGATTTCCGGTGATGCTTCGGGAACCAAGTCGATGTCAATTGATTACATCCTTGTCGCTCAAGATCGCGGTGTTAGCTATTAAGGAGAAGACTTATGGCTAAACGAGCGCGAACGAAATCAGGAAAGTTTGTAGCAGACGATCCTTCTACGCCTGACGTAAATGAGGCGTTTGTTCAGGAGAAGCCGAAGAAAAAAGCTTCTAAAAAGTCTGCTATGGACCTTCCTCCAGAGGGGAGCGCAGAGCGTAAGCGCCTTGTCCTGATGGGTGTAATCAAGGAGTAGGTTATGGCCGATACTTTTACGGAGAAGGTGATAGAAGACGGGCCGAGGAAGCTTGTTAAATCTTTCGCCTACACATATGTGGACACTGGGCAGAGTGCGGTCTTGGCAATCGATGTTTCTGGTTTAAACACCCGCCAAGACGGAACGGTTTGCACAAATCTCAGAATCAATAAGATATGGTTCTCCACTATAGGTCTGTCCTTGAAGATTCTTTTTGATGCAAGCACAGATACTTTAGCGGTAGAGCTTCCTTCAGATTATCAAGGAGAGTTTGACTTCTCTTCTTTTGGAGGTCTTTTGAATTCTGCGGCTAGTCCAACGGGAGATATCCGATTTACTACCGTTGGTCATGGATCTGGTGACACTTACACAGTGGTTCTTGAATGCACTAAGGAATACTAAAAGCCATGGCTACTTCAGGTTCCGTTGATTTCAACTTGAACATGGCTGATGTCATTGAAGAAGCCTACGAGAGGTGCGGTCTTGAACTCCGCACAGGCTATGACGCCGCCACTGCAAGACGTTCTTTAAACTTATTGTTTGCAGAGTGGGCAAACAGAGGTTTGAACCTGTGGACAGTTGAGCAGAAGACATTGACTTTTGCTCGACTCTCCTCCTCTTCTTCCATAGCAACATATCCAATTGGAACGATCACGATGACCGTGTCATCGTCCTCTGGATTCTCTGTGGGAGAGTCTATAAGCGGAGGAACCAGCGGGGCCTCGGCTTCCGTTATTACAAAACCTTCTGGCACCACAATGACTATAACGATACCTGTAGGAACGTTTACTGCTACAGAAACGATTACGGGCGCATCTAGTTCTGCTACCGCTACAGTGACATCTGTATCAGACCTTTCAGATGTCCAGGCTACGGTTGATGTTTTAGAGGCTGTAGTGCGGCGTTCTGGTACAGATATTAGCACCAGCCGAATTGGTAGACAGGATTATCTGACGATACCAGACAAGACCACTCAAGGCCGGCCAACGCAGTTCTTCGTAGACCGTCAGATCACCCCTACGATTACGGTTTGGCCCTCTCCTGAGAACTCTACGGATCAATTAATATATTACAGGGTGAGGCGCATGGAAGACATTGATGCGTCTATAAACAACGCAGATATCCCGTTTCGGTTTCTTCCCTGTTTAGTTGCGGGTTTATCGTACTATCTATCGGTAAAGAAGGCGCCCGAAAGGATTGGGACCTTAAAAGACCTATATGAAGAAGAGTTTTATAGGGCGGCGTCAGAGGATGGCGAAAGAGTATCTCTCAGGCTTGTGCCGAGTTACAGCTCGCTGAGTGTGACGTAATGGGGAGATACGCTTCTGGAAGATACGCCCTAGGAATATCGGATCGTTCTGGTAGAGCGTACAAGCTAACGGACATGATCCGGGAGTGGAACAACTCTCTGGTAGGTAAAGACGAGTACGAATCTAAACACCCTCAACTTGAGCCTCGCCCTGTCAGAGCGGACCCACAAGCGTTAAGGATTAGCCGTTCAGATCGATCTGAACCCGCCGTCACGGTTCTGTTGAAGTTTAACGCTTTTAAGTCTGGAAACAGTGGAACTTCTACGATTACTGTTTCTGAACTGAATCACGGGCGCCTTACTGGAGATACTGTTCGTTTCCGGTCTGTTGAAGCATTTGACGGTTTTACCTCATCAAATCTACAATCTGCGTCTGGGTACTCAATTACAAAAGTAAATGATGATACATACACATTTTCTGCGGGTAGCGAGACCGCGACATCTGGTAATACGACAGGAGGTGGCGGCGTTGCGTCTGCCGGTCCTGTCACAGTGAGTGCGTGACATGGCATATACATTTACTACGCTAAAGACGGCAATACAGGATTATACGCAAAACACGGAGACAACATTCGTTAGTCAACTAACCCGGTTTATCCTTAATGCAGAGGAAAGAATCCTAAAAGAAGCGCAGCTTGATGTATTCAGGAAGAATGCGTCTGGCGTAACGACATCTGGCAACAAATACTTGTCCAAGCCTAGTGATTTTTTAGCGCAAAACTCTCTGAGTGTGATCAGCAGTTCTGAGAACAAATTTCTTTTATATAAACAAGTTACTTTTTTGCAGGACTACAACCCTAACCCAGCCACCACTGGACTGCCGTTGTATTATGCAGACTGGAACGACCAGAGCTTCCTCTTATCTCCGACGCCAGATGCGAGCTATAATGTAGAGCTCCACTACTTCTTCCGTCCTGTTTCGATAACAGCCTCTGGAGACGGAACAAGTTACCTGGGCAACAATGCCGAGCTTGCTCTTCTATACGGAAGCTTGGTAGAGGCGTACACGTTCATGAAAGGTGAAGCGGACTTATTGCAGCTTTACAACGCTAGGTTTCAAGAGTCCTTACAATGGATAAAGAACTTGGGCGAGGGTCTTCAGACTCGAGATCAGTATCGTTATGATCGTCTGAGGAGGGATGTGTCATAATGTTTGATAGTGATTCGACAACCGAAATCGCAAGCCCCTTCGTTTTTACCTCTACGAACAGAGGTCATTCGCCTGAAGAAATGGCTGAAATGGCTATGAATAAGATTATGGTTGTTTCTGATACAGCGCCGCCTGTTATCAAAGAACAAGCCTTGGCGCACCGGGAGCGATTGAAAGAGATACTGATCTTCTACATGGAGAGAATGGCGCAGAGCGAGAGAACTACGATTTGGGCTCTGATGAAACAACAGGGCCATGAGGACATGGCTGAGATCATAAGGAGGCTGTGATGGCTATTGGCTCATCCGCAATGTGCGGAACCTTCAAACGTGAGATACTTGCTGGGATACATCGTTTAACCGCTCATACTAGAGCGTCTAGTACGATATCTGCGGACACTTTTAAAGTGGCAATGTTTACGAATAGTGCGTCTATTGATGCCGATACTACTGGGTACACTACCAGTAACGAGGTATCTGGCACGAACTACTCTGCGGGGGGTGCCACGTTGTCTAGTGTGACCATCGGACTTGCCGATAACAGTTCTGCTGTTCCCACAGCTTTCGTAGATTTCGCGGACACTACGTTTTCGTCCTCTACGATTTCAAGTGCCAGGGGAGCTTTGATTTATAATTCAACACTTTCTTCCGCAGGCACAGGCTCCACCACTAATCACGCAGCAGATCCAGCAGTAGCGGTCATTAACTTTGGTGGCGACAAGTCTTCCAGTGCGGGTGATTTTACCATTCAATATCCCGCTAATGATGCGAATAACGCAATTATCAGGATTAGTTGATGACATCGATCACTGGATGGAATAGAGGCGCTTGGAACTCTGGAGCTTGGAACAGTCCATCTCCGGTTGAGGTTACAGGTGTTTCTGCCGCCAGTGCAATAGGCACCGCTACGGTAAGTCTTCCCGTATCAATCAGTGTAACGGGTGTTTCTGCCGCCAGCGCGGTAGGAACGGCAACTGCGACAGGTGTATCAAACGTAAGTGTAACGGGCGTATCCGCTGCCAGCGCGGTGGGTAGTCCAACATTAATAACAAATTCCATTCTTTCTCCATCTGGAATTTCTGCCGCAACTAGTATAGGTTCGGCTCAAGTCAACTTTAGTTTTTCTGTAGAAGGAGTTTCTGCTGCTGGTCTGGTTAGTAATGCGGTAGTATGGAGTAGCATAGATAACTCTCAGACCTCAAACTTCAGCGAGATTGATGCGTCTCAGACGCCCAACTGGACACAGATAGCAGCATAAGGACGGTACGATGGCATCTTCATTTACAACGAACTTTGGCATTGAGAAAATTGGCTCTGGTGAACAGTCTGGAGCATGGGGAACAACTACTAACCACAACTTGGATCTTCTAGACCGCATAGCGTCATTCAAGGCTGTTGGGTTAACCGGCACTACCCACACGCTAACGGTTCGAGAGGCGTCTCCCGACGCTGGAACAGAGAACCTTCAAGATGGCATGTTTCGTGTCATAAAGTTCACAGGGGCGCTTGGTGCTAACAATACGGTTACTGTAGCTCCAAATACAACGACAGCATATTTTATCTTTATCAACGCGACGACGGACTCTGGTTCTAGTGGGCCGTACTCTGTGATCATATCGCAAGGATCTGGCGCTAACATAACCATACCGAATGGTCACACGGCAGTTGTCTTTTGTGATGGCGCGGGATCTGGAGCAGCAGTCACGGATGCGTTTGCAAGTTTGTATGTGTCGGATGCTCTGCGGATAGGTGACGGCACTGCCGAGGACACTAAAATTGTTTTTGATGGAAACGCACAGGACTTTTACATTGGCTTGGATGACTCTGCGGACGATCTTGTAATCGGTTCAGGTTCCGTTGTCGGCACAACGCCAGCCGTATCCATAGACGAAAACCAAGCCGTAGTGTTCCCGGCGGCGGCGGTAACCATAGGTGACGGCACCGCTGAAGACACGAAACTTGTTTATAACGGCAACGCAAAAGACTTCTACGTGGGCCTAGACGATAGCGCCGACAAGTTGGTGGTTGGCGTAGGCTCCACCGTTGGAACAAACGGTGTTATGACGATAGATGATGATGCTGTTACGATTGGTGACGGCGCGGCGGCGGATACCAAGATCGTTTATGACGGCAACGCGAAAGATTTCTATGTTGGACTAGACGATAGTGCCGATAAATTCGTAATCGGTGTAGGTTCCACTGTAGGAACGAACTCCATACTTACCATGGACGACGACTCTGTAACATTGGGAGATGGTGCAGAAGTTGATTCAAAGCTTGTCTTTGACGGTAATGCTCAAGATTTTTACATAGCACTAGATGACTCAGCCGATGACCTTGTGTTCGGACAAGGGTCAACGGTTGGCAGTAACATAGCGTTCTCTATCGATGAAAATCAGCTAACCAATTTTAGCCATGCGGCGATTGGATCGACGCAAACAGCGAACGCTACTGGAAGCACCACCCTTGACTTTCAAACCTACCAGAACTTTATCCTAACGTTCACTGGCAACGTGACGCTTGCCAACCCCTCAACGGAGGCTGTTGGTCAGTCTGGGTTCATCATTATTATTCAAGATGGAACGGGAAGCAGAACGCTTGCCCTTGGCACCGATTACGAAACGGCGGGAGGAGCAGGATTGACAATTTCAACGGCGGCGTCAGCAGTTGATGTCGTGCCGTATGTGGTTAAAGCAAGCGGGTCTATCCAGTTAGGTGCCGCACAGTTGGCGTTCGCATAATGCCCATATGGTCACCAGCCATGATCTTCGGATCTGCGACATCTGGGTATGTCATTGAGAACGCTATCATGCTAGATGGCGGTGCTGATTATTTGGTCCGTGACCCGTTTACGGCAGGGAACAGAAGAACTTT
>CEPP01016657.1_pt1 | contig 19088 bp, 21 predicted proteins | sample 530521 | NCBI WGS metagenome assembly CEPP01 (sample SAMEA2620256, study PRJEB7988) | marine metagenome | biome: marine biome (ENVO:00000447); feature: surface water layer (ENVO:00002042); material: "saline water (ENVO:00002010), including plankton (ENVO:xxxxxxxx)" | depth 5 m | reverse complement strand
CCCGCCGGTCCGGATCGGTCGTGCGCACCGCCGGGGTGGTGCTGGTCCGTCAGCGGCCCGGCAACGGCAGGACCATCTTTATCACCCTGGAGGACGAGACCGGGGTTACAAATTTGGTCCTGTGGGTTCCGGTGTTTGAGGCGCACCGCCGCATCGTCATGAGTGCGCGCCTGCTGGGCGTCGAGGGCATCGTGGAAAAGAGCGCCGAGGGGGTAGTGCACCTGATGGCCCGGCGGCTCTGGGACCGGACGGGAGAGCTACAGCACCTGTCCGCCGACCACGACGCAGTGGTCCAGCTGTCAGGTGCCTATGAGTTCATCAAGCCTCAGCACCCCAGGAACCTGCGGGTCCTGCCGGGTTCGAGGGACTTTCACTGACGACTGAGCGCGATCAACACACATCAGCCAACCGCCCATAAGCAGCTGCTCCGAGTGGCTGTTATGAGTCACCTTTCGACTCGGGGACTGCAGGCTCGGATGTCCGCTAAGGGTGGCGGGGGAAGCGGACCTTCGCCATCAGCCCCGAGGCTGACGCTTTGCGGCTCCCCTAGCAGCCATTAGTCGAGCAGCAGTTGAAGCGTGCCATTTAGCGCCGCGTACGGTCGCGATACCTTGTCGGTTGAGCTCGGCCGCCACTGCCGACGGCTTTGTGTTTCCAGCAGACATAATCGCAGCAACGATGGGGGAGAGCTCCCGATACCGTTTAGCTGTTTGGCGCGCACGCGCCCGGCGAGCTAGCGTCAGATCTCCAGCATACCTCCCGAGTGCCTCTTCCGCCCGGGGATTACCCAGCCCTTTAACCGGCCGACCGCTTCGGCTGGATAGGTGAGTCTCCCCACGGGCAATCTTGCTCTTGATTGCTGCTAGAGCTTCGGTGGTTCGGCGGGAAATCATCTCTCGCTCAGCCTGAGCGATAACAGCCAGGACGCCGATTGTAAGGTCGTTCGCGTCCGGAACGTCCGCCGCCAAAAATCGCGCACCGCTGTCTCGCAGGGTCAACAAGAACGCAGCGTTGCGGGACAACCGATCGAGCTTGGCGATCACTAGGGTCGCCTCGGTCAGTTTCGCTCTCGCCAGCGCCTTCTTGAGCACGGGTCGGTCGTCGCGACGGCCTGTCTCGACCTCGGTAAACTCGGCCAGAAGAGACAGACCGCGCTGCACTGCAAGTTGCTGAACAGCGTGCCTCTGGGCAACTAGTCCCAGACCGCTTCGCCCTTGGGAAGCGGTGCTCACACGGTAATAAGCGATTGCCTTCATTGGCGTTTCCCGACCAAAGCTCGCGGCAAATGAACGTTTGCCGGAATGGTCTGGGGTCCGGGATTTATCGGAGAAGGACAACGCTTTGAGTTTGACCAGCACCACAGGCAGGCAGGCAGCTAAACCACGCCGAATAGCGGATGTCGCCCAGAAGGGTCGGCACACTCTCTGTCCGCCATCGCCCCTTGATTTCAGACGCTATTCTCGACACTCAGCCAATTTGGCCAATCACCCGCCATATCACGTGGTCGAGCTTGCGCGCTTCCACTGGCCGTACTCATTGAGCCGATAGGCCCCATGGAGCATCGGATGCACTCGGGCGTGAGTGGAAGAGCCGATTAAGTCGGGTGACACCAAGGGAGCGTCGATATGAGAAACGATGAATCGGTCCTCCTCGCGCGTCTTCAGTGAAACTGCCCCGACGCGGTACAGTATGGACAGGACGGCGGCGAGCAGCGCCTCCTTTGAGTTCCGCTTGGTGTCACAAACCGCTTGGCAGTGATCGTGAATGGGATCGTACGAGATTTTCCTGGCGCTGCCCACGCTGAGCGCCAGCTCTTCAAGCTTTGCGCTGGAGAGAAGCGCTGCGTAAGTGATCGAAACTGACTTTTCACTCGTAATAAATGAGAGCATTTCCGAAAGGCTGGGGAAGGTACTTTTCCACTCTTGCACCAGAGCATCACGGCGCTTTCGTGAATATTCCGCCTCAGCACGCTGTATGTGGGTTGGCGCAATCTCGTACTGACCGTCAGCTACGGTCAAGCATTCATTCACAAACGCAATAAGATCACGAGGGCGCATATGAGACCGCTCGATCATATAGTCGAACGGGTCCTTATTTTTGATATTCTTGGTGAAAACGTCCTTAAATAGAACATTTGTACCAGTGTATTGACGCCTAAGGACTGTTGATATGCGCTTATCAACTAATTGCCTGAGATCGTTCTTAGACCATTTAATATGGATAAAATGATCTTCGAACTTTTCCCGTTGGAAGGTGATATCGCTAGTTTCTTGCACGACGCGCTCAAGTATATCCGTTCTTAAAGCGACCAAGATTTTTAGGTTGCGGACCGCCTTAAACGACTTCAGCGATGCGATAAGTGCTCGGATAAGCCGAAACCGAATTGACTCGTCGACCCACCGTTCGTCCAACTTGTCGATCAGTATAAAACATCTCTGCATATCATCGTTGGATGTCGATGCGAGCATTTCGACGACGCCATGCAAATCCCGCAACTGCTCGGCACTGATTATGTCGCGGGCACGCGCAACTAGTTCGCTCTTTTTCTCTGTACTCAATCTCTTCTCGTACTGCCCACCTGCTTTGAACTTCGAAATCTCTGCTCCAAACACAGCGTTAAGCTTATCTTCGTAAGCTTCGGTGATCTCCTTGATGTTCTGGTCCATCGTGATCCAGAATTTGTTGCCCCACTCTTGCAGGTAGGCAACCGCACGCTTCTTGCGGTCATCTTTGGTAAATTTCGAGACGATCTTGTCGAAGATCGTCGCCGATTTCGCAGCGTTATCCACGCCCCAACGCAACCGTATAAACTCTAGGCAAAGGACGTGCTTCCAGAGAACTTGGAAAAGCAGGTCAAGATCGGCCCCGATGGCATGAAGGAATCTAAGAGCGTCGGAGTTCGCCACGTAGTTCATCGACATCTCGGCCGGATCAACTTCGGATGTGTGGGTTTCCTGCTCTTCAACGTAGCGCAGGATCGCCGTCTTGCCGGAACCAGTCCTGCCCGCGAGAATCATTCCCGCAGAAGCAATCTTCAGCGCCTCATCGACGGGGGGATAGGTAACGAAGCATTCGAACAACAGGTCATCGTCAGACTCGGCATTGCCAGTGCCGATCGACATCCCGGCCTTTAGGATGACTGGGTTTATGCGCTTAATCTTGCTCAACCTATTGCCCCCGCAGTGCCATAGCTCGGCTAAACCCGACCCGACCCGACCTGACCTGACCTGATCACGATCACTCTATGACCGTCGCCGCGTGATGCAACCGGTAGAGGCTAGGGCTTCCGTGACCCTGTGGACGAACAAGCTGACGTGATCCATCAACACGCGTGATGACGACGCTTGGAGGAGCTAGCTGCGGCGAGAGTCGACTTTATCGCTCTTATGACCCCATTCAACTAGTCGACTGGCTACGAGAGCGTCCGCCCTACGTCACTCGTGTCAGGGATCAGATATTGCTGAGCTTGTGAAGCTGCAGTCGCTGGGTGCGTTTCACCGTCTGCAAGGCCAACGGGCTCGATCGAGTGATATCAAGCGCGTGTTCACTTGATGCTAGAAACAGCTCGGTCTGCAGCTCAGGCCATAGCAATTTCAGCTTCTTGAGGGCAGCCAGAACCTCTTCGGTCCCCGCGCATAAGTGCGGTATGAACGGCTTGCTTCGTCCGTTCTCGACATCGTAACGCGAAGCCGCAAGGCCAACGTCAGTCAACAATTGAGCGAAGCCAGAGTTAGAGAGGCCGTCACGGTTTAGCGTCAGGCCGGCGGCGGAGCTGTACCATGCCGAACAGAGGGATTGGCGCAGGCGCGATAGATCCGGTGCATCCTTCTTCAGGTATCGGCCACGCTCGTCGTTGAGCGTGGTGTGGGTGAGCACGAACCTGGCGAAGGCGTGAAAGTCGTCCACCGACTTAAGGCAATGCCGCTCGTCGGAGTTGTAGCGCTCCCAGAGTTCGCGAACTTGGTCGATCTGCTCGATGGTGTCCCAGGGCTCTGTGCAAAATGCGAGGTGACGCGGGGTGATTGCATCGACCGCCGCTGATGGCCGTCGTTTCCAATCGAACTCCATGCTGAGCCGACGATCGGCCTCCTTGCGAACCAGATCGGCATCATATTCTACGATGTCTCGCAGGCCGGTTAGGATCGACATGTTGATCATCGAGTCCGGCCGACGGTTGATGAAGAGATCGACGATGTGCGCGTTGCGCTGCCGGGTCGTTTCGACCCCATCAGGCGACTTGATCCCGCCCTTGGCGAGGACGTAGTCGTAGTCCTCTCCATAGTTCGACCGGCCCGGAACAAGCGTCGCCTGGCCTCGGGTGCGCCACCCGAGGGGTCTGCGGATGGCGTGCTTAGTTTCAAGCACATCGGTCTTTCCTGTCAGAAAGCCTCGGCTTTCCCGGAACAGCGTCGCCAACGGCCCCTGCTGCGCGGCATCGATCTGAGCCTCCGTCGCATTGGTCAGGAACCCGTCAGTCGTGGCGCTAAAGACCGTCACGTCCTCAGGCAACGCGTTCAGGATTTCCGCCAACAGGGCGCGGGGAAACGAAGTGATATAGGCCGCATTGTATGCGTTAGTGATCGCGCTCTCGGGGAGAGGGACGGTCCCGTGTGCACGCATACTGTAGACCCGCTTTTCCATCAGGCCTTGAGCCGTCTTTCCGTAGGTAGCGTTCGCGTTCTCCTTCCAGAACAGGTTCATGAAGGACTTCTTCGGGTGCTCGTTCCGTCGCGCGATGGCGTCCTTGATGAAGGCCCCGTAGATTCGAAAATCGTCTTTGTACGGCACTATCAACCCGTGCTGGATCGTCAGTTTCGCGCCTAGCGCCGCAGCGACAGCGATCTCTGGGGAGGCGCAATAACTTCTCCCTTTGCGAGGAAAGAATAGGCCCCCTTGGCTCCTGACTGGCAATGACGGGAACCGGACCGAGTTCGGAAACTCGAAGTCGACCAGAGCCACCCCGAGTACGTCGGCAGTGAAGTCAGCCACCACCGTGCTCAGCTTCATGTTTTCCCAGTCCGGCGTGCGGATGAGCGACATTGCAGTCGGATACGCCCCGGACAAATCGTAGTCTGTCCACGTGTCCTCAAATCCGGGACCGAACCAGAACTGTTCGTTTCGGCCGCCGTGGTAACACTCTGTCGCCAGCCGCAGATGCAGCTCCACATTTTCTTGGTTCACAACGGTCTTTTTGGTGCGGTACCGCCCCTTACGGGGATCGTAGACCTTCTCCTTGATCAAGGTTTTTCCGAGCAGAGCGAACCGGTCCCTTTGCTCGGTGTCCCAGGCCTTCAGAAGGAGATTCACGCCAATGCCCGTCATCGTGACAGGCAGGACCGCTTCACCGAGCATCTCCTTATGCAGATCCAGCAACATCAGTGCGTATCTTACGCAGATCTGGGCGTCTCGGAGAGCATAGGTCTCGAACAGCTTCGGTTGGTCGGCCAGCAGCTGGTCCATATTCTCCTTGAAGAACTGTTCCTTTGCCGGATCGGGGTCGAGAACGATCTTGGGGGCGCCAACCAGATCACCGATGGCGGCCAGAGACTTTGACCCTTCAGGCGCTAAGAGCATTGTGTCTCTGAGCTGCACCTCCAGCGTCAGACTAGGATCGTCCACCAACGGCGAAATCCAGATTTTCTCCTTTAGAGTAAGGAAGGTGTTTCTCACACTGTCCATAAACACGGTCAGCTTTTTGAAGTCGCTGAGCGCCGGAATATCCGCTCGGGTAAAGTGGCCCACCAAAATGACCGAGGTTGGAAACTTGGACACAGAGCCATCCTTGATCCCGCACTCGACCGCAAAACGCAGCAGAGTGCCTGAATCGATGCGCTCACCCTTTTTAGGGTAAAGCACACCGCCCCACTCGACATCCGGTGCTTGGCCAGCGGGATCATAGATCCGACACCAAACTTGATACGACAGCACCTCAAACTTGGCGTCACCGGCCTTAACATCGGCACGGGAGACCGGCGTGTCAGGCGGCTTGTACTCCGTATCGAACCCCACCAGCAGCACATGGTGCTCCGGATCAGCGGCTCCGTAAAAGTGATGTCTCTTTACCCATACCCCACTTTTACTGAGGTCATTTTCCGGGTCTGGGGCGGGAGGTGAATTAGCGTTGGACATGATGGTGCTCCCCGGCCCGAAGGCCAGTTGTGAATTGATCTGCGTGGAGTGGTGAAAGCCCGAAATCCCGCTACGTCCGTACCGCAGGCGGTGACGGCTTCGGATAGGCTTCGTATTTAGTGCTGAGGCGTCATTTTTTTGAGCTCCTGAAGCGGGTCGGAGCAGGACTAAGGTGCACTTTCGTCGGCAGCGCCATACTAATTCAGCGTTCGAAGAAGTGCCTCATGGACGATGTATTTCGTCGTGATGCAGCGGCGAAACACTTGGCGATCAAGCCACAAGAAAAATGTCGTACACCTGCCAATCTCGATGGCAGGTGCTCATCGCCCGAAAGTTAAACCCCCTCGCCTGACCCCCCGGGAGAATCGATTTTACGCCGTGTTGGATCGGTCGATAAGAACCCAGTGAACGTAGCGTCTGGTGCAGTCAGATTTTGAACAGCGGCGTCATTCAGAGGGCTTCGGCCTGGGCTGATTGGCGAGCGTGTTGAGCGCCTGAATATCCTCATCCGTGTAGCCGTCGGGACGTTCGTCGCTGCGGAAATGAATGGTGGCGAACAGGGCCGGGATGTCCTTCGGTTTCTGGTCGCCTTCAGGTCTATCAGACATCCCTAGCCTCCGATGACATGCCATATGGCGGTAGCGAACAATGCAGTGGGCAACGCCAGCATCACGCAGCATCCGAGTGAAGCCCCCAGCTTGCGCTGTCTGGCCTGACGCCGAAGCGGGACGCCAAGCTGATCAGATGTGTGACGCTTTGCCTTCACCAGCCCTGTCGCTCGGCTGAGGGAGAAGCTGACGCCGGGAGGAAGACGGGAACGTCTCATGATCGGCTGATGGGTTCCTAGGGCTTGGGCTTCGAGCGAGCGAGCTGGAACACCACGAACAGAATGGCGACGACAAACGGCTGCACGACAGACATCGTCACGCCGGTCAGAAGGTCGGTCTTGCGGACGTTCACGGCCAGGACGATGAGCCAGATACCGCCGGCGACCACTAATCCGCCGAAGGGGGAGCCCATTGCTGCCCCGGCCCACAAGGCAAATCCGGCGACCAAGTGAAGGATGTTCCACCAGTTCAGGATCATCGGCCAACCGAACTTCCGCATCGAATGATCAGCTAGGGCCTTGGTCGCTAGCAGCGCAGCCAGAACCGCAACGATGAAGCCGAGGATGAGCCCGCCGCCGGCCATCTGCTCCATGCTGGAAGGTGGGGGGGCGCCAGCGTCCGACGGCGAGACAGCCTCCTCCGCCTGGTCAGGTTCAAAGGATCTATTTTCAGAGGGTCGCACTTCATCGGCGACAGGGTCCGAGACCTCGGTGCCCTCTGCACCCTGACCCATCAAATCCGAAGCGACCTCCAGCGCCTCCTCCAAGGATGGCTCCGTGGGCTGGCGATCAACTGGCGGTGCGGGTCCGTAGGCGGGTTCCGATCCGGGAAACTCGGCTGCTGCAGCCCTCTCCCTGCGGCCCGACGCTGCCGCATACTCCAGAGCGTCGAGCTGTTCGTCCATCGACCGGCCAATGCAGTCACGGTCGCTTCCGCAGACGGAGAGGCTTCTCGTCCATGCGGTATGATTATCTCGTACCCGGTCGGGTTCTGTGGCCTCCTCCAAAGCCGTGCGATAGGCGCTGTCGATCTGCCGATCTTGGGCCGAAAAGGTCGGGTCCTCGCAGACAATGGCAATGGTCTCTGACCTTGGCTGGCGGCAGTCGAAATTGGCCTGCGCCGCCGCCTCATCGGGAAGACCAAAAACGGCTCCAAAGACGACAAGACACGCCGCAGCAGCGGCCCATGGCGATTTGATCATGAAATTCCCCCGATCAGGTTGAGTGGCCGCCCTCCGCCGAAACCCACCAACCGGCAACGCCAGCGCTCAACCCGAATACATACTATAGTTGATAAACTTGACCGACCGAGACGGTCAACTGTGGCCGCATGGACATGCGGAGGCTGCTCGGCCGAAATGTGAGAAAATGTCGGGTTGAAGCCGGGCTGACGCAGGAGCAGTTGGCAGAGCGTTCCGGATTCAGCCAGCAGTACATCAGCGACATAGAGCGGGGCCTTCGCAACCCGACGATCGTCAGCCTTTACGAACTCGCACAAGCCCTCGAGACGACCCCTGTTGTCCTGATCACGCCAGATGGGGAAGAGGGCGCCGAAGGCTGAAAAACGGCCTGTCGGAGGCTGCGCATGTCCGATCAATCTCAGGCCGCAAAGTTCTTTCTAGCCGCCTTGGCCGACCGCATCCGGGATTGGCGTGAGGCCCTGGAGGTGAGCCGAGAAGCGATCGCTGAACGGTCGGGGCTGTCCGTCAGTACGATCCGCCGCATCGAAGCAGGTACTGTCGACCCGAAAGTGACCACGCTATGGGCATTGGCGAAGGCGATGGAGACGGAGGTCTGCGAGCTCGCCGACGTCAGTGGTGAAGAACTGGGGATAGCCGCTGATGGGACGCTTGAGAGCAGGTAGCACCACAGCGCCCAAGGATATGCGCAGTAGGGATGCGATCAGGCGGCCCGCTTTTGAGTGGGCTGTTTAAGAAATGACTTGAGCAGATTGTGTCCGCCTGCCGCCGCGATCTCGAGCGCGCGCTTGGCGCCTTCCTGACCGCGCACCTCGTTCAGGTCGGGCACGGGCCCGTTCGATTTCAGCGGGCCGGGCCGGGGCGCGCTCAACACCTGACTGCCCTTGAAATGGTTGATCAGGCCGATCAGCGAGCGCGGGGCCAGCACCGCCACCTCGGGCCCCGCCCAGGCGGCCTCGGGACCATTGGCCTCGGCGCAGATCAGCCCCAACCCCATGCCGTTGGCGGCAACTGCTGCAGGCAGGGCCCCGCTGACCGGCACAATCCGCCCGTCCAGACTCAGTTCACCCAGCGCGGCCCAGCCGTCCAGCGCATCGGGCGCGATCACCCCCATGGCGGCCAGCAGGGCAAGCGCGATCGGCAGGTCGAAATGGCTGCCTTCCTTGGGCAGGTCGGCGGGCGCCAGATTGGCGATGATGCGCCGCGACGGCAGGGCCAGGCCGATCCCGGAAAAGGCACCGCGCACCCGCTCGCGGCTTTCGGCCACCGCCTTGTCGGGCAGGCCGACCAGGGTGAAGCTGGCCTGGGTGCCTTCGCCGCCCAGAATCTGGACCTCGGCATCGACGCGCCGGGCATCCACCCCGTCGAACGCAACCGTCACCACCCGCGCCACCATGGCCGTCCCTCCACTCCCGCAGAATGGAACAAATCACGAACGAACGCTGGTTGTCAAACGCTGGTTGTCAAATGAGCGGGCTTCAACCCGCCGCGCGCTTCGCCTCGATCACCTGCCACATGCGCGCCGTGGCATCGATGCCGGTAAAGCGTTTCAGCTGCTGGGCCCCGGTCGGCGAGGTGACATTGATCTCGGTCATCCAGTCGCCGATCACATCGATGCCGACAAAGATCAGGCCGCGTTCTTTCAGCGTCGGGCCGATGGCGGCACAGATCTCCTTGTCGCGGGCCGTCAGCTCGACCGGCTGGGCCGTGCCGCCGACGCGCAGGTTGGAACGCACCTGATCCTTCAGCGGCACCCGGTTGATGGCGCCTACCGGCTCGCCATCGACGATCAGGATCCGCTTGTCCCCGGCCGAGACGGCGGGCAGGAATTTCTGGATGACCAGCGGATCGCGCGAGCCCATGGCGTGGATCTCGACCAGCGCTGCCAGATTGGGGTCACCCGCCTTCAGCTTGACCACGCCCGACCCGGCGGCGCCGTGCAGCGGCTTCAGCACCACATCGCCGTGGCGGGCGTGAAAGTCCGCCAGCATGTCGGCGTCGGCCGAGATCATGGTCGGCGGCGTCAAGCCCTGGAACTGCGCGACCAGCAGCTTTTCTGGCGCCGAGCGCACCTCGGCCGGGTCATTGACCACCAGGGTGTGCGGATGAATCATCTCCAGCAGATAGGTGGACGTGACATAGGCCATGTCGAAGGGCGGGTCCTGCCGCATCAGGACGACGTCGACGTCTGACCCCAGATCCAGCTTCACCCATTCCCCGAAGTCGGCGTGGTCGCCGGCCTTGTCGCGCACCTTGACCGGCCGGGCCCGGCAGAACAGCCGTCCATCCTCCAGCGCCAGGGTGCGGAAATCATAGACCCACAACCGGTGCCCGCGTGCCTGTCCGGTCAGGGCCATCAGAAAGGTGGTATCGGAGGCGATGTCGACCGCTTCCATCGGGTCCATCTGGATGGCGACCTTGAGCATGGCGGACCTTTCGGATCAGAGACGATAGCGGCTGTCGAGGTCGGTCTCGGCGGCCAGACCCCGGATATGGCGCGGCAGGCGGCCGGGCGCCAGTGCGATCAGGTCCAGCCGGAGTGTCAGGCCTTTGAGGCCGGGCCGCGCCTTGCGAACCGCGCCCGCCGCCCGCACCAGCCGTCCGTGCTGGACTGGGCCCAGCGCCTCGATGGCCGCCGCCCGCGTCGCGCGTCGCTTGACCTCTACGGCGGCCAGCACCGCCCCCTTGCGGGCGAGGATGTCCAGTTCGCCGTGATGCGTCTTCAGCCGGAAGCCGAGGATCTGATAGCCCTTCAGCATCAGCCAGATCGCCGCCGTCCATTCCGCTGCATGACCCTCCGTGTGAGCCAGCCGCCCCTTGCGCGTGCGCCCTTCGCGACGGTCGGGCGCGGTCGGGGTCACTGGCTTCTTCACTGGCCCGACAGCTCCAGCGCCCGGCGGTAGACCTGCTTCCTCGGCAGGCCAAGGCTGGCCGCCACCCGGGCGGCGGCCTCGGACACCGATCGGTCGGCCAGTTCGGCGGTCAGGGCCTGATCCAGCGTCGCCTCATCCGGCGCGACCTCATCGGCGGGGCCGATCACCACCACCATCTCGCCCTTGGGCGACTGGCAGCGCGGGTCGACCGCCACCTGGTCCAGCGGGCCGCGCACCCAGGTCTCGTGCAGCTTGGTCAGTTCGCGGGCGACCACGGCCTCGCGCGGACCCAGCACCTCGGCCATATCGGCCAGCGACACCGCCAGACGCGGACCGCTTTCGAACACCACCACGGTCTGGCCGGGCGCCTTCAGCCCCTCCAGCGCCGTCCGCCGGCCCCCCGACTTGGCCGGAAGAAAGCCCGCAAACAGCACCCGGTCACTGGGCAGGCCCGCCCCGGTCAGCGCCGCCAGCAGGCTGGACGCACCCGGAAGGGGAAAGACCGGCAGCCCGGCCTCGATCACCGCCTTGACCACCGCATAACCGGGATCGCTGACCAGCGGCGTACCCGCATCCGACACCAGCGCCACCACCTCGCCGGCCGCCAGCCGCGCCAGCACGCCCGGAATGGCGCGCACGGCGGCATGATCGTCGCAGCGCTCCAGTTTGACCCTGAGGCCATAGGCGGTCAGCAGGCGCGCGCTGACCCGCGTATCCTCGGCCAGCACCAGATCGGCGGCCGCCAGCACATCCAGCGCCCTGAGCGTCATGTCGCGCAGATTGCCGATCGGCGTCGCCACCACATACAGGCCGGGGTCGACCCGGCGCGGCGGCGGGGCGGTTCCGGACCACTGGCGGGCGGGATCGGTGTCAGTCATCGACAGACCGTGCCAGCACCCGGCGCGCCCCTCAAGCACAGATCAGGTCAGCAGGGCCTTCAACACCCCGTCCAGCACCGGACGACCGCGCGCCGTTGCCGCCACCCGCCCGTCCGAGAGGGTCAGAAAATCGTCCGCGATCAGGTCGGCCAGTCGACCCCCGGCGGGGCTCATCTGCAGCTCAGCCAGGACGGCCAGCGGCACGCCCTCGACGGTGCGCAGGCCCAGCAGCACCTTTTCTTCGGCGGCCTCGACCGGTGAAAGGGCAGTCTGTTCGGCCCAGGGCGTGCCCGCCCCGACCCCGGCGACATAGTCCGCAACGCCCCGGTGGGCGACGGTTGCCGTGCGCACGCCGTCCAGCGTCAGTCGCCCGTGCGCCCCCGGCCCGATGCCGAGATAGTCGCCGCCCCGCCAGACATGTAGATTGTGGACCGACCGCGCCGCCACGCCGCGCGCATGGTTCGACACCTCATAGGCCTCAAAGCCCGCCTGCCCGAGAACCGACTGTGTCGCCTCATAGAGGTCGGCCGCCAGATCCTCGTCGGGCGGGGTCCAGACGCCGCGCGCCACCGCCCGGCCAAAGGCCGTGCCCGGCTCTATGGTCAGCTGATAGGGCGAGATATGCTCAAAGCCGCTCTCCAGCGCCCAGACCAGTTCGCCGGTCCAGTCGCTGACGGTCTGGCCGGGCCGGGCATAGATCAGGTCGATGGACAGCCGCTCGAAATGGCGGGCGGCCAGTGCCACGGCCCGGCGGGCCTCGGCCCCCGAGTGATTGCGGCCGAGGAATTTCAGCGCCGCATCGTCCAGTGACTGCACCCCCAGCGATAGCCGGGTGACGCCCGCTGCGGCCAGCCCCGCAAACCGCTGTGCCTCTGCATCGGTGGGATTGGCCTCCAGCGTCACTTCGAGGTCGTTGCTCGCCGGAAACAGGGCCCGGGCCCGGTCCACCACCGCTGCCACAGCCTCGGGGGCCATCAGCGAGGGTGTGCCGCCGCCGAAAAAGATCGACACCAGCCGACGCGGTCCGACAAGGGCGGCCTGTGCTTCCAGATCGTCGAGCAGGGCGGCGACCAGCCCCGCCATCTCGCCCTCGCGCCCCCGGGCCCGCACCACGTTGAAATCGCAATAGGGACAGATGCGCGCGCAATACGGCCAGTGGACATAGAGGGCCGGACTGTCGGGCGTGTCAGTCAATCAGGGCGTCTTTCAGCAGGTCAAAGGCCCGGGCACGGTGGCTGATCCCGTCCTTGAAGGCGGGCTCCATCTCGCCGAAGGTCTGGTCGTGGCCTTGGGGCACGAAGATCGGATCATAGCCAAAGCCCCGGTCGCCGCGCGGCGGGAAGGTCAGGGTCCCGTCGACCCGGCCCTCGACCACCACGGCTGGCCCCTGCGGCCAGGCCACCGCGAGGGCGGAGGTGAACCAGGCCGCCCGGTCGTCCGAGCCGATCTCCTCAAGCCTTTGCTCGACCTTGGCCATGGCGTGGGAGAAATCCTTCTCCGGACCGGCCCAGCGCGCCGAAAAAATGCCCGGTGCCCCGTCCAGCGCCCGCACTGAGAGACCCGAGTCATCCGCCAGCGCCACAAGGCCCGAGGCCTCGGCCGCATGGCGGGCTTTCAGCAGCGCATTGCCGCAAAAGGTCGTCTCGGTTTCGTCCGGTTCGGGCAGATTTTGATCACTCATTGTGACGACGTCGTAATTTCCATCCAGCAGGGCCGCGATCTCGACCGCCTTGCCCGGATTGTGGGTCGCGACCAGCAACCGCATCCCCTTGATTAATTTGAGATTCATGAGGCGACACTTTCAAACGGGCAGGATTGCCAAAGTTTAACATCGTTAAACGATATGTAACGTGATTTTTTGCCGCGGCAGGCCTATCTATTATTTCAAGGACGCGGGGTTGCAGCGTTCTTGTCAAAGGCTCATAGCGCAACCACATTGCTGATCTGAACAAAAACACGCAAAACCAGCCCTCTCAGGGGCAAGATGGAGAACTACAATGAACACCATGCCTGTCACCATGCTGATGGACCGTATCGGTCACGTCGTGCTGAACGTCGCCCTGCTGGCCGCCATGCCGACCGCCCTGGTCGCCATTCTGGTCCAGTCCTTCTGATCCGGCCCGCCTTGAAGTCCTCGACTTTGACGCTGCAGACAAACACCGCGATTGTAAAATCCGCGCGGGCCTGAACGGCCGGATACCCGCGCGGCGATCGCCCCTGATCGTCCCTTGTCGATCCGGCCGGCGAGATCCCCGATGCGCCCACCTTCGCTTCGCTTCGCCTCCCGCCTCGGCACCCGGCTGGGACAGGGCCTGCCCGGTTTTCGGGCCCTTGGCCCCGGCTCCGTGTCCAGCCTGCTCAAGACCGCCCTCGACATCACCTATGGGCTGCTGATCTTCCTGACCTTGCTGACCTGCCTGGTCTTTGCCGTGGTCGCCATCATTCCGATGGACCAGGTCGGCCTGACTGTCACCTCTGACACCGGCGGCACCCGTATTCCCCTGCCGCGCGCCCATGCCCTGTTCGGGATCGGCGCCTTCGTCGGCTATTTTGGCGGTTTCGCCCTGATCCTGCGCCATCTGCGGCGCATCTTTCGTACCCTGACGCTGGGCGACCCCTTCCATCCCGACAATGTCAGCCGCCTGAAGCAGGTCGGCTATATCCTCGCCATCGTCACCGGCGGCGTCTGGCTGGGCCAGCTGCTGGTGTCGCGCCTCGTGCGGGGCGTGATGGACCCGCCCAGCCTGTTCAATCTGGTGACCCCGGCCTTTTCCGTGCTCGTCGTGTTCGTCCTCGCCGAGGTCTTCCGTGAAGGCGCCCGGCTGAGGCGCGAATCCGAACTGACGATCTGATCCGCATCGACTAGAGTTTCCCCATGGCCATCCGCGTCCAACTTGATCGACTGCTGCAGGAGCGGCGCATGTCCCTGACGGAGCTCAGCGACCGCGTCGGTGTGACCGTGGCCAATCTGTCCATCCTCAAGACCGGAAAGGCGCGCGCCGTCCGGTTCTCGACGCTGGACGCCCTGTGCCGCGAACTGGGCTGCCAGCCCGGCGATCTGCTGTCCCGCGATCCGGGCCCGGCCGGGGTGGGGGACGAACCGGTCGATGACCCGCAAATCTGATCGCCCAACTGAAGATGGCGAACGACTGTGGCAGCGCGTGGCCTCAACCGTCACGCCGCTGGCCCCGCGCCGCATGCCGGTCCCCCCGCCCATAGCCGTCCAGACCGCCCCCACGAATCGGCCCCGGCCAGCCTCCGGAGGGGCTCCAGCCCCCTTGCCATCGCCCGCGCCCCGGCCCCAGTCGGCACCGTCCGATCTGGACCCTCGCCGCCACCGCCGCGTGTCGCGCGAGCGAGAGCCGATCGAGGCGCGTCTGGATCTGCACGGCCATGGCCGCTTCCAGGCCGAGGACGTACTGACCGGCTTTTTGTTGCGCGCGCACCAGCGCGGCCTGCGCGTAGTGCTGGTCATCACCGGACACGGCCGCCGGGCCGGCGGCGGAGAGGGCGTCATTCGCGCCTCCCTGCCCGAATGGTTGCGCAGCCATGCCCTGCGCGGCGTCGTGGCCGCCTACGCCCCGGCGCACCGGCGTCACGGCGGCGAGGGGGCCTGGTACATCACGCTCAAACGCAGCTGACGCAAGAAAAGCGGCCCGGAAGCGAAAGCCTCCGGGCCGCAGGTCGATTGGGGATTTTACAGGAAGACCGCCGGGGTTATGCGGCCTTCTTCTCGATCTTCGGCTGGGCCTTCGGTTCGGCCTTGCCCTCAATCGTCGGGGAGCCGGTGACGATCTCGATCCGGCGGGGCTTGAGCGCCTCGGGCAGCTCGCGCTTCAGATCGACGGTCAGCAGGCCGTTCACCAGCCGGGCCTCGGTCACCACCACATAGTCGGCCAGCTGAAAGCGACGCTCAAAGTCGCGCTCGGCCAGGCCGCGATGCAGATAGGTCCGGTCCTCGCCGGTGGTCGCCTTCTTGCCCGTGACGGTCAGCAGGTTTTCCTTGACCTCCATCGTCAGCTCTTCCGGGGCAAAGCCCGCCACGGCCAGTTCGATCCGGTAGGCGTTCTCGCCTGTCGTCTCGATATTATAGGGGGGCCACCCCGCTTCGCTGGTGCGCGCGGCGCTTTCCAGCATGCCGGCCAGACGGTCAAAGCCGACGGCGGAACGGTAGAGGGGGGTCAGGTCATAGGTACGCATATCATCCTCCTGGGATCAGCAAGGTTGAACCGCCCGGCGATTTGCCCGGACGGCGGGGTTATGGGCGACACGACCCGCTCTGCGGCGTCGCTCGTCCCGGGAGCCCGACATCGGCGCTCCCGGTCAGGGATTTGGGGTGACACAGGGCGACGTCAAGAGGGCCCACGCCGCCGACTGCATTTTTGGCGCGACGATTTGTCTCCCCCGGAAAAGCTATCCGGCTTGCCCTCCGGGCGCAGCCGCTTAAGGCTGAGGGTCACCTTTCAGCATGACCGGATCCGTCCCATGACCCACGCCCTTCGCCCGCTTGTCCTGATGGCCACCGTCGCCGGTCTGGCGCTCGCATCGTCGGCTGTCGCCCAGACGTCCCGCGCTGCCCAGGACCCGGCACTGATCCAGCCGATGACCCAGGAAGACGAGGTGCTGAAGGCGGCCATCGCCTCGGGCAGCCGCTCCGAAGCCGACCGGGCCCGCGACGTCTATCGCCGCCCATACGAGAGCCTGACCTTCTGGGGCCTGCAGCCCGGCCAGACCGTGGTCGAGATCCAGCCCGGCGCCAACGGCTGGTGGACCCAGATCCTGCAGCCGTATGCCGAGGCCACCGGCGGGACCTATGTGCCGGTCAACCGTATCCAGGACGGCCTGGGCGTGTCCGACGGCTCGGCCGATTTCATCCTGGTGGCGCGCGCCTTTCACAACTGGCACCGCGCCGGGCGCACGGACGAGTTCATGGCCATGTTCTTCGCCGGCCTGAAGCCCGGCGGCATTCTGGCGGTGGAACAGCACCGCGCACCCGAAGGCAGCGACGTCGATCAAAGCGCCCCGACCGGCTATGTGCCCGAGTCCTACGTCATCGCCGCCGCCTTGGCGGCCGGGTTTGAACTGGACGCGTCCAGCGATCTCAATGCCAATCCGGCCGATGACCACAGCCATCCGTTCGGCGTCTGGACCCTGCCGCCGGTACGCCGCAGCGAGCAGGACGGTCGCGTCCTGACCGAGGCCGAGCGGGCCGCCTATGACGCCATCGGCGAAAGCGACCGGATGACCCTGCGCTTTCGCAAGCCGGAATGATTGCACACGGCGGCTTTGACCCTGCCTGCGAAGCTGGCTAAGCCGGTCGGGCCGTCGGCCTGCCCGGCGTCGCCCACCCGTGACCGAGCCGAGAAAGTGTCCCAGGAACGCGACATGTCCGATCCGACCTTCCGAGCCGCCCGGTTGCCTGCCTCTGGCCTGATGCGACCGTCACGCCGCGGCCTGATCCTCGGCGCCGGCATGGCCGGTCTGGTCGCGGCCTGCGATAACCGCAAGAAGGCCGCCGAGCCGGCACCGGATACTCCCGCCGTTCCCGAGGGTCCGCCTGAGGGCAGTCTCGCCTGGGCCATCGCCGGCGCCTGGCGCGGGGAAGAGAGAGCGCGCGATGAATGGCGCCACCCGTTCGAGACCCTGCGCTTCTTCGACCTGCAGCCCAAGATGACCGTGGTCGACTTCTGGCCGGGCAGCGGCTGGTACACAGAGATTCTCGCCCCCTATCTGGCATATAATGGCGGGAAATATGTGGCCGTGAACTTCCAGGCCGGCCTCGGCAATGATCCGGCCCAGGCGGCTCTGGTCACCGCCTATGAACAGCGGTTCGGTGCCAACCCCCGCCTGTATGGCGAGATCGAGTACAGCGACTTTGGCCCCACCAGCGGCCCGGTGGCCGAGGCCAACACCGCCGATCTGGTGCTGTTCATGAGCCGGCTGCACTACTGGATGGCGGCCGGCATCGCCGAGAAAGCCTTTGCCGACGCCTATTCCGTGCTGCGTCCGGGCGCGACACTGGGCATTGAGCAGCACCGCCTGTCCGCCGAGAAAGACCAGGACCCGATCGCCGCCAGCGGCTATGTCCAGGAGGCCTATGTCCGCCAGCTGGCGGCCGAGGCCGGCTTTATCTTTGTGTCCGCTTCCGAAATCAACGCGAATGAAAGGGATGACCGCGATCATCCCTTCGGCGTCGACACCCTGCCCCCGATGCGGCTGACCGCACCCCAGGGCCAGCCGCCGGACCCGGACTTCGATCGCACGGAATATGATGAAATCGGCGAGAGCGATCGGATGACGCTCAAATTCAGGAAGCCCGAGTGAACCGAGTCGCTGCCTATGCTGCCAATGCCCCCCTGATGGGCGTTCCCGGAGCGTCGCCGCCGCCGCATGGCGAGGGCGAATGGTTCCGGGGCGCGGGCGGCCTGCGCCTGCGCGCGGCCTTCTGGACGCCCTCCACCCTGGTGGCGGCCAAACCGCGCGGCACGGTCATCCTCAGCCCCGGTCGCACCGAGCCGATCGAGAAATACTTCGAACTGATCGGCAATCTGTTGGCGCGCGGCTTTTGCGTTCTGGCGCACGACTGGCGCGGGCAGGGGCTGTCGGCGCGGCTGCTGCCCGACCGGCTTAAGGGGCACGCCCGGGCGGTCGAGGAATTCCTCGACGACTATGCCCGCCTGCTGGACGCGTTCGAGGAACGGGCGCCAAAGCCCTGGATCATGGTCGGCCATTCCATGGGCGGCGCGCTGAACCTGATGAGCCTGCAGATGGGCGAGAGCCGCATCTCCGGCGCGTTGCTGAGCGCGCCCATGCTCAAGATCAAGACCGGCAAGCGCTCGATGTGGTCGGTCAAGCTGGCGGTGCGCTGGAACCTGCGCCACGGCAAGGCCGGCGACTATGTGCTGGACGATCCGGACGATCCCTTCGAGCACAGCTTCGAGAACGATGCCCTGACCTCGGACGAGACCCGCTATGAGCTGTGGCGGCAGCAGCTGTACGCCTGTCCCCACCTGGCAGTCGGCGGCCCGACCTGGGGCTGGCTGGGCTTTGCCATCGACCTCGGCGAACGGGCGCTAAAGCCCAAGGCGCTCAAGGCCGTGAAGATCCCGGTCGCCATCGTCCAGCCGGGCGAGGACGACCGCGTCTGGAAGCAGACCAACCGCTGGGCCTCCAAGCGGCTCGGGCGTGGGCGCTATGTCGAGGTGCCGGGCGCGAAGCACGAGGTGCTGATGGAGACCGACCCCATGCGGGCCGTCTTTCTCGAGGAGTTCGACGCCATGGCGGACTATGTCTCGCCGGTGCAGGACCTGTCGCCGACGCCTCAACCCAAGGCCGACCCGCTGGCCATGCCGGAAACCCCCGGACAGCAGGCCTCCTAGAGGGCGGCGTAGAGCGCGCGGAT
>CEPP01000727.1_pt1 | contig 19408 bp, 20 predicted proteins | sample 530521 | NCBI WGS metagenome assembly CEPP01 (sample SAMEA2620256, study PRJEB7988) | marine metagenome | biome: marine biome (ENVO:00000447); feature: surface water layer (ENVO:00002042); material: "saline water (ENVO:00002010), including plankton (ENVO:xxxxxxxx)" | depth 5 m | reverse complement strand
GCCGGAATCCGCGCGGCATCGAAGACGCCGCTGGTCGTCTGGCTGGCCGGCAGGCTGGGCATCCGCGCCAGCGGCACCGTCCCCGAGGTGATATCCTCACCCGCATGGCTGTGAGCTGCATTGGCCTTGGACGCCGGATCGAAGTTGCCGCTGTCCCAGAACTTGCGCCAGGCCGACCATGCCCCGCCGATCGACCCGCGATGAAAGACGTCGCCGCTGGAGGGCCGGGTGTAGCGCTGCTCGACCACATTCCCATGAGCCAACACCTCGATCATCCCGGCCGCGCCGACCGGATAGTTGGCGCCGTCCGTTGCGCCGGCGTCGAGCGGCTGGCGATAGAAGCCGGGCGTGATACACAGGTTGAGGTCGGAGCCCGAGGCCGCGAGGGAGCTGACGAACTGCAGCAGGACCGGCTTGCCCGTGACCTGGGCCCAGTCGTGGGAGTGGATCGCCGCCGCCTTGCTGTTGGGGTCGAAGTTGCCTTCGAACCAGAGCTGCTGAGTGCCGACGCGGGGCACCGTCTCAAACGCAACCTGACCCGTCGCGCGAATGATGGCGAGGGGGATGCCCAGGTAGCTGCCATTGTCGGCAAAGCGCATGAACTCGAGCAGGGTGCCGTTGTTCGCGCCACTCTCGGCCGAGCCGTTGGCCCGAATGCGCCACCGATCAAGGGCGTCGGTCTTGAAGTTGATCTCGCGACCGGAGCCAACATTGCCCCTGATATCCAAGCGTCCGCCCGATGCCACTGCAATCGAGACAGTCCCCGTGAAGGTCGCCCCCGCCAAGCTGGCCTTCTCCGCAAGCGCGGTCGCCAACCCGGTGATCTTGGCCATGGCCAGATCGGGGATCCGCAGGACGTTGAAGGTGCCCGTCGTGACATGGCCAGCGTCGTGGCTGTGCGCCGAGTCTGCCTTGCCGCCGAGCAGGGCCGCCAGCAGTACCTTGAGCCGCGACGGAGGGACAGCGACGTCGCCCCGAATTCCGGCGTCCACCTCGGCCTGATCGGCGACCTCGATCACACCCGGTCGATCGACCGTCGCCGGCGGATTGACGAAGTCCGTATCACCGAACTCGATCATGGCCGTAGTCAGGCTGGCCAGCACCACATCCACAGCGAGCAGCATGATCGAGGCCGAGGACTTCTGGACGATCGGCGCCGCCTGGCCGTAGACAGCGAACAGCGTGCCGTCCGAAAGGATCAGGCCGAAGCCGCGCATGCTGTAGGACTGGATCGTTTCATCACGGATCGTCAGGTGCAGGGTGTCATCCGCGACGACGTCGCCGGCGAAGGTCGTCAGCCGCTTGAGCTCGCTTGGCAGCGCCGTCATGGCCGCGAAGTTTGCGCCCGTCATATTGGCCGACGTCAGGGCCACCTCGCTGATCGTCAGCGCATTGGTCCCGGTGTTCTGGGCATTGATCAGGGCAGCGCGCCCGACATTGGTGATGGTGATCGGCAATCCAGGCATCAGGCGGCCTCAAGCTGCAGGCGGTAGAAGTCGGCGGCGCGCGCGGCGGCGGCCAGGCCGAGACCGCCCTGGGCCGCGAGGCCCTGGGTGAAGGTGAAGTGGGCGCGAACGGGCTTGGTCCGGATCACCTCATCGATGACCTCCTCGACGAAGCGGGCCGTGGCCGGCTGACCGCCCTCCCCGTTCAGGGTCAGGACCAGGTCGAAGGTGTAGGGCTCGCCGGGCGGGTCCAGCTGCCACCATTCGCGCAAGGCAATCTGGCCGCCGAAGGCCGCAACGACCTGACGCACCGAGGCGGCAGTGCCCTTCTTGCGCTGGATCTCGATGGCAGCCGCCACCACGTTGCGCTTGACGCTCTCGGACCAGGTTGGATTCCAGCTGTCGATCGACAGGGCATAGGCCAGCCAGGGCAGGAGCTCGATCGGGCAGGTGTCAGGCCGCCACAGATCCCGTAGCGGGACCGGCACGTCCTCAAGGCGGCGCGTCAGGCGCTCGAGCGCCAGCTCGAGCGCAGTGGAGTTCTCAGGCGCCAGGCACTGGCTGTCTCGGACCAGGGGCATGGCTATTCCCCGAGACCGGCATGGGTGACGTCGATCGACGTGCAGCGGGCCGCCTGGGTGCGGGTCACGACGACATTGGCGGCGGGTGACACCAGGTCGACGTCCTGGACGCCTTCGGGCGATAGCGCGGCGATGATCCCGGAGCGCGTGACGTCGCGGCCGAGCCGGAAACATGCGGCCAGATAGGCATCCAGTCGGGCCAGGGCCTCCGCGATGACGACGGATGCATCCGGCCCTGCGAAGGTGGTCAGGGTAGCATCGACCTCGAAGGTGAGCACCTCGGCCGCGGCCACCGTCACCTGATCGGTCAAGGGGCGGACGTCTTCGGCCGAGACATAGGCCTCGACGGTGTCCAGAAGGGCCTGGTCGGGCACACCATTGCCGAGGCGCGACAGGACGGTGACCAGAACCTCACCCGGGGCCGGGCTGGTGGCGCTGGCGTCCAGGACATCGCCGGAGGCGTCGAGCGCCTTGGACACATAGGCGCCTTCGGGACCGGCCACGGAATAGGCCTCGGGCGCCAGCAGGGCGCGCCGGCGCAGCGCGTCATCATCTTCCATGACGGCAGGTGTCAGGCCGTCGACGGACTCCGGGACGATGACCAGCCGCTCCACACCCAGCAGCGCGACGAGGTGATCAAGGTCGGACCCGACGGCATAGGCAATCGTCACGGCGCGCGCCGCGTCGTTGACCCGTTGGCGCAGACCGAGCTCGCGATAGGCGAAAATCTGGATGATCTTGACCAGAGGCTCGGACGGCAGGGTCAGCACCTGGGCCATGGCGGCACCGGCCTCGGGGCTGTCCTCGGCCATGGCGTCGATCAGCAGCTGCTTGGCCTCGGCCACGATGGCGTCAAAGGACAGGGCCTCGACGACTTTCGGAAAGGGCAGCTTGGACAGGTTGACGGCGGTCGAGCCGCTGGCCTGGCCGGCGAGGACGGACACAGTCGGGAACCTCTACGTCACGAGCGGGGGCCCCGTTGTCACCGCCCGAGCGTCTCGCTGGCGACCAAGGGCTGTTGTGCCGTGCGGTGCTGACAAATTGTCTTGCCCCTATGTTCGCGACGCGGTCGCTCACGACTTGAGGGGCGGGTCGCTGCCTCATCCCGCCGCGCGGCGGCCGTGGCGGGCTAGCGCCCTGCCCTGCGGCCCCAGCCGAGGGCGTCGCCGGCATGATCGATGAAGGCGTTGAGCAGCAGCGCCTCGTCGGAGGGTGCGAAACCGATCAGCTCGCGCTGCGGATAGTCGATCTCGGGGCCGTCCGGGGCGACCTGGTCGCGTTCGCCATAGTGGTGGACCCGGGCGAAGCGGGACGCGCGCGAGGTGAACTCGACCCAGGCGGACTCGCTGTCCGCGCCGGCCTTGAGCCAGCGGCTGGAGCGCAGGCCCCGGAACATGGGCTCGGACCTGCGGCGCACCTTGCCCCTTACGCCGCGAGCGCCGGCGGCATCGACCGAGGTGTCAGCCTGCCCCTCGGGCGGCAGCCAGCGGATCACGCGGGACTTCTTGAAGGTGCGCAGGCCGTCGGCCTCACGGTCGAAGCCGACCATCATCTGGCCTTGCTGGCGCCAGCTGCGCATATCGACCAGACGCGGCGGGCCGGACCCGCCAGATGGATAGAGGAATCGGACGGGCCGGGTCGCGGGCTTGGCGGTGCGTCGCGGCTTGCGCTTGGGCCAGCTGGATCCATCGGGCGCACGCTGGGCCGCCATGCGGCGCTGCTGAACGCGGCGGATGTCGCCGGACATCCGCCTGAGCAGCCGGGTGCGCGCCGGCGCCTCAAGCGCGGCCAGGCAGGCGGCGGCGATCTCGTGCAGCTGGGCCAGATCCTCGGCCATCAGGTGACCTCGGGATGCTCATCGCAGCGGGCGATCACCGCGTCGTCCAGATAGACGATATGCAGCGGCGGGCCGTCTTCCATGGCGAGCGGCTCGGGCGGTTCCAGGTAAATCAGGTCGTGGCCGCCGCCCGGGCGGGGTTCGAACCGGTAGGCCTCGGTCAGTCTGAGGTCGATGTGGATGTCGTATTTATCCTCGTCAAGCAGCTCGAACGTCAGATCCATGCCGCGGGCCGTGGCCTCCGGGCTAGAGATCAGGTCATGTTGCCAGCGCAGGATCCAGAGCAGGAGCGGAACCGAGACCTCGGCCGGGTCGCCGGCGAAGTCCAGCATGGCGATCTCGAGCGTGTAGCGGTACTCGAACGCCTGACCCGGCCGGGCCGAGGCGAACAGGCCCAGCTTGGTCGCCGCCATCTGCAGGCGGTAGGGATCCGTCTTGAGGCCATGGCGAGGGTCGAGGGCCGCAGTCAGGGCGGCGCGAATGGCGTGCGGCTTTTTCACGGCTCGACCCCGAGCGCGCGCAGCCACTCATCCTCGTCGGCATGTTCGCCGACATGGACGTCGACGGCGGTCTGACGGGCGATGTCGCAGTGGACGAGGGCGACGGCCTGATCGACCAGCAGCTGCTCGAGGGTGTCAGCGGACAGCTTGCTCGGCAGCTCGAGCAGGCGGCACGGCTGGATCGCGCTTTCCGGCATCTCGCGCCGGGGCGGCGTCACCGTGACCGGCACAGACGGACGTGCGAAGGTCGCACAACCGCTGCCAGGAATCGCGCAAAGCAGCGCCATCGTCAGGAAGAGGGATCGAGTCATCGGCCTGGGCCTCTCGTTGCAGGGCAAAATCATGGGCGACCGCATCGGCGGCCTCGCGGTCAGCGGCCGCCTGTTCAACCAGGCGCGTGGTCTGGCGGGCCCCCGAGGCCTCGGCCGATCGGGCGCCGGCGTCGGCCGTGGCGACGGCCGCCTTGCCCTCGGCCACCTCGGCCCGGTGCTCGGCCGCGTTGAAAGGATCCCAGCGGAAGCCGAGCGAGCCCAGGACCTGGACGCCGGCCACGGCAAAGCAGATCAGCGCGCCGGCGATCAGGATCCAGTGGACCGGGGTGAAGCGGGAGACGTCGCGGAATTTCACGACGGGGCCAGCCCGATCAGGAGGCCGATCACCAGGCCGATCGCCAGAAGGATCCATGCGATGATGATGACGTGAGCGCCTTCGCCATAGGTGCCGATCGGCATCCAGCGATAGATCAGGGCGCCAACGACGACAGTGATGATGAAGGCCCAGGCGAACCCGAACCAGACCGTTGCGGCACCACTGATGGCCACCAGAACAAGGGCGCAGCAAAGCAGCAAGGCCAGCCCCAGCCAATCCCCCATGAAATCCGGCATCAGCGTGCTCCCTTGCGGCCAGCCCACCAGCTGGCGACGTCGAAGGTCGGGCAGGCCTTGACCCACTCGCCCGGCTCGACCTTGCCGTTGCCGTTGCGGTCAGGGGACAGGTCGCGGTGTCCGCAGACGCGGGCCGCGGCATGGCGCGCCGCAAGGGTGCCGAGCAGCTGCTCGAGCGCGGCATACTGTTCGGCGGTGAAGTTGGTCTCGACCGTCATGTCGGGCTTGACGCCGCCGACCATGCAGATGCCCAGGCTGTTCGCATTGTGGCCGGCCACGTGCGCGCCCATGACGCTGTCGGCGCGCCCCTTTTCGACAGTGCCGTCGCGGCGGATGACATAGTGATAGCCGACGTCGCGCCAGCCCCTGGCCGTGTGCATCGCGCGGATCTCGGCGACGCCGATGTCGCGGTTGGCGGGGGTGGCTGAGCAGTGGACGACCAGCAGGGCGATGCGATTCATAATTCCGGTTCCTCGGGTTTGTCGAAGTCGACGTCGAGTTCGATGCCGCCCGCCTTGACGCCGAGGCGTCCGGCGCGGCCGAAGGCCAGGGTGACCATGACCAGGGCGACGATGAAGGTGCTGGCCAGGCCCATCCAGGTAGCGCCCTGAATGCGGGCCAGCCAGACGCTTTCGGCCTCGGGAAAGCGCCCGTGCTGAAGCCACCACTGGACGTGCGCGGCCAGCGCCGTGGCCACCATTCCGCCGCCGAGCATCAGGGCGAAGCGGATCATGGGCAGGGCCTTCAGCAGGCCGAACAGCTGACCGGATTTGAGGCGGATCATGATGCGTCCCTCTCGAGGCGGTCGCGGATCCACGCCACGTCGCGCTGCACGGCGACCAGATCCCCATTGGCGAGGGGCTGGGTCCGGTCCTCGAGCGTCTTGAGGCGCTGCTCGCCCTGGGCACCGAAGAAGACCCAGCCCGCGACCGTGATCGAGGCGGCCCAGAGGAAGGCGACCTTTGACCAGTTGATCGGCGGATTGATCGGAAGGGTGTGATGGGCGGTCATGTCAGTCCCACAGGTTGATTGTGGGCGGGGTCGCCGGGGTCGTGGCGGCGGCAGGGATGACCACGCGCTGGCCGGCCGTAAGGAAGGGCCCCTGATCCGCGAGGTTCGGGTTGGCCGTCATGACCTGTTCGACCGCGGGCGATCCTTTGCCCAGGGTGCGATAGACCAAGGCGTCGACGGTCTCGCCGGCTTCGGCCTCGACGCGAATTGCGGATGTGAGCCGGGCCATCAGAGCGCCTCGGCGATGACGCGGGTGCGGCCGAGGAAGTCCCGGACAGCCCAGGTGACGTTGCGCGTGTGGATGCAGATGTCGGCCGACAGCTCTTCGGCGCGATCGGCGCCGGCCGAGGTCAGGCGCGAGCCGATCTGACGCTCGGCCAGATCCGCGCCGACGACGGAATAGACCGCGCGATTGAAGCGCAGCACATAGTCACTGACGCCGTCGATCTGCATGCGCGCCGGTACGTCCTGCAGACCGGCGTGGCCCAGCTCGACCTGCTCCGCGCGCCAGTCGGCCAGCGCGGTCGCGATGTCCAGCATGGCCTGAGACACCGCATCCCGCAGGCGGCCGGCAGTGACATTGGTGTCGACCCGGATGGCCTCGCGCACGGCGGTGATGTTCATATTCGGCCACCAGCCGTCGAACACGACCGTATCCGCCTCCGGGGGCTCGACCGGGGGCGTGCCGTCAGTGTTTGGAGGATTGAAGACGATTCCGGACATGGCGTCCCAGAGGCGGAAAGATGGACCGGCCTACGGCGGTGGGGGACCGGCGCGACGCCCGGCGGATTGGGACGCCGTCGTCTGCCGGTCCCGCCGCCGAGCGCCGGGGGGCGAAGGTGTCAGCTGCCTTGGCCGTCCTGTGCGGACGTCTCGGCAGCCGGAGGCTGTGTGTCGGCTTCGGCACCGGCCTTTTTCAGGGCGCGCTGCAGCTTCTCGATGTCTTTCTTGACGCCAACGCGCTCGTTGAGCTCAAGCGCGCGCAGGTAGCAGCGCAGCGCCTGGCCCTGACGCGCGGTCAGATCCTCGGCATCGTCATCTCTGGCGCCGGCCAGAACCGCCAGGCCGAGCGCCCGGTGGAGCTTGGCCGTGATCTCGTCGTGGATGTCGGCATCAACCAGCTCGATCAGATCCTCGAGCTCGGGCAGGACCGCTGCGGGGAAGTTCCGGGCTGCGTCCTCGCCGGTCTCATAGGCGCGGATGGCGGCGTCGGCGATCTGCTCGACCACGAAGGACGGGGTCGCGCGCTTGAAGCGATCCGGCATCGTGAGACCGAACAGCAGTGCATGCTCGACCATGGGCATGGCGCCCTCGAAGTCGCCGACATCGATGCGCCAGGCCATCAGGGTGGTGAAGACTTGGTCCAGCGGGCCCGGCGCGACCTTGCCCGCCTTGATCACGCCGTCGATCCAGCCGCCATAGGTGGGCAGAAGTTCGGCCTTGAGCTCGATCTTGCGCTCGATGGACTGGATGTCCTTGAGGCGACGCGAGTCCTCCTGCAGCTGCAGCATGATCTTCGCGGCCGCGCTTTCCAGCTCGCGCTGATTGGCGCCGTTGTCATTGTCGCCCATGGCCTGCAGATCGACGCCGCTGGCCGCCAGTATGCGACCGGCGCTGGCCGCGATCAGGAAATGCTTGCGACGGGCCGCAGGGGAAGGCTGGCGCCGCCCCGCGCGGGGAAGCGGCGGATCCATGTCGGCCAGGACAGACGGAGCGGGCCGGGCCTTCTTGCGGCCACGCGTCTTTTCGGCCGCCTGATTAGCCGCCTCGGCCTCGGCCGCTTTGCGGGCTTCGGCCTTTTCACGGGCAAGGGTGGCGACGGACTTCACGGATCAGGCTCCTGGGTGGATGAGAGGCGAGGACGATGGCGCGCGGGTTATTCCTCCGGCGTCAGGCCGAACTGGATGTTCTCAATCAGCAGGGCGTAGTCGTAGTCCTCGACCACATAGGCCTCGTTGACCGACTCGTAGGTCTCGATCCGGTCGCGCTTGGCGTTGTCCACGATGGTCCGGCGACGGGTGTTTTCCTGCTCATAGATCGACAGGTTGTCGAAGCGGGTGATCAGGATGGAGTTGTCCGGCACGAAGGGCACCTTGACCGCGCCATGGCCACCGAGCTCGCGCTTGGACAGAATGACGTCGAGGGCCAGCTTTTCGGTCGGCTTCTCCTCGCGATCGACGAAGGGGAAGTACTTGTCGTGCAGCAGACCGCCCCCGACGATGGCGACCAGGCCGGTGTCACCCTGGGCCCAGGCGGGCAGGAAGGAGTGGACGGCGTCGAACACCAGGGCGTCGAGGTTGCGGTAGTCGCCGACGCCGGCGGTCGGATCGATGATGATCAGATCCTCTTCCTTGGCGCCTTCCGCGAAGACGTGGGTCGGCTTGTTGGCGCGGATCTGTTGCAGCCAGCCGATGTTGACGTCCTGCAGCAGCGGGTTGGCCACGCGATTGGTGACGGTCGCGGCCGAGGCGCCGTTGAAGCCGATCATGATGCGATCGCGGGCCTGTTGCTGGATGACCTGGTTGCGCATGCGCAGCTGGAAATCCTTGAACTTGGCCCAGAGGTCGATCTTCGAATATTTGACGTGGGTGTCCGAGTTCGTCTGCTTGCAGGTGTACAGATCGTTGTCGAGCGTGGTCGGGTCCTGGGTGGCACGATCGGCCGCATCGGTGTCGGTGCGGCTGGCCAGGGTCGAGCCGATGCCGAGGCCCAGCTTCTCGGCCTGCTGTTCGGACACCGGGACGATGTTGATGCGGGTGAGGAACTCGGACGATTCCCGCTGGCGCTCGATCAGGGTTTGCTGAACCGACGGGGTGACGGTGAAGCTCTGACCCGCGCGAACAACGTCGGGGTCAACGCCATTCAGGGTGGCCTGCTGAGCGAGGTATTGATTGAACTGCAGGCGGGCGGCGTTGCTGAGGGCGTTGCGCATGTCGGGTTTCCAGTCGGGCGATGATCAGAGGGGCGGTGCCGGAGGGCGTTAAGGGACGGACGGGTGGCTTCAGCAGTCGGCTAGCTGGCTGCCGGTTTCGCTGCCCGTGGCGGCGGGGCGCTGCGAATAGCCGGCCGACGGAGTGTTCTCGATCTGGGCCGTGAGGCCGGCGAACTCGCTCTGAAGGCGGGTCATTTCGGCGCGGTGCTGGGTCGCCATGGCCTCGCGATCGGCCTTCATGGCCGAGGCCATGTCGCCGACCAAGGCGGTGAAGCCCTGGATCAGCGCGGCGTTGCCGTCAGCGCCCTGCGCAGGATTCTGCGGCTTCGGTTCCGGTTCGGGCTTCTTGCCGTCGATCAGGGCCGAGAACTTGGCCAGCACCTTGTCGAAGGCGGACTCGGTCGAGGTGTTCGGGGCGGCCTCGAACTCGATGGTGGTGTCGATCAGGGCCGAGAACAGGCTGGTCGTGTGCTGTTTGCGCGCATCGAGGGCGGCCTTCAGCTGCTTGGCGAAGTCCGAGTCGGCCTTGGCGGTGAACTTCAGGGCCTCGGTGCCGAGGCTGGCCGGGTTGTCGGTGACGGCCAGGCCCATCAGGTAGCACTTGCCGGTCCCGGCGAAGTTCGGCTCGACCTCGATCGAGGTGTAGATCTTCTGGCGGGCCTTGTTGAACTTGATCAGCTGATCGGTCGGGTCGATCTGGGCGAACAGGGCGAGGCGCTTTTCCGTCTTGCCGTTGAGCTCGATCTCGACCTCTTCGGTCTTGACCGCCAGCACGTCGCCATAGGCGATGAAGGGGCCCTCGGCCGAGAAGCCCTTGATGTGCTCCATGTTGACCCGGGCACCGAAGGTCGCCGGATTGTAGCTGGCGGCGATGTCGAGCAGCCAGTTCCGCTCGATGGTGCGGCCATCGGAGGCCGTCGCGCCCTCGACGGCGACACGGAAGAACTTGGACTTGGGGGTCGACAGAGCGGTCGTATCGGACATCGGGGCCTCGGGTGATGGGCGTTCGAAGCGCCGGATGCGGCGCGGATTGATCGGGCCGCAGATCACCGCGATGCGGCGCGCCTTCTCAAGGCGGGGCTGTTGTGCCGTGCGGTGCTGACAACAGGGGGGCGAAGGGCCGTCGCGCGCGCGCGGTTAGCGTCCGCCCCGATGAAACAGCGGCCCACCAAAGCGGAAGGCGCACCGGACGGCGGTCCCGCCGATCTGGGGGCGATGCTTGCTGCCAACAGCGGGTTCGGGTTTCCGGTCGCGGCCATGCTGGACGCGCGGCGCGCGGCCAAATTCCTCTATTGGGCCTGCTGGCGGCTGTGTGACATCGCCGAGCTGATGGGCGTTCCGGAGGGCACGATCGCCAGCTGGAAGGCGCGCGAAGAGTGGGACAAGGCCAGATCGGTCGAGCGCATGGAGGGGGTGACGGAGGCCCGCTATATCGCCGTCGCCATGAAGGACCGGAAGTCCGGACTGGACTTCAAGGAGTTGGACCTGCTGGGCCGCCAGGCTGAGCGCTTCGCCCGGATCCGCAAGTTCGAGGGCGGCGGCAATGAGGCGGACCTGAACCCCAAGGTCGCCAATCGCAACGCCGGGCCGAAGAAGAAGCCCGAGCGCAACCGCATCACGCCGGACCAGGCCGAGATACTGAAGGCGCGGTTCCTTGAGATCCTGTTCGACTATCAGGCCGGGTGGTGGTCGAAGCGCGAGCTGCGCAGCCGGAACATCCTGAAGAGCCGGCAGATCGGGGCGTCCTACTATTTCGCGCTCGAGAAGCTGATCGTCGCGCTCGAGACCGGCAAGAACCAGATCTGGCTGTCGGCCTCGAAAAGCCAGGCTCATATTGCACGCGGCTATGTCCGGGCGTTTGTCATGGAGACGATCGGGGTCGAGCTGAGCGGCGATCCGATCCTGATCGATCGGGGCGAGGATGAGGACGGGCGGCCGCTGGAGCAGCCGACCCTCTACTACCTGGGCACCAATGCTCGGACGGCGCAGGGCTATCACGGCGATTTCTACTTCGACGAATATTTCTGGGTCTTCGGCTTCCAGGTGCTGAAGAAGGTCGCCTCGGGCATGGCGATGCAGAAGCGGTACCGGAAGACGTTCTTCTCGGCGCCGAGCTCGGTCACGCACGAGGCCTATCAGTTCTGGACCGGTCAGGAGTGGAACAAGAAGCGGGCGAAGGATCGCCGCATCGACTTCGACACCAGCTGGAAGGCGACCAAGGATGGGCTGTTGCTGCCCGACCGGATCTGGCGCCAGACCGTCACGATCGAGGACGCCGAGCGCGGCGGCAACGACCTGTTCGACCTGGAGGACCTGCGCGACGAGTATTCGGCGCCGGAATTCGCCAACCTGTTGATGTGCCAGTTCGTCGACGACACCCTGTCGGTGTTCCCGATGACGATCCTGACGCCGTGCATGGTCGACGAGCAGGAGGTATGGCCCGACGTCGACCACGTGCGGATCACCCTGGGCTTCGGCAAGCCCTATGACGGTGAGGTCTGGCTGTCATACGATCCGAACGGGGATGGCGAGAACGCCGACGCCGCGGGCCTGATCGTGCTGGCCCCGCCCCGGACGCCGGGCGGCAAGTTCCGCGTGCTGGAGCGTCGGCAGTTCAAGGGCAGCGACTTCACCGAGCAGGCCGAGGTGATCCGCGAATACACCAAGCGCTACAACGTCACCAAGATCGACATCGACAAGACGGGCATCGGCAATGCGGTCTTCCAGTTGGTGCGGACCTTTTTCCCGCGCGCGACCGGCCATCAGTACGACGCCTTTGTGAAGACCCAGATGGTCTACAAGGCCCTGGACGTCGTCACCAAGCACCGCATCGAGATCCCGGCCGGCTTTACCGACCTGCTCGGCGCGCTGATGGCGATCCGGCGGACCATGACGGCATCGGGCCGGCACGTGACCTATGAAGCCAGTCGCACCAAGAACAGCGGCCACGCCGACCTGGCCTGGGCCCTGTTCCAATCCCTGATCAATGAACCCATCGAAGCCGCCATCGGAGGCGGCTCGAGCTCTCGCGTGGTGATCTCTGATGACTAGCCCCCTGCCCCGTGCCCGCCAGCTGGCCCGCGCCCGTGCCCGTAGCGGCGTCGAAGCCATCCCGCGCGAAGAGCGCGGCGAACTGTCGATGGCCGCGCGCATGTCGCAGGACGCGTCACCCGGGCCAGCCCTCGGCCTCGAGGCCTCGACCGCCACGGCGACCGCCTTTGCCCTGGGGGATGCCGAGCCGGTGCTGAACCGGCGCGACCTGATCGAGTGTCTGGACTGCTGGGAGGTTTCGGGCGTCGGCGGGCGGTATTATCAGCCGCCGATCGATCAGGCGGTGTTGTCGCGCGCGATGAATGTGACGTCGCACCACGCCAGCGCGTTCCGGGTGAAGATCAACCAGCTGGTCCGCGATTTCATTCCGCACCCGATGCTGAGCCTCGAGACGTTCGAGGGGCTGACGCTCGACTACCTGGTCATGGGGCAGTGCTACGTCGAGCAGGTGACCAATCTGGTCAATCGGCCGATGGCGCTGCGCCGCAGCCTGGCCAAATACACCCGCCGAGGCGTCCAGCCCGGCGCGTTCGTCTTCCTGTCGGCCTATCTGAAGGAGCACTGGTTCCGGAAGGGCGCTGTGCTGCAGCTGATGCAGCCCAGCCTGGATCAGGAGATCTATGGCGTACCCGACTATCTGAGCGCCCTGCAGTCGGCCTTCCTGAATGAGGCGGCGACGCTGTTCCGGCGCCGGTACTACATCAACGGGGCCCACGCCGGCTTCATCCTGTATGTCGGCGAAGGCGGGCTGAGCGATGCGGACGCGGCCGCCATCCAGGGCGCCGTCAAGAACACAAAGGGCGTCGGCAATTTCAAGTCGATGTTCGTCCACCTGCCGAACGGCAAGAAGGACTCGATCCAGATCCTTCACCCGGGCGAGGCCGCGGCCAAGGATGAGTTTGTCGGCATCAAGAACGCCACGCGCGACGACGTGCTGGCCGCGCACCGCGTGCCGCCCCAGCTGCTGGGGGTCATCCCCCAGACAGCAGGCGGGTTCGGCGACGTCGAGAAGGCCGAGGCCGTGTTTCACCAGGCCGAGATCATCCCGCTGAAGATGCGCCTGCGGGCGATCAATGAGTGGCTGGGGATCGAGGTGGTGCGGTTCCGGGATCGGTGACGCCGGCGTTTGTCAGCACCGCACGGCACAAACGGCCGGGGCTATCCGGGATCAGGGCTGGTGTGATGGACCGTCGCCGTCCCCGGTTCAATAGAGGCGGGGGCCGGGTGCGCTAACACCCGAGCCGCCGAGCAGTAACTCAGCACGTCCAGGGGTGCACCCCCTTCTCGCCCCGCCACCGGCCTGACCGGCGGGCGCTATCCGTGATTGAGTCGCTTGTGAACGCAACAACCCTCCTGCCCGTGAACCCTATTTCCCCGGTCGCCGCCTATATCGGCGGCAAGCGCAATCTGGCCCGGCGCCTGTGCGCCCTGATCGAGGCCACGCCCCATGATGCCTATGCCGAAGCCTTTGTCGGCATGGGCGGCGTTTTCTTCCGCCGGCGCACCCGGCCGAAGTGCGAGATCATCAACGACCTGTCGGGTGAGGTGGCCAACCTGTTCCGCTGCATGCGGGCGCACCCAGGCCCTCTGTGTGACCTGATCAGCCTGCAGCTGCACTGTCGCGCCGATTTTGACCACCAGCAGCGGGTGGACCCGACGCAGCTGACGGACCTGCAGCGTGCCGCGCGGTTTGTGTTCCTGCAGAAGGTGGCGTTCGGCGGCAAGGTGACCGGTCAGGACTTTGGCATGTGCCGCGATCGGGCCAGCCGATTCCAGGCGTCAAAGGTCGGGGCCGACCTGATGGCGGCGGGCCGTCGCCTCGAGACCGTGGTCATCGAGCAGCTGACCTGGTCGGACTTCGTGCGCCGCTATGACCGGCCGGGGATGCTCTTCTATCTGGACCCGCCGTATTTCGACTGTGAGGGCGACTATGGGCCCGGCATGTTCGACCAGGGCCAGTTCGAGCTGTTGGCCGAGCAGATGGCCGGGATCCGGGGCCGGTTCATCCTGTCGCTGAATGACAGGCCGGAGGTGCGCCGGATCTTCGGCCGGTTCAACATCGAGGGCGTGGGCACGCACTACAGCCTGCAGGGCAAGGGAGCGAAGCCTGCGGGTGAGGTGATCATCACGGGCGGGGGCTCTCGCCCCTGACGAGATGGTAGAACAAAACGGGGTCAACCCCGTTGCTTTTTTTCGCGCGCGCGGCGATGACCGGAGCGGGTCGGCAGTCAGGACGTGGTGATGGGCCGATCAGCTGACCATTCGCCGCGCGTGGTCGACCTGATCCGCGCCGGCAATACAGTCGTTTGGGAGTGTGAGGTCTGCCGGCGTCGCGGGCCGGCCGACCTCGTGGCCCGCCCGATAGAACGGGCGTCCTGTCGTTGGGGCGTCGGGTCGGAGCCGCGCCTCAGTCGGGCACCACATCCTTCTTGGCGCTGCGCAGGATTTCGATGCCGCCTTTCACAGCAATCGCCGCGACCAGCATACCGACGACCAGGTCTGGCCAAGCCTTATCCAGCCACATGACCAGGCCGCCGGCGATTAGGATGCCGCCGTTCGAGGCGAAGTCGTTCAGGCTGAACGTTTCGGCGGCCTCCATGTTGACGTCGCTGGACTGATCCCGCCGCAAGAGGACCAAGCAAATCAGGTTCACGATCGCCGCGATCAGCGCCAAACCCATCATCGTCCAGCCAACCGGCTCTGTGCCGAACCACCAGCGCCGGCCGACATCGATCAGCACACCAGCAGCGAAAACAAGCAACAGGATGCCAGACAGGCGCGCCGCGCCCCGTTTCCAGGACGCGGCCCGGCCGATCGCCACGAAGCTGATCAGGTAAACGATCGAATCCGAGGCATTATCGACGGCATTGGCCAGCAGCGCACTGGAGTCGGCCATGATGCCGCCGATGCCGAGACCCAGAAACAGGAGAGCGTTGAGGATGAGGACGATCAGCAAGGTCCGCCGCTGCTGATCGTCCGCCGAGGTGGTCTTGCTCAATCTTCCAGTCCTTCCGAAGCACGGTGCCGCACCGCCTTGGCGGCGAAGGTCGGCAGCACGAGCAGGGTCAACGCCGTCGCCGTCAAAAGGCCCCCGATGACGACGGTCGCGAGCGGCTTCTGCACCTCGGCTCCGGCTCCGTGCGCCAGAGCCATCGGGATGAAGCCGACGATTGCAACCAGAGCGGTCGTCAGCACCGCGCGCAGCCGGCTGGCGGCACCTTCGATTGCCGCCACCTTGGCAGGCAGGCCCTCGTTCAGCCGTTCCCGGATCGCTTGCATGAGCACCAGCCCGTTCAGGGTAGCGACCCCGGACACGGCGATGAAGCCGACCGCCGCCGAGACCGAGAAGGGCATACCCCTCAGCAGGAGGGCCAAGGCGCCACCGACGAGGGCGAGCGGCACGCAGACGAAGACCAGCCCTGCCTCGGCAAATGAGCCGAGCGCCATGAACAGCAGCACGCCGATCAGGACGAACACGATCGGAATGACAATGCTGAAGCGCTGTTCCGCCCGTTTCAGGTTCTCGAACTGTCCGCCCCAGTCGAGGTAGACGCCAGCCGGCAGCTCGATCTCGGACACCCGATCCTGGGCGTCGGCCACGAAGCCGCCAAGGTCACGGCCCCGGACGTTGGCCTGGACCACCATGCGGCGGCTGCCGTTTTCGCGGCTGATCTGGTTGGGACCCTCACCGGTCTGGATGCGGGCCACCGACGACAGGGGCACGACTACGCCGGTATCCGAAACCACCGGCAGGGCCGCGAGCGCTGCCGGATCGTTTCGCGCGGCTTCGGGCAAGCGCACGACGACGTCGAACCGCCTGTCACCTTCGAAGATGGTACCCGCCTCGGCGCCGCCGATGCCGGCCGAGACCGCTTCGCTGACGTCGGCCGCCGACAGACCATAGCTGGCGGCGGCGATGCGATCGACGCTGACGGTCAGGGTAGGCAGGCCGGACGCCTGCTCGACCCGCACGTCGGCCGCGCCGGTCGTCTCCCGAAGCGAGCTCGCGACCTGATCCGCGACCCGCTGGAGAGTACCGAAGTCGTCGCCATAGACCATGACGGCGAGGTCGGTTCGCACCCCCGAAATGAGTTCGTTGAAACGCAGTTCGATAGGCTGGCTGAACTCGAAATTGTTGCCAATCTGCTGGCCCGCGATTTCCTCGATGCGTTCGATCAGCACCTCCTTCTCTAGCCCCGGATCAGGCCATTCGCTGCGATCCTTCAGGACGATGACGCTGTCGGAAATATTCGGCGGCATGGGATCGACCGCCGCCTCTGCCGTTCCGGTGCGCGAGAACATGGTCTCGACCTCGGGCTGCGCCGTGATGGCGCGCTCCAGCGCCATCTGCATAGTCAGGGATTGTTCGAGCGACGCCGAGGGCACGCGTAGGGCCTGCATGGCGATGTCGCCTTCGTCGAGCGTCGGGATGAACTCACGCCCCAGGGACATGAAGGAAGCCCCGCCGATCGCGAGCATGGCCAGGGCAGAGATCAGCACGATCCTGGGCCGTGCGACCGCCGCCTTGATCGCTGGCTGAATGAACCGACGGGCGAAGCGTAGAATCCAGGTCTCGTGTTCGACCGCCTGTCCGTCTGGATCGACGTGGACCGTTTTGGGATCGCGCACGAGCAACGCCGTCATGGCGGGTACGAAGGTGAAGGAGAAGATGAAGGCACCGACCAGGGCCAGCATGACGGTCGCACCCATCGGCTGGAACGTCTTGCCCTCGACGCCTTCCAGCATCAGCAGAGGCGCGAACACCAGCAGGATGATCAACTGTCCAAACGCCGCCGGTTTGACCATCTGCCGTGCCGACTGGACCGCGACTTCCAGACGCTCATGCCGGGTCAGCATGCGCCCGACCGCCGCCCGACGCTGAGTCAGCATCAGCAGGGTGTTCTCGATCACCACGACTGCCCCGTCGACCATCAGGCCGAAGTCGAGAGCGCCCAGGCTCATCAGGTTTCCGCTGATGCCGAACTGGTTCATGCCGATGACCGCGAACAGGAAGCTAAGCGGGATCATCAAGGCCGTGATCGTGGCCGCGCGAATGTTACCGAGCAGCAGGAAAAGCACCAGCACGACCAGCAAGGCGCCCTCGGAGAGATTGCGGGCGACGGTCGCGATGGTCGAATTGACCAGTTCGCTTCGGTTCAAGACGGTGGTGGCAACGATTCCGGGCGGAAGACTGTCGTCTACCTCGGCCAAACGATCAGCCGCCGCCTGTGCCACTGTGCGGCTGTTGCCGCCCGCTATCATCAGGGCCGTACCGAGGACAGCCTCGTGGCCGTCGCGGCTTGCTCCACCCAAGCGCGGCTCCTGTCCAATCTCCACTGTGGCGACGTCGGCGACCCGCACGACCAGACCTCCGCGATTGACAACCGGGGCCTGCGCCAGATCCTCAACCGTACTCGCAAGAGCGTCCGTGCGAACGACGAGAGCCTCGCCCGCGCGCTGGATGTAGCCGGCGCCGGCCTGAGTGTTGGCGCGCTCCAGCGCTTCCACGAGATCACTGAGGCCGAGGCCGTAGACGGACAGGCGGGCGGGATCGGGACGAACAGCGTATTCCTTGACGTAGCCGCCGACGGTGTCGACGCCCGCCAGACCTTCCGCGCTGCGCATCTGCGGCGCGATGATCCAGTCCTGAACGGTCCGGAGATAGGTGGCGCGTTGTTCGGGCGTCGTCAGCCGCTCTCCTTCAGGGGTCAGATAGACACCGCCTGGCTGCCACCCCGGCTGCCCAGGCTGCGCCAGGTTCTGACTGTTGAAGGGGACGTAATCGACCGTCCACATCAGGACCTCGCCGAGGCCGGTCGTAATGGGCGACATCGCGGGCTCGACGCCTTCCGGCAGTCCTTCTCGCGCCGCCGCGAGCCGTTCGGCGACCTGCTGGCGCGCGAAATAGATGTCCGTCTGGTCGGTGAAGATGGCCGTGATCTGGCTGAAGCCGTTGCGCGACAGCGATCGCGTGCTGGTCAGGCCGGGAATGCCCGCCAGCCCCGTCTCCAGCGGATAGGTGACCTGTCGCTCGATCTGCTCCGGGGCCAGCGCCGGCGCAACCGTGGTGATCTGCACCTGCCGGTTGGTAATGTCGGGCACTGCGTCAATTGGCAGCTTGGTTAGTTCGAACAGGCCCAGCCCGGCGACGAGCACAACGGCGATGACGACGAACCAACGGAAGCGGACCGACGCCGCGATAATGGCATTGAACATGTGCGTCGTTCCCTAGTGACCGTGCTCGGCCTCGCCCTTGGCGAGCTCGGCTTTAAGAAGAAAGGCGTTGGTTCCGGCGACACGTTCATCGCCAGTCAGGCCACGCAGGATTTCGGTCCGATCTCCGGCCCGACGACCGACCAGCACCGGCACGACACGGAAACCCGTCGCGGTGCGCACGAAAACCACGGTCCTGCCCTCCACCGTCTGGACAGCCTCGAACGGCACGGTCAGCGTTCCCGACGTTTCGCCAGTGACGATTACGCCAGTGACCGCCGAGCCTGCCGGCGGAAGCAGCGATCCGGTGGGGCGGGCGCGAATTGCGGTTGCGCCGCTCTCCACGCCTGCACCGGCCGCCACGCCGGCGACGACCGCATCGAACTCGCCCGCCGGGCCCTGCACGCGCATAGTGGAGCCTACGCGAACCTGACCTGCGAGCGCCGGGGGTGCATTGAAGACGATCTCGACGCGCGCGGGGTTGGTGACCTCGGCAATCACCCCGCCCTGGGCCGCGAAGCCGCCTGGCCCGACCTGGACGCTGGTGACCACGCCGGAGATTGGGCTGGTAACATTGAGTCTTCCCGAGGCACTGGGCGATCCAGCCGCGGTGGCGCGGGCGCGGGCAGCGCGGGCCGCAGCCTGGGCGCTTAGCGCCTCGGCATGAGCGATCTCGGCGTCCCGGCGGGCTACGACGCCCTGATCCGCGAGGCTTTCTTCGCGGCTGTGCGCCTGTTCAGCGGCAATGGCATTGGCCTCTGCCGCGTCGGCATCGGCGCGAAGGCTTGCGGCGTCGCCGCTGACCAGCACGACGAGTGGCTGCCCGGCGCGAACGGATTGGCCTGGCGCAACAAGAACGCGCTCGACTCGTCCAGCAACGGACGCGGCGACGGCGGCCCTGGCATCGGTCATCGGCTCGACCCGGCCCGACAGGCGCGTTTCGCCGCCGCCGCC
>CEPP01020324.1_pt1 | contig 19505 bp, 18 predicted proteins | sample 530521 | NCBI WGS metagenome assembly CEPP01 (sample SAMEA2620256, study PRJEB7988) | marine metagenome | biome: marine biome (ENVO:00000447); feature: surface water layer (ENVO:00002042); material: "saline water (ENVO:00002010), including plankton (ENVO:xxxxxxxx)" | depth 5 m | reverse complement strand
GAACCCTTACGCTGGCACGTGATCGTCTGGGCGAGAAGCCTTTGTATTGGGGGTGGTGCAATCAAACACTGTTGTTCGGTTCGGAGCTCAAGGCACTTGAAGTGCATCCTGTGTTCAACGCTGAGGTCGATAGGAGCGCCCTTGCGTTGTTGTTACAGTATAACGCGATTCCCGCCCCTTACAGCATTCACCAGGGAATACAGAAGCTGCCCGCCGGTCATATGGTCCAGATACGCCAGGGTGATAGATCTGGCGAAACAATGCCAAGGGCATACTGGGCTCTAAATGACGTGATTGAGTCAGGTTTGGCGAACCCCTTCGTAGGGACGGATGGAGAGGTGGTAACGGCGCTGCAACAGCGTATTAGTCAGAGCGTGGCAGGGCAGATGCTGGCGGACGTTCCCCTTGGCGCATTTTTAAGCGGAGGAGTGGATAGCAGTACTGTAGTGGCGCTGATGCAGCAGCAAAGCAGCGAACCAGTGCGGACCTTTGCAATAGGATTTAACGAGCCTGGCTATGATGAGGCTCAATATGCAAAAGAAGTAGCTGAGTACCTAGGTACGGAACATACCGAATTATACGTTGGCACTGAGGACGCTCTTTCGGTAATTCCGGATTTGCCGCGTATATACTGTGAGCCCTTTGCAGACAGCTCCCAGATCCCGACGTTTTTGGTCAGTAAAATGGCCAAACAGCAGGTTACGGTAGCGCTAAGCGGGGATGGTGGGGACGAGCTGTTTGGGGGTTATAATCCATACCAGTTCGCTCCGAAAGTGTGGCGTTTGGTTCGGCGCCTCCCACTGAAAATACGGAAATTGGCTGTTGCAGTGTTGGCCGACAAACCTGTTCCGGATAAGTTACACAAATTACTTCGTGTGTTGCCCTGTGCGGATCGTGAAGCATTTTACAATGCACTAATGAGCCATTGGCAGCACCCGGAGCAAACAGTGATTGGCGCGGGGATTGTTCCTACCGCTATGAATAGCCCATCTCGTTGGCCTAAAACTGACAGCTTCGAACATTGGATGATGGCAGTAGACGCCAAGCAATACATGAGTGATGACATTCTTGTAAAAGTTGACCGCGCTGCCATGGCGAACAGCCTTGAAACCCGCGTGCCTCTGCTAGATCATCGAGTGGTTGAGTTTGCATGGGGATTGCCCTTGCATCAGAAAATCCGAAACGGCACAGGCAAATGGGCGCTCAGACAAGTCTTATACCGCCATGTGCCGCGTGAAATGATTGAGCGTCCGAAAAAAGGGTTTTCGATACCATTGGCGAATTGGCTGCGGGGACCTCTGCGTGACTGGGCCGAGGCACAGCTGGAGGAAACTCGGCTAACCCGTGAGGGTTATTTCTACGCCGCCCCCATCAGAAAGATGTGGAAAGAGCACGTCGACGGAAAGCGAGATAACGCCTCAAAACTTTGGAGTATATTAATGTTTCAGGCATGGCTGGAAAGAAGATGAAGCCAACTACTACTTCCGCTTTTGTTTTGTCGCTAGACTTCGAGTTATTTTGGGGTGTGTATGAAAGTCGTGGGTCGGAATATTATCCAGCAATAGAAAATGTTTTTAAGGTTGTGCCAAATCTTCTGGGCTTGTTTGAAAAGTATGGAATTTCATGCACTTGGGCTACAGTTGGCGCTTTGTGCTTGGAGGATTTTGAAGCTTTCGAGCGTTATAAGCCAAAAAACCTCCCAAGGTATGTTAATAAGTCATTAAGTCCATATGAGGATGTGAGTAATATTGCATCACTCAACAAAAAATTATTATTTGCACCTGAACTAGTCAATCAAATTCTAAGAACGCCTCGGCAAGAGATCGGTGCGCACACTTTCTCCCATTTCTATACATTAGAGCCAGGGGCTTCCATTGAAGATTTCCGCTCAGACTTAGAGGCTAATTTATCTGTGGCGGAAGCTTATGGCATTGGACTACAGAGTTTGGTTTTTCCACGAAACCAATTTAATTCAGATTATCTCGCCGTTTGTAGTTCAGCTGGATTTCGGTCTTATCGAGGTAACCCTGGGCACTGGGCATATAAGATCGCCATTGATAGCAAGATAAATATTTTTAGGCGTGCATTTAGATTGATTGATGCATATTTCCCGCTGAGTGGGAATTTGACACATAGTATGAAGTTAAGAAAAGAACATGGTATCTATGACGTTCCTGCTTCTTTATTTTTTAGAGCATTTAATAAAAGGCTTAAATTTCTTGAATATCTTAAGATAAAGAGAATGAAATTCTGCATGACCAGTGCTGCAAAAAAAGGGAGACTTTGTCACTTTTGGTGGCATCCTCACAACTTTGCCTTCAATCTAGAAGATAATTTGGCTCAAATTGAAGAACTTCTAGAACATTTCAAAATGTTAGAAGAAAAATACGGGATGAAATCGATGAATATGAGCGGTCTAGCGTCTATGCAAGAGAAGATTAATGACTAAAATTGCAGTGCTTGGGCGTGATTCCATTTCTACAAGGTTGTTGATCTACAGGATCTCTGAAGCTGGTTATAATGTTATTTGGCATGAAGAGAGGCGTGACGATCGAGTAGAATTAATGCGGCGAAGAATGCAAAAGTTCGGCGTGACTTTTGTTTTGTCACAATTAATTTTTCAGATTCTGCAAAGAGTTATTTTCAAATTTTCAGAATCGCGAGTAAAAGAAATCGTCGGCGATTTTAGGCGATTTGAACGTTTTAGTCCTGATAACGTTGACACAAATATTAATGAGGCGAATCTGTCTTATCTTTTGGATAAAAAGGTCGATTTGATAATATTAAGCGGTACTCGGATATTGAGTCCGAAGACATTGAGTTTAATTGAGCCAATTCGAATTATCAATATTCACGCGGGGATTACCCCGAAATACCGAGGCGTGCATGGCGGCTATTGGTCCCTTGCAAACCACGATAGGGAGAATTTTGGTGCGACCATACACTTTGTTGACACTGGAGTAGACACCGGTGGCGTAATTTCACATGTTCGCCTGGTTCCAACGAAAAAAGACAATTTTTCGACGTACCCTTTATTGCAACAGGCGTCAGCAATAGATGAGTTGCTGGATCTAATTTCCGAAATTTTGCACGGTGAATCAGAGATTAGGCATACCGTTCATGTAGATGAAACAAGTGCTTCTAAGGTCTGGACTCATCCAACAATATTTCAATATCTTAGTGGCTATCTAAAGTACGGAGTAAAATAATTGCGGGTCATCCATGTTTTTAGCGCATTATTTCAGGGTGGCGCTGAAAGTCAGCTCGAGCGTATTATAGATTCATCTGATGATTCAATTGAACACGTTGTGGTATCGTTAAAAAGTGTTGAGACGCCCTTAGTAAAACGGTTAAGACTAAAAGGCGTCAGAGTGGCTATGTGTGATATTCAAGGCACTTTTGGCTTTTGGGGTGTTTTAAAGCTTAGAAGAACCATCAAAGAGCTTTGTGGTCCCTCTACTGTGTTGCAATGTTGGATGTACCACGCTAATTTTCTTGGCTGGTTTGCAGCTGTAGGGCTCTCATGCCCAGTTTTTTGGAACATACGCAGATCTCTTCCACCTGCTGGTTTTACCGGACTAATTTCAAAACTTTGCGCCCTTATTAGTAGGTTTTCAAAAGTTCGAATATTTTGTAACTCCATTTCTGGAATCGAGACCCACAAAGAGCAAGGTTATCGTGAAGACTCTTTAATTTACTTGCCAAATGGGTTTGATAGCAATGGGTTCGTTGGTAATTCAGCGAAGTGTAACCATATTGGCATTTCAGAAAATGATGTAAATTTAGTTTGTGTCGGTCGTTATGATCCTATTAAAGGGCACCGAATTCTCATTGAGGCGTTTTCCTTTCAAAAGAATTTTTTACCGAAAGAGACTTGGGATAGGTTAAAGCTCTATTTTATTGGCCGTGAAGTGGAGTATGCACCAGATATTCAGCGTGCCCTCAAAGAATTTTCATTGGGCGGTAAAGTTCGTTTTCTTGGCGAACGAGAAGATGTAAAAGAAATCCTGCCCTGTTTTGATATGTTCTGTTTGCCTTCAATAAGTGAGGGCTTTCCAAACGTGCTTGTTGAAGCAATGCTGGCCGGGTTGCCATGTGTCGCAACCGATGCTGGAGATTCCGCACGTATCTTAGGGTCGGAAGAGTTTGTTTCAGTTCCGGGCGACCCGTCGACTATGGCAGAAAAGATCCATAGGCTCTTAATGCTGGATGAGTCGGCCCGCTTAAGCCTCGGTAAGGGAAACAGAAGTCTTGTGGTAGATCGTTACTCTATTAAGAAAACTCTTGCCCAATACCAGTCATTTTATCAAGCTGCTATTTTTGAAATGCCGGGTAGTTAACAGGCCTTCTTGCTTCGCTGAGCCTACTCGTAAGGCAGTATTAATTATCGATTTAAAGGTACTCCTTTCTTGAGCAAAGCCATACTCTTTGTTGTTAATTCTGCCGAATTTTTCTTGTCTCACCGATTGCCAGTTGCGCTAGCTGCTCAGAAAGCTGGCCTCGAGGTTCATGTTGCGACGAGTGGTGGAGTTTCAGTCCGAGAAATAGAGCGTTGGGGTTTGCAACACCATACGGTTCCAATTTCCAGAAGTCGCCAAAACCCTCTTACCGAGCTGGTCACGATTTTTAACCTGTATCAATTGTTCCGCAGGCTAAAGCCGAATCTTGTCCACCTTATTACCATTAAGCCTGTTTTATATGGAGGGATAGCGGCGCGCCTCTCAGGCGGCCCTTCTGTAGTTGCGGCTGTCTCAGGTTTAGGGACGGTCTTTGTAGCTCAATCCTTCGCCGCTGGTGCTCGCCGCTTATTGGTGTCATTGCTTTACCGTATGGCATTCAGGCACAGGCGTCTTGCTGTGATTTTCCAAAACCCGGATGATCGTGATGCTTTGCTGGGCATCAGCGCACTTGAAAAATGCCAAGCACGTATGATTCGCGGTTCCGGCGTGAGCCTCGACGATTATTCGTACAAGTCTGAGCCAGAAGGTGTGCCTATTGTAGTGATGGCATCGCGATTATTGCGAGATAAGGGTGTGTATGAGTTTGTTGAGGCGGCCCGCCTATTAAAGGCTCGTCATGTTCCTGTGTTGATGCGCCTGATTGGAGCGCGAGATCCGGGTAATCCGACAAGCGTCAGCGAGGCAGATTTAAATGGCTGGTTTTTAGAAGGCGTTGTGGAACTGCTGGGCTATCGCGAGGATGTAGCCCAGCAGTATGAGGCGGCCAATATTGTATGTCTGCCATCATACAGGGAAGGCTTGCCCAAGGGGTTGGTAGAGGCAGCAGCTTGCGGACGAGCGGTCGTCACGACGGATGTGCCAGGCTGCCGGGATGCTATAGAACCCGGTGTAACGGGCGTTTTAGTTCCCGTAAAGAGTGCGACCGCGTTAGCCGATGCCATTCAAATGCTCATAGAAAATCCCGAAAGCCGATTTCGTATGGGTATGGCAGGTCGAAAGCTCGCCGAAGAGGCTTTTTCAATAGACCGCATTACTGAGCAACACCTTGAGATTTATGAGGAGTTATTGGCAGATGACTGAACGAATTTTGGTTACGGGTGCTTCAGGTTTTGTTGGCACTCGATTGGTCAAGAGTTTGACTGCTTTGCCTTCAGTCTCTGTTACAGGTGTTGTTCGGAAACAATTGGAGAGTGATTGTTCTGAGTTTGAATCGATTGGTGATTTAAATGCCGATACGGATTGGTCTGCCCTGCTGCAGAATAAAACTGTCATCATTCATACTGCGGCCCGCGTTCATATCATGGACGATTCTGCCGACGAACCCATTACCGAGTTTCGGAAGGTGAATGTCGCTGGTACTCTCAACCTCGCCCGCCAGGCCGCATCGGCAGGTATTGAGCGTTTTGTCTTTATCAGCTCAATAAAAGTTAACGGTGAGCAGACACAGCCTGGGCAATACTTCAAAGCTGACGATGAACCGGCTCCTGAGGATCCCTATGGAATGTCTAAATGGGAGGCTGAAATAGGTTTACGTAAGGTCGCAGAGGAAAGTGGTATGGAGGTCGTTATTATTCGGCCGCCCCTCGTGTATGGTCCAGGCGTGAAAGGTAACTTCGCCAGTATGCAGGGATTGGTCGCTAGGGGTTTACCTCTGCCGTTGGGTGCTATCCACAACAAGCGCTCGCTCCTGGCTTTGGATAACCTCATTGATCTTATTATCACTTGTGTTGATCACCCTGCCGCTGCAAATCAGGTGTTCCTGGCCGGCGACGGGGAGGATCTCTCCACGCCTGAACTTTTGCGGCGCGTGGGAAAAGCCATTGAGCAGCCGGCTCGCTTGTTGCCGGTGCCTGCCTGTTTGTTGCAGTTGGGTGCTTCGATTCTGGGCAAGAAAGCCATGGCGCACCGGTTACTGGGGTCCCTGCAGGTTGATATTTCTAAAACCCGCGAGGTTTTGGGTTGGGAACCGCCCGTATCGGTGGATGAGGGGCTGAGGCGCTGTTTTAGAAACAATCAGGAAGGATAATGTGATTCGATTATTTGATGTGGTGTTTTCATTGGCCGGGCTGGTAATAGGATTTCCAGTTTTGGTAGTGCTCTATGTCGTGGGGCTGTTCGACACCGGTGCTCCGCTTTTCCGACAGGAGCGTGTTGGTCGTCGGAAGGAACCCTTCACCTTGGTCAAGTTCCGAACTATGAAAGTAGATACTGCCTCTGTTGCCAGCCATTTGGCGAGTACCGCCTCTATTACCCGGTTCGGGCATTTCTTACGTCGGACAAAGCTGGACGAATTGCCCCAACTTTGGAATGTGTTGAAAGGTGAGATGAGTTTGGTGGGTCCCAGACCTTGTCTGTTCAATCAGGAAGAGCTAATTCGAGAGAGGGAAACCAGGGGCGTTTTAGAGGCGCGGCCAGGTATTACGGGTTTGGCACAGGTAAATGATATTGATATGTCTACGCCGGAATTACTTGCAGAGATAGATAGAGGAATGCTGGAAAATCTCAACGCACGAGCCTATTTCAAGTATATTTTGATGACCGTAGCAGGCAAAGGTGCTGGTGACCGTGTGCCAGGCAGGGACTGATGTTACCTCTTGGTAGTCCATCCAAGTGATAATTGGAGTCTTTAAGAAGACAACATGATTCTCTCTCATCTTGGGAGCCAGTTTCTGAAGGGATGCTATGTTTGAACGATTTCTGAATTTTTCACGATTTCAAAAGCGATTGATTTCGGTTGCGGCTGACTGCCTCGCCTTATTTTTTGCGCTTTATGCCGCATTTTCTTTGAGACTGGACCAACAGCTCTGGGTACCGAGCCGAGAACACATCGTGGTATCCGGCCTCACGGTGGTGTTCACGATTGGTGTGTTTATAAAGCTTGGGTTGTATCGGGCTGTGGTCCGCTATCTCAGCGATCGGGCCTTCCTGACGATTATCTCCGGGGTCTTTATTTCTTCGGTAACACTTATTCTGCTTGGTTACTGGCTGGAGGTTTTAGTCCCGAGGTCGGTTCCGGTTATTTACGGGGCTCTCGCCTTTATTTTTGTGAGCGGTACTCGGATGACCGTCCGAATGCTGGTAAACCGACCAAGGCGCCACAACAAGGAGTTTGTCGCGATCGTTGGTGCCGGTGAAACTGGCATGCAGTTGGCCAATGCCCTGGATCAGGGTACTGAGTACCATCCTACGGCGTTTATTACTCTGACAAAAGCCAATCACCGGGCACTCATCAATGGCATTCCAGTTTACGACATCAGCCATATAGAAAAGGCAGTGAGGGAGCACCGGATAAAACGGCTGCTTTTAGCTCTGGACGCCGATTCCGGCATTGATCGAAAGCGTTTGCTTAAAAAGTTGGAGCCGCTGGCGATCCCTGTTCAGACCGTTCCCACTATGTCCGAGCTGGTGGCTGGCCAGGCGCGCATTAATGATATCCGTGATCTGGAGCTTGAGGATTTGCTCGGCCGAGATCCGGTACAGCCGGATAACGCTCAGGTAGCCAATAGCCTTTACGGCAAATCGGTACTGGTTACTGGTGCAGGGGGATCAATTGGCTCAGAGCTTTGTCGCCAGATCATCCGGCACCGCCCAAGCCGGCTTGTGTTGTTTGAACAGTCGGAATTCTCATTGTATGCCGTTGAGCGTGAACTCCAGGCCCTGAACCAGATTGAGGGGCTGGGCGTGGAAATACATGCGCTACTGGGGAGTGTGACGCACCGGCGTCGATGCGAAGCTGTGATGCGTAGTTTTGCCATTGAAACGGTCTACCATGCGGCGGCCTACAAGCATGTACCGCTGGTTGAGCACAATGTTATTGAAGGTGTTCAGAACAATGTTTTCGGCACTTTTCATGTGGCTGAAGCGGCGATTGCGGCCGAAGTAAAACGTTTTGTGCTGATTTCGACTGACAAGGCGGTTCGTCCCACGAACGTGATGGGTGCCAGTAAACGTATGGCAGAACTGGTGCTGCAAGGCCTGGCGCAACGCCAGTCGGATACCATCTTTTCCATGGTGCGTTTTGGTAATGTGCTTGGTTCCTCGGGTTCTGTTGTGCCGCTATTCCGGGACCAGATTCGCGACGGTGGACCGGTTACAGTTACTCATCCCGATATTATCCGTTACTTCATGACGATTCCGGAGGCCAGCCAACTGGTTCTCCAGGCCGGCAGTATGGGCCTGGGAGGCGAAGTGTTTGTTCTGGATATGGGCGAGCCGGTCAAGATTGCGGACCTGGCCCGCAAGATGATTCATTTGATGGGGTTGATGGAGAAAACCGATGATCATCCAGACGGTGATATTCAGATTATTTTCTCAGGACTGCGGCCTGGCGAAAAACTGTATGAGGAGTTATTGATTGGCGATAACCCTCAGGGCACGGCGCATCCGCGTATCATGATGGCGCGGGAGGCTTCGATGGCCTGGGAAGAAGTAGAGCAAACCCTTAGCCGCCTGATGAAGGCGAGTCAGGATTTTGATTGCCTCGAAGTAGTGGAAATACTGAAGGCCGCTCCAACGGGGTTTGCACCAAACGGCCAGGTTGCTGATCTTGTCTGGTGTAATGGTGACCATCGGTTGTCGATTGTCTCTCCGGAAAACGAGAAAGTCAGGCGCTTTCCGGGCTGATCAATTTTGTTGAAATAAGTTCATTACTTGAAGAGGGGACAGATCGGGAAGATCTCGCCCCTTTTTTCTTCTATCATGCAGATGCAGTTTATGGGTCATCGCACCTGGAATGAACAAATGAAGGCAATTGAAAGCTAATGTTTGAAAACAGCTCCATACTGATCACCGGCGGCACAGGCTCCTTCGGCCATACCTTCGTGCCCATGCTCCTCGAGCGTTTCAATCCGAGAAAAGTGATCATTTTCTCCCGGGATGAAATGAAGCAGTGGGAGATGGCCAAGAAGTTTGCCGGGGATCACCGCGTTCGCTTTTTTATAGGCGATGTGCGCGACAAAGACCGGCTTTACCGGGCGCTGGATGGCGTGGACTACGTAGTGCATGCGGCGGCTACCAAGATTGTTCCAACCGCGGAATACAACCCCTTCGAGTGCATCAAGACGAACATCAATGGCGCCATGAACCTGATCGATGCCTGTATCGATAAAGGCGTTAAGCGTGTAGTAGCCCTTTCTACAGATAAAGCCAGCAGCCCGATTAATCTTTATGGCGCTACCAAGCTGGCCTCAGACAAATTGTTTGTGTCTGGTAATTCCTATGCGGGCGGCCACGATACCCGCTTTGCTGTTGTCCGTTATGGCAACGTGATGGGCTCCCGTGGGTCGGTCATTCCGTTTTTCATGTCGGTTAAGGATCAGGGCGTGTTGCCCATTACCGACGAGCGGATGACCCGCTTTATGATTTCGTTGGAAGAGGGTGTGGAACTGGTATGGCATGCCTTTGAGGATATGGAAGGCGGGGAAATCTACGTGAAGAAAATCCCCTCCATGAAGGTGACCGATCTTGCCCGGGTGGTCGCGCCAGATGCCAAACACGAGATCGTTGGTATCCGCCCCGGCGAGAAGCTGCACGAGCAGATGATAGGCGCCGAGGATTCCTATTACACCTACGAGTATCCCGAGCACTTCAAGATTCTTCCTGCTATTCATGACTGGAGCGCCGATGCTGCGCGCATCAAGGACGGCAAGAAAGTGCCTGAAGGATTTGTTTATTCAAGTGACAACAACACGGAATGGATGTCTCAAGATGATCTTCAGTCCTGGATTGATGCCAACCGGGAAAAGATCGGGAGTATCTGATTGATGATTCCTTACGGGCGCCAGGAAATCACGCAAGACGATATTGATGCCGTTGTTGAGGTTCTCAAATCGGACTTCCTGACCCAGGGGCCGCGAGTTCCAGAGTTTGAGAACACGGTGGCCACTCACGTTGGTGCAGAGTTCGGCGTGGCTGTTAACAGCGCAACGTCGGCCTTACACATTGCCTGCGCAGCTCTGGGCCTCGGTGACGGAGACTGGCTGTGGACCTCGCCGGTCACTTTCGTGGCCTCGGCAAATTGTGGCCTTTATTGCGGCGCAAAGGTGGATTTCGTCGATATCGACCCCCGCACCTACAATCTTTGCCCGGATGCGCTGGAGCGCAAGCTGGAACAGGCCAAAGAGCAGGATCGTCTGCCCAAGGTGGTTGTTCCGGTGCACCTGTGTGGCCAGCCTTGCGATATGAAACGGATCAAGTCGTTGTCTGAGCGTTATGGCTTTCGCATTGTCGAGGACGCGTCCCATGCCATTGGTGGCAAGTATCAGGGCGAGTTCATTGGCTGCGGCCGGTACAGCGATATCACGGTGTTCAGCTTCCATCCGGTAAAAATTGTGACAACGGCGGAAGGCGGCATGGCTGTCACCAATGACCCTGAACTGGCGCAGCGTATGGAGCTGCTCCGCAGCCATGGCATCACAAGGGATCCGGCCCGCATGACCCATGAGCCAGATGGCCCTTGGTATTATCAGCAGGTTGATCTGGGCTTTAACTACCGTATGACAGAGTTGCAGGCGGCCCTGGGTGTCAGCCAGATGGCACGGCTGGAGGACTTTGTGCAGCGTCGGCATGAGTTGGCGCGGCGATACGATGAGATGCTGGCGGATTTGCCAGTGGTGACGCCATGGCAGCATCCGGACAGCTATTCTGGCCTTCACTTGTACGTAATCCGATTGAAATTGGGAGAGATTCGTGCCAGCCACCGGGAGGTATTCGAGTCGCTCAGGAAACAGGGAATTGGCGTAAACCTGCATTACATCCCCGTCCATACCCAGCCCTTCTACGAGGCCATGGGGTTCGCGCCCGATGATTTTCCGGAATCCATGCGTTATTACAAAGAGGCGATCAGCATTCCCATGTTTCACGGGTTGACCTTTGAGCAGCAGGATGCGGTGGTTGCGGCGTTGAAGGCAGCTCTGACGTGAAACGGGTTGCCGTTCTGCAAGCTCGTTCAAATTCTTCAAGACTTCCAGGCAAGGTTCTTTTACCCGTTGGCGGCATGCCGATGGCAGTCCTGGCCGCCAGACGAGCGGGTAACAAAGGCTGCGATGTGCTGGTGGCTACGTCGAATGAGCCTACAGACGATTGCCTGGCCGATACGATTGAAAGCGCAGGCATCCGGTGTTTTCGGGGAGAACTCGATAACACTCTGGCCAGGATCGTATCTGCCCTTGCAGATTATGGAGATGATACCTGCGTCTTCCGGCTCACTTCAGACAATGTCCTTCCGGATGGTCAACTGCTGGATGACCTGTATGACGAATTCGTAAAGCAAAAACTGGATTACCTCTGTTGCAACGGGGAGTCATCCGGATTGCCTTACGGGGTAAGCGTTGAGCTGACTTGGCTAAAGCACCTGAGAACTGCGCTGGTTTCGACTTCTGAACCACATGACCTTGAACATGTGACTCCCTGGGTGCGCCGTCAATTCGGTGACACCTATTTTCAGCGTTATCGGGAGCTGGGCAAAGGCCATTTCCGGGCGACGGTGGATTGCTACGATGATTACGTCGCGGTGCAACAGATTTTCCGGGACGTTCCAGACCCGGTTAACCATCCCTGGATGGATCTTGTGCAGACACTGGAGGGGGCGAGGTTCCAGCCTGTTGGTCGCCGTCCCTGCGCCAGATTGGTGGTAGGCACCGCCCAGTTGGGCATGAATTATGGTATTGCGAATGCTGCGGGGATGCCTTCGCTGGGCACTGCCGAGACCATTCTGAAGACAGCGATTGGTAGTGGCTCGGGCTACCTTGATACAGCGCGTGCGTATGGTCAGAGCGAAGAGGTGGTGGGTCGTGCTCTGGCCTCAGGCTGGGAGGGGCGAGCGAAAATTATCACGAAGCTTTCCCCCTTGGCCGAATGCCCTGAAAAAGCCTCCTCCGAAGTGGTCAGAGCGTTTGTCGAAAACAGTATCTTCCATTCTATGTCCTGTTTGCGAACAAACCGGCTGGATGCTTTGCTTTTGCACCGAGCATCGCATTTATCGGATTGGGATGGGGCAGTATGGTCCTGTCTCTGCGATATGAGGTCACAAGGGATGATTGGTACGCTCGGCGTATCTGTCCAATCTCCGGAAGAGCTGGTGGAAAGCCTTTCAATGCCGGAAGTCGGGTTGATTCAGATGCCATTCCATATTCTGGATTGGCGATGGGATCATCTGATTGAAAAAATTAAGGAGGCGCGGGTCAACCGTGGGGTCGTGATACATGTTCGTAGCTCCCTGCTTCAGGGCCTCCTGGTTTCAGAAAAGCCCGCATTGTGGCGACAAGCTGGAGAACAGGAGCCTGAGCTCCGTATTCAATGGCTGACTGATACCGCTCGCCAGCTCGGATGTGAGTCGGTTTCAGAACTCTGCATACGGTATTGTCTGGCGCATGATTGGATCGATGGTGTGGTTATTGGTATGGAAAGCCTGGCTCAGCTGAAACAGAACATCGCGGTGTTTGATAAATCGGGGCTGGAGCCTGATCAGGTCCGTTTTATTGGAGAACATCGCCCGTTGCTTGCCGAACGCACCCTGGATCCCTCCTGCTGGAGTAATTAACAATGACGAGCGACCAATCCCTGTTTTCGCTGGCTGGAAGAACTGCCCTGATAACGGGCGCGACGGGTCATTTAGGTTCTGTAATGGCCGAGGCGATGGCCGGCGCAGGTGCCCGAGTTCTGGTTAATGGGAGAGATTCTCAGAAGTGCGAATCTTTGTCCTCAGAGCTTCGCTCAAAGGGCTTTGATGCCGTGGCTGCTGTCTTTGATGTATCCGACCGGCAAGCTGTCGCGGAGTTCTTCAAGAACAAGGGACCGGATAAGTTGCACGTGCTGGTCAATAATGCGTATACCGGAGGTGCAGGCTGCATCGAATCTGCATCGCCCGAGAGTTTCGCGCAGAGCTATGAGGTTTCGGTTGTCGCCTCACACTTTCTTTTTCAGCAGGCTTTGCCTGCGCTTCGCCGGGCGGTTGCGAAAGATGGCGACGCTTCGGTTATCAATATCAGTTCCATGTACGGTGTTGTGAGTCCGGATCAGAGACTCTACCCAAATGCCGAATCTGCAAATCCCCCGTTCTATGGCGCAGCCAAGGCAGCACTTCTGCAATGGACACGTTACGCTGCGTGTGAATTCGGCAAGGAAGGCATCCGGATAAACGCTATATGCCCTGGCCCGTTTCCCGCCAAGAGTGTTCAGGATAAGTCTCCGGAGTTTATTGAAACTCTGGCGGCCAGAGTCCCGATGAGGCGCATTGGTCGTGCCGCTGAGATTGCGGGCCCGACAGTGTTTCTAGCATCCTCTGCGTCGAGTTATGTCAACGGCGCGAGCCTGATGGTTGATGGTGGGTGGACTGCTTGGTGATGCGCTGATGGAAGTGGCTTTCAGGGTCGATGCGTCGACGCTCATAGGTTCTGGTCACGTCATGCGCTGCTTGACTCTAGCAGAGGTGCTGGCAGATGCAGGCGCCCGTTGTTATTTCGTGATGCGGGAAAAGTCGGGAAGTCTCGAGAAGGTGGTACGCAGCAGGGGGCACCAGGTATTGATGCTTTCATCAGGCGAATCGGGGAAAACCACCGGGCCTTCCGAGAGTGAGCCAACCCATGCCAACTGGCTCGGTGTGAGCTGGGAAACGGATGCATCCGAGACTGTTCTGGCTTTGAAGGGCATTGAATTGGACTGGCTTGTGGTAGACCACTATGCGCTCGATTGCCGCTGGGAGTCTCAGGTTGGTGAATGTTCGAAGCGCCTGATGGTCATTGATGATCTTGCTGACCGGACGCACCACTGTGATTTGCTTCTGGACCAGAATCTCGGCCGTGAACCACACGATTACGCCGGTCTTGTACCGGATTACACAAAACGATTGATTGGCTCTGATTACGCGTTGCTTAGGCCTGAGTTCGCCCGGGCACGTGCTCTTTCTGTTGAAGAACGGCAAACTCGGGAGCCCGGGAGCATACTTGTTAGTATGGGGGGCGTGGATGCGGCCAATGTTACCGGCGATGTTTTACGGGTATTGGATACCATCGAGGTTGTTGCCTCTTGTCGGGTTACCGTCGTTCTCGGGGCAGCTTGTCCTCATATCGACGAGGTGATAGAGCAAGCGGACTCAATGCACCTGGAGACACGGATTGTGGTAAATGCTACCAACATGGCAGAGCTGATGGGCGAGGCAGATCTTGCTATTGGCGCGGCCGGCGGTTCGGCCTGGGAAAGGTGTTGTCTTGGTTTGCCCACCTTGCTTGTGGTCATGGCTGAAAACCAGTTGCCGGGTGCTGAGGCCCTGGAGCGGGCTGGCGCATCAATCAGTTTAGGCTGGCCGGACGCTATTGAAGGGACGTTGCCCAGGGCTGTGCTTGAAGTAATGGCGCCCGAAAGATTGCTTGAGATGAGCCAAAATTCTGCAGCAATCTGCGATGGTCTGGGTGCGCAGCGTGTGGCTGATGCCCTGGAGGAGGTTTCGGATGAGTAGTGGAGGGCTGAGACCTATGCATCCTGGGGACCTGACGCGGGTCCTCAAGTGGCGGAATCATCCCGATGTGCGTCAGTTTATGTATACCCGTCATGAGATTTCCCCGGAAGAGCATGCGCAGTGGTTTGCCCGGAACAGTGAAGCCCCCGGTGTGTCGCTGCTGATCTACGAGGTTGATTCGGCCCCTGTAGGCTTCGTTAATATCTCCTCGACCCGCTGTGCCCAGGTTGCAGACTGGGGCTTCTATCTGGCGCCGGATTCAGAGCCAGGAACAGGGCGGTCGCTTGGTGAAGCTGCCTTGAAGTACGCCTTCGAGGAGTTGGAATTGCATAAACTCTGCGGGCAGGCGCTCGGTTTCAACGAACGCTCAATCCGCTTCCATGAGCGCCTGGGGTTTGCCCGGGAAGGAGCCCTTCGAGAGCAGCACTACGATGGCGAGCGTTATCAGGATGTTATCTGTTTCGGCCTTCTGGCTGCCGAGTGGAAAAACGCGAAATAAAGGTTTAGGGGCGTGTCTATGAGTGAAGCAAAAATTGTCATTGATGGTCGTGAAATTTCATCATCTCAGACGCCTTACATAATTGCGGAGTTGTCCGCCAATCATAACGGCAAGCTCGAAACGGCTCTGAAGATTATTGATGAAGCGGTTGAAGCCGGGGCAGACGCGGTAAAATTGCAGACTTACCGGCCCGATACCATCACCCTGAGTTCGGATGCTGATGATTTCAAAATCAAAGGTGGGCTCTGGGACGGTCGTACCCTCTACGAGTTGTATGAAGAGGCCCATATGCCCTGGGAGTGGCACAAGCCGCTATTTGAGCGAGCCCGGGAGCGGGGCATCACGATTTTCAGTTCGCCGTTTGATACCACCGCTGTTGATCTGCTTGAGGAGCTAGGCGCGCCTGCCTACAAGATCGCCTCATTTGAAGCGGTGGATCTGCCCTTAATTGAGTACGTGGCCCGAACCGGCAAGCCGATGATCATTTCCACCGGGATGGCTGATGCGGAAGAAATCCAGGAGGCCATTGATGCGGCGCGCGGAGCTGGCTGCAAACAGCTGGCGATTCTTCACTGTGTAAGTGGCTATCCAGCGCCGGCAGAGGACTATAACCTGAAGACCATTGTCGACATGCAACAGCGTTTTGGCCTGGTAACAGGGCTTTCGGACCACACCCTGGACGATACAACGGCGATTGCCAGCGTTGTTTTGGGCGCGTCGATCATTGAAAAGCACTTTACGCTCGACCGTTCCGGTGGCGGACCGGATGACAGCTTTTCCCTGGAGCCTGAGGATCTCAAAGCACTTTGCCGTGATAGCAAGACAGCGTGGAAAGCCCTTGGCGAGGTGAATTACGGTCGGAAATCCAGCGAGCAGGGTAACGCGCTGTTTCGTCGTTCCCTGTACTTTGTGAATGATATCAAAGCGGGTGACGTCATTTCTCTGGAAGATGTACGGAGTGTTCGCCCGGGTTTCGGGTTGGCGCCGAAGCACCTGAAAGCGGTTGTTGGCAAGGTAGCCAACCATGACATAAGCAGGAACTCTCCCGTCAGGGAAGAGGATTTTCGGTAACCCGTGAACGAATAGAAAACCTGGCCGGGGACTGGGCCGGGTTCAGAATTATCAACAAGGACGTTCAAGCATGATTTCAATATCCCACCATGGCGCCACCTCTGGCGTAACCGGCTCCTGCCACGAACTTACCCTTGGCCTTGGAGCCCAGAAGAGTGGCATCCTCATAGACTGTGGCCTGTTCCAGGGCCAGGACGAAGGCCGCGGTGCCTCCGCTTCTGATCTCTCCATTGATTTTCCCATCGAACATATCCGGGCCCTGGTGGTCACCCATGTGCATATCGACCATGTGGGGCGCATTCCTTATTTGCTGGCCGCAGGTTTCGACGGGCCGATTATCTGTTCCGAGCCCTCAGCGATTATGCTGCCGGAGATTCTGGAGGATGCCCTGAAGATCGGGTTTACCCGCGACCGGCAGCTGATTGAGCGGGTTTTGGGGCTGATTCGTTCCCGCCTGGTGCCGGTGCCTTATGGCCAGTGGCATTCGGTGTTTGCTGAAGGTTATTGTTCGCTGTCGGTTCGACTGCAGAGAGCAGGGCATATTCTGGGTTCGGCCTATGTGGAATGCGATGTCCGTGAGGGGGATGTTGAAGAGCGCATTGTGTTCAGTGGCGACCTTGGGGCCCCCCATGCCCCGTTGCTTCCGGCACCCCAATCCCCGGAGCGGGCGGATCGGCTGGTGATTGAGAGCACCTACGGGGATAAGGACCATGAAGACCGGGAGACGCGGCGTTATCGGTTGAAGGCGTTGCTGGAGCATGCCCTGGAGGATGGCGGGACGGTTTTGGTGCCGGCGTTCAGTATTGGGCGGACGCAGGAATTGCTTTATGAGATGGAGAGTCTGATCCACGAATTTGGGGATAGGGCTCTGGGTGGGGTGTCGGATTACGCGCCGCTTGGCGGCGCTAATCCGACAAAGAAGCTAACGTGGAACGATCTGGAAATCGTTGTTGATTCGCCGCTGGCGGCTGAATTCACCCGAATCTACCGCGACCTGAAGCCCTATTGGGATGCCGAGGCTACAGACTTGGTGCGCCAGGGCCGGCATCCGCTTTCTTTTGAGCAACTCACGGTCATCAACTCCCACGAAGACCATTTGAACGCAGTGGATTACCTGGCCCGCTCCCATCGCCCTTGTGTGGTTCTGGCCGGTTCCGGCATGTGCGCCGGTGGTCGTGTGGTGAATTACCTTAAAGCGATGCTGGGGGATAAGCGGAACGATGTGCTGTTTGTGGGCTACCAGGCCGCGGGCACGCCAGGTCGGGATATTCTGACTTATGGTCCCCGTGGTGGCTGGGTGGAGCTGGATGGTGACCGCTATGATATCCGGGCCCGGATTCATCTGGTTGGCGGCTATTCGGCCCATGCTGGGCAGAGTGATTTGCTTCGGTTTGTTGAAGGTATTCCTGGAGCACCTACGGAAATTCGGGTGGTGCATGGGGATGAGGATGCGAAGGCGGCATTTCAGGTAAGGCTTCAACGGGTGTTGCCTGGCTCCCAAGTGCTGATCCCGGCGTAGCGAGGTTTTGATGCGCGCACGATTCGGGTATTGTTGGAAGTAACAGAACAGAACCGACAACGGTTTGAGGATGCTTGGCATGACTACTTCGCCTGAAAAAGTCTGGTTTGATGAAGATAATCTTTGGGTCATTCTCTCGGATGGTCGAACAATTGGTGCCCCGCTGGCCTGGTTCCCGCGTCTGCTGCACGCGGAACAAAAAGCCAGGGATGACTTTGAACTGAGTGTTCATGGTATTCACTGGGATTCGTTGGATGAGGATATCAGTATCCAGGGGTTGCTGGCTGGCCAAGGCGACCAAACCCATCCAAAACGTGATCACGCGGCCTGACATGGAAAAGATAAAGATTTTTGCCACTAAATCCACGAAAGAACACGAACAAAGACTGACTGATTAAAAGTCAGGGCTTCCTTGTCTTTCCCTTTCGTGTTCTTTCGTGGATTTAGTGGCAAAAATGTTCTTAAAAATAAGGATATAAGATGCTCAAGGAAAAAGAGCTTTGCTACCGTATTACCGGCTGTGTGTATGAGGTATACCGGCATCTGGGAGCAGGTTTTCTGGAGTCGGTCTACCAGAAGGCGTTGATTCAGGAGCTGCAGTTTGCCGGGTTGGCGGTGCAGTGTGAAGTGCCGGTGGTTATCCACTACAAAGGCGAGCCCATTGCCGAACACCGGGTCGATCTTTTGGTCGAGAACGCCGTCATCATCGAACTTAAAGCCCAGAAGCAAATGCCGATATCGGCGGAGCCGCAGTTAATCAACTACCTCAAAGCCACAGGGAAAGAGCTTGGTCTGTTGGTTAATTTTTCGTTTCCAAAGGCTGTGGTAAAGCGGGTGGTGTTATGACCAGGCCGGGTTTTTCATGGGAGGGCAGCCCCCTCCTTCACCAGGGATCTCTGGAAATTGTCGTCGATTCTTCTCTGGCGGCGGAATTCCCCCGGATATACCGGGATCTGAAGCCCTACTGGGACGCCATTGCCAGATATATATCGTGACCGGCACCTGCTAGAATTGTTTTTTCTGAAAAGCTGGCAGTTTTAATCGTTTTTTGGGCAGGATAATCATTTTGAGCACGATGGCGGGTGATGAAATTGGCTATGCATGGTTGGCAGCACGTTACGACGTGCAGGCAATCCAGCCGCTGCCGCTGGAGAGCCGTATCGGGCGTAGGCGCCAAACCTACGACCAGGCCGGCCGCCGCCTGGAATACTACACAGAGGCGATGCGCCCGCAAGGCACGCTGGGCGCGCACCTGACCTTCGCTTTAAAACACGAAGGGGTGGCGCTGGAGTTTCTGGCAAGGTTGTTTGGGGCATTGCCCGCAGAGGCGCTTGCTGACTGGATACGCTCTGAACCTACCGGCCAGTATGCCCGGCGTGCTGGTTTTCTCTACGAATGGCTAACCGGCAAGACTCTGGCAGTGGAGGGTGTCGGTGGCAACTATCGTGATGCCCTGGATCCCGAACTGTACGTTACGGCGGCCACTGAGGTGCGCCGTAACCG
>CEPP01000827.1_pt1 | contig 20180 bp, 19 predicted proteins | sample 530521 | NCBI WGS metagenome assembly CEPP01 (sample SAMEA2620256, study PRJEB7988) | marine metagenome | biome: marine biome (ENVO:00000447); feature: surface water layer (ENVO:00002042); material: "saline water (ENVO:00002010), including plankton (ENVO:xxxxxxxx)" | depth 5 m | reverse complement strand
CCGGCCTGCCCGCCGAGAGCGGACGCGCAGGCCGGGCCGAGACCGCCGCCAAACGCGGCCGCCCGTCCAAGAGCCAGGGCGGTCGGAATGGCGAAACGCGCGACTCCATTCTGGATGCCGCCGAGGACCTGTTCTCCAAGCACGGCTTTTACGGGGTGACGATCCGCGAGGTCGCGCGCGAGGCGGGCGTCGACACGGCCCTGGTCCACTATTATTTCGGGGCCAAGCGCGACCTGTTCGATGCCGTCTTCCTGCGTCGGGCCGAGGTCTGGAACAATGAACGGGTCGAGGCGATCAATCGCTATGCGCGCGAGAACGAGGGCACGATGACCCTGGAGGGCCTGCTTGAGGCCTTCCTGAGGCCGCCCTTCCAGTGGTCGCTGAAGGGCGGGCCGGGGTGGAAGCACTATTCCGCCCTTGTGGCCCAGACCAATGCCAATCCGACTTTCGGCGGCGAGACCATGGCGCGCTATTTCGACCCGTCGATCCGGCGGCTGATCGATCTGCTCCGGGTCGTTTTGCCCGAGGCCAGCGATGCGGATCTCTACTGGGGCTGGCACAATCTGTCCGGGGCCCTGACCCTGACGCTGGGCGAGACGGGGCGGCTGGACCGGCTGTCGGGGGGTCTGTGCCAGTCCGGTGATCTGGACAGCGCCTGCGACTATATGGTGCGGTTCGCCTCTGCCGGGTTTCGGGCCGTCAGCAAGCCGAGAGACTAGGCGGCCTCAGGCTCTACCGGCGCGGCATCCTTGCCTTTGGCCTTGCCGGCCTTTTTGCCGGACTTTTTGGACGCAGCCTTTTCGGCCTTTTGCGCGGCTTTCTCGGCCTTGCGCAGTTCCTTGAGCCGTTTCTTCTCGGCGCGCGCCGCAGCGATGGCTTCTTCCGGGGCGGCATCGGCGGCGCCGGCCAGCTCGGCCAGGATTTCGAGGAAGGATTCGCGGCGGCCCTTGGGCAGCAGGGCCATGATCTGACGGTCGGCCTCGACCACGCGCGGCCGGGCATCGGCCAGCGCCGCCTCGCCTTCGGGCGTCAGGCGTACGGCCATGGCGCGTGCATCGAGGGTCGACCGCTCGCGCGACAGCAGTCCGCGTTGCGCCATGCGGGCCACCAGATCCGCAAGGGTCGACCGGTCGATACCGGTGGCCTTGACCAGATCGGTCTGGGTCAGGCCGGCGCGCAGTGACACGGCCTCGAGCACGGCGAACTGGCGCTGGGTGAGGCCGTCGGAGCCGACTTCGCGCGAATAGATGTCGAGGGCGAGCTGCAGGGCCCGGTGGATCAGGTGGCTGGGCGATTCCGCGAGGGAGCCGGCCTCGCGGGCCTTTTTGCCGGACTTCACCATGACCGATCGATTCCCCTGACACACCTCAATGCGGACAGGGCTATCAGGGCCGCTTTACGCTTTCGCGACGGCTGCGCGACATTTCTTCCGTCTGCACCCCGGCTGTTCAGGGCGCCGCATTGGGCCCGGGCGGCGGGGTCGCTGACTCCTCCCCGGTCTCAGGCTGAAGATTGCGAACGATCAGCGGCAGGTTGCTGAGCCCGAACACGGACGAGGCGATCCACAGTACGCCCCGGAAACTGACCCAGACATCGGCCGGATCGACGCTGTCATAGCCCAGCTGGTCGGTCGCCCAGCCGACGAGGGCCTCGCTGCGCACGGCCTCGTTGACGAGGGCGACGGCGGCGAAGAACAGGCCGTAGCGCACGGTCAGGATCTTCCATGCCCGGTCGTTGATCGGGATGACGGTGCCGAGCAGCGCCTTGAGCGGCTGCTTGCCCATCCTCAGTCCACCCAGCAGCAGGATCGACAGGCTGAGGTTCAGAATGGTGACCTTAAGCTTCACCCACAGATCGTCCTGGGTCAGCAGGGTCAAAAGACCGAAGACAAGGGCAAAACCACCGACGATCAGCGGCATCAGCGCCAGCCGTCGTTCGACGACCAGTCCCACGGCCACGGCGATGGCCGCACCGCCCACGAGAAACCAGGTGGCCTGGACCAGGGCTTCGTCGCCCTCGAGGCCGTTCAGGCGATAGACGAGGAAGGCCCCGGCAAACGCGACCAGGGCGCCGAAGTCGACAGCCTGGCGGATCCAGGCGGGAGGCGCGGCGCGTTCAGTCATGCTGTGACCTCCAGTCCGACGAGAGACCGGGCAAAGGCGTCGGCGTCAAACGGTTGCAGGTCCTCGATGCCTTCGCCCACGCCGATCAGCTTGATCGGGGCATCCGACGCCTGGGCCACGGGCACCAGAACGCCACCGCGCGCCGTGCCGTCCAGCTTGGTCATGACCAGCCCCGAGACATAGGCCGTCCGGCCAAAGATCTTTTCCTGCTCCAGCGCATTACGGCCCACCGTGGCGTCCAACACCAGCAGGGTTTCGTGCGGGGCCTCGGGATCGACCTTTTTCAGGACCCGCACGATCTTGAGCAGTTCGTCCATCAGGGCCGATTTGTTCTGCAGCCGCCCGGCCGTGTCGATCAGGACGACATCATAGCCCTCGGCCCGGGCGCGGGTCAGGGCGTCGAAGGCCAGACCGGCGGGATCGGCGCCGTCGCGGCGGCTCTCAAACGTGGCCCCGGCCCGCTCGGCCCAGACCTTCAGCTGTTCGCGGGCGGCGGCGCGGAAGGTGTCGCAGGCCACGACCATGACCTTGGCCCCCTGACCGGTCAGGTCAGCGGCGATCTTGCCCAGCGTCGTGGTCTTGCCCGAGCCATTGACCCCGACGAACAGGGTGACGAAGGGGCGGGGGCCGTTCAGCGGCTCATAGCGGGCCTCATGCGAGCGCAGCTCATCGGCCACGGCCTCGGCCAGCGCCGTCTTGACCTCGACCTCTGACGCCCCCGCCCCGAAGCGCAACTCCCGGAACCGTTCGACGATCCGGTCGGTCGCGGCCGGGCCCAGATCGCTTTCCAGCAGATGCTCTTCCAGCTGTTCCAGGGCGGTCTCGCTGAGCGGTTCCCGGACGAAGGTGGAGACCACCTGTTCGGTCATCTGGCGCGAGGACCGGGACAGTCCGTCGCTCAACCGCTGCAACCAGCCTTTTTTCGGTGCGTCATTCATGGGGTCCGCTTTAGCGGTCGCCGCCGTCAGCGTCACCTGTGACACGAAGAAACCGCATCTTGGGGACTGCGCCCTATATGTGCGACAAGGCGGCGGTCGGCGCCCAGATGCGCCCTCGGCGCGCTCCCGGATGGATTGATGGCCCAGACACATCCTTTCTACAGCCCCGCGACCCACGGCTTTGTGCGCGTGGCGGCGGCGACGCCTGTCGTCCACCCGGCCGATCCGAAGGCCAATGCGGACGAGCATATCCGGCTGATCGAGGCGGCATCCGAAAAGGGCGTGGACCTGATCGTCTTTCCCGAGTTGAGCCTGAGCGGCTATGCGCTGGATGACCTGCACATGCAGGGCGCGCTGCTGGATGAGGTGGAGCGGCAGGCCCTGCGACTGGCCGACGCGACCGAAGACGTGGCGATCACGGTCGTCGTTGGAGCCCCCGTCCGACACGCCGAGCGCCTCTACAACTGTGCTGTCGTTGCGGCCGGTGGCCGGGTGATCGCCGTGGTGCCGAAAACCTATCTGCCCAACTATCGCGAATATTACGAGAAGCGCTGGTTCGCACCGGCCGCCGATGACCTGTCGTCGGACGTGCCGCTGATGCTGGGCGATGAAGTCGTCCCCTTCGGAACGGACCTGCTGTTCGAGGCGGAGAACCGTCCCGGCTTCGTGTTCGGCGTGGAAATCTGCGAGGACTTCTGGGCGCCGCTGCCGCCCTCGACCCGTCAGGCCATGGCGGGGGCGCGCATCCTGCTCAACCTTTCGGCGTCGAATATCGTGATCGGCAAGGCCGACGAGCGCGCCATGCTGTGCGCCAGCCAGTCGGCGCGCGCCATGGCCGCCTATGTGTTTACGGCCTCCGGCTGGGGCGAGAGCACCACCGATCTCGCCTGGGACGGTCAGGCGACGATTCACGAGCTGGGCGCGAAGCTGGCCGAGGGCGAACGGTTCGGAATGGGCGGAGCGCTAACAATCTGCGACGTCGACGTGGACCGCATCGGCCAGGACCGGTTGCGGAACGGCACCTTCGCCGATTGCTCTGACAGGGAAACCCATGGCTCCGCATTTAATCGCCGCCTTTTCCCGGCCCGCGAGGCCAGCGCGCCGACCGACCTGATCCGCCCCCTCGACCGCTTACCGTTCGTGCCGGACGACCCCGCGCGGCTGGACCGCGACTGCTATGAGGCGTTCAACATCCAGGTCCAGGGCCTGATGAAGCGGATGGTGGCGACCGGGTCAAAGACGGTGGTGATCGGCATCTCGGGCGGGCTGGATTCGACCCAGGCCCTGCTGGTGGCCTGCCGCGCCTTTGACCGGCTGCAGCTGCCGCGCGCCGGCATCCGCGCGTACACCATGCCGGGCTTTGCCACTTCGGAAGGGACGAAATCAAACGCCTGGGCGCTGATGAACGCGCTGGGGGTGACGGGCGCAGAACTCGACATTCGCCCGGCCGCCCAGCGGATGCTGGCGGACATCGGCCATCCGGCGGCGGACGGTCAGCCGGTGCACGACATCACCTATGAGAATGTGCAGGCGGGCCTCAGAACCGACTATCTGTTCCGGCTGGCCAATCAGCACAACGGCTTCGTCATCGGTACGGGCGACCTGTCGGAACTGGCGCTGGGCTGGGCGACCTATGGCGTCGGCGATCATATGAGCCACTATGGCGTCAACTCAGGCGTGGCCAAGACCCTGATCCGGCACTTGATCCGCTGGGTGGCCGACCGCGAACTGGTCGGCGCCGAGGCGACGCCGGTGCTGAAGGCCATTCTCGACACCGAAATCTCGCCCGAACTGGTGCCGGCGAAGGACGGCCAGATCCAGTCGACCGAGGCGACGGTCGGCCCCTATGCGTTGAACGACTTCTTCCTGTTCCATTTCAGCCGCTACGGCATGGCGCCGTCCAAGATCGCCTTCCTGGCCCATCAGGCGTGGAAGGATGCCGCCAGCGGCCACTGGCCGGTCGGCACGCCGGAAGACGAGAAGGTCGAATACGATCTGGAGACGATCGTCTTCTGGCTGCGGAAATTCATCGTGCGCTTCTTCCAGACCAGCCAGTTCAAGCGCTCGGCCCTGCCGAACGGGCCCAAGGTGGTGACGGGCGGCTCGCTGAGCCCCCGCGGTGACTGGCGTGCGCCCTCGGACGTCTCGGCCCGGGTGTGGCTGGATGAGCTGGATGCCCATGTGCCGGTCAAGGCTTCAACGAAAGACCCGACATGAGCGAGACCCCGACCCGCGACTCCAACGGCAATGAGCTGGCGGACGGCGACAGCGTCACCCTGATCAAGGACCTGAAGGTCAAGGGATCAGGCGGGGTCACGCTGAAGCGCGGCACCATGGTCCGCAAGATCCGTCTGACCGGAGACCCCGATGAGATCGAGGCCAATGTCGACAAGGTAAAGGGCCTCGTGCTGCGCACCGAGTTCGTCAGGAAGGCCTGAGCCTTCTTCGCTCAGGGCACGTCCGACAGGAATTCGAAGATCGCCGCCCGGGCTGCCGGTTCGTCCAGCATGGGCGCGTGGCCGATGCCGGGGACCTCGACATAGTCCATCCTGGGTGCACGCTTTCGCATTTTGGCGGCAATTCCGGCGCTGAGCAGGTCCGAGGTCTCGCCGCGCACCAGCAGGGTCGGGCGCGCCTTGGCCAGACGTCCGAACATGGGCCACAGATTAGGCACGAGCGCCTTGTCGCCCGCAGCCCGGATCGGCACCGAGATGTCCGGATCATAGTCGAGTACCGGCGTGCCTTCGGTGCCCTCGCGGAACACACGCCGGGCAAAGGCGGCCCAGTCCTCCGGCCCATAATGGGGGAAGGCGACGCCATTGGTCTTTTCGACATAGGCGGCGGCGGCCTCCCACGTGGGCGTATCCACCGGCGTTCCGGTATAGGCGGCGATGCGGGCGAGACCGGCCTTGTCCACCTCGGGGCCGATGTCGTTCAGAATGGCGGCGGCGATCACCTTTGACCGCAGGGCCGAGACCGCCATGGTGATCAGTCCGCCCATGGAAGTGCCCAGAAACACGGCCCGCTCGATCCCCGTCTGGGACAACAGCGCCAGCACATCCTTCGCATAGGTGGCCGGCTGATAGGTCATGGGATCGGGGGCGCGGTCCGAGCGGCCCCGCCCGCGCACATCAACAGCCAGCACTCGCCGTCCGCCCTGGGCCAGCAGGGTGGCGATGCCGTGAAAGTCCGCCGAGTTGCGGGTCAGGCCGTGGATGGCGATGACCGGCAGGCGCGCCTGACCATCGGCCCCGGCATAGTCGCGGGCATACAGATCCAGCCCGTCCTCGGAGGTGAAGCGGCGCTCGGCATAGGTCCGGGTCTCGGTCATGGTCAGGGCTCCGACGGGCAGGGACGGGGTATTTCACCCCATGTAGAATTTATGCCTCAGATCGCCAGCAGGTCGCGAACGAAATCGTCGAGATTTCCACCGTCGAAGAGAAAGCCCGGGATGCCCGCTCTCCGCGCAGCCTCCATGTCGCTGGGCCGGTCGCCGATCATGAAGGCGCGCTTCGGATCAATGCCGTGGTCGGCGACCGCCCGCAGGATCATGCCGGGATTGGGCTTGCGGTCCGGGTGGTCGGGGTGACGCCAGGCCGGATCGACCGCCTCGGCATGGTAAGGACAGGCATAGACCGCCCCGATGCGCGCCCCCTTGGCCGCCAGCCGGCGGACGATCAGATCGTTGAAGGCCTCCATCTGGCCATGGCTGAACATGCCGCGCGCGACACCGGACTGGTTGGTCACGATCACCACCAGATAGCCCAGGGTATTCAGCCGGCGAACGGCCTCGGCCGCGCCGGGCACAAAGGCCAGCTGGTCCTCGCGGTGCGGATAGCCGACATCGTCGATGAGGACTCCGTCGCGATCCAGAAACACGGCCGAATGGCCGGCGGACGCCGGTACTGAAATCACGTCTTCTCCCGAATCAGGGACGGAGGAATGGGTCCGCAAACGGACATTGAGGTCGCCCTGATTAGGGCGCATCGTAAAAAGCCGCAACGCGAAGTGACCGTCCCCCGTTTGGTCAGAAGGGCGCGTGCTTGCTATGGCGCGCCACCAGACGCGGGACCAACCCGCCGCACAGGAAGACAGACCCATGAGCATCGCCTTCATCGACCTGCAGGCCCAGCGCCGTCGCCTCGGCGGCAAGATCGAGGCGGCCGTCATGGCCGCCGTGGAAAGCGGCGCCTGGGTGATGGGCCCGCCCGTCCGCCAGTTCGAGGACGAGCTGGCCGCCTTCGGTCAGGCCAAACATGCGCTGGGCTGTGGCAATGGCACCGACGCCCTGGTCCTGCCACTGATGGCCTGGGGCCTGCGCACCGGCGACGCGGTGTTCGTGCCCAGCTTCACCTTCACCGCGACGGCCGAAGTGGTGCCGTGGCTGGGCTGCACGCCGATCTTCGTCGATGTCGATCCGAAGACCTACAATATGGATCCGCAGAAGCTGGAGGCCGCGATTGAGGCCGTGAAGGCCGAGGGCAGGCTGAGGCCGCGCGTGGTCATCGCCGTCGACCTGTTCGGCCAGCCCGCTGACTATCCGGCGATCCGGGCCATCTGCGACCGCCATGACATGAAGCTGATCGCGGATTCGGCGCAGGGGTTCGGCTGTACGCTGAACGACGCCCATCCGCTGAAGTGGGCCGACATCACCACCACCAGCTTCTTCCCGGCCAAACCACTGGGCTGTTACGGCGACGGCGGGGCGGTGCTGACCGACGATGCCGATCTGGCCGAGGAGATGGATTCGCTGCGCGTGCACGGCAAGGTCGTGGCCAAGGATATGCAGGGGCAGACCTTCGACCATGACCCGAAGTATCTGGCCATGCGGATCGGCATGAACTCGCGCCTCGACACGATTCAGGCGGCCATCCTGATCGAAAAGCTGAAGGTCTTCCCGGAGGAGATCGAATGGCGGAACCGCATCGCGGCCCGCTATAATGAGCACCTCGCTCCCCATGTCGCGGCCGTACCGCATGTGATCGAGGGCGGTGTTTCCGTCTGGGCCCAGTACACGATCGAGCACGACGACCGCGCGGGCCTGATCGACCATCTGAAGGCCGAGGGCGTACCGACCGCTGTCTATTATCCGGTGCCCATGCATATGCAGCCCGCCTATCAGCGCTTCCCGCAGGGAGCAGGCGGTCTGCCGGTCACCGAGCGGCTGAAGGACCGGGTGTTGAGCCTGCCCATGCATGCCGATCTGGACGAGGCCACCCAGGACCGCGTCATCGCCGCCGTCGCCAGCTACAAGGGATAAGTCCGATGCAAGTTCTGAAGATCGGCGTGGCCGGCGCCGGCGTCATGGGCCGCAACCATGCCCGGGTGCTGACCGACATCCGCGATGTCGAGCTGACCCATGTGTTCGACCCCGATGCGGTGGTCGCCAAGGGTGTGGCCGAGGCCTATGGCGCCATGCCCGTGACCAGCGCCGAGGCCTTTGTCGAGGCGGGTCTGGATGCGGCCGTGATCGCCACGCCCAACCGCACCCACGCCGATCTGGGCGTGGCCCTGCTGGAACGCGGCGTCCATGTGCTGGTCGAAAAGCCGATTGCCGCGACGGTCGAGGATGCCCAGCGGCTGATCGATGCGGCCAAGGCCAATGACCGGGTGCTGATGGTCGGTCAGGTCGAGCGCTTCAATCCGGCGGTCGAGGCGGTCAAGCGCGCCATTGCCGACGAGGATGTCATCTCGATCCAGATCACCCGCGTCGGCCCCTTTCCGCCCCGCATGGGCGAGGTCGGCGTGGTCATCGATCTGGCCGTGCACGACATCGACATCATCCGCCACCTGACCGACAGCGAGATCGTCGAGGTCCAGCCGCAGCTGGCCCGCACCAAGGCCGAGCGCGAGGATACCGCCCTGCTGCAGTTCCGGCTGGCCAACGGCACCATCGCCCACATCACCACCAACTGGGTGACGCCCTACAAGACCCGCACCCTGCAGGTCGCGACCAAGGCCAAGTTCGTGGTCGCCGACCTGATGACGCGTCAGGTCACCGAATATTTCGGCCAGCAACCCGACGGCACCTATTCGACGCGCGGCGTCCACAGCTGGCCGAATGAGCCGCTCAAGAAAGAGCTGGAAGCCTTCGTCCACGCCATCCGCACCGGCGAGACCCCGGCGGTGACGGGCGAGGACGGCCTGAGGAACCTCGAGGTCGCCCTGAGGTGCCTGGGGGAATGAACCTCCGGCCTGCGGTTCTGGAAAACCGCTTTGTCCGGCTGGAGCCGTTGGCGGACCGTCATCGGGAACCGCTCCGTGCCGCCTGTGACGCGGACCCGGAGCTTTGGCCGGCCCTCTACTACCGACCCTATGGCGGCGCGCATTTCGACGCAGGCTGGGATGACCTGGTCGCCGGTCAGTCGGCCGGTACCCGCATGCCGTTCGCGGTGATGGCGGGCGACGCCCTCGTCGGCATGAGCAGCTATATCGACATCCAGCGCGGCAACCGGGCGCTGGAGATCGGCACCACCTATTACCAGCCCTCGGCCCGGGGCGGTCCGGTCAACCCGGCGGCCAAGCGCCTGCTGCTGGAGCATGCCTTTGCCTGTGGCGCCAACCGGGTGGCCTTCAAGGTCGATGACCGGAACGCACGCAGTCAGGCGGCCATGCTCAAGCTGGGCGCCACGCGCGAGGGCGTATTGCGTCACGACATGATCACATGGACGGGTCATGTGCGCAGCTCGGTGGTGTTTTCCATCATCGCCGGGGAATGGCCAATGATCCGGGCGAGGCTGGATGAGCGGCTGGAGACGTTCGACGTCAGGGCCTGAACGGCCGACTGAGGAACGGCGAGCCCCTCAGGCCGAAGCGCCACGGGGTGTCGGCGCCCTTGGTGATCCCGATGCGGGGGCCGACGGCGAGGTCGGGGCCCGGCGCGGCCGGGTCGATCCGAAACGGCGGGGCATCCAGCGGGGCGTGGTCCAGCGCCTTGCCGATGGCCAGCGCCTGACACAGCTTGCCGGGGCCGGAGCAGAGGTTTCGGGGATCGTTCGTGCCGCGCCTCTCCGCCATCATGTCCAGCCCGTCGGTTGGCTGCAGCGCCCGGATCAGGACCGCACTTCCCGGCCTTGTCCGGTCACAGACGATGTTGAAACACCAGTGCGCGCCATAGATCCGATAGACATAGGCCCGCCCCACCGGACCGAACATGGCGGCGTTGCGGGGCCGGGGGCCGCCGAAACTGTGCGACGCGGGATCGGCCGGATCATAGGCCTCGGTCTCGACGATGGTCCCGCCCACCCCGTTCACCAGCAACCGCGCCCCGATCAGGCTGCGCGCCAGCTTCACGGCATCCTGCGAGAGCCAGTCGGTCAGGCTCAAGCGACGACCTGCATCCCCAGCCATTCGGCGATCAAGGCGGGCTTTTCGCCGCCGTCGATCTCGACGGTCAGTTCGTGCTTCAGCAGCCAGCGACCGCCGCCCTTGTCCTCGGCCGACAGCAGTTTGAACCGGCCCCGGATCTTCGAGCCCGCAGGCACGGGGGCGAGGAAGCGCAGCTTGTCGAAGCCATAGTTGACGCCCATGACCACACCCTCCAGCGGGGCGACCGCGTCATAGCTCATGGCCGAGGCGAGGCTGAGCGTCAGAAAGCCGTGGGCGATGGTGCCGCCGAACGGGGTGGCCCTGGCCGCTTCCGGGTCGACGTGGATGAACTGCTCGTCCTCGGTGATCTTCGCAAAGGCGTCGATGCGGGCCTGATCGACCTCGATCCAGCGGGACACCCCCACTTCGGTGCCGATAAGGGACTGCAGATCGCCAATCTTGATCACGGGGGGCTTGGTCATGCGGGGGCTCCGGGGGTGAAACGATCCTCGATGATGGCGGCAAACAGGGCGGGGTCAATGTTTCCGCCCGACAGGACGAGGGCCGTGGTGCGGCCGGCCGTCTCGACCCTGCCGGCCAGCAAGGCCGCCAGCGACACCGCTCCGCCCGGTTCGACCACCAGTTTCAGGGTGCGGAAAGCATAGCGCACGGCCTCGGCCACCTCTGCATCGGTGACGGTCAGGACACCGGACAGCCGCCGGTTGATGGGGAAGGTCAGCTCGCCGGGCCGGTCGCTCATCAGGGCGTCGCAGATCGAGGGGGCCGCGCCGGGCGGATAGGTCATCCGCTCTCCGGCCTCCAGCGAGCGGCGGGTGTCGTCATAGGCGGCGGGCTCGACCGCCCAGGTCTGCGTGTCGGGCGAGCGTTCGGCGAAGGCCAGATTGATCCCGGCCATCAACCCCCCGCCCGAGGCCCCGCACAGCAGCTGGTCGATCGGCGCATCGGCCTGTTCCAGAATCTCGAGGCCGCAGGTGCCCTGCCCCTCGATGATGAAGGGGTCGTCGAACGGGCGCACCAGCACGCTGCCGCGCGTCCGCGCGATCTCCTCGCCGATGGCCTCACGCGATTCGGTCCAGCGATCGTAGGAGCGGACCTCGCCGCCGAAGGCGATGACGCCCTCGACCTTCACCCGGGGGCTGTCGGCGGGCATGACGATGATGGCCGATGTGCCCATCCGCCTTGCGGCAGCGGCCACGGCCTGGGCATGGTTGCCCGAGGAATAGGCGACCACGCCGCGGGCCCTTTCGTCCTCGGTCAGACGGCTGATCCGGTTAAAGGCGCCCCGGAATTTGAAGGCGCCTGCGACCTGCAGGGTTTCCGCCTTGATCAGCACCCGTCCGCCCAGGTGCGCATTCAGCGCCGGGCTTTCGATCAGGGGGGTACGGACCGCAGCACCGGCGATCTGGCGGGCGGCGTCGAGAACGCCGGCGAAGGAGGCAGTGTGGGTCATGGCCGCATCTAACGCGGCGGGTGGGCGCGTGGCGAGGGGCATTGCGCTTGCCTCGCCCGGCCTCCGTCGTCACTAATCCCCCATGAGCCGGATGATCCTTTCCATCGACCAGGGCACGACCTCGACCCGGGCCATTGCCTTTGAGGTGTCGGAGACCGGAGCCTTTTCGGCGGCGGCGGTCAGCCAGATCGAACTGCAGCAGCACTTCCCCAAACCCGGCTGGGTCGAGCACGATGCAGGCGAGATCTGGACCGCGACCCTGCAGACCTGCCGCGAGGTGATCCGAAAGGCGGGGGGCATCGACCGTTTCGCCGCCATCGGCATCACCAATCAGCGTGAGACCTCCGTCCTGTGGGACGCCGCAACGGGTGAGCCCCTGCACCGGGCCATCGTCTGGCAGGACCGGCGCACCGCCGATGTCACCGGCGACCTGGCGAAACAGGGCCACGAACCGGACGTGCAGGCGCGTACCGGCCTGATCCTCGATCCCTATTTCTCGGCGTCGAAATACGCCTGGCTGCTGGATGCGGTGCCGGGATCACGCGAGCGGGCCGAGGCCGGCGAGGTGAAGCTGGGCACCATCGAATGCTGGCTGACCTGGAAGCTGACCGGTGGCGGGGCGCATGTCACCGATGCCACCAATGCGGCGCGCACCAGTCTGATGGATCTGCAGACCCTGAGCTGGCAGGCCGATCTGGCCGCCTTGTTCCGGGTGCCGATGCACGCGCTTCCGGAGATTCGCGGCTGCGCCGACCGTCTGGGCGATTGCGACCCGGCCCTGTTCGGGCGGGCCGTGCTGATCCATGGGGCGGCGGGGGATCAACAGGCGGCGCTGGTGGGACATGGCGCGATCCAGCCGGGCGAGGCCAAGATCACCTATGGCACCGGGGCCTTTCTGGTCGCCAATGTCGGTGCGGAACCGGTCGTTTCGACCAACCGGCTGCTGGGAACTCTCGCTTATTCCGTAAACGGACAAATGGCCTATGCGCTTGAGGGGTCGATCTTTTCCGCCGGGTCGGCGATCCAGTGGTTGCGCGATGGTCTCGGCGTCATCAGTCAGTCGCGTCAGTCCGAGGCCATGGCCCAGAGCCTGCCGGACAATGGCGGGGTCTATCTGGTGCCGGGCTTTACCGGTCTGGGCGCGCCCTGGTGGTCGCCCGAGGCGCGCGGCACCATCACCGGCCTGACGCGCGATTCCGGCCCGGCCCATCTGGTGCGGGCGGCGCTGGAAAGTCTGGCCTATCAGACCCGCGACCTGCTGGATGCGCTGGCGGCCGACGGCGCGCCCCGGCTGGCGCGGCTAAAGGTCGATGGCGGGGTGACCGCCAATGCGCTGGCCATGCAGTTCGTGGCCGACATCTGCGAGGTCGAGGTCGAGCGCCCCGCCTTTCAGGAGATGACGGCGCTGGGCGCGGCCAAGCTGGCGGCGCTGGGCGTCGGCCTGATCGACCGGCTGGACATCCCGCCCGCCGAGACCCCGGCCGTCTGGACGCCCCGGATGGACGCCGCCACTCGTTCCCGCCTGCTGGCCGGCTGGAAGGCCGCCATCCGCGCCACTCTCGCCGCCGCCGAACCGATTCCTGCACAGACGGACCGCCCATGACCGACGTTGCTCTCGACCCCCAGTCCGCCTTTTCCGGCACGCGCGAGGTCGATCCGCGCCACGCCCTGGACGAAGTCACGCTGGATGCCTGGCTGACCGAGAACGTCGAAGGCTATGAAGGGCCCCTCACCCTCCGCCAATTCAAGGGCGGACAGTCGAACCCCACCTATGAGCTGGCGACACCCGGCAAGACCTATGTGCTGCGGCGCAAGCCGCCCGGCGTGCTATTGCCCAGCGCCCATGCGGTCGACCGGGAGTTTCAGGTTATCTCGGCGCTCCATGCCCAAGGGTTTCCGGTCGCAAGACCCCATACTCTGTGCACGGACGATACGGTGATCGGCTCCATGTTCTACGTCATGGACAAGGTCGAGGGGCGGGTGTTCTGGGACCTGAAACTGCCGGGACTGGAGCCCGCCGAACGCCGCGCCATCTATGAGGCCCAGACCGACACCCTGGCGGCCCTGCACCGGTTCGATCCGGACACCATCGGACTGTCCGACTATGGCAAGCCCGGCAACTATTTCGCCCGTCAGGTCGGGCGCTGGACCAAACAGTATCAGGCCTCCGAGATCGACACGATCGAGGCCATGGACCGGCTGATCGCCTTCCTGCCCCAAAGCCTGCCGGCGGATGGGCCGACGCGGATCGTGCATGGGGACTTCCGCCTCGACAATATGATCTTGGCCCCCGACCGGGCCGAGGTGCGGGCTGTGCTGGACTGGGAGCTGTCGACGTTGGGCGACCCCATGGCGGACTTTTCCTATCTGCTGATCGCCTGGGTCATTCCGGCGACGCTGCGGAACGGTTTGGCCGGGGCAGACCTCGAGGCGCTGGGCATTCCCTCTGTCGAGGAAACGGTCGCTCGCTATGCGGCGAGGACCGGGACGGCGGCCCCCGACAATCTCGACTGGCTGTTCGCCTATAATCTGTTCCGGCTGGCCGCCATCTGCCAGGGCATCGCCGGGCGGGTGCGCGACGGCACCGCCGCCAGCAGCCACGCCCGCACCATGGCCGCCCAGGTCGGGCCGCTGTCGGATGCCGCCTGGAGCTTTGCGAAGAAGGCCGGGGCCTGACGCCTAGCTGGGGGTCCCCACCAGGGTGAAGGCGGCCCAGTAGGCCGGGTGCTGCCAGCGACGGTCGGCGCGGACCTCGCGCATGGCGCCCTGCAGGGCCACCGCGCGGTTGCCCGGTGTCCGGTCCAGCCCGGCAAAGGTGCCGGTGATCAGGGCGGTGGTCGCCTGATCCGAAACCTCCCAGTGCGACACCAGCAGGGACCGCGCCCCGGCGTGGAAGAAGGCCCGCGCGAGGCCCGACAGGCCCTGCCCGCCCGGCCGTCCGTCAGACGCCGCCGTATTGCAGGCCGACAGAACGACGAAATCGGCGCTCAGCCGCAGTTGCGCCGCCTCGGAGGCCGTCAGATAGCCGTCGTCCTCGGCCGTGGCCTCTGCGGGCGGGGTCATGACCAGTCCCGGCTCGGCGAAACTGGCCCCCGCCATCAGGCCATGGGTCGAGAAGACGACAAAGCGCGCTTCGGCCAACAGATCGGTATCGGTCTGACGCACGGCGGTTTCGGTGGCGGCCGCCCCGCTGCGGACCACCCCCTTGGGATAGATCCGGCCCAGCGCCAGAAGCTCGGCCCGGGCGCCCGGCAGGTCGGGCAGGGCGCGTAGCTTTTCGACATCGGCCAGCTTGCCCGGGCCCAGAATGCCGTCTGCGTCGGGCGCGCCGCGGGCGGCGGGCTCAGGCGTACCGGTCAGCACCGGGGCACCGAAGGCAATCAGCGGCAGGCGGTCGGGCGCCGCCGCCCGGCGGGCGTCCCGAGCGGGGGTCAGGCGTGGCGGGCATCCGGCGTGGCGCTCCGCAGCGGTCGCCAGATGACAGCGCAGGGCCTTGAGGCTGGACACCGACGGCAGGGTCGCCAGTGCATAGCGGTCAATCAGCCATTCGGTGGTGACAAGCGCCTCGGGGCCCGTGTCCTCGCCTACGGGCGGGGCGGTCACGAGCGCGGCCAGCGGCAAGGTGGTCAAGGGGCCGCTGACCACGGTGATCAGGGTGGTGCGCCCCTCAAACACGGATTCCACCGGCTGGATCAGCGCTTGATAGAGGCGGTGGGCCTCGGCCCGGTCATAGGCGCGAACCGGACGCCCGGCGAACAGGGCCGGGTCCAGCGTCGGATCGGCTCGCGTGCCCGCTGTGGTCAGAGAGGCCCTGAGCTTCGCGACGGACGCCGCGAGCGCCTCTTCGCCCAGACCCTCGGCGCGTGCCCATTCGATCCGGTCAGAGGTCACGCCCCAGACATAGGTCGCCTCTGGATTGACGAAGACCAGCAAGAGGGCCTCGTCCGGGTTCAGCAACCCTTGCGTCTCGGTCACTGTCAGGGCCCGGGGGCGGGTCAGTTCGGCAAAGGCGGGGAACTCGGCCTCGATCCGGGCATCGACCTCGGCCAGCTCGGCCAGGGTCTGCTCATAGGCGCGGCTCATGATGCGGCGACGTTCGCGGGCGGCCTCGGTGTCCTGGGCGTAGAGGCCCTCGACCTCGCGCTCCAGCGCATCGCGGCGCTGGATCAGCTGTTCGCGTTGCTCGGCCAGCAGGCCCAGGGCATCGTCACCCTCGGCGAACCGGGCCGAGACCTTGGCCAGCGCATCGGCGGCATCCGAGACAATGGCCCACTGGGCGGCCTCGAACGCCTCGGCGCGCAGAGATCCGGGCGTGTCCGGGTCCTGTTGCAGGTCGATCCCCGAGCGGGCGCCCACATGGCCACCGACAGCAAGCGCCAGCACCAGCGCGGCCACGAGCCCCAGCAGCGGCCATCCCGGCAGTCTCTGTCGCGCCCAGGCCCTCATTCCGTCCTCAGTTGCTGAGGATCTGGACCTTGGTCCAGATCTCGCCGCGATTGACCACGCTGACCCGCACCTTGCCGGCGACACGCGGCATCAGGGTGCAGACCGGATAGTGGTCGCCGAAGCCGTCCTGGCACAGAAGCCGCCCCTCGGCGTCCCGGATGACCAGATCGATATTGGTGTCGCCGTCGCCGATGGCCGCGATCCGCAGGATTTCCCCGCCCCGGGCGTCCACCTCAAAGCCGAAGGTTTCGCGGGCCCGGACATCCTTGACCGTGGCGATCGGGCCGTTGCCGAAGGGCGAGGAGACCACGCCCCGCACCCCCTGTCCGCGCACCTGCTCGATGGCGGCCAGATAGGCGGGATGACCGGCGGCCATGACTTCGGCCTCGTCCAGCAGGCCGTCAAAGGTCAGTACGGGCGGCTGGTCCCCCTGATTGCGCAGCGGCACCTCGCCGACGATGCGCGCCGCCATGATCAGGGCGCCGGGGTCCTCGTGTGACCGGCCCCAGTCGGCCAGTCCGGCCGCCGTGACCAGCTGCGAAATGCCAACCGCTTCGGGGGGAAGGGCGCCACCTTCAGGATCCTGGGCGCGACCGAGGCCGGCACAGGCCATGACCAGCAGGGCGGCGACCACGCCGACGCACACGGTCCAGATGCGACCCGTTCCTGTCTGCTGTGCGACCTGCCCCATCGATCTTCCCCTGCCTCGCGCCAGACTGCGCGCCGCGACAGCCTGCCTGCCCTCAGGCCCGGGGAATACTGACCGAATGTGACAGCAACCGCAAAGGGCCTTTCGCCCCTCAGCGAACGGCGGCGCCCAGAATATGGCGGTCATCGCGCGACTGGATCAGCACGGCGACGCGGTCGCCGTCGTCGATGTCGTCCGGGAGGGACAGCAGGATCGACCGGCCCGTCCATTCGCCGATGGGGTGGATCGACTGAACGACATTGGTGTGTCGGACCACCCGGCCCCGGTTGTCGCCGCTTTCGACCCGCACCAGAACGGGTCCGGGACGGAAGATCACAGCCAGAACCTCGGCCCCCTCAGCGGCCACCCGGCCGGAGCCGATGCCGACCCGGTCACCGCTCGCGCGAAACTCGATCTCGGGGCTCCACAGGTCGCGCGCGGATTCCTCATCGACCGCGAGCCCCAGGGTGTCCTCGTCCCGCGGGGCCACGGTGCGGTAGCCGTCCAGAATCACTTGTGGCGTGGCCACGGCGCGCAGACGCAGGGCCTGCCGGTACTCCTGCTGGCGGGCGGAAAACTCGGGCTGGGCCAGGGTGTCGGTCCAGCCGGTATAGTCCCAGTAGTCGACCGGATAGGTCAGTACGATCACGCCCGGCCGGTCCGCCAGGGCTTCGACCCGCTGATTGGCCTCCGGACAGCCGCCACAGCCCTGGGCGGTGAACAGCTCGACCACCACGGGTACGGACCGTACGGCGACATCGGCCTGGGCAACGCGACGCACGGACTGGGCCGCGGTGCCGACAGCCCCGAACAGGCAGGCGCCCACGGCCCCCGCGATCGCCAATCGTGTCCAGCCCCGAAAGATCATGGGTCAGACTCCTAGCCGCTCCGCTTCGCCCGCGCCCCTCATTTTCGCGTGAGGGGCGCGTGAAGCCGCCGTCAGTCCATCAGCTGCTGGGCCAGATAGACATAGTGCCGGGCCCAGCGCCGGGCATTGGCCACCGGATCGGCGTCATTGGAGTGCCCGCCGGCCGTGTCTTCGAAATAGAGGTGGTCGTGGCCCTGGGCCTCCAGCCGGGCCGCGAATTTGCGGGCGTGACCGGGGTGGACGCGGTCGTCGCGCGTGTTGGTGGTGATGTAGACGCGCGGATAGTCGACCTCGGGGCTGAGGCGCTGATAGGCCGAATAGTCCGCGATCCAGGCGGCCTCCTCGGGAATGCGCGGGTCGCCGTATTCGCCGATCCACGAGGCCCCGGCGGGCAGTTCGTGATAGCGCAGCATGTCGATCAGCGGGCTTTCGATCACGGCAGCATTGAACAGCTCCGGATGCTGGGTGATCGAGACCGAGGTCAGCACCCCGCCGTTCGACCGGCCATAGATGCCCAGATGCCGGGGCGAGGTGATGCCGCGCGCGATCAGGTCCTCGGCTACGGCGGCAAAGTCGTCAAAGGCGCGCTGGCGGTTTTCATTGAGGGCCGCCTGGTGCCAGCCCGGGCCGAATTCGCCGCCGCCGCGGATATTGGCCTGGACGAAGACACCGCCGTTTTCGAGCCACAGCTTGCCCATTTCGGGCTTGTAGGCCGGCGGGAAGCTGATCTGGAACCCGCCATAGCCGAACAGGATGGTGGGCGCCGTGCCGTCCATCGCCAGATCGCGCGGCATGACGACGAAATAGGGGACCTTGGTCCCGTCCGCCGAGGTGGCCTCATACTGCTCCACCCGGTGGGTCGAGGCATCAAACTTGGGCGGCGCGGCGCGGAGAGTGCGTGGGGCGGAGCGGTCGGCTTCGAGCAGGCCCAACGACGGCGGGCTAAGGAAGCCTTGTGAGGATACGAAGATGCGGCCCGATTTCTTGGAAGAGTCTCCGAGCCCGATAGCGCTGTTGCTGTCGACATCAATGGTCTCGCGCGCCCAGCCAGTCTGGTGCTCATGACGGAGCCTGACTACCTGGCCGACAACATTCTCGTCGTAGGCCACGATCAGATTGTCATCCATGACGGCCACATCGCTGATCGACTGCCGGGATGTCGGCACGAAGGCGACCGGGTCGTCGATGTTGATCGGATTTTCATCCGCACCGAGCAATCGCGGGGCCATGGCGAGCAGGGTTCCCGCTTCGTAGCGCCGTCCCAGACGCTCCCAGCTTTCCTCGACCGAGAAGACCAGGTCGGCCCCGGCGTCGGTCCCCAGCACCCCATGGATCGTAACTCTTTCCGGCAAGGCCAGTCGCGACGCAGTGCCGTTCTCCCAGAGCCAGCGCTCACTCCGGAATGTATCCAGCGGTCGGTTGAAGATCACCGCCTGCACCGCCCCCTCGCCATCGCGGAATACCGAGGCACTGACCCCATAGCCGCCGTCGCCCGCCTCGCCGCGATAGACCTCTGTCGCCTGGGCCAGGGTCTGGCCGCGCTTCAGCGCCTTGACGATGTAGGGATAGCCCGACTCCGTCAGGGTACCGGGCCCGAAGTCGGTGGCGACCAGCAGGGTCTCGGCGTCCAGCCAGCTGATGCGGTGCTTGCCCTCGGGCAACACGAACCCACCCTCGACGAAGGCCTTGGTGGTCAGGTCGAATTCGCGCACCACCACGGCGTCCTTGCCGCCGTCGGACAGGTTGATCAGGCAGCGGGTTTCTGCGGGCGGCAGGCAGCTGGCGCCCTTGAACACCCAGTCCTTGCCCTCGGCGCGGGCCAGGGCGTCGATGTCGAGAAGAGTCTCCCACTCGGTATTGCCGGAGGCATAGGATTCCAGCGTCGTGCGCCGCCAGAGGCCCTTGGGATTGGTCGCATCCTGCCAGAAATTGCCGATGCCCTCGCCGAGGAAGGACGGCGCGGGAATCCGGTCGGTGGCGGTCAGGATGGCCTCGGCCTGCTGGCGAAACGGCTCATAGCGGGGGTCGCCCTCCAGCGTCGCCAGCGCGCGTTCGTTCGATCGGGCGACGAAGGCCATGGCCTCGGCGCCATCCACCTGCTCCAGCGCCAGATGATCATCGGCCGCCGCCACGCCCGCCGGCGTCAGGTCCGCCGGAAAGTTCGGCATGGAGGCCTGCGAGACCGGCACCGAGACCTCGGTCGGGTCCTGCGCACCGGGCATTGTGCTGCAGGCGCCCAGCATCAGGGCAGGAAGGGCGGCGGACAGGATCAGGCGACGCATTATGCAAACTCCGTTTCTTGATCCTCCCCCGCATCGCGGGGGAGGGGGACCGCCAT
>CEPP01000045.1_pt1 | contig 20245 bp, 29 predicted proteins | sample 530521 | NCBI WGS metagenome assembly CEPP01 (sample SAMEA2620256, study PRJEB7988) | marine metagenome | biome: marine biome (ENVO:00000447); feature: surface water layer (ENVO:00002042); material: "saline water (ENVO:00002010), including plankton (ENVO:xxxxxxxx)" | depth 5 m | reverse complement strand
AGCTTGAGTCCTTTTGCCGCTTCATCTGCCATCTCCTGAGTTGGTTTCGTATCTACGTCACTCTCAGCCTTAGCGTCGTCCCCACGGTCATCTTCAGCCTCTTGCGCAATCAGCCGGTCGTATTCATCGTGAGTGCGACAAGGCATATAGATGGTTCCATTCTCACCTTGATGCTGATGAATCCCAGAACAACCTAAAGCCTCAGCCCGGTCTAATGCTTCTTGCTCTGTTGTGAATGTATCTTTTGATATCTCAGCCTTGGCTCCAAGATATCCTGACTCCATGTCATAAGCTTCTTTGCCAGCATCTGTAGGCTCTGCCTCATCTGCCTCAGATGTCTCTGGGCTTCCCAATGGGAAAAGGTTTGCTGGGATGTAGACGTCGTCGCCATTAGTGATAGGCTCCAGACCCAGACGCTCACGTGCCTCGTTGCGAGTCAAGATGCCCTCTCGCACACCGCTGACTACGTTTTCGTATGTTCGTCTCCGACGTTCAGCCATAGCTGGAATGCTGTCGATATCGTACCTGACTTGTATCCTGTCGCCATAGATGGGTGACAACCATTCGTTGAAATCCGACTCGATACGTTTGGCCAGCGGTATGATTGTTTCTTCATACAGAGACAGTCTGGCCTCTTGCACGTTTGCGTAAGTCTGAGCATCCGGGATGCCGATAAGCTGAGACGGGACGCCAAAGCAAAGCGCAATATCTTTTGCCGTCATGTTTCTCTGGTTTATGAAATCCATGTCCTTGGGTGAGATGCCCATCTCTTTCCAATCAAAGTCTCCCTCTAGCAGTAGAGGTCTACCCGCATTGTTCGTCCCTTGGAATCTGGTATTGATGTCGTCTTGTAGCTGTTGTCTTTGCCCATCGCTCAACTGGATAGGCATTCCCCGGTCATTGCTTGGTTTGAAAATGACAGCACCAGACGGTCTTGCCCCGTTCATTAGTAGGGCAACGTTGTGCTTGGCTATCATGTTGTGTTGGTCAACATCCACTGCCGCCGCCATCAATGGTGACAGCCCTACGTAATCATCAAGTGGATTCCAAAACTTGAAATGCTTTACATCAGATGCCCCGGATACTGGGTCAGCCTCATAATATGCCGCCACTCGTCCGTTCAGCTTGTAGTTGTATCCAGCCGGGATAGCTGTTTTGCTTGGCACAACCTCGACTCTATCTGGCCTCAACAAATGTAATTCAGCTACTCCAGAATCGGTCTGAGTTTTGACAGCATAAGAATTGCCACCTAATAACAAAAACGAATAAAGTGATTGGAAATATTCAACACCCGCTTGGGTGGGATTGGGTCGTCTCAATATGTCTAAGATAGGATGTTGGTCTAGCTCTACCTCGCCGTCGAATGCCTTAAACTCGATTGATGCGGCCCCGTTGGCTATTTCATTGACGCACCGATAGACGATTGCGTTTTTGCGGTATCCCTCGTCTGCGTAGGATGAAAAGTCATCTTTGCGGTAAACATTAGTGGCAGTTGTTGTTAATACTACGTTGGGCGCTTCTTTTGTCTCTATCTCTAGATTATCTCGAAACAGCCCAGCAATACGGTCTAATATGCTCATTAGCTTATTCTCCAAATGGCCGTCCCGGTGGATTGGCTCAATTCTGACAATGCCCAGACTAAGGCATCCATTCTGTCAGGGGACTTGCCCCCACCTGTAAATGAGCACATTTGGTCTTCAAGCTGTGGAAAGTCTCCGACGTGATGTACCCTGTTCTGCTCATACAATGCGGCGATTGGTTCTGCTCTTATTAACTTACCCCTTGATGCTTGCACTGGTGTATACGGAACATTATTATCAATCGTTCTTAGCAGTCTTTCCACTAAATCGCCACCGTTATTTACTTCTGCTACAATTCTATCTGCCTGATATTCATAATAAAGGTCGATAGCTTTACGTCCCCAAGCATCCGGTGAGCCTTTGAATGTGGCGTCTTCCAGCACGTAATATTTGTTGTCTACACCTTGTCCCGCGACTACAATGCCAGTGTCATCTGACGATGCTGACGAGGTAACAGCCGGGTCAACTGCTACGATTACGCGCCTCAGTTCGGGACTCTCTTTGACACGGTTTGCCTCAATACTCTTTAGTGTCCAGAGTGCGCCCTCAGTATCCTCCAGTATCTCCGCATATAATTCTTGTCGGCCTAGCCTTGTGCCGCCATACCGCTCTTGAAGCGCCCTTAAAGCCTGTGGAGCGAGGTTGTCTTGATTCTCAAAGGTTGAGCCACGATGAATCTGACAGTCGTCCCTGAGAGCTAGAGACTTGATTAGAGGTGTTGGCTTGGGGGTTGTGGTGACGACGCACTGCGGGTTCTGGCCTAAGCGCAGTCCAAACATAAGCTGGTCAAAAGCTTCTGGATATTTCCATGCGGCTAACTCGTCACACCAAGCCCGGTGAAACTGCGGTCCACGCAGTCGCTCTGGCTCCTCTGCGCTAAACCCCATAATCTTTGAGCCGTTGAAAAGTTTTATTTCTGCACTGGAGGCGTTGTAACCTTGACCTCTTCCTGATGCAAGGCAGTCTCTGGGTATTACATTTAACAACCCACTTGGCCCACCGAAAGCAACCCGCCGAATATCGCCAAAGGTTGGCACGACGACGGCGCATAAAACTCCCGGATTCTCCATTGCGTAAATTGCGATATCTGATGCACCCGTCCTCGTCTTACCCCAGCCTCGTCCAGCTAAGATTAGCCAAATGAACCAATCCCCTGTTGGCGTGAGTTGAGAGTCACGCGCCGTATCGAGCCAATCACTGTATAGTTGGACTGAAGCCCTCTGCTCGTTGCTCTCTAGCTCCTCGTAGATACTCCAAGGCTCGTTTGAATGAGTCTGGTGTTGTAACATCCGCATTCACCTGTCTTATTTCACTGGCCTCTCCCAAAGCCAGCTTGCCTATTTTTTGTGCATTCATTGCGGCGGCAGATAGCGCCCTCAAATGCTCTGGGGACAATGTCTCAGCCCCAGCCTCTTCATTTGCTTGGTCTTGCATTAGTTTATTGGCAACACGTCCAAGAAACGCTTGCGAAATTCTCAGTGATGCTTTGTCTAGTTTGCCAGCTTCAGCTACCAGTTCGTCTGAACGGTTTTGCTTGATTTGCTCTCTGGCTCTGGAAACGAAATTAAGGCGTTGCTTCTGCCAATCTTCTTTTTCTGCTCGACGGTAAAGGGTGGCCCTAGCGACGTCGTGCTTTTTGTAGAGTGAGTCAAGGCTCACAGTGGTGCGTGTGCCGTCAGGTTGTAGCTCCCCTTCAAGAAACTCTAGCAATATTTCTTGCGCTTTACTTTCGGTGAGCTTTTGAGGCATGACCGTTATCAACTCCTTATCAAAATATCTAAGTGGCTATCCAATCCCATATCTCAGTACTGAGACTGACTGTATCACTAATCTCATTTAATCTAAATGGCTCAAAAATTCCAGCAAATTCTTCTTTTATGTTGTTTATCTTAGTTTTTCGGCCTTTTAGGAATTTATCTGATTGAGTATCACCCCTCGCTTCATGTCTCCGGGTTAGCTCCCCCTCCCCTTGCTCCAAGATAATGATACGCATTTGATACAAGGTAGACAGGTATCTCAGGTTGGACGCAGAGAATAACCTGTCACCCTCAAACAAAAGGTTGCGCTTGCCCTTGGAGGCATAATCCAGAAAATCTTTATTCACAGCCATTGATAGCCGGTCTGTTCCTTGAAACTTTCCTTGGCCATCGTACACGCCCAACACTGCTACATTAGACCTCGCCTCAAGATGACCATACAGTTTCCCGTACTTTAGCCTTTGGCTTGTCTGGTAATTCCGCATTATCTCCCGCATCAGGGTTGTCTTGCCTGTTGCTGGCTCCCCTCCAATGGCTAAACACTTCATGGCATAAATATTCCTTTTTTACGCCCGTACCCGTGATAGTTGATAACGCTGTGGCCCCGCCCCTCTAAACACGTCGCCAACATAAAATTGGTTTTCTGCCACATGCTGGCTTCAGCCATGAGGTATTCGCACTCCATCTTGTCTTCAATAATGTTGCCGGGATTGGCTGAGGCTTTGGGGTCAACAACCGGGGAATGGCTACAGGCACTGACCGCTCCCATTACTATTACAGCAATGGTCAGACCAATGACCGCTTTCCAAAAATGTCTGTCCATGACCGGTAAGTTGTATTGTATAGATACTGGCAGTTTATGTTCATGCATCATAAATTCTCCACTGAGATTTGACTACGTCTAGTTCATGCCACATCTGTGGCTTATTGTTGAAAAACGCTTCTACGCGAGGTATGCGTCCATACTCCATTAGCGCCTTGTTCCAGCTTGCTACGTAAGCTGATTCTGCGGTTTGGTTTTCCGGGTTCTTCTCAGCCAACAGGCTGTGAGGAATGACAGCTGACCGCCCCTCAAAATACTTATCCCACAGCCAGCGATATTCTGGCCATAGCTCCATCATGTAATCCATTTCCCAGCTTTGCTCGTCGATGTAGCAACCGCCATATCGTGAGCCTTTGTGCTGTCTCTTATAATTACAACATGCCGTCTCCAAAGAAAGAAAGCCCGCATCCGGGTGGTCCAACGTTTGGATGTACTCCAGCGCACTCTGCTCTAAGTCGGCTATGTCTTTCTTAGAGCATTTGCCTTCAACCAAATGGTCTTTGCCCACACAAAATGCCCAGCCTGACCGGTGTGACTTGCCGTCGGCAAATTCCATGGTTGGAGGTCGTAAAGGTGCGCTAATAAACTTGGTGAGCGCCTCCGTGAAACACCAATGGCCCATCCTCCCCCAGTGATGCCAATCTCTCATGCACCTGTGCTTTAGACTTTCATAATTCTCAAACGGGTCGCCCCTGAGACTGAATGAGATGTACTGACCAAGGGTATCGAATTTCCTCAGAGATGCTCCGATTGACCTCAGGAATTTCTCAAATACAAGTTTTCTGTATTTGCAATCTGGGCTAAACAGCAATCGCTTTTTGTTATCGTAAAAAAACTCTACTGCTTCGTCGATGACGTCCAGAGTAAAAACTGGAAACTGGTCTGAGAACATTGTCTCACATGGCCCAGCATAAGTGGCCCCGTGGAAAAGACCCATGACGCACCGTTTCTCAAAATCAAAATCAAGGTCATCTGCTATCCAAGTCTCCACGTTGATATCTGGACTCCAATCTCCAGTTGCCAACATGAACTTGTAGAAACGGTCAAACCCCTCGAAACGATTTTCAGGTAATCTGTAGTCAATATCATCCCGCATTGAAGCGCTCTATCCCGGCTTGGTAAATCTCGTCTCGTATCTCATAAACCAGATAACCTCTGCCTAAACGATATGCGGCCAACCCGGTTGTTCCAAGACCGCCAAATGGGTCATAGACCACATGACCTTCATCCGTGAAATTCTCGACACAATACTGAGCAATCTCTATCGGCTGGGCCACAACCTCGCCATCTATAACTTTTTCTTTGTCGAATGGCCCCCACACGTCGTGACCGTAAGTTTGAAAAAGCTTTTTCTTGCGTAGATTGAAAACCCCCTTTTGGTCTTTTTTCTGGAACGTGTACACGTGTCCAACCGTATGGGAGTAACCGTCATACCCAGTTTTCTTCAGATAAAATTTCACATCTTTGAGTAGATATCCGTACTGAAAAAACGCCTGATTGACGTAATAGAATTTAGGCAGAATTTGAGAGTTGGCTCTGCGGCATCCTGTGAACGCGATAGTCACCGTTCCCAGCTTTGGTCTAATCCGTGGCACAAACCAATCTAAAAATTTCGTTTTGTAGGTGATGGGCTTGTTCTTATCTACACCGAATGAGGCGAGGTCTTCATAACACGGCGTCCCACTAAAAAAGTAGTCGTACTCGTCTGTTTCTAAATTATCTAGGCAACTGCCCAAGATGTAATCTTGCCTGACGTCTGTCATGCTCAAACCTCTGCTGAATTCAATCCCTTTAAGCTCGTCCTGTTTTTGATGATTTCCAGTTCATCAAGAGATGATTGACAGCGCATCATGTTGTTTCTGTAGTAGCAAACGACGCTGATACGCTCAAATGGCTTCTTTGCTCTAAACTCTGTATTGCCATGCCACTCATGCACATTGAAAAAGCAAACATCTGTGGTACGGACGTCAAACCCTACCCCGTAACGTGGCAGACAAGTATAACCGCCTTCAAACTCTCCCGCCTGTAGTACGGCGATGTTTCCCAGCCCACCTTCATAATCTCCAGCGTCACAATGTATTGCCGTTCTAAAGTTGCGGTTGACTGTGACCGTAGTGAACACCGTATCTTTTATTTTGAAATCTGAATGAGTGTCGTCATAGACCTCACGCTGAGCGTTCCATCTATCCGGGCAAGCTTTTTTGAACTCGTCAGAGATGTTTCTGATATACGGGATTGCTGACTTGAACTTGGATAGATTTTCCTCCGTCCATGCTGTCATCCGGCAGTAGGGCATCCTTTGACTGCGGTCGAAATATCCTATGATGCCGCTCTCCACGGCTTTGGATAAAGCTGTTTTGGATACTGTCCCGTCTTGCTTGACGTAATGAAACTGTTTGGCGTTTGTGTTCTCGCCCTCTGCTACTCCGTTGGGGAAGTAATATTTATCTTTGGCCGCATTGAACACCCCGGCGGCATCTCCCCGATTTTTCGTGACTCGTGCGGCAGTGCGCAGAGATTGATAAGCTGATTTGCAAAGCTTGGGGTCTAAGACGTTTTTGCGAAAAAAGAAAAGTGGATTGCCTTCGCTGTCGTAGGCATCGCAGTCATAGTCTATGATGGTGTGAATTTCTTGGTCTTCTACAAATGTGCCGGCCCGGCTAGCAAACTCTTCAAAACTGCATTTGGCCTCAGTGTTAAATCTTTTTATTTGTTGCGGCATTTTCGACAAGCTTGTACACGGTATCCGTCAGATTCTCTGTGCCAAGCTCCCCCTGTAATTTATCTATCATTTCCCTAAATTTTGGTTCGTTCTCTGTGTTGAGATACAAGAAAACAATTTTAACATTTGTCATCTCATATTCGTCTGATATCTCTTCTTGGATATCGTCATCGACGTCTATGGCAAACTCTAAATCAGTACCGCCCAATCGCGCTATCTCATCTAATGAGAACCCGGTCAGGGTCATATCAAAATCAAAGTTAGCTATATCAGCCAACTCAGCCTTCAACATTTCTCTGTCCCAAGTTGCCAGTTCGGCTGACTTGTTATCCATAATTCTGAAACTGCGTTTTTGCTCTTCTGATAGCCCGTCTGCTTTGTGAACAGGCACAGCGTTTAACCCTAGATTTAGTGCCGCCTGATGCCGGGTGTGACCGGCTAATATGACATTGTTCTCATCGACGACGATTGGTTGCCGAAAACCGTACTCAGATATTGAGCGCTCTAGTACCTCTACAGCCTCATCATTATTTCTAGGGTTGCGCTCATAAGGCAGTAAATTTTTAGGGTCGAGTAATGTTACCTTCATGATATTCCTCTGAATATTTCCCTTAATTCAATATAACAAATCCGGTTGACTTGTCCAGATGAAAGTCGGATACTAGAACCTCATCCTACCATTAGGTTGTGGGGATGGGTTAGAATTTTCATGCTCTCTGGCCCATCCCCTATTTATTTCCAGACACCACCTAGAACGCTCTCTGAAGCCCGTAGACAGGTCTTACGGGTTTTTCCATATATTGTGTCAACTCTTTTCCAATCGGCGTTTTCTTGGCAGGGCCAAGGATTGAAAGCTTTTTGCTAAAAAAAACGAAAAAACGAAAAAAAAACGAAAAAAAAGCTTGTTTTATTAATTGGCTTGGTTTTATACTGAGATTGTCGGGTTCGAGAGCGAACCTAAAACTGAAAATCTAAAAGGATGAATGAGCATGATTAATTACGTTACCGGGAATACATACAGTGGCCAGAACATTGATGCGCTTGCAGAGGCTGGTTTTAGTTCGGAATATTGGGCAACTTACAATCAGTGGATGGAAGCTGGCTTCCAAGTTCAAAAAGGTCAGTCTGGAACTACTTTGATGCGAGTCGTCGAGGTGAAGCGTAAGGACAAGGTCACTGGTGAAGAAAAGAAAATCAAAGTGCCTAAATACTTCAACGTCTTCAATCAAGAGCAAGTAGCAAAAATCGAGGTGGCGGCGTAAGCCGTCCCTCCCTTTCTGGAGAGCATGAAAATGAGTGATTACAATCCTTACGCCAAAATGACTGATAAAACTATCAAAGTCTGGTTCGCTAAAAAAATTAACGCATGGGTTATTCAATGTGAGGCTGAGTTTGCCATTGTCGGAAAATTTGCTTGGTGTCAGAAAGAAGCACGGCAAATGCTGTGGGCAATGAATCGTAATACTGACCGCACTCGTCGCGTTGGTCGGATTAAATATTACACCAAAGTCGGTGAGAGACTGCACACTGAAGAGTATATCAGTTTAGACCGTGACGGCTGGTCTACAGTTAAAGCTTGCAGGGTCACTCGTGGCCCTAGCCGTCGAATCCAATAAACCAACCGGGCGTCACATGACGCCCATTTTTAAAATGCAAAGGAGCATGAAAATGAAACAAGGTATGAAATTTGAAAACCTCTATGACCGCATCATCGCCACAGCGAATTGCGCTGATGACTTTGTGGTCTCTGGAAACACTCTGCAAATGAGCAGTGACGGCAAGCATCTGTTGCACTGCATCCCAGACGTCGCCCCGGAGCTACACATTGATGATGTTGCTCATGACCAGTTCAGCTATCGTCTGGGCATCCCCCGCGCCTATTACAAGAAAATGCGTAGTGAGAAGCCAGCACTGCTATCTGACAACGTCAATGCTTGGCTAGAGGATTCCGAAAAGCACATGCTGAGGACTCTCGATAATAGCAGTTTGGCTCTTGGGTCAAACCCCATCACTTCAGTTCGCGCACTACTGTCTCAGAAATATCGCCGGATTGATAACCACGACGTCCTCTCAGCACTGATGCCAAAAATTGGTGAGAAAGATTTTGAGGTTCAGTCATGCGACGTCACGCCATACAATATGTTCGTCAAAATCACATTCCCGTATGCACGGGCTGATGTGACTGTTGGTGACACCGTTGAGGCTGGTGTAATCATTCGCAACTCTGAGGTCGGCTGGGGTTCTTGCTCAGTTGAGCTTTTCATCCATCGCCTCGTCTGCACAAACGGCATGGTGATACCAGAGAAGGTCTGGTCTGCGCGCAAATATCATTCTGGAGCCAAAGTCCAGTTTGACGAAAGCACAGCACGTATCGTCTCTGAGCAAACTCAACAGCTAGCTGATGCGGCATTCCTCTCGTCGTTCCATGATGTGATTGAGGCCGCACGTAACGAAAAGACCATCCAGTTGATTGCTGACGATTACCGCAAAGCTTCTGACGACAAGATAGCGCCGGGCATGAACATTGAGGAATCAGTCGAGCGCCTTTCCAAAAAGCTACTGATAACTCAAGACGAGCAAACTGCGGTGTTGGAGCACTTCGTCCGTGACGGTGATTTCTCTCGCTGGGGTTTTGCAAATGCTGTGACCCGCTCCGCTCAAGACGCCACATCATACGAGAGGGCAACTGAGCTAGAGCGCGTTGGTGGTCACGTCATCGCAATGCCAACTGCTGATTTCCAGAGAGCCATTGCGGCTTAATCATCAGACCAATGGGGCTGGCTACGGTCAGCCTCATTTTCTTCATACACTCTTCTCAAAGTATTATATCTGAACACCGCCTCACCAATCTGACCATACATCCCCTGTTCCCTGATTTTTCGCATTATCACCCTTGTCGTCCCGGCATCGAAATCCCGGTGAACTACCATCCCGACGTCTGCCATATTGTTCCAATGCGCAGACCCAGCCACCTCATACAAACTGGGAGCATTGTAGGAACCAGACTCGCCCCGGTGTAATTTGTGTGGGTGAGCTACCATCCAGAAGGTCACATTATGTGACTGACAGAATTTCTGACATTTAGCGATGCTGTCTCTGATGTGCTCATCTTCCCGGACACTAGACGCCCGTGTGGCCGATATCTTGTTGAACGGGTCAACAACCACGCCGTTGATTCCATGCCGGACACAAGCCGCAGTAGCCTTCTCTAAGACCCAATCAATGGTGGGGATGACCTCTTTATTCTCGATGAAGAAAAATCGCGTCTGGAGGTAATCTAAGCCTCTCCTCAACTCGTCCTTGCTCATCCGTTGGTTGATGCCCTCATCAAAAGGTGACCGGCAAACTTTCTCAACCAATCGCCTGATGTGAAAACTCGTCGAGTGTTCTGGGCTGAATATGGCAAATTTCCAGTTATGTTTCTCTGCAAGGTTCAGTATCAACTGGTCTAGAAAATTAGATTTGCCGTGGTTCGGTATCCCCGTCACAAGCTGAAATGTGCCGGGCATCACCTGATATATCTTGTCCAGATTGGCATATCCAGTTGACACGGGCCTTTGGAAATTACCCTCGTAAATATTGAAGACTTGGTCAATGTAATCGCTGACCTTGTAGAGTCCATCAATAGGATATGGTGTGGCCCCGACGACGCACTCAGCCAACACCTCTTTGCCGTGTATCATGAGAGTCTCATTGGCATCTTTGCAGTCGATGTCATGTATGTTGGGAAACTGAACACGCCAGCAACGATGTTTGCCGAATCTGTGGGCTAACTCTTGAGCTAGATTATTTCCGGCACTGTCTGTATCGACGGCGATAATTACCCGGTCTGCGTCGTTCAGCCAATCGCTAGATTGAAAAGCCTCAAACCGTCTGTCATTGGGGTCAAACTTTGTTTGCTGAGGCGCTCCATCTGGCAACGATATCGCATAGTCATATCCAGCTTCGTACATGGCAAGCACGTCCATCTCACCCTCAACAAAGATGACAGTCTTAGATTTACCGCCATCCCACCGGGTCTTGACTCTATCTATGTTGAATAGTGTTCTCTGAGCTTTTGGCTCTTGAGTGAATCGCTTGTCGTAGCTCCGATACTTGACGTTGACGAGTTCGCCATCCAGCAAATACGGGAATGCTATCTTGGGTGTTTGCTCCAGCGTCTCGTATATACCAAACGCCATCCAAGTGACTTTACTGATTGCCCTTTTGTTGAACCAGATGTCGATGCGCTCGCCATAGCCTTTTTCATTTACTGTTTTCGGCGTGGGCTTTTTTATCTCTCTGGGTGCTTGAACATATTGTTGCCGGAAGGTCGCATCAGGACTCTTTGTTGAGCCTGTCCATTCGCAATGGTGACATTTCCAAACAGAGCTACCGTCAGGTTGTATTGTCACTGATAGGCAAGTGTCACGTTTGTTTTTTCTTGTGTGAGAACACTGGGGGCAAATCGTTTTGTAGTCACCAGCGCTGTTACTCCTTATTTGTATTCCATGCTCTTGTAAGTTCATTTTTTCATCCTGCTAGGTTATTTAGTCTTTGTTCCTTTTGTTTTTCTGGGACAACCTCCCAACGACGTTGATTCAACCATGTCGTCGCATGAGGTATATATTTCACCTCTGTGCCTTTTACCGATTGAGCATATCGAGCCGTTAGTAAGAAAAGGTCATGCTCATCAATATGTAAATCAGTAGCCTTGTGCCACAAATCATAAGCCTTTTTCTTTGACCCCGATTTGTTAGGATAAAGGTTCCACCAATTATTAAATTGAGCCGGATATCGAAACGCAGATAATGGTTTATTGTTATTGGTTATTGGGTCGTCGTTTTGACCCTCCCGTCCCCCACTCATTTTGGTGACCCCCCTCTTCATATTGGTGACCCCTAGCTTCAACTGATATGAATTCGATGTTTGACGATTAGAGCCGTCTACACCGGTTTCAAATCTCTGGGTGATGGATATGAGGCCGTTGTCACTCAAACGCCTCAGCGCCCGTTCTACGGTGCTTAAACCACATTCAGCTTTTGTCGCTAGGGTTTTGTGTGAGGGGAAAGATACGCCATGCTCGTCGGCGTAGTTAGCTAGAAGTATTAGTATTAATTTATCTGTTGACCCACCAGCGGTTTGCTGGGAAGCCCATGCAATAGCATCCCATGACATGCTCATCCTCCTTATTAGTTGTGGGGATGATTATGGGAAATTTTTTTGCAGTCGAAAAGGAAAAATTTTTTTTGAACTCTGACACTTACTCAGTGGTCATATATCCGGGTTGTATTCGGGTCAACCTCCCGTGGGACGCAGTAGGCCGTCGCCCTCTTATCTACTGGAACCCGGTCATACCCGCGATAGTTTCCATATCGTTTAACAACCTCTGAGGCATACCAGTTACAAGTTCTCAAAGACCGAAATATCATTGTACTGCTCTCAAGCCTGTCACCTATGTAGAGCATCATGACAAAAACTGTGATGGTCACTTTCGACTCATCCAAGCCGTCGTGCCCATGTAGGCACCGACGATTCCCGCCCCGCTTATGTAGAATAAATTGCTGATATCAGAGAGCACTTGCACCCGTTCCACCGGGACAAAAAACATTGCGGCAGTGAACGCGCCCATCCCAACCAAAGATGCGGTTGCCATCCGTCGTTGCGCTCGTTGCTTCCGCATATCGTGCTCAGCTTGTCTTATTTCTTTGGCGTGTGCCAACTCTTCGTCTGTGATGACTCCGTCCCCGTCTAGGTCGTACTCTTCATACTCTGATTGTTGCTGAAAACTCTTAGCCTTAGCCATTTCAACCGCCCCCTTTATTAGCTTGAACTAATATAATGAAGCCCACAATCATTGCGGCTCCAAGAGCGACAAAAAACGCAATGGTAATGGCCTCAATTATATGTTTGCGTCGTTCTTTCTGGTCATAAAGTTCCTTCTGCCGACGTTTGCGTATCTCGCCTTCCATGTGGACTAACTCAGACCAAGCCTTGGGGCCACGATGCCAACTGATGAAATTGCGCAATTCGTCGCGCATCTCTTCTGCTTTCTTTTTAGCCATGAATGCTTGTAGTGCTTCCTCCTCTACGGATTTTTTACTAATGATTTTCCGAAATATTGGAGGCTTCCTAGCGTGTTCGTCTGCTTTTTTAATATCAGAACAAGCACCCATGAATCGCCCAATATCCTTAGACATGGACTCAATATCGCGCCCCACCTCAAATCCCTTTTTGACTAAGGCGAATGCTGAACTTGCGGTAGCTAACGCTGTTACCGGGTCTATCATGAGGTTAACCCTCTAAAGAAGCGCCCGGATGGAAGCAAAATTGTCAACTGACAATTTAGTTATATCAAAAATATTCTTTTATGAAAATAGGCACTTGCTGAGCTTCTAAGATTTTTTTCTTTAATTTATACAGAGGTGTCGTCGTCGCTGGACTTTTTACATCCTCAACTATCTCTTCCCCTGTGGAGGTCACCACATACTGAAAGTCACCCACATAGGTTCCCACCTTCAATTCATTAACTATTAAATCAAATCTAGGCTGTAATTTTAGTTGAGCAATTTGTCCCGCTTGCTGGAGATATTTGAGGTCATTGTATCTCTGTGCTTCCTTCTTGCTGGCAAATCTATGTCCATCCACTATCGTCGGTTTGTTATTGAATTTGCTGAAATTTTTCGCTTTTCTTTTCATTGTTAATCGTCCATACTGACTAAGTAACTAAAATCCCATGAGGTATAGCATGAAAAATAATCACTTCACTAAACATGGCATTGACCATTTATCTGCGTCAACTGTCAATCTCTGGATATCAACTCCCGCGATGTGTCTAATGAAACTGGCTGGCTTCTCAAGTCACGCTGGCCCAGCCGCATGGCGTGGAATTGGTGTCGATAGGGCTGTCACAGCACTTATCGAAAATCCAACAATGAGTCTGGACTCCGCGCAATCAATAGCAAATATGGAGTTCTCACAATCTCAGGTTAAATCCGACGTCAGAACGACTGAGGATAAAATCACCAAAGAGCGCAAGCACATGAAGTCTTGTCTCGACACCGCCCATAAACAAATTATCCCGTCATATCGGGAACGTAATCTGGTGGAGAGCCAAAAGAAAATCGAGCTAATGCTTGATGAAATTCCTGTGCCTTTTATCGGCTACATTGACTTGCTGTTTGAGGATGAACTCGTCGATTTGAAAAGCAAGTCATACAACCTCTCCAAGCCAACTCTGAATGACTGTCGTCAGATGAGCATATATGCAAAAGCAACTGGGGCTGAACCTTGGTTGGCATATATCACTCATAAAGAGGTCAGGCAGTTCAAAGTGGAGAATCTCTCAGCATACCTGTCAGACGTTATCAGAGCCGCACAATCTCTGGAAAAGATATTGAGCGTCAGCGATGACATTGAGGAATGCTGTCAATTTGTCTACCCAGATTTAGACCATTGGATGTGGGGCGACGAGGTAGCAGTAAAAGAAGCAAAGCGCATTTGGAGGATACAATCATGAGCTTTCAACATATATGGAACACGTTCCAAAACTTGGATGCAATCCAAGACCGGGATATTGATGTACGCACACTGACCCGGAAAGTAAAAGAAGGCAATCAGTGGATAGATGTCGAATATGACCTTCATTACTACAAGTGGTCGTCTTGCTGGCGACAAGTAATGAAGCTTTATCCCGACGCCACCTATAAGTTCACAGAGTATGAACGTGACGGCAAAGTCTATGACGTCATGTACTACCCCAACGGCACAGGCAGAGTTGAGTGTACCGTCACCATCTTAGGCTTCAGCCGTACCATGTGGTTGCCTGTAATGAACTACAGGAATGACGCAGTGCCTGACCCGGACGCCAGAGCAATATCTGATACAAAGATGCGTTGCTTGGTCAAAACTGTAGCCATGTTCGGATTGGGTCTGGATTTGTATGAGGGTAAATATGACCCCGACGATGAAAACGACGAGGACGCCCCAAGCGAACCGGAAACGACTACGCTGGGGGATGCTTTGGGGGAAACACCGCCGCAGTTTACCATCCTCGACGTTAGTGGAAACGTGGTCAAAATATTTGGCGAGGCAAAAAGCTGGCTGAAGGCATTGCAGGAAGTCCCAGAACTAGCCAAAGAGCGCAACCGGGACGAGGCAAAGAGAGTCGTGCAATACGTCAGGTCACTCAAGCATATTGGAGAAAGAGCCAAGAATAACCTGATTACTGCCGTCGATAACCAGTTTGATGGAGGTCTACAATGATAAACCAACTCTGGAGCCGCACTGAGCGGCTCTACTCTTCCATCCAAGCTTTCCTCCACGGTGGTCTCAGAAAACCGCGTAGTGAGCCTCTAGCAAAGCCGAATTTTGATGCTAGACCCAAAATTATCCCATTTCCGTGGGAAAATGATGGAAGGACACCAAAAGGTGCAAATATGAAAATAGCCAGAGAGATATCTGAAAATGAGGTCTATCTCTTCAGAAATGAAAATAAAGCTATCGTCTTATGTCGCGCCATCAGACAAGTGCATGGACTCGATAGAGCATCCATACGTCAAACCGGTAACGGCCTATATAGAGTGGGCATCAAAGGAGCATCGAATGAGTAATCAATACGACAATACAAACAACGGGGCATTATTCCCGGCAAAAAATCTAACCTTGCACTCTCAAGGGCCAATAAACGTGAATGGCAGTGATGGCAAATTCGTTGTCATCCAAAGTCAGGATAGCAAGGGCAATGTCCACATGGACTTGTATCAGCAAGTTGGTTCGTTGAAACCGTATCCAGAGGAAAAGAAAGGTGAAAAATCACCTGACCTCATAGGCGACGTCTTAGCCTTGCCTAAAGCTGGTGAGAGAGACAGTGCATTTGATATGACGGTATTCGGCAGAGACAAAGTATCGAAAAATGGTCAGCCATTTATTTCGGTCAACTTGGTCGAGAAAAAGTCTAATGCGCCTGTAGCAAACAATCAGGCGATGCAAAACGAATCTCCATTGCCGGATGCACCCGCACCGCTATCGTCAGCATTCGGCTCCAAGACGTTTTGACAATCCTAAAATAATATGACATCTTCAAGGGGCAGTAATTTTCATATTGACTCCCTTATAACTGAACCCCTCACGGGGTTCTTTTTTTTGTGCGAGAATAAATGATGACTTGGTTTCTGATAGGCATTTTCGTTTCTGACCAGACGTTCTATTTCCGAATCCTCGAAACTCACAACAACCAAATCGAGTGCATCTACGCCTCTGAGATGTTCATCCAGCAAATGGACAAGCCATTGCTAGAATACAACGTTGTCTGCGTTGGCACAGAACAAATCCCAACCTTGTGAGCAGTTTTCAATAATCAGGCTACAGCCCTGACCCTGCCACGAAAACGGCGCTAACAATTTCTTTGACACAATATATGGCTTTGCCACTTACGTCGCTCTACGGGCTTTCTAGGGGCCTTAGTGACGATTTGACATTTTTCAGAAAAAAAAAGAAAAATCGAAAAAAAAACGAAAAAAAGGTTTGTTTTTTGCAAAAAATCTCTTATACTAAATACACTGAATAGGGAGCATGAAATGAAAAGTTTAGACGTTTTAGTAATGACTTGGGACGACGCAACATTGAGTCGCGCTATATCTAACAGCGAGGCCAACGCTAGTGCATTGGCTCGTGAGATGGCTGTTGAGGGAGTCGATGTTGAGACATTGAGTGGGTTGCATGCCACTGAGAGTCGTCGTTTGGCAGTCTACAAAAATGAGCGCACACGTCGTGCGGTCAATGCAAACGTTTTTTCAAGGTAAGTTACATTTCGTAACATACTGTAACAATCACTGTCTAATGGAGGATGAACCTATGACAGATTTTCAATACAACGATGGCGGTCGTCAATCCGCTGGGTACAAAGGTCACACTGGTGATTGCGTGGTTCGCGCTATCGCCATTGCGGCTGACCTTCCTTATCAACAAGTTTACGATGAGCTATTCCGGCGCAATCGTGAGTTTGCTGAAACCTCACGCAGTCGTGCGGCAAAGCGTGTAGCCCGGAAGGGTGCCACACCTCGCAATGGTAACTTCTACCAATCTTACCATCCATACCTTCTGGAGTTGGGATTCAAATGGGTTCCAACCATGTTCGTTGGTCAGGGATGTACTCATCACGTCAACGCTGATGAGTTGCCTTCCGGCAGATTGGTGTTGCGATTGAGTCGCCACCTCAGCGCTTTCATCGACGGCGTCGTGAACGACACCTATGACTGCTCGCGTGATGGCACCCGTTGTGTCTACGGTTACTACATCTTGGAGTCAGCGTAATGGCTGGCTTCAAGGACTTGGCTGATATCTTGTATCAGCACTACGGGGTGGGGGCGTCACGGGCGTCCTCAGCTTGTGTATCTTGGGCAAAGGATAGACTTGCTCAACAGATAGGGTGGCAACTTGCTGAGAAGCAAGTCAGCGCTCTCAACCGGTGGAGAGCCAAGAAGGGCTATCCACTAGCTTATGTATAGGAGTGAGGAATGGGAAAGCACAGACAGATTGACCATGAGGAGTTCAAGCTAATCGTTGAGGGCAGAACCCAAAGAGCAATCAACAATATCTTGATGATTGAGCGGATGGCTAAACCAAAACGATTTGAATACACGGTGGAGGATATTCTGACCGTGAAGGCCGCAGTGGTAGAAGCACTAGACCGCATGGAGGCGACGTTTGTAGCGTCCAAGCAAAAAAGAGTGTTTAAATTAAACACGATTCGTTCAGAGTCAGAAATGGAGAAAGAGCATGAACATATTCTACCTTGACCGTGACCCGCGCACAGCCGTGCGTATGCATTGTGACAAGCACGTTGTGAAGATGACGTTGGAGACAGCACAGATGCTGTCCACCGCACATCGTTGCATGAACATCCCGCCGGACTCCCCGGCTGAAGAGAAAGAGGCATTGAGGGCCAACCTCGATGCGGATGGGATTTTGCAAGAGGCATTCCGTCATCATCCCATGACTCAGTGGGTGATGGAGACGTCGGGCAACTATACGTGGACGGTCGCACTATTTCGACACCTATGCTACGAATACTACCACCGATTCGGTTGGAGATATCCTCGTGAGCATGCGCTGTATCCACTGGTGCGTAAATTTGAGACGTTGCCTGAGTTGATGGAACCCGGCCAGCAATATGACCCGCCTCAGTGTATGCCGGTTCATCTTCAGCACGAGGATTGTGTGACAGCCTATCGTCAGTATTATCTAGAGTGCAAGCAACCGTTTGCTAAGTGGACGATGCGTCCAGCGCCCGAATGGTGGACGTCGGCCCGGAAGCCTGTCATCAAGCAGTACCAAACTCCGGGGTTGCCAGAGGATTGCTACATAGAATTGGATGGCAAGCGCATCAGTCCGTTGTTGCCCAGCCTTGTCCATGCTGAAGCTTGGATGTTGGAAAACATTCCGGCATAGGGGTTTCGAGTTTTATACCATCAGGTATAATTAAGTATATGCCAAGCCAATCAGTCGAGGTGCGAACGCCGGGGGCATCGGTCGCAGAGTCGTACAGCGAGACGTAAGGGTGGTTGTGAACCGTGAACCTAGGATAACACGGGAATCAGGTAGACCGAATGGCGACTTATAACGTGGAGTCAAGATATCTTGGAGCCACAATAAAATCTTGCTCATTGACCCGTGACCTCTATCACGGGTTTTTTTTCGAGAAAAAAAGGAAAAAAAACGAAAAAAAAGCTTTTCTTTATCTTTTAGATGTCCCATACTAAACTCATAGGTTCGAGAGAGAACCCGAATTTAGCAACTGACCTAAGGATGAATGAGCATGAAATTAGTAATTCTAACCCAAGTAATGGAATGGTACGGCACCCGGTTCAAAGCCAAAGGTGGCGATACCTACGTGATGCGCAATCTGACTAACGCGCAAGTTCAGAAAATCATTGAGGACGGCATCCCTACTCTGTCGTCTCTGATTGAAGGTGGTCAGGAAATCCTCGACGTAGCTGAGGATGACCGGCCCATGCACTCTGGATATGAGTTCATTCTCGATTATCAAGTCGTCACTGATGACGGCTACGAGTGTGAAGAGTGGGAAACTGCTTGGACCATAGCATACAGCCGCAAGCATGAAGCTTGGACGGCTAACCGGTTCGTCAAGGCAGACGAGTGGTGGGCGCTTGACCAGAAAACTGGTCTGCCGTTTGAGGGCTACTACGAGGGATTCGTCATGGCTCCCGGTGGCGGTCGTGTTGAGGGTAGCTACCAGCAACACTACGTTGTCCAACAGGTGGCTTCATGAGCCGTGTGGGGCGACAACTGCCCCACACCCCACTTCCAACTGAGCGCCTCTCTGAGGTGCTTAGTGCGATTATAACTAACCCGTCCATACCGAACATCCAAACGCAGATAATGACACTCTCTGAGGACGAGTGCAGAACCTGTCGCCGGTTAGTTTGGTGCATTGAAATAATGATAGACCAAAGAGAGGAAATATTCATTGACGCAGACTGAATTCAAAAACTGGCGCAACCAAATGGGTTATACCCAGCGCCGTGCGGCTGAGTTGCTGGGGTACAAATATCGCTCCAGCATTTCTCAGATAGAGAATGGTCACATGAGGGTGACACCTCAGGTGGCAAAAATATGTCGTTTACTATTGGAGACTAAAAATGACACTGAAAAAATTTAGCTACCTAGCTTTCAATGCGGTGCTGTTCATCGCATTCATATTGCTAATCGAATTTGCGCTAATCAACTTCATGTTGGGGTGCAATACTTGGGACGAAACGTTATGGACTGAATACAATTCGTGCGTCACTCCCGCTCAACTTTTTGGTCTATGAAAGGATGAACCTAATGGCTAAAGAAAATAAAACTTTGAGAGTGCTAAATCACCTCAAGCAAAATCGCACCATCACATCTTGGGAAGCGATAACTCAATATCGGGCTACCCGGTTGTCTGCTATCATTTTAAATCTGAAGCAACAGGGTCACAACATAATTACAGAAATGGAAAAGGGGCAGGACGGTGTGCGTTACGCTCGATACCATTTCATCACTGGAGAGCCGAATGCCGATAGCAATGCCCCCCAATAACTCTAGCTATCAGCTTGGGGTGGGCAAAGTAGAAACGATATCTGAAAACGATATCCAATCACTTTGCTCCCTCATGCAAGAGCCAGACAACCTTCAAGTATCCGGGCGTGTCAATCGTGGCAAAAACTCTTTGCTAAATAAATCCATACGTGATGTTCAAGTTTGGGTTTTGCATGAAAAGTTCACGTGGGTAGACGAGTGGATTATCAGATGGGGGACAATGGCCAATCGTGACTTTGGATTACAGGTCACAGGTCTTATCGAGCGCCCTCAGATACTCAAGTACAACAAAGGG
>CEPP01019760.1_pt1 | contig 20820 bp, 32 predicted proteins | sample 530521 | NCBI WGS metagenome assembly CEPP01 (sample SAMEA2620256, study PRJEB7988) | marine metagenome | biome: marine biome (ENVO:00000447); feature: surface water layer (ENVO:00002042); material: "saline water (ENVO:00002010), including plankton (ENVO:xxxxxxxx)" | depth 5 m | reverse complement strand
GCAAAATAGTCACCGCCCTTGGAGGTGTTCCACCGTCCTGCGGCTTTAGAGTCCGTTGACAGGGTGATATCAGGGAAGATCTGCTTGAAGTCTTCGTTCTCGAACAGGTTCCTTACTTTCCGGCCAAAACCCACTGCCAGTTCTGCTGTATGCGCGGTCTGGATAATCTTCTTGTTAGGGTATTTTCCAAGAAACCAAGCAGGGAAAAGATAGGATGCGAACTCTGATTTGGTGTGCCGTGGTGGCATGTTGATGATCAGACGCTTGAGTTCACCTTTGGCTACCCTCTCGAAGGCGTCAGCCATTGTCTTGTGATGGGCGCCAGCAATAAACGCAGGCCACACATGACGAACAAACTCTAGGAAGTCTAGTCTGGATAGCTCTCTGGTCTTTGCTTCGGACAGGTTCTCCATGAGTTCAAGCAGTTCACGCTGTTCCTCGATGGGCAGTTTCTGTATGAGGTCTTTGTATTGAGTGAGATCAGTACTCTGTTCCATCCAGAAGGGCCTTCTTGGCTATCTCAATCTGGAATACTATCTCTGCTGTATCGCTGGTGGAAGTGCATATCGTTAGATCTGAACCTAGTGCTCTTCCCTTGCCATCTTTTTTGGTGACGGTGCCTATCAAGATCACCTTGTCAAAATCATATTCGTCTATCGCGTTTCTTAACATCTCTTTCGGGTCTAGCTCAAGAAATGTTTCTTCGCCGGGAAACTTAATGATATCAGCCATGAATTACCTTGCGTAGGGAAGGGGCCCCGAAGGGCCCCTCATGTCTTGCTTACAATCGGGAGGAGAGCGCAATACGGTTTTATTGTAGCACAAGAAAAGGTTCACATGCACTTTTTGGCTACGCCTCCTTGTTTAAGTCCCATTTCACCTTGTTTGGCGGTGGTGGGCCGTACATCTTTTTAGTGACGCGGAATACGCTCCAAGTCAAGAATATGCAGAAGAGGATCGCGTAGTGCCCTATGATGCTGTATCCGATGAACAAAAGCTCTCCGGTTGTGATGCCAAACGCCAAGCACCAAAAGGTGGCTAGTACGATAGAGGCAAGAAACTTCCACTCCGGCGGCGAATCCTTAAGTGCATTGTGCGCTGGGTCTAAGAATCTCATTAATTTTTTCATGACCTATCCTTCGTGCAAAAATATTTATCTTCCCCGCAGATGTTGGTGAAGCCTATGTTCCTGCTCTCATCAGACATGAAGTAACCAACCCCGGCAGTGGCGCCAAAAACAAATAAAATTACAGCGTATGCCCTAATCATTCTATCCTCCGTTGCGAGTACAAAATTTCACTGGTACAATTACCCTCTAGGTTTACCTAGAGTAAGGTAAACCTTCCTATAATAAAACCACTAAGGTATACCTTAGGCAACAGGATATTTATTATGAACTCATTTGTATACAAGGTTAAGCTTGCGTGGCTAAACCTCCTTCAGAAGTCCCTAGATCGTAAGTACAAGAAGATTGCTTCACTTGAGAGGCGCGTAATTCTCCTTCGGTGGGAAGTCGATAAACTAAGCACAAAGTAGTATGCTAAGATTGCTCTATGTTGCACCGCACAAAGGAGATGAACATGGAGCAGTTCAAGCAATTCGTATCAAAATCTTTCAATGTTGCCCGCACGAACACTGTATGGGCGCTAAATCAGTGGGAAAATGCACTAACACAGTTGGTTGATCAGCTAGAGAAGTACTCTGGGGAGAAGAAATGAGGAGTTTTGTTCGTTTCTTCAAACTTATGGGACGTGCTATCGAGTGTTCACAACTGTCAAGAGCTGAAAATCACATAGCTAACTCTGGTATCCTGAGGGAAGTCCATAAACGTCAGCTAGAAATGATGACAAAGGACCTGTGATTAGCTAATAAATAGAATGATCCGCGCTTATGGTTCCTTGGCGCAATTCACAAAGCCCCTTCAGAGCGATTCTAAGGCTCTCTACGGGGCTTTTTCTTTATGGGGGTACCCTACCCCTTACTTCAGGCAGAGTATCCGATAAACCATAGCAAAAAAGGGGTTTATGAAAGTGTTGTGATTGGGTGTGTGGAATAGTGTGTGTAGTACGGCCAGTGCACCACGACCGCGCAGGGGGGTGCCCCGTGGGTGGGGTCAGCCAGATAGCCAGATCACGAACCAGTACCCCCGTAGCGCTGTGCTAGGTCAGCCAGTTTCTTCTGGAGCTCTGTCTCGATCTCTCCGGCACTCCGGCTGGTGTCGTCCTGCTCCACTCGATCAGTAAACATGGCGATCGATTTACCAAGTAGTTCGAGAGCCCTGATCCGCGCACTGTCAGACTCAGCCTGCATGGCCTCAGCATGGAGCCGTTCCAGCACCAATCTCTTCAAACGAGCCTGATCATGCAGTGTCCTGTCTTCCTGAGCCTTCTGAATCGATAACACCCTCTGGGAGACCTTGGGGTTATCCATCAGCTTACTGGCCTCTGTCCACACGCTGGAGTCCTTCATGCCTTCAGCACTGTACGATGCCCTGTATGCCTCGCTGAGTGTCTGTCCGTTTGCCACGCCCTGAGCGAATGCATCCTGCTTGGCTGTAAGGCCTCCCTTGATTGATTGGCCTGCGATCACCTGTAGTCTTTCCACTGTATCCCCTTCTACTCAGCGGTAATGTTTCGGGCGCTGAAAAAGTGCATGTGAACTTTTTTGATCCCTGCAACCAGTGTACTTTCTGGGCGTATGAACTTTTTTTACTTTTTTTTGCCGATAGGTGTTGTTATCTGTTTTTACCTGTGGTTCAATTGGCAAATCGAAAGGTGCTCTACCCGATCTGGGATTCGCACCTTGGGCCGGAGAGGGCCGGTCATTCAGCTTAGTGGAGCGATCCTATGTTGACTGACCAACCAGCTTAGTGGAGCGATCCTATGCTGGCCATGGCCAAGCCCTGATGCCTCCACTCAGTGGACATCACGGACTCCCACACAGGCCCACGCCATTTCAGGCGAGTCGGTGAGCTGGCAGACCATCGGTCATACCAGACCTGACGCAGAACGGCTACAAGCGATCACGCTACCCATTTCGGTGTGATTGTCGCCCGCAGGAACTGCGAGAGATGGGAGACGGTGACAGGCGGTGCCTGTGCCAAGCTGGCAAGCAGATCGTGTGAATCGGATGCGTTGGGGGGTGACCCTGACCAAGTGAGACCAGCAGTGCCCTGTACTGAGTCATTCGTCAATGTTGGAACTACCCTGAGCGCTTGCAAGTTGGTTCGGGGTTTTCGTGTCGAGGCGGGTTGGAATGCCTGCCTCTTTGTGTCTGGCGCTACCAGCGTCACTGATGTGCGGCAGTATCCGCGAAACACAGAGGAAACTATCATGACTGATTATGCATCAACCACCATCACTGAGCTCAAGCCGTTTGAAGGATTCACTTCTTTCCATGCGGTTGTCACTCTTCCCAATCGCCGCACCTATCAGGTTGCAGGCACCTTTGATGATGGCTTTCAGCCAAAGGCTAAGTACGGGATGATGGACTTCCAACACGCTTTCAAACTGGGGGGAGCAACTATCAAGAACCCAAATGGCTATGGCCGTAAGCGTGTCTCTGCCAGTGCCCACAAGGTTCGTCATGAGCTTCAAAGCGCTGTGATCAAGGCGCTTGTGGCTGAACAGATCGTCACACCTGACTACTCCTGAGGAGACAATCATGAAAACACTCAAACTCAAGCGTATTGATTCAGGAATCTATGAGGTCATCAACCATGACTGGGACGCATCGAATGGCCGTCTTGAAATCTACAAGGCGGGCGTTTACGGGTCTGACCAAGAAGGTTGGAGATCATCCTACTCAGAGTACTGCATCTTCCCGACACTGTCGGACGCAAAGGCGTTCACATTCGTGGCGCTAGAGTGCGATGGTCTGGGAGTCATAGCCTAATCAGTGTCCTGCCTCAGCGCATCCCAGTGGTGCGCTGTATCGGTCACACTGACCGTTTTCAAACCAAGCCAATATGGAGGGATTTCCCATGGCAAACTCAAAAGTACAATTCACTCTCGCTTCAGCTACTGAAATTGCACAGGCTATCTCTGCGGAGCAAGGCCTCAAGGCCAAGGCGGCTGATCTTTCAAATGAGCGGCAGGAGGCGGTCATGACTGCCTACCAGCACATCATTGCTGACATCGCTGTGTCTGGCGTCAAGCTGGTCAGCCGTGGCAAGAAGAAAGGTCTTCCTGTCAAGGTCATGGAGGCTCTGCGTCAACAGCTTGAGGATGCCGGTGTCTCCGGTTCCAACGTCAAGCGTTACTCAGAGAACGTGCAGAAGCTTCTGCCTGTCATGCCTGAGTTGATGGAGTGCACAGACTCTGTGTCTGTCGCCCTGACTCTGGATGCCGCTGGTATCACCTCACAAGGCAAGCTGGTTGACAAGTTCAAGCCTGAAGCGGACAAGGTCCACAAGCTGGCTGAGCAAATCCTCAAGCTCGATGAGGCTGAGTACAATCGCCTGCTTGAGGTAGTCCGCGAGATGCAGGAGGACAAGGCCGCTGAGGAGGCGGCAAAGGCAAAGGGTGACGCTGTCGCTGATGATGTTGACGCGATGCTCGATACCCTTGAGGACTAATCCAGTCACCTGCCCATGCACATCCCTGTGGTGTGCATGATCGGTCTGACTGACCGGAAAAGTGCATGTGCACTTTTTTTTCCAATGGGAGAGTAACAATGAACCAAACTACAAACCTATCCACTGCTGTGGAAATCGTTCGCGCCAGTGTTCTGGCAAATCAGCAATTGACTGGCCGTTCAAGCCAGTACGTGACCCCGATGCTTTGGGGTGTGGCTGGTGCTGGTAAGACAGCATCTGTCGAGGCTTTGGCACAGGACATGGGGATCAGCTTCATGGACTTCCGTGCCAACCAGTATGACGCTGGTGAGCTGGGCGGTCTGCCTTGGGCTCAGGGTGATCGTATGATCCGTCTGCGTCCACAGTATCTGCCCACTGAGGGTGTCGGTATCTTGTTCGTGGATGAACTGCCACAGGCTCCTGTGGCCAACCAGAACATCATTGGTCAACTAGTCAATGAGCGCCGTATCGGTGAGCACGTTCTGCCTGACGGCTGGACTGTGGTCTGTGCTGGCAACCAGATGCACCATCGCGCTGGTACCAACGCCATGCCTTCTCACCTCAAGGATCGTCTGTTGCACATCACCATCGTGCCTGACCTTGATGATGCGCTCCAGTACATGGCAACCAATGGTATCGACAATCGCATCCTAAGCTTCCTGCGCTTCCAGCCTGAGCACCTGTCCAAGTTCGACAAGGACGTGAATGCATGTCCATCCCCTCGCTCTTGGGAGAAGGCTCACCAGATCCTGTCTTGGAAGCTGAGCCCAATGGCCCAGCACATCGCTTTGTGCGGGACTCTGGGTGAGGGCACTACGGCCATGTTCGAGGTGCACCTGCAAATGTGTGATGCGATGCCTGACATCGATGCCCCGTTCACTGATCCAGACAATGCTGAGATCCCTTCTGAGCCTGCAATGGCATATGCCCTGTGTGCATCCCTTGCCTATCGGGTCAAGAAGTCCACGTCTGCCAATCTGGTTCGGTTCATCAACCGTATCCCAGCGCAGGAGTACAGTGCGTTCGCCATGAAGACCGTGGTCAATCTCAATGGCAAGGCTGAGATCCGCAAGTGGGCTCACGATGTCAAAGAGGTGCGTGACTGGCTTACTGGTGACGCGAAGCTTCTGGTACTCGAGGAGAAAGCATCATGATTCAGGCACTCAATCAGGATGCCCAGTTCGTCATCTCGCGGGTCAAGACCCGCTTGATGATCAAGCATCCATTCTTTGGCGCCATCGCTATGGGTATGCAGTTCATTGAGGACTCATCAATCCCTACGATGTGCACCGATGGCAGGACAGTGGACTACAATCCTGACTTTGTCATGCGGCTCCCTTTCGAGCAGGTGCTGTTCGTGGTTGTGCATGAGATCATGCATGTGGCACTCAAGCATCCGATGCGGTGTGATGGACGTGACCATGAGGTCTGGAACATGGCGACTGACTATGCCATCAACCAGATCTGTATCGACAGCGATTTGGAGATGCCGCCTGAGGGTTTGTTCGATCCGCAGTACAAAGGCATGTCGGCTGAGGCAATCTATCCCCGCCTGCTGAACACTGCTGATCGTCCTAAGGGCGAGGGCTGGAGGTTCGGTGATATCAAGCAACCTACCAACAGTGACGGTGAGCCTGTTACTGGCGAGGAGCTTGAGGAGATGGAGGCACAGGCAAATCGTCTGGTCATGCAGGCCGCTACCACTGCCAAGAATATCGGCAAGATACCCGCTGGCCTTGATGAACTGGTCAATGTGTTGACCACTAACAAGGTTGACTGGCGTGACAAGTTGCGTCTGTTCGTGGGAGGTGATCAGCCTGATGACTACACCATGCGGAAGCCCAATCGCAAGATGCTGGCCTCCTGTGGCATTTACATGCCCAGTGTCGAACACAATGGTGTGGGCAACATCGTGGCTGTGATCGACTCCTCCTGTTCTGTTTCGCAGGAAGAGCTGAACATGTATCTCAGTGAGCTGAATGCGATCTCTGAGGACATGTGCCCAACGTCTGTGACGATCATCACCTGCGACACTCAGGTACAGTCTGTGACTACGTACTATGAGGGTGAGGTGATCGAGTCACTCAATGCCAAGGGCCGTGGCGGCACACGGGTCACACCTGCCTTCAATTACATTGATGAGCAAAACCTGCCTGTCGATTCTATGGTGTACTTCACAGACCTGTACGTAGGTGATTTCCCACAGGCACCTGACTATCCGGTGCTATGGGTATCCACTGGCGGTACAGCCGCACCATTCGGAGATGTGGTCAGCGTAAGCTGACCATGTCAAAAAGTGCATATGAACTTTTTTGGAGAATGATATGACCGAACTTCATGAGGGCGCTATCCAGAGCGCCATTCGAGTACTGGTAGATAACTGCGTGTCTCACGTAGATGACCTGACCTACAAGGTTACTCACTTGATCTCTGACCCTGACACCGTGGCTGAGATGCATCAGGATATTGAAGAGCTGACTAACGCTATCAATTACCTGAAGGAGTCAGGCATGGTTGCAGACCGCAAGAGCGCCTACAGTGAGGAGTTCCTCAAAAAGATGAGGGATAAATCCACTAATCCTTGGAGTACATCGAGATGACTGAATACACCAGCTTTGCATCCGTTGCTTTGATTTGCCTTGTCTACGCAGTTGGCCTTGTGGCCTTCTGGCTTTCTGATGATGAGGATAAATGGAAGTTCTAGTGACCTGCCCCAGTGTCTGTGTATCGGGCACTGGATCGGTCTCACTAGACCGTTGTGAACATAAGAGGAGAAATACTATGAGCACACCAAGAGGACTAACTATCATCCGTGCCGATGTCTATGAGGTAGAAACCTACAGGGACATCGAGGATGATTTCTATCAAGCGGGAGCTGGCCCAAGCAAGGCACATGCTGTGCTCCACTGTAACGATGATGAACAGACCAAGCTGTACTGTTACACAGTCGAGGACTGCCTTCAGTGGTTCGTATTCAACCACGTATCTGATGATTTCGAAGTTGTGAAAGTGGAGACAAATCATGAACATGAATGACATGCTAACCAGAATGGGGATCCCTCCGAAGGAATTCCTTGGCGTGAAAGCGGAAGCACATGAAGCCGCTGTCAGAAGAATCTTAGGCATCGTATACACAGACGAGTTCGATTTCCGAACTGCGAGGCAAGAGCTGGACATACGGCTCAAGCTGACCAAGATAGCTGAAAAGCTAGCTGATGGTCTGAATGCTGATGAGGGTATCTATGCCGCAAGAGAGTTCGCCAAGAAAGAATTCCAAAGAAGGAAAGAAGAAAACCGGACTCAGGCAAACAATGCTTAGTCACCTGCCCATGTGCCCTGCGGGGCACATGCTCGGTCTGACTGGCCGTAACAAACCAACATGAGGAAACGATTATGCAAGACAATTTCACAAAGAGGAACATGGTTCCGATGTTGAATGAGATGATTCAAGTCAGGGCCAAATATCTGGGGATCCCTCCGAACCTGATCAAGTGGATCGTGTTTGACAGGGATCAGAATGCTGACTGGTTGGAGATGCTCCGTAAATCAGATGATGAGGTCGAGTTCTGCACAGCGATCAAGAATGTCATTCGGCAATGGGAGGCTAGCGATTATATGCTGGTCTCAGCCAAAAGGCTGGGACGCAAGACATGGCTTGACTGTGTCAGGACGATCCAGAGCTATGCGGCAACCATTCAGGACATACGTGTCAGTGAGAGGGCGCCTGCGTCTTACAATTGGAATGATCGTCTGGCGGAGATAAAAGAGTCTGTTCACAATAGCGCATGGAGAGAGTTCAATCGGGACACTCCGCACTGGGTAGACAGAATGTCTGTCGAGGTTCAGTCATTCGGGAATCGCGCTCTCGAAGATGACGTACCAAGAGTCATGTCATCTTCGGACTACAAGCGGTTTACAGCATATATCTCTCACCTTTGGCCACATCGTGTGGGTAGTCGACTTGCTACCGTGACTGTCAGCAAAGAGACCATCTTCAATGTTGATGGCAGGCTCATTCCCTCCAAGCCTCACGGTCTGGATGAGTGCACGATCCACAAGTTTTCTGGATTCGGTCGGGCTCCTTTGGCTTGGGCTAACCATCTCAAAGATCAGATGCGTATAGCAAGCACTAGGGCGCGAGAAGAGAACTGGAGTTCTACAGAGTATCACGCGATTATCAATGAACTCGAAAGGGACATTGAAAAGGTGCGGAAGAAGATACCTGTACACATCCACTATTATCATGTTATCAATGACTCAGTATGCACAGAGGATGAGGATGGTTATGAGGTTCCTATCGAGGGGACAGGAATCACGATCCGTCAGGCCAAGAGTCTTTATGAGAGAAGACTCAAGAGTGCTGTGCTCGATCAGCTTGCGCTTTAATGGGGGCGCGACTACCTCCAAGTGCACGGTAGCTACGTGCCGAAGGCGATAGATGTCTGACCTTGCCTGACCCCTTGAGTATTTCACAGGCTTGGGAAGATCTAAAATTGTGTCGCGCACCGTGGTCTTGGGACTGCAATCCCACACGATGAGACTGCGGCTTATAGTACAGTGAATCTATCGAATAGCTAGGCGCTCCGGTTTCCCGACTGGAGCGCCTTTTTTTTTGCCTTGAGAAAAGTCAAATCAGATCAGACTGCAACATGTCGCGCTGAAGGACAGCCATCACAGTGCCGTAATGTTTTTGGTCTGGATGGACTGCTCTGTACCCTTGATGGGTTCGAGTGATGTGTATCTCTCCAGTGAATTCCCTTAACATCATCGCCTTAGCATCATCTAAAGCATCCATTGGATCTTGTCTAGCTCCCCACATAAAAGTTCACATGCACTTTTTAGAATGGGGCAGGGAAGTCTGATGGACCGGCTTTCTCTGTGCTGATATACCTGTCTGCAAATCCATGCTCACGGTAACAGGTGCTGACAGGATCGTAGATCAGATCACAGATGCCCTGCCTTCCTATCCAAGCAAACCTGCACTTCCAGACATGTACCTCTGTGTTGGGAGACTGAAACTCCCTATGCACTGTGATGCCACAGTCTGCCTTGGCAAACCATGCGGCACTTCCTGAGATGTCGTATCCTTTCGGGACTGGCGTTTTGCCATTCTCTCTCTGCATCTTTGTCGGATGCGCGACAAACCAGATGTGGCAGTCGTAGTGCTGTCCGAACATCCTCACCTTAGTCAGCATCTCGCTGATCCAATCTGTCTCTCTATCTGTATCTTTCTTTATGTAGTTATATGGATCGATCACCACGCCCGTGATCCCGAACCGCATCACTGCTACCTTCAATCTTTCCAGTAAGTCATCCAGATCTACGAGGTTCCCATCATTGTGCGACAGGAATGTGAAGTGCTTGTTTACGAACTTTATAGACTCATCCAGCTCATCCTGCGTCATTCGATCATTCATGCCATCGAAGAATGGTTTACGGATGTATTTAGAAGCCAGCTTAGCAATGTGCAGTCTTGGTTCGTTCTCGAAAGAACACACTGCGAACTTGCTATCAAACTGTCTGGCCTGATTCATCATCAATTGATCTATGAACTCTGACTTGCCAGAGCTGGGGATACCTGTGACCACAGTAAGTTGTCCAGATGCTACCGTGTATATGTCATCCAGATTCTGATACCCAGTAGATAGTCCAGATCCAAGCCCGTGAGAGTAAATGTCTTGAACCTCAGTAGAATAAAACGATGCATCGTATATACCTTTGATTGGCCAAGGCTCAGCAGACTCAACCAGATCAACAAGGGATTCCTCGCCACAATCAAGAAGGACTTCATTGGCATCCTTGTATCCATCTGGGTAAACGATACGCCAGCATCTATCTCTTCCAATTCTTCTTGCCAGCTCCTCTGCCATAGCATCACCAGCGGTGTCCCCGTCTGTCGCTATGATTATCTTACGTGAGTTGTCCAGCTTCTCCTTTGCATCCCATAGGAAGTTGAAGGTCCTGTCATCCTCTGGATTGATGGCGCCAGTCTTGACCTTCCCGACAGCGCCATTCGGAACACTGACCGCTGACTTGATTCCCGCTTGCACAAACGACAGGGCGTCTATCTCACCCTCGCAGATAACAAAATAATCTCCGTCCCCTATCGAATTGATATTGAAGAACCACTGCAATGCAGACGTGCATGAGAATCCTTTGCTACCCAGTGAGCGCATCTTGGCCCCTGCCGTAATGCTCCCTCTCTCATAAGGGAATCCGATGCAAGGAACTCTACTATTCTCTGAGTTGATCCAGTGGTCGCTGGAAAAAAGATTGGCGTCCTTTGCTACTTGTTTTGATATCCCTCTACTTTCCAACCACTTAAGAGCTTCTTCTGATAACGGTTGTATGTTTAACTTTTGTGTTCTGTGTTGGTCAATTTGGTGCACTTGCACTTTTTCTCTCCCGCGAAACTGAATGACTCCACTTTCTTGACAATGGAAACAATTGAATACCATGCGGTCAGGCATGACCTTGAGTGAAAGACAGAGATCGTTCTTGTTTTTCTTGCGTGTGTGTGAACAGAGTGGACAGGCTTTCTTGTGATCGCCAATAGGCAAGTGGTCTGCATACTCCTTCAGAGCTAGATTGTCGCTCATGTAACCTCCCGTGTTACAAGTTTTCTATTGTTGTAATTAATTTTTTACAGATCACCTGCCCCCTATCAGGTGTTTCAGCAAGGATTGTTGCCAATACTTTTTTAATAACTCGATGGTTCAGGGACGCAAGGTCACAGACCGTCTCAAAATCTTTGCAAAGAAGCCACGTTGCCACTGCAACCCGATTATGTCTCTTGTCACTCGATGCGTCAGTGAAAGCCTGACTAATCACCGCCCTCCATAACTTTAACGCGGATATCGGATCGTGGATTATCTCTGTCGAGATGCCAGAAGACATGCTTCTCCTTTACTTGCCTGTCGTTCTTGTACACCCTCCCCTGTAGCTCATCCAGAATGACTGACTCATCCAGATCAGGCCTGCGAGAAGCGTAATATATGTCGAGCGTCACCGCAACATCACTCTCAATAAGGGTGTCCAGAACCGGACATTGATCTGCGAATCCCTTGCAGTAGTCCAGAGCTTTTTTCGATTTGATCAATCGAGGTTTACCCCTTATCAATACCATTCTACGTGAATTTGATTTACTCGCAGGCTCCCCTAGTATCGTTATAAGTACGTCTGTTTCTTTTGTATCTTTAGGTTGCATTAGTTTCAATACCTGTTACTATTGACAGCTCATAGTCCTATCGGGAGGCGGGATGATAATTACTAATGTTCACAATGTTCCTGAGCAGTTTATCCGTGTTGCTCAGAATAACAAGTATTCAAAAGGCAATGCAGATATCAGTGTCACAACACTGATCGATTCTCCTCGCATTAATATCCTCAAACAGCGTCATGAAGACCAGATGCAACGCGATATTACCGACATGACTTTCAGCATGGTCGGGACTGCCGTCCATCAGATGTTAGAAGATACTGACGAAAAACCCAATGAGGTCTACGAAGAGCGCCTGTATCAGAATGTATTCGACTGGGTGGTGTCTGGAGCGATTGACGTACAGAAGTACGAAGCTGACGGCTCTGTGTCGATCATGGACTATAAGGTCTGTACAGCTTGGGCTGTCATGAATGATAAGCCTGATTGGGAGAAGCAACTGAACTGTTATGCATGGCTTGTAACCAGAACCAAACAGTTACCTGTCAAGAAATTACAGATAATCGCAATCATTCGTGATTTCAATCGCAGAAAATCACAGAGAGAGAAAGACTATCCGAATGCCAATATTCAAGTTATCGATGTACCGCTCTGGGATTTTGAAGAGCAGTCTGAGTACATTGCTAACCGTGTGTTCCTGCATAAGAACACGCAAACAGACTTCATAAATGACATACCTCTGTGCTCTGATGAAGAGCGGTGGGCCAAGCCTGCCAAGTGGGCTGTCATGAAGAAGGGCCGCAAGTCTGCGGTCAAACTCTTTGATGATCCAAAGCTAGCTGAGCTTTACATGAAAGAGCAAAAAGGTGCATCTGCACTTTATCTTGAAGAGCGCCCGTCAGAGTTGACACGTTGTTGTGAAAACTTCTGCGGTGTTGCTCAGTTCTGTAGTCAATTTGAGGAGAGTAATAATGTCTGACGCAGTAAACATAATCCAACAGGAGTTGGATAACATCGATGAGAAGCTCACGCTTCACGCATACCACAAAGCAGTCCTTGAGAATCTGCTGAAGAAAATGGACGTGAAGACTGGGGCACTTAGTATTCCCAAGCCAAAAAGAAAGTACACAAGACGTGTCGATGTAGAGCAGGTCAAGAAGCGGCAAGATGTTCGCGTCAAGAACGCGAGAATGGTTGCAAGTGTTGTGCAGAATCGTGGGTTGACCAAGAGTCAAGCTATCAAAAATTTATTGGCTAGAGGTGAACTCATCACTTACAAGGATTGGATTCATCCAGAAACAGTAATCCTGAGTGATACATCCCCGACTGGCATTGGGAGAAGATTGCACAATCAACTTTTCCAAGGAACAGTTTATGCCAAGTAAGAAAACTGTTTGGGAAACTCTTAGTGCAATTGACTGTGATGGTCACACTGAGGAGAAGAATGGTTTTACATACCTGTCTTGGTCATGGGCTTGGCAAACACTGAAGGAGAATTATCCTCAGGCTCGGTTTGAAAAAGGCCCTGTCCAATATCTTGAGGACGGCACTGCACTGATTTCTGTTCGTGTGTTTATTGGTGCTGATGAGGACGTGACAGAGGTGTTCCCTGTCATCAACTACAGTAACAAGCCAATCCAAAACCCCAATGCCTTCCAGATCAACACAGCATATCAGCGTTGTCTTGTGAAGGTGTTGGCGTACATGGGTCTGGGTATGTATATCTATCACGGGCATGATCATCATCCTGATTCATCACCTGATACAGAAAGCAAGCCTGCTAGCAAGCCTGCTAAAAAGGTTGAAGAACAGCCCGTTGCCCCAAGTCCGAATCGACAGATAGTTGCGCCTGATGGCGAGTCTGAAGTTATCACGGATGGCACATGGAAAACTGTCGCTGAAGTCCTGATCAAGTTTATGGATAAAAGAGACATTAATTCCTTGCGTCAATTCTGGAGTATGAACCAGCAGTCAATTGAGCATCTGGAGCAGTATGCCCCAGAAGAACACAAGCGTGTCTACGATGCGTTTATGGATAAAGCAAAGAAGCTTAAGGAGAAGAAGTAATGGCTGTAGAAAAGCCTGACCCAAATTTCTTTGATGATCTCACCCCCGAAGAGGCCGAAAGATTTAGTGACAGGTTCCTCAGGGATGTGTTCAAGGAGATAGAGAGCGCTCCCATTGAGGGGCTTTCTCAATCGACTCAGGATGTCTTGGACTCTTTGACAAACAAAGAGGTTGAAGTCCTGAGAAAGCGTTTTGGATTAACACAAGAGCAACGTAATAGGAGTTTGCACTGATGGCGTATATCGATAGGAACGGGGTAAAAAAACCCAGTGGTGCTCTCTATGTGAATAGAGAGAAGACCAAGGACTCATCACCTGATTACACGGGTGATGTGGAGCTAGACAAGGAGACAGTGGATTCGATTCTTGCTCAGCGAAACAAGGGTGTTGACATGCCCATCATCGCACTTGCTGGCTGGAGGAAAGAAGGTAACAAAGGAACCTTCATCTCCATGAAAGCAGAACAAAAGAGAACCGCTGAATCTAAACCTCAACCTGAGCCTACAGGCGATGAGATTCCGTTCTAAGAAATACATCAAGAGCTTGCATGGTAAGCCGTGCCTTGTGTGCGGCTTTGCCTCAGAGGCTCACCACGTTACCTACGCAGAACCTAACGCGATGGGTATGAAGGTGGGGGACAACTGGTGTGTCCCGCTTTGCCATGCTCATCACATGGAACTGCATAACTTTGGTGATGAAAGATTATGGTGGGCCATGCAAGGTGTTGATCCAATAGAACATGCAACGAAACTTTTTAAGGAGTTTGAACAATGACAGGATTCACAATCCAAGAGAAGCACGGTGATACAGAACTGACTTATCGTGTGCATAAGAATGGTAATCACTCAGGAAATGTAACAGTCCAAGTAAATGGTGTGTCTGTTCTTGAGGATAGCAATTTCACAACCGTGCGAGAGCTAATGAGCGCACTGAGTCGCGCAGAGATAGCCGGTTTGATTCGGGCCAATAAGGATGCTGAGGCTTTGTCAATGGGTGATGAAGGCTCCCAGCATTTCATCAAATACGCGATGGAGAATTTGAAGCGTATGGTTCACGGGTCTAGCGCAGAGGATAAGCAGGGATGACATCTTATGCCGTAACACTCAACATGGATTTTACCAAGACGGTGTATCTCCATGCTGATTCAGAAGCTGAAGCGGGGCAGAAGGCTGAAGACCTTATTCGGAAAAATCAAAAAAGTTTGTCCAATATGGGCTACTCAATTGGTGATGTCGATGTGGTCGAAACTTCTGAGTGTATGCATCCAAACAAGGCGCGAATGGCTGACCGTATGAGACATGCTCAGAAGGTCGCGGACGAAAGGCGCGTGTACCATGTCGATTGAAGCGATGCACTTTGAGGGTGTGAAAATATCTCTTAATCAGTCCTCTGATGGGACAGTGCTCAAGATGGCCGTGCATCCAGATGAGGTGCCCGCTGATCTGATGACAGATTGGGTTGGGTCACGTTATATGGTTGCTATGGTCAGGCTTAGTGACGATGATGAGATAGCACAAGATACTTCAGCAAAAGATATAAGCAGGCTGATGGCATCCTGCGGTGCTTTGTGCAGACAGGAAAAGTTTCAAGAGTTTGTGCTCCTTGGAACTGACCTCGATACAACAGAGGAAAATACCGTTGCTGTACTGAGAGATGCACTTGGTATTACCTCAAGATCAGAGCTTAAAAAGAATGCACAGGCGCGATCAGCGTTTATAGATTTAAGAGAGGATTTTAACCGATGGTTGAAGAGATAGGAGATATCAAACGGATTGGGAATGAGCCTGTGCTTAGTCCTAAGCAAGTTTGTAAATACCTTGGCATTGCAAGGTCAACACTTACTCATCGTATCAACAATGATGATACGTTCCCCAAGTCGTTCAAGATCAGTGACCGAAAGATTTACTGGAAGTACGTTGATATTGAAGACTGGGTCAAGAAAAAAATGAATGGTGAGTCCAATGTGGGTATACGTTCTTTTGGTGTTCGCTAACGGGACTCCCGTTGCGGAGGTCCAAGAGGTGGTGCACCATGATGAGATTGAATCCTGTTTACAAGAAGCAAAGCAGATTATGTCGGACGATACCCCGCTTGTTGCGGGGTGTATCCCTCTATCCAAGGAGGATGTTGATGCAGACAAAGTTACGTTCTGATGGCAGTACCGCTAGCTACTATGAGTTGCCTGATGGGGCGGCTCAGATACAGGACTTGATCTCACACAAAAACATGAATGCTCAGATAGGAGAGATATTTCGTGCCTGCTACAGGTATGGAGAGGTTGAGCACAGCGAGATGCTTCGGGACGCAAGGAAGATATTGTTCTATGCTCAAGCCGAGATTGACCGCCTACTCGCTATAGAGAAAAAGTTCACATGAACTTTTTTATATAGTACTATCTGCTTACTCCTGTTGGACATTGCCCCCTTTATGGGGGCTTTTTTATATACCTTGTTTCTCAGCCAGCTCAACAATGCGTCTTGCTAGTTTATTCTTTTGTATCCTGAGTTGCCTGAGTTGCTGTGTCTTTTGTGTGGGCGACATGGTTGGACTCTCGACTATTCTATTCATGGCGTTGTTGATATCAGTCAGTTGTTTTGCTACACGATTGAACGTCTTACGGAATCCCATAGCGACACCGCGATCTTCGAGTAACTCGTTCATGCGATCCTGATCACCTGTAGCCGCCGCATCACGATAGGATGTGAACACAGCATCTGATTCGCGCCTGAGGTCATAGAAGTCTCTGACAAACTGGCTAGAAGTCTCCCCATCTTTCTGTATGAATCTTGCCAGTCCAAGCACCCTGCCAAAATCTGTGACATATGGATTACCGAATATGCCATTTGGCTTCTGTGGCACTGCGCCTGTCCAAGACATGACGCTTTCAGCTATTGCTATTGGGATCGTGGCTAGACCTGCCATGTATCCCTCAAGTAACTGTTGAATCTCTAGAGGGCTCAGTGTCAACTTATCCAATCCAGCTTCGCTCAGGAATCGGTAAACATGCGGAGTAGATGAATAGAACTTGTCTGATGTCATTTTTCTTTGTAGCGCCATGCCCTCTAGTGGGGCCATCCTGAAGAAGTCATACCCCGTCACAACCTCCAACGCAGGCATCACGCCCTGCGGTATTGGGTTGAAGGCAAACGTGTTGAACAATGTGTGAGCCACTGCCATAGCAAAATCAGAACCATCTTCCTGCCTGATTGCATCTACCGCGAATACAGGGAAGGTTCCGAATATAGCGCCTAGCTCGAACGCTCTTGGTATCTTAATCGCCGAATCACCGATGTAGATAATGTCGTAGTTCAGTTTATTCTGTAGTGACTCCTCCTCCCAGCGATCATCTGACATCGCCAGTGCACCCAACGCAGTAGAGACTGCCATCACAAGAAGTCCGCGATTCATTATCCCTTGCCAATATGCCTGACGCTCATCTGCTGGTAGCCTTGGATCTTCTGCTAAACGGTACAGACCTTGGATACGTGCATTCAAGAACGGGATTGCAGGGATAAGTCGGTTGACCAGTAGTTGTCCAGTGATACCACCACCGGCTCCTTTCCTACCGTAGTTGATCAGGTTCATCGCTTGGAATGCGGCCTCTCTTTCAGACACACCCTCAGCAATAAGTTTCTGGTACAGACCGATACGAACCTCAAGCTCTGTTGACTCACCGAATCGTTCTACTTTCTGAAGCAGGTTCTTAAACCCTGTGGCGACAGCCGCGACAGGTGTGTCCTTCTGTATGATCCTGCCCCCAGTTCTGCCAAGCCGTCTTGCGGTCGAAGCAAAGTCTGCTGGATCTGCACCGAAAGAATACCCACCGAATCCAGTGAGAAGTTTGATGGCCATTGCATCTTTGCCGTCTTTCATGGACTGGTTCATGCGGCTCAATGTCCTAGGTCCTAAGCCAATTGGAACACCAGCTTTGATGTAGGCATCGATTTTTCCACGCCAAAGGTTTGCCACCATGAACCCCGGCATATTTGTGACACCGATTCGCAGTAAATTTGCGAACATCTCTGCCGTTTTGATGTATGCATCCTTCTGTTGGGGTGTCAAACCAGACAGTGCATGCCACAGTGCACCGTCCCGAATCTTATATCCGACTTGCTCACCATTGACCCTGAACTTCATGACGTTGCCTTGCGGTTTCGTGAGGTCAGCTTTCTCTCCCCAAGATGGATCTTGTAGCTTCTCTAATGCCTCAGACGTTTTACGCATTGCGATATTACGCAGACCAGCAGATATGATCATCTCGTTATTACGATAGATGTTCTTGAGTAAGTCGCCCGAGACTTGGAAGTTACTCCCCACAAGCTCTCGATCAAACGCTCCCTTCTGCATCAAACTATTGGCCGCTCTCTGTGGGAGGGAGTTAGAGAAATCTGTGTCGCCCTCTGCTGTCTCAAGCAAACGATAGAATGGTACGTAAGCCATGTTGGCAAACTCTTCGGCCATTTGATCATTCAACAAGCCAGAGTCTTTGCCGAACTGAACCATGTAGTTGTTGAAGTTCTGATAGTCGTTGAATACTTTTTGGAACGCTGGGTCGCCAGCGGCTATTGCCCTATCGATCTCTGCGTCACTTAAATTTTGGAAGCCTCTTCGCCCAACAGCCCGCAATGCTTTCTCTCTTCTTGCAATTGCATAGGCATAGAACTGTCGCTCGTTCTCTTTTGCTTGCGCCTGTGTCTGCCCTTCGAGCAGTGGCGCGAATATCTCGTTGAGCCCCTTGACGCCTGCTTCGGACACTTGCTCGACATTGCCGTCAGCATCCACCTTGATTGGTCCGAACTCCATGAGTGCGTAGATACGGCCCAGAACCTGTTGAGACATTTCCATTGCTCGTCCAACAGAATCAGGGTTGTTGTAACTCGTTCCGTAAACGATATCATCGAGCTTATAGCCCGGACTAAACCTACTAATATGGTTGCGTACAAACGCTTCTCGTAGCGTCTCACCCTTGGCCGCGCCAAACATCTTACGCATGAATTCGTTGAAGGGACCTGTTGATTCGTCCTTCGCTATGACTTTGTCAACGAATGATGAGAAGCCCGCAGGGTTGGGCGTACCAGTATAAGAAAACCTCTTCGAGAACCTGATTGTATTAGGCCCGTCAGAAGAAAGTGCATCTGCACTTTTTTCAGGAGCCCTGTCTTTGATTCCGCGTACAGCCTTGTCTTGTATCTCAAGTGCTTCTGCATAGTCCAAAGCATACGTCCCAGAGTCAGGCTTGTACTCTGTGGCAGGAGGCTCGTAGTACATGAATACAACGTCTGGTTGCCCTTTGTTGAACTCAATGAAGTCATTATCACGCCATCCCTCAGGACGTTGTCTCTCGTCCCAAACCAAACGGGATGCGGTCTTCATGCCGTTGGCTGAATAAATCTCAGGTAGAATCGTGTCAAACGCATCCAGCTTTCTGCCGCCCTGTTCGATAGCAAGCCGCACCAGTGGATACGAAACACTGCGTAGGCCACCACCCCTCGTGTTGAACACGCTCACAATGTCATTGCCCTTCAGCGCAAACCCTGCGTTACCGCCGTCTGTTACAAACAAACGCATGTCTGCATATCCTGTATCGTCTGGATCTGTAATCACGGGGTACACATACACAGCGGCACCGTAAGGATTGCTATCCTTGGACTGCTGTATCTTTGATCTGAAGTATTCCGCTGAGGATACTGACTGTTCTAATTCGTGAACGACTGGGGTTGAGATGTCGCCCATGAGATACATGGGCGCGAAAAGATTATTTACTGAGTAGGACGCAACTACGTTGTTTCCGTCCACGCCTCTGCTTTGTCGCGAGACATCCCATACTTGTCCATCAGCCCCTGCACTGTTGGCGACACGTCTCGCTGTGTCTGAGGCACTGTACCTTTTTGAGAGTCTTGCTTGTCCAGTCCCAGTATCAGTTCTTTCATCAACTTGTCTGGGGTCTGTGCGAGTACTGACGTATCCTCTTTCTGGATCGCTGAGTGCTTCATTGATTTGCTCATCTGTATACCCCTCCTGTTTTGCTTGGTCGTATGCGGCTTGAGCATAGTCTGTATCTTGTCCTGCTCCCTTGCGGACACCAAGGGCCTCGAACAAACGTTTCTCAGGATACCACATCAAAGCCTGTAAGTCAGCAGTCTCGATGTCCACCCCCACTGAGGACAATAAACCCTGTGCTTTCTTGGTTACACGCCTCATGTAGTTGCGTTCAGTGCCATTTGTTGGCGTGGCCTGTATCTGTCCGTAGAGCTTGCCTTCGAGGGTCTTCACATCCTTGAATAATTGAGGCTTGATCGGGTTGCGGTCTTGTTCTTTCTGGAACTTCCTGAAGTATCTGTCCCATGATTTTCGCAGGGCAGGAATAAACTGGTCGAGTGTTTTGTTGTTTCGGAGGTCGGACTTGCGTATGCCCGTAACCCGCAAAGCATCCTGCACTACTTCCTGTATCACCTCATCACGACTGTTTTGTATGACGCCCCGTATCTTGCCACGCAGTGTTCTCAACTGTTCTGGCGTTGCCTCTGTTGCGAAAGGGCGATTGACGTAGCGGTTCCACATACGCATCCACCAGATATCCATCGTGAGTGGGTCGAGGTTACCCCTCAAGTTCTGATAGAAACCTTGTCCAATCTTGGGACCTGCGATGTATGAACCGAACACCACAGTGTCAACAAGCTCGTCCGCTGGGACGCTGATCTTGGTATTGAATCGCTGGTTCATATCATCAACTACGGCTTGCAGTTGTTTCACTGTGAACTGTGAGTCAAGGAACTGATCGATTGGCTTGGTAACACTACCATCCTCGTACAGCTTCTGATACTCATTGAAGAAAACAAAAGCACTCTGCATCTGATTCCTTCGGTCCCCACCTTTCTTCCATTCTTTTACTGGGAACCTACCCTTATCTCTGTAGAAACGGAACGCCTCAAGTGCGTAAGCAAAGTTATCTGTCACTGCCTGCCCGTTTGATGTCACAGCAAGCGCCCAATCGAAAGCTGTCTCGTCTCTGCCTGTCT
>CEPP01001311.1_pt1 | contig 21152 bp, 16 predicted proteins | sample 530521 | NCBI WGS metagenome assembly CEPP01 (sample SAMEA2620256, study PRJEB7988) | marine metagenome | biome: marine biome (ENVO:00000447); feature: surface water layer (ENVO:00002042); material: "saline water (ENVO:00002010), including plankton (ENVO:xxxxxxxx)" | depth 5 m | reverse complement strand
GTGTGATTATTGTGCATTAGTGAGAACGAAAGTGTTGCCATCGTGATCGACGAAGAACGCGGATATTGCAAGGCGCATTCTTCTGGCTGACTTTTTACTGCGAAGGAAGTAAACTTCCTTGATGTCCTTGGCTAGCTTGTCCCAACTGTCGACTAGTAGGCGAAGAACGTGAGTGTTTAATTGCGTGTTCTCGAACAGCTTTGCCAAGCCGTAAGGATCGCCATTGATGTCCCAACCTACGGTAGAGTATTTCTCGAAGTCAGACCATTGTCCAGCGTAGCTGTAGCGAGTTTTGTCGGTGATGTTGGATTTGATTTTCATAACTGTGTGTGTTGGTTGATGTGGTTATTGTGTTGTGATGTGCCGTGATTGGCTGTTGCCGATTTGTTCGACTCCTAAAGCCTACCATGGCTGTCAACAGCTCCATTTGAAGGCGATTACCGTGCGCATTATGCACTCAGTAACGCGGGATTAAATGTGGAAACGGCATCCATTTTATTCCTGCCAAGTCGCAAGCATTATGCGCAGGAACTTTCCCGCGCGAATAAAACAAAAAACATCTGTTTAAGAACAGATGAGTGTGGCGATCCGATCCGAAAGCCGTCGAGGTGCCATCCAAACACGTCTTCCTTGCGTATTTGGTAGGCTGATCGGCACTAATCGGATTTATAATCCGTTGCTGTCTGCTGATAATCAACACTTTAGTGTTGTTTTGTGACCAAAGTTGGGACAAAGTCTACTCCAAGGAGTAGCTTGGGGGGTTAGCGGTCAACAACACGTATATAAACCCTCTCAGAAATTTTCAACAAAAACAAAAAGGGAGTCACCACCGTTATAGCAATGACTCCCCCACACATATAACAACACACACATACGTTGAAGTTATGCAAGAACAGTAATGTATGATTAAGAGACAATATACAAGTTAAAATTCGTTATCTTCATCGTCTACTTCGTCACTCCATGCGCTGTCCCAGTCAATATCGTCATCATCATCTGTCTCAAAAGACGTGCTTGCCATGACTTCTCTGGTCATTTCTAGCAATCCTCTAGCAGCATAGACGTTATCATAGACGTATTCCATCTCCATTTGTGGGTGGACTACTACAATAAAATAATTATTAAAGTGTTCTCCTGCAATGGCTTGAATCTTTTCTAAAGGAGTATCTGACATAAGGCATTGACAGGGTTTAAGTGGTTAATATAATTATAGTATATCAGATACGAGATGGTGCTAGCACTAGAGAAGAAGCCCTCTCTTTTACAGGTCAGAATTAGACCTTATATATTATATATATTATATCCACGAGGACTGTGGTCTTTTTGTTCTCTTATAGTAGGTATCCATGAATTTATCTAGTTCTTTACTAGCTAGGTCTTCCCTTCGTTCTTTTATCTTCATGTCTGCATCCTGAGCCATCTGTTCTACCCAGTAGTTACAGGCTATACTGAGGGCATCTAGCCTATCGTCGTTCCTCAAGGCTCCTCTAAGACGGGTCAGTCTAGTTAATTGGTACATCATCATGTACCTGAGCTGTTGTTCTGGTGGATAGCCCTGTGCTGTCTTGTAGTCGTTCTCGATAACAGAGGGTGCTATCACGAGCCTGTGGGCTGCTAGAAGCGGCTCAAGGGTGTCTATGATCCGTTTCTCCTTCTGTTGATGGTGTCGTACCTCTTCTAGAGTGACAGGGTATTCTCGGCTAAATATGGGCGTTATAAGTTGGTTGAACATACCATCACCAAAGTTACTTTCAGTGATAACAGCGTTCACCTTGTTCCTTTTAGCGATACGGACTAGTTCTAGCAGGGTAGGTTCTTCGTAACCGCCTCTGAGTCCACCAGCTTCTGGAACATACAGGGTGCCATTGCACATCTTTACTACAGCGTAACCAGTCTCATCCCTACCTCTACCAGATGGGTCGATGGACATGACAGAACCAGTGTAAGGTATCATGTCACCTAGAATCTTCATAGGTCTGTAGAACCTGTCCCCTCTGAGTCCTACATTGGGCAGCCTGTCCCATTCTAGCTCAGGGGTCTGCGCCCATACTATCTTCTCTGGCGCAACATCTTGGTCAATGTCCTGCACAACCAAGTTGCCAAGTTTAAGAGGATAACGGTCAACATCAGCAAGGTTGGGGTTGAGCATGAACTGCATTGCATAACCAGCCGATCCGTAAGAAATCTTTCGCTCCTGCAAATCAAAATTTGTAAAACGCGTAGGTTCGGCAGAATCGCCTTGGGTATCTTCATCTATACACAAGGTAGACAGAGTGTCCCCATAGGTGTTCATCGCCTTCTTTGGTTCTACCTTTTCAGCAGACCATATCTTAGTTGTAAACCCTCTTTCTTGGAGCTTTGTGTAGAGGCTGTCCTCACACTGTGGTGTGCCTAGCACGATAATACGTGCCTCCTCATGTGGCTTAATTATGGCATCGAACTCTTTGATCTGTTCCGATAGCTTGTCTCTCATCTGCTGTGTGGCAGAGTTGTTAGCTACCTCAACGTCATCGGCAATGATGATGTCAGCACGAGAGCCAGTCAGCTGGGAAGTTATGCCCAAACTTTTCACACTGGGCGCGTGAGAGGCTCCTGCTGGTCCAACGTCAAACGATACCTTAGAGAATCTTTGGTCAGCAGTAGGCTTCAAGAAACTCAGAAGAGGGATGTCATGAATCAGTCTCAGGGTAAACGTAGAGAAGTCATCGGAACGTGTCTTCGATGCAGAAACAACAAGAATGTTTTTGGCTGGGTCTAGGAACAGTTGGTGTACTACGAACGCAGAACAAATCCAAGACTTGCCTACTCCTCGAAAGCCTTGCACCACAGCCCTCTTTGGACCATGCTGCATGAAGTCAGCTATATCGTATTGTATGTCAGTTGGGTCACGCTTGATCTGTTCTAGCGAGTGCCAAATAAAATACAGAAAGTTTCTAAAGTCTTTGAGTTCGTTAGGTATTTGTGGCTGCAATAGGCTCATCATTTTCTCGGAACGGCAACACCTCTACTAAGTTCTGCATGGAGTTGTCTTCCTTGACTGAGGCAGTGACTTGATTGTCTTTGAGCAGCTGCCTAGCTACATTCAGGATTGCTGGACTAGCTTCTCCAGACTTGATGACGGTCAGTAGTTCTTCGATTGTTAGAGCCATCAGCTCATCTAGTAGTTCTTTATTTTTTGCCATTCTTAATCTCCTTCCATAGTTTAACGCTGACATAAGCAAGTGAAACAAGTCCTAATATAATTGCAACAAACGTGTTTATGCCTTCTAGAGTTATTGACCCTAGTAATCCTATGATGGCTACAGCGGGTGTTATGTGGCTATCGTTGTTCATGATATTACGCGTCTAGTAATGCTTGTAATGTTTCGGTTGAAGCACCTCTTCGTGCTTTTTGGTTAATAGAGCGCATACGTTTGTATTCTCTTTCGATTTCTGGAAACTCTTCCATCATCAAACTTAGAGAGCGTGAACGATACTTGCTCAGGACTTTGTTGATAAGTTGTACTCTAGGACTCTTAAGACCTCCGTCACTGAGTGGAGATAGTCGTTGGTAACGTCTGCTACTAATTAACTTCTCAAGCTCTTGTCGGAGAGTTTTGTTTCTAATTTTTGTTTCACTCAAAAGTTCTAAGCGTCTGTCATAGGCGGTCTGTCCTTTATCATTAACAAACTCAGTCATGTCTATACTGCGGTCAAGCATTGTACTTGTTTGCGTAAATCCATGCTCAAGTGCTGCTAGCTCTTCAAACACTATGTCGCCATCTCTTGTCGAGAGGGCTGAAGGATTGAACGGACCAACAAATGGAATTTGTTCCATGATCAAAGGCTCACCTAGTATGTTACGTTTAGGGTCTAGGTTGTCGTTGCCCATTGGCAACTTCTTCATAAATGCGTCACTGAGGCTACGTACTTCTCTAGGAGTTGTATCACCTATAGCAGACTGACCTTGGTATAGAACGTTGGGAACAAAGCCACCAGCAATGTTTCGGATTGCTCGTTCCATCTTACGGTCAGGCTCTGAGATAGCATCAGTCAGGAATTTAAGACCTGCAAGATAAGACTTTTCAGTTACGTTACGTGATAGAGAGATAGAAGCTGCTGCAAACAGTTGCTCAGCTTTTGTTGTGTTAACACTTGCATGATCATCTAGCTGCTCAACAATATCTACAAGAACACCGAAGTGTGTGCCAAGAGGGTCAAGACCAGCAAAGCTAGCATATGTGTTGCCAAACTTAAATGAATACTTTTGCCATCCAGTAGCTTCAAGAGTCTTACGTTGCGCAATATCTTTCGGACCACCACCTGTGATGAAGTCACGGTTGGACATAATCATATACAACAACGTGCTATTAATCATAACGGATGTAGCAATCTTACCTCTTGTTCGCGCAACCTCGATAGGGTTACGAGACTCTAGCTTCATACGCAACTCATCTTGAGTTCGTTTCAGCATTGGCATGTCAGGTAACATAGCAAGCGTGCTGCGTCCTGCATCCATTACGCCACCTGAAGCGCGGTCAAAGGAGAACTTAAGAATGTTTACTGGAGTACGAATGAATGGGAAGATCAGACGTAGTGGTGGTATCCGTTGTGTCATGGCTTGTGCCAAGTCTGCAAACGCACCCGCATCGTTTGTAAATGTTCCGTAACGTGCTTGCTCTAGTGAGCGAGCTGCTATGTTGTCAATGTCAGAGATGTTCTCTATTCCAAGACCGCCTTCTTCGTATGACTTCAACATGGCTGCTCGTTTGTTAGTCTCTTCGCCAATGATACGATTTACTTCGGCACCTCTCTTCTGAGGAGTCATTGGCTTCTTACCCGATGCCATAAGTTGTTCATCCATTTTCTTGACGGTTGCTTGCGCAAATTTCATAACACCAGCATCAGAGAACGCACGTTCACCATCCACAAGGACAGCGTCCATGCCTCTCATAACATACTCAGTAAGTGCGTCAGGGTCTTTGATTCCTAACTTCATACCTTTCAGTGTCCATTCGATCTTTGCGTTCTGACGGAACAAGGATTGTTTGAAGACTTCGTCCATCGACATAAGCATCTTGGCAGGAATGTTAACAACATTCTCGCTAAACCAGTTCATGGAGTTCTTTATTGTCTCTTCAGGAGCCGCGTTATCAAAGTATTTTGGAATACCAGTTTTAGCTGTGTTTTCAAGCGGGTTACGTCCTATGTCCAACAGCTGATCTTTCATCGCGTATACATCGAAGAAATACTTCATAGACTCGCGGAATGATTCTAGCGTTGCCATTTCTTTTAACACTATACGAGTGATTGCTGGGTCAACAGTAATTCCACCGATTGCTAGTTCTGTTTGTAGAAGAGTTTGAGCAACCATATTACCGATACCATTCTTCATCATAGTCCTTGGACCAGACAGTAGAGAGTTGATAAACCAGTTCTGTGCCATCTCCATGAACTTGCCACCTTCGGCAGCGCGTCCTGCTTTGACTACGCCAAGCATTTGGTCGATCATATCCTTTGCTGTAGTGTTCCTTGGATCGCCACCTGCAAGAATAATTCTGTTGATTAGAGCATCAAAGTTTTTCTTCTCTCCTTTGTTGCTAGCCATGTATTGGTTAACAATCTCCTGAGAACGTCTCTCTGCTGCTGATAGACTTAGTTTAGTTCTAGCAAACTGTGTTGACTGTAGACCTTGACCAAATCCTCGACGTAGGTTGGAGCCAGCAGCAACTAGGTTCAACATCTTCTGGATGTCTCCCATTAGTTCTGCTCGGTCTGCATCAGTAGCTTCAGCACTTTGTGCTGCAATCTTCTTAGCTTTCTCTACGATGTCAGCCCCTTGCTGTACAGCGATAGATTCTACCGTGTACATACGAGCTGCAATTCTGCGTAGTGCAGCAGCGTCTTTACCTGCTGCTCTTACTTCAGACTCAATTATGTCAATCTTTTGACCAGACATTTCAGCACTACGTCTTGCTTGCTCAACTGCCTGAACGATACCGCCACCTTTAAGTCCATCAGAACCTTGTAGTGTACCGTCTTCATAGAAGCCAATGCTTCCAGTCTTTTCCATTTCTTCTAAGACTTGCGTCTCTGCCTTAGCTAATACTTCACCAAGGTCGTATGCCGTCTCAACTTCACCGATTGCTCTGACTGTTCCTTCAACAGCAATCTTACCGCCTCTGCTCTCTACAGTGATTTCTGGTCTGCCTTGTCCTGACTTCTGAAAGAATCTTACTTCATTTCTTCGAGAGCCTCTAGAACGAGTAGAAAGACCAGAGTAAGGAGAACTCAAATACTCGTTAGGATGATATTTGAATTTGTTCTTCGGATCGTCAACTAGTCTTGTAAAGTCATAAATAACATCACCTAGCAGTGTATCCTTATCTGCCTTAAACAAATCACGGAATATTTCCATGATTGAATCCCATAGAGTTCTCTTGCCTGATTTAACACTACGCAAGAAATTTTGGAATGAACTGTTTGTTAAAGACTCTGCCAAGAATTCATCGAGGTTAGTAAACCCATACCATTCTCTGATGTTTTTACGGTAAAGAGTGCCATCGGCTCCCTCCCTCATCATAAATCCATTGGGATCGTTGAGTTGGTTTACGAGTCCTTTATATTCTTCTGGGATATTTTCTAGAGCTGTCTTATAAGTTCTTATTAAATTTCTAACAACAGGATCGTAATTATAGAAATCATTAAGATACGAATCCAGCTTGTCCATGTAGGCTTTGCCTTTTAAGTCGCCTCTAATAGAAGAAAGTTCAGGGGGTATAAATCTTACTGTAGCTGCGTGAACAATCTCGTGTAACAGCGTTTTCTCTGTAAAAGGAGGGTCAATATTAGAAGAACCTCTATCTCCTATTCCTGTCGCTGTGTTAAGGTCGATGTATTGTTGTCCTCTGTTATCAAAGGTAAACGAACCAAGGTTATCCGAGTCTCTTATTATGGTACTAATTAGAGTGTTATCAAACTCTTCATTGCCTTTCATTATGGTCATAAGACCTTTAGCTACTTTTTGTATTTGGTCAGTGCTTCCAGCTTCGGCTAAACGTTCTAAACTAAATCGGACTGTAGCGTTGCCTAATAGCATACCACTATCGCCTCCGCGTCTTTCCATGCTTCTTATCTTTTCAGGGTCTGCGTCTTTAAGAGCGTTTATATTTAAAGCTTCACGAAGGACAGGGTCTTGTATTTGCGTTGAACCCGTCATTTCATCGCCTGTCTTTAATCCCCACATACGAATATTCTGTACGGATTTCCTCATGCCATCGTTTAGGTCGATGCCGAACGAGGTGATGTCATCGCCCATTCTTCGTGATGTGGTTTCAATATCATGTCTAATTAAGAAACCTTCAATGGTGTTAGCAACTATATCGTAAATCTCTGGAATATCTGTACTAGATACATTTACTAGAGCATTACTAATATCAGATGTAGTCTCAGCAGCTGACAAATCTTCCATCGCTATTTGATCTAATTGATCTTGATCAAAAGAATTTCGTAAATCAAACTCGATATTTCTTTTAAGTACACTAACCGCTGAAACCTTTTTTCCTCTTATAATACTATTATTAAATTTCTTGCCATCAGGAGTGTCTAAGTCTAGAAAAGACGTAACGGAATCTATTGTGTTAAGTCTGTCTCCATTAGGGTCTCTGAAATTGTCGGCAAGCATTCTCATTGTGTTAACTTCCTCCGCCTCAATACGAGCATCCGCAGTTTTCATTTCTACTTTAGCACCAAAAGGCTTTGCTACTTTATTAACAGCCGACACCATCTTGTCTTTATATTGACTATAACTTTTAGCGTCTTGTTTAACTCTCTGTCTGCCAGTCGCATCTCCAACTTTCTTAAGCTTGGAATCTATCAGGTCAGCAGCTTCTTTACCAAAGATAGATTCCATATGAGATCGGTCTCTAACGACTTGGTCAGATACTTGATCATCTTTAGTTATTTGAATTGATTTGCTTCCGTCTTCATTGATGGCGTTAAGCTTTACGTTATCAACAACTGTATCATATAGATTTGCAATCTGCTGTGGCGTTGACCATTGAACACGGTCATAACCTTCTTTAGATGCAAGCTGCATAATCATACGCATAGATGCATTTATATAACTTTCTTCAAGGGGAAGATTGTATGAATCAACAATACCCTTTTCATCGTCTGGTAGATTTTTACGAATCTTTCTCTTTCCTTGGATCATGTCCGATTGGACTTCTTCAACAAACAAAACACGTTCTCCCCCATCGCCAGTTCTATCTAGGGTACGGAAGTGTGCGAGAGTGGTTCCTGTAAAATGCTGGTGATATGTTTCTGGAGAAAACTCGCCTCTTGACTGAAAACTTCCAGCAAACAGGTCTACGTCTGAATCGTTGGCTTCAAGAAGAAACTCTCTGTAATTAGTTCCACCTTCTTGTGTGCCTAAATCTTCAAATTGTTGGCTTGCCGATATTCCGCTTCGTTCAGTCAAAGAATACTTGAACTGGTTTTGCTCTAGGAACTCATCAACTTCTTTCTGCGTGACACGCTTAGTTCCCTTTTCTTTTAACCAATCATCAAAACCCATCCAGCGTAGCTCTTCGCCTGTGCCTTTTTCTCCGTAGGCATCAAACTCTTTACGTAGCTGGTGTGCCATAACACCGCCATCTTTTAGCTTCTTAGACTTAGTGAAAACATTCTTAGATGCTTTGAGGGCAGGACTGTAATCATCAACTGGCACAGTACGAATTAGATTAAAGTTCATGCTTTCGCCAATTTTCTTGGCTTCCTTCGCATTGCCGCCTTTGTATTTTTTGTGTGCTTTTAGAGCTAGACCGAAAGCTCCTGCCATAGTCCCAGTAATACCTAGACCTTCTAAGGTGTTCTTAAAACGTCCTTCAAGTTCTGCGTCATCACCATCTGCTGCTAGGTATTCACTAACAGGATTAGCCATAGAAGGAAAAGCTTGTATTAAATTAGAAAGACGTTCCTCTTGTGCGTCGAACGCTACAAAGTCTGTGGCAGCTTCAGCTGCTAGAATACCTTTCCAATTTAAGACTTCTTTACCTTTCTTGTTTACCTTCATAAACGGCTTGGCAAACTTAGTAGCCTTACCCGCCATACTAAGACCTTTTGCTATGGCACCGTAGGGAACAAGAAACTGTGCGATACCTTCAGCAAGAGAGCCAGCAATAGTCTCTGATCTACCTAAGAAACGGTTGTCGTAGTCTGGTAAGTAATCAAACGTTGCCCAGTCAACTAGGTTGTATACGCCTTGTACGGTTCCTTCAACACCTCTAAACGGTGCAGCAAGAAGGTCTTTTACCATACTGGGGTCTTTTTGGTTCTGTATCAGCTCCTTATTGTTTGGATCGTTGAGATCATTAAGTATCTGTTCCGTATTTATTCCTAGTGCCATAATTTATAAATGTTATTTTAAAAACCTGAATCCTATTCGTGAGTATGCGTTGACTTGTCTTTTAATCATTTCATTTATTATTTCCTCTCTGCCAGCTTCATCTTGTTGAGACATATCATAAAGAGCGTCTGCATAATCTCTTACTCGTTGTTCTTCTTGTGGAGTTAAGTTATTGCTGTCTGTAAATGCTTTATTAAGCAAACTAAAAGGCAAGATTGGAGTAGCAGATTGGTTTAAAGTTAATGGATTAAATTTAACACCTTTAAGGTCTTGGCTTTGTAATTCATTAATAGTAATCCCAGCTTCACCATCACGGGCTGCTCTAATTATAGGCTCTGCGTGCATAAAATTAGCGACCATCTTAGTTCCGACTTCATCATGATCGCGCAATGCATCAAATGGAGTTACTTTCATTTCTTCTCCAGCTTGATAAGCTTTTGCGTTGTAAAGGTGCGCTTCGTGCATATTCGTAACGTTCGGATCGTCGATTCTAGCAACCATCATATTTGCGTTATAAGAGTCCTGAATACCTTGATTAAATATATTACCCTCTCCTCTAGGAGTAGTTATGTCTTGTATTAAGTTCCTAGTTCTAGCTGCTCTATTTGCAACTACGTCTGGTTTTCTACTTCTTCTTCCATGAATGTTTGTAGTTGCAAATCCACTTACTCTGTCATGAACAATAACATTAGATGTTGTTGTTTCCTTAGCCAGTTTATCTTGCGTTTCTGTAGCTGCTTCAGGTTGTTGAGACTCTTTTGTACGCCCATCGAGCTTGTCATCTACAGCTAGATCAGCTTGTAGAAGAGCTGCGCGGTCTGCGTTTAAGTCTTTAGCTTCTTTTATTTTCTTTTGGAAAAACTGTTCGCTCGTCATTCCTGATGCAACTTCTTCATCAGTCATTTCTCTATTACGTATCTCTTCTCGCAAGCGATCAGTCTCTGCATCAAACGCTCTTGCTTTTTCTAGATAACTTTGCCCCTCTATCAACGCAGTAATTGGATCAGCATCTTCGGAAGCTGACGCATAAAACTTATCAATAATACCTTGGTATGCTTCTTCTTGGTCACCTCCTGTTAGTTCCTCAAACCGTAGAGCTTTAAGAGACTCTTCTTTCTCTTCTGCAAATTTTTCATTGCGCTCACTCTTTTCAGCAAGAAACTTCATAACAGCCATCCTTGCTTGTGTGGGTTTTTCGGAAGGGGGAATATTAGGATCAGCATCAATAGCATCAATGATAGGGTTAAGCTCTTCCATATCTTCAGCTACTTTATTAGCCCTTTCTAGTGGTGTGCTTGCATCTGGATGAACAAAATCTCCGTTGGAATCTTTGAGAGAATACTGTTCTAAGAGTGTTGCAGCAGCTGCATTTACTCCTGCGTTCGATCTTAGTGTGATAATTCTCTGCTGTTCCTTTACAACCTCGTTGGTAAACTCTTTGACTATCTCTGCTTTAGTTCCTTCAGATATAGTTTTGTCACTCTCTGGAATATCAGCAACAGCGTCTGCTACAGCTCTGGCAACATCAGCAGCAGTTCTTACCTCTGACGTATCAACTGTGATTGTAAGACCATCATTAATAAATATGTCTGTAGATTCTGGGATGTCTTGTCCTAAAATAATAGCGTTAGAGTAGATTGATTTGAACTCAGTAATAGATTCATCGCGTTTTCTCTCTGTAACTCCAGCTAAAACTCTTTGTCGTTCTTCTGCATTAGCAAAAGTGTCTTGTAAACTTATTAAAAACTCGTCACGAACTACTCCGTTACCTAAAGCTATAACACCAGTCTCGTAACTTTCTATTAACTCTAAAGCTTTCTTAGGATGGTCTGTAGCTAGCTTAGTAACCATTCCTTGCACGATAGCTTCTTGTTGTGCGAGTGTCTTACCTGCCATAGCATCATAGAATCCACCTTCAGCTATAACGTCTGTATTAAAAGTGCCGTTGATCATCTGCATGGATTGATCTGCTATAGCCTCTGCCTTATCTGTGCGAATCAGGTGAGCGTTCTTAAGCTCGCCAAACCTAGCCTTGGTTGCTTCGCTGATGCTGTTAATCTGTTTGTAGAACTCTTGTTCTCCTAGACCATTTAATCCATACTGTTTCGCTAGCTCATCCGCTTTGTTCTGAAAGTTGAAGCTTTCATCCTCAGCGTACTTGTCCATGTTAGTCAAGAAGTCCTCGGTGAAGACACCAGCCACACGGCTTCCTACGCGCCTGTAAGCACGCTCGTAATTGTTAGGATTCTCAGCAAAGCTTATTAGCTTCTTACGTTGAGCCTCGTCTATTTGTCTTTTATCGTTGTTGATTGACTCAACAAGACCAGAGGAGTCTCCAGTGTTAAGTAATTCAAGCTGCTCATTTGTTAGCAGCTCTGTTGCATCTGCCATAGCCAGAGATTGCTGTTCTCTGATGTTTGCATATCCTTTAAGTATTGGACCAGAGTAACGCTCTAGCGCGTTTGAAAGTTGTAATAACGAATTTGTTTTAGAATACACAGGGGCAGCTACCTGATAGTCGCCAGCTTTTACTGTAGGAGCGCGAAAGGTTTGTTCGTCTAGGTTAAGGTCTACCTCAACACGTTCGTCGTTTGCCCCCAGTAAGGATTTAAGAGTTTGTTTTCTTGACATTATGATGTAGTGTTAAGACTTCCGTAAGCATTAAGACCTGTGGTTGCTCCTTTGAGTATTCCTTCAAGGTAATTAGGTTGTTCAATCGGTTTGTTGATAGCGAGCAAACGTTGCTGAGAAGCCATACCTTGATCTTGCAGACGTAATTCTGTAGCAATGTTTGATTGTTCTAGTTGTCTTGTAAGTCCAAATCTATAGACAGCTTGCTTACGTGTCAGGTCATTCATTAATGCATCGACGCTGCGCCCAGCTACTCCAGACTCGCCAGCAGATACACGCGCAGTTGCTCTTGCTTCTCTTGCTTTAGTAGCGGACTTCTGTAATTGATCAGCAGCTTGCTCCTCTTGGAATCGTTGATTAATACGTTCGGCAGCCTGTTGTTGAAGCAGACGCTGTTGCTCTGCTTTGGTTTGCATTTCTTGCGCTCTGGCTTGCGCTTTAGCTGCTTGCTGCTGTCCTCGGATACTGAGGGCTGTTGTAGCTACTCCCATTGCGCTAGATATAGCAGCGGCACCTACCCCAGCGGCTGCTGCTTGGCTAGCCCCTAAGCCTAATCCTATTGTTACTGGACACATATTATTATTTTTCCTTTTTGGTTATTGTAAATTCATAGAAGGGGTGGTCAGAAAATTTATATTCTTGCCCCATTTTCGCACCACACCACTTTAGCCAAGCGATGGCTGCCTTGTTATCTTTATGAACAAAGTTCTTTGCTTTATTGTATGACTCGATAAGCGTGTTAATAACAAACCTAGAGCCTCTTATAAAATCGTATTTGCAATCAACTATTGAATCAGTTGACAGCATCCATATATACCCATCTCCATCATAGTTGAGGAGACCAGTTCCAAACATACAGAACGGAACATCATATGGATCGAAAACCGTGTAAGTTACTGTGTCGGCACCTAGTGCTACTTCTAAAGCTTCCTTTGGAGTAAAGCCCATACACCCACACTCAATTTTATCTACCTGTCGCATGAAAGGATAGATGTGTTCGATGTCGTCCTCGATGGACTCACACATATAAATCTTACCCTGCTGATATATTTTCTTACGCATACCTAGATGATCTAGAGTGCAGGAATGATTCAAACTCGGCACTTTGTAAATTACTTGGAAGTGCGCTGTCATTTTCAATAGTAATAGTTGTATCCTCCGCTTTTGTAAGTACAGGAAAACGATAGAATCCGCTATCTAAAATAGGAGTTGTAGTAGAGCCTACAGAATCAGGCGTAAATATATTCTCATAAGTATCGCGCAACTTAGGCGTTACTTTGACTTTGAAGAAAGATGTTTTGTCAAAGTATATTGAACCATTACGTATTAACAGCTTACCAACATTAGAAGGGCTGTTTCCTTGTCCCGACTTGGCTTTGAAGATTTGCTCAGAGAAGGTGTACTTCATGGTATAAGGGATGCCCACGAATACGTCTGTATCTTCTGTTACCGCTTCTGTAAGAGTAACAGCAGCTCCAAAATTAGTGCAGCTTAGTTTAATACCGTTTTTTGTGTAAACCTCTACAGAGTTGTTTTCTGGTGTGTAAGGTAGAGCAACTCCATTATTGCCGTTTGTAATTGTAGCTGATACTCTCATATCAAGGTGAGTAACAAAACCAGCTTCGTCAAATAACCCAGATTCTAGAGGTAGCTGAACAAGGTTAGTTTCTCCGTTGTTTACAATAATTGCATAGAGAGTAGACTCAATGAACTCCATGCCTCGTATCTCACCCGTGAAGGAGAACTTAGACCAAGCGCTTAAAATTTTTTGGTTGTTGTTCCAGAAGTAGTTGTAAACATAAAGACAGTTTTGTGCGTTAGTCCCATCAGCATATTCATTTCCACTAAGCAACACAATTATGTCTTCTGATGTAGTACCTGCTATATCAATTATATTCTTAGGTATGTAAGCAGGAACGTGTTCAGTGACTTCATAGGAATCGTATGTATCAGTTGTGCTGTTTACAGTAAACTCGCGCAAACCTGAAAACTCTCCTCTAGTAAACGGAAAGTAAATATAAGAGCCTAAAGGCAATGGGTCTACTTGATCTTCAAAATTGAAGTTAGTAATTGGAGTAACGCTTACTGTTCTAGGAGTCAAAACATCTCCACCCTTTAAAACAAACTGACCATTATCAGCAAACAATATAAGGTTTTCTTGGTATCCTTTAGCAGACTTTAGATTAGTAACTAGCGTACTTGCTACTGCTATGTCGATAGGGTCTGAGTCTAATAAAGTAGTAACTGTAGTTCTTCCAAAGTTATATTCAAGATTTCCTGAAACATCCAAAACACCTAGTCCGCTTTCGGATAGGACAACATTTTCTCCACTAAGAAACCCCAATCGATTTTTAAAAAAGAAAATATTTGTAAGTCTTTGATTTACGAAAGAAGGAAGTGGATTTGTATCATCGTCCCCAGAAATTCTTTCGCTAATACTCATATCCTGTAAGACAAATGAATTAACTGTATCATTGACAATAACTGTAGGCATAGATGTAGGTTCAACGCCTTTAGATATTTCAAATCCAACGGTCTCTACCCAACTTCCTTCTCCAAAGTTTGCGCCATTAGCTGTTTCAAATTTAACGTAAAAGTCATCTGCGTTCAATTCAGCGTCTCCTCTTATCTTTACTCGAAACCCGTTAAAGCATTTAAGAGGTAGAGAAGAAATCGAATTTACTTCTTTATGTACTGCCTGTAATCCAGAGTCAGCTAAGGAATCTGTTGTAATAACCGCCATCGACGTAAGATTAGAATTACCTACAATCTTAATAACACTACCAGCTTGAGTCGCTGTAAACATACCTGATAGCAAAACGTTATTATTGATTTTGCTTGTTAAATCATTCGCAATGTTATCTGTATTTGCGTTTGAACCAGTTTGACTGTTACCAGAGCCATGCGTAACGGAATCTGAAACAGTTGTGCCTGAACCTGTACTTATACCCGCAGTAATGGTAGGGGGAGTAGGGTCTGTAATAGTTAACATCAGGTTTGTAGTAATTTGTACAGGTTGTTGACCTCCTATACCCTTATATCGCCCCCCATTCACAATACTAACGCTTCCAATGCTTCCATTGTTATTAGAACTCATCGTTACTTGAGCCACAGCGTCAGCGTAAACGGTTTTGTTTGACGTAAACTGTATCGTAGCTGTTCCAGTTCCATAACCTGCTCCTGCGTTGTCTACGCTTACAGACGATACAAAATACTCCTTTGTTACACGCCTAATAATAGTGTCTAACATTTGATATTCAAAGGTTACGATGTCTCTACTTCCTACAGTTACACTTAATACGGCTGGAGTTGTTATGGTAGAAGCAGCAGTACTTCCTGATAGCGTAATAGTATATGCTTTTTCGTATGCTCCCTGACTAACAAAAACTAATGCTTCATTTGGCAGTGCGTCTGTAGTATCTGTTTTAGCTTGAACGAAGTAATCAGTATTTAAAAGAAACGTAGAGTCAGCTACAGTAGCGGCTTTTATTTGCTGTCTTGGAACAGATGTTTGAAGGTATGTAGAACTTACTGCGTAGCCTCCTGTTGAACCGTTAATAGTTGCTTCCGCACCTGTAATAACGTTGTAGGCTCTTAGGTGAGTTGTGTCATGAATAAGAACATACTTCTCAGCGTCACTTCGATTGATAAAGTGAACGAAGCTATCGCTATCTATAGCACTTGTAAGTAGCCGAGCAACGTGCCTAGTATTAGGACGTTTCATCAATCCGTTAGCAACAGAACTGAGAGCGTTTTCCTGTTCTTCACACTGTCCAGCAAAGCGCGTCCCGTCTGATTGCTGAGATACACCTTGGATAAGATTAGCTACAGGAGTGTTAATTAAAGGCATTATTAAATATCGTAGTTACGGTTTACGCCAATTCTTGTGGCTGCATCGAAGTTGTCAAATATAGTTCTATCAGAGCTTCCATAGTCAGACTCCTCAAGACGAGAACGTGCTTGGTATTCATCGCGAGCTATCAATGCTTCAAGCTCTCTTGATCCTACTACACGTCCTTGAAAAATTCTAGAAGCTCGTAGCGTAATATATCTACGAGCCTCTTCTGGTAGATCGTCCCAATCAAGTAACCTTATTAAGTTTACCTTGATGCTTTCTGTAAATGTTGATGTGTTGTTTGCGCGATCAAATAGGACTGAGCCTCTTTGAACTACGTCTACTCTCTTGTCATCAGCATCTACTTGGACTGCGTTTGTTGGAACAGTAATAGTTCCAGCAACTGGTGATAATGTAACGTCCTTCTCAGAGTTAAAGTGCCAGCCCTCTGTTTGTATCTCTTTACTTACTTCGTTTAAAGTAGATAAAGCAGTCGTCGCGCTGACAGGTAATGAACCCGTAAGTGTGCTAACAGGTGATTCACCTATATGCCCCAGCATTGCATTTACAGATTCTAGTTGAGAAGTTAACGTTGCCATTACTTACCTTTCTTCTTTTTAGGAAAGCCTTTTTTCATGTTGTCATAAGACTTCTTACTTATAGTTGACTTGCTCTTTGGTCGGCTGATTCCAAGTTTGCGTCTACGATTGATATTTTCGTATAAACTCATTTTTATTTTTCCTTTTGTTGGTGTGAACCATCACACATTGGTTTTGATTTAGATTTACCACAGGTACATTTTTTCATAATTAACACTTCCACTTTCTTAATGCTAAGGCTTTACGAGTTGGTCTGCCTTTGGAATCTTTCATGGGTCCTTTGACACCACTCATCCTCGCACAGAACGAACGTTTTCTCGCACCGCCTTGCGGTTGAGGAGCCTTAAGATTAGAACCTGTCTTTCTGTTGTAGTAGTCTCTTCCTTTTTTAGTGAGACCGCCTGTTTTAGATTTGTGTTCCTTTCTTAAACTAAGCCCTTTTCTTTTTGCCATTGTAAAAAAAACCCCGCCCCCAAACGGGGGCAGGGCTTGATTAATTGTTAAGCAGGTTTCACTGCAACAGCACACTCAGGACGGAGAACTCCGTGACCCATTGCATACTTAGCAACAAACAATGTTCCTTGACGCTCGATTTGATACTCACTTTCGGTAGCAAGATCAAGAAGCTTGACCGTACCGATTGCTTCCTTAGTACCAGCAAGAATGCCATACTCAAGAGTTGAGCCAGAACCAGTTGTTAACGCAGAGAAGTCTCCGTTGTAACCAGTACCGTTAGAACCAAACACGTCATTGTTAGACGAGCCGTCACCAGTAGCTACTGCTGAGTCATCACCAAGTTCAGCGATGTCAACAAGGTGGTTGCTCTTTACAAGACGGATACCAGCAACGCTTGCAACAGTACCAGCATTGACGTTACCGCCAGAACCAGTGTCCTTGTTGATAGCAACGTTGTCAGATGTTAGCAACTTGTAGTAAGTAGCTGGAGCGAGGATCGCAAAGCGACCTTCATCTGGAGCATCGTTTGAGTCAAGTGTTTCAGCAACAGCATATAGAGCATCGATGATGCCAGAAGCTGTGTTTGTAGTAGCACCAGTGATGCTTGTACCAGCAGGAGTGTTGGTCAAGTTAGCACTGTCTTGTGAAGCAGCATAGAGAGTCTTCATCGTTGCGATGTCGAAACGCTTTGCAAGAGCCTTACCAAGTTCAGCAGCGTATATGCTGCGAACATCGTAATGCTGTTTGAGTTCATCAATGTTAGCGATGAATGTCGAAGAAACAAGAACGTCATCGATAGTGATGATCTTCTCGTTCATGCCAATGCTGGATAGGTATCCAGTTGACGACTCGACGATGTTTTCGCCAACAGTGTGATATTTAGCAGTAGCTATTCCAGAAACAGGGAACTGCGCAGACTTTCCTGAAGAAATCGTGCGAATCATGTGCAGCTCTTTCATCACGTTTGTCTCAGCAAAACTCGTAAGAATCTCACCAGAGAAAACTTTTAGGAAGAGTGCATCATTGTCAGACCCACCTTGGATTAAACCACTGCGCGATAGACCTGTGAAGTCACCGTTTGCCATAGTTTTTCCTTTTGTTTATTTAGTTAATAATTGAGAACCTTCCGTTCTCGTTAGTTTTGTGGTCTTTCAGTCCTTGTATATTTTACGATCAGTGAGTTGTCTGACGTATCAGGCTCAGTCGCTACTTTAAACGTAGAGTAGAAATTATTTTTTATGCTTGTTATGAAAGTCGAAGAGTATCTTTACCTTCTCCTTCAATACTTCGATGCTGTAGTGCATCTTAGATAGTATGATAACTAGCGTAATAAATCCGATTAGTATTGGTGTCGCTGCCGTAGCGAGTTGTAATACCAATTCCATAAAATCATTTTACTTGAGATGAGCCAAAGTAGAAACCTACGATGGCTAGCATAGATTGACGAACCTCTGGAAGTATAACAAAACCTTCCAGCGATTTCCATCCGCCACCTCCAATTCCTATAAAACCTAGCAAACCTTTTGGTGCGCCTTTTTCTATAGTCACTGGTGTGTTTAAAAGAGATAAAATAAATGGAGCTAGTATAACCGCAAACAATATACAGGCTACAAACAAACGTCTTACCCATACACCGCCTCTGCCAGAAGCAAGCTGTGCAGATTGATCAGCTGCTTTTTGTTTTGCTAGCTGCGTCTCTAAAAGACGAGATTGCGATTGTGCTTGGGCTGCAATTAGTTTCATTACGAAACCGCTTACACCGCCACCAAGCATTGCTATTAGTTCCATGCTCATAATTAAAATGCATTCGAGACAGCGAGACGCCTCTCAACTTGTTCACGATATGCTGGGTCGTTTTTGTATCTTGGGTCTTGCATAGCTTCGACCATAGCAGCAGCAGAACCAAATGCTCTGGCACCTCCTTCGCCAGAAGTAGAACCTTGAGCAAGGTTGGGTGCTTTACCACCCGCTGATATGAACTGAGCGTACATACCTTTAACAGCTACACGCGCTTGTTCAACAGTGCCTCTTTCAACGATAGCGTTATACGCCTCTAGGTCTTCGTCAGATAGATTCTCTCCAGCCCATTCGCTCATGGCTTCGTAATTTCCAGTACCACCTATTGAGTTTTGAATTTCTACAGCTGCTGCTGTGGAGATAGCTTCTTGTCCTTGTATGTAAGCCTCAACAAACTCACGAGGTATCCCAGCTTTCTCAAGATTTAGAAACGTTTCGTCAGATAAGCGTCCAGTTTCTGTAAACTCTGTCGTAGCTTCTGTAATAGCGTTGTTAGATGGAGGCGTATCTTCCTCAGTATTTTGTTCTTGTTCTTCACTAGAACCTTCCTTTGTTGATTGTTTCTTTTGAAGCTCGTTATAAGCTTTTGCTAAATCTTCTGGGCTTTCAAACTTTTCGTCTAGCCACTCAGGACGCTCTGAAGTCTCTTCAACTTCTTGTTTACCTTCAGACGGATCAGATTCCAATGACTGACCCCTCTGGTTTGCAGCTTCTTCTTGCATAGCTGCTTGCTTTTCTAGAGATATATTCTCTTCGTTAGTGTTCTCGCTTACTATTACTGACTGATAATTAGCCATAGTTTACTGTTCCTCTCTCGCTTCTGTTTGTTGTAGTTTTGCTTCTTCTGACAAAGCCTTGATACCCGCTGGTCCAAGTTTTTCTGCCATTTGCATTTGTTGGGCTTGCTGCGCCTCTTGCGCCATCTGCTCTTGGTCTTTAACTAGACCATTTGTTTTAATGCCGAGCGATGTCGCTCTGCGTTTAAAGTATTCTTCTACGTTAACAAATTGTTGTATTGCTTGCGGACCCACAACCTGAGCTGCTCCCGCTAGGAACATATCTAGCTTCTGTAGGTCGTTACCTCTACCTAATGCTTCTACACCAGTAATGATAACAGGACTCACAACCTTTTCAGGAAGTTTAGGTAAAGACTTGCTCTTGTTCATAATAGTCATCAAACGATTGACCATAGGTAACTGCATCTCAGTGCTTAGTAGAGAGTAGAGACCACCTATAGCAGACTCTAGTTCTTGTCCAAGCATACGTATCTCTTCTGCTGTCACACGCTCTGCGTTACGAACAACGCCAGAGGTAAGCAAGAACGCATGTCCCATACGCTCTTCAATCTTAACCATGCTCTCTTGCACAACCCTGAAGTCATTAAACTTATTTAACTGGAGAACTGACACATCCTGTGAGTTACCTTGTGTGATAGCACCATTAGGAGACTCAGCTAGAGTCCTTGCTCTTGTAGTGCCATTAGGGTTAACAAGAAACAATACCTTGGCTGCTGCTGCGCTGCCTTCAACGAGCGCACGCGTAAGTGACTCAAGCGATTGCAAGTCACCTAAGTATTCTTCTACGTATCCTCTGCCGTAGTCTTCTCCGTCGATACGAGAGAAACGTAAAGGTATGAAAGGATTTTTATCTAATGGGTATGAGCCTTCAGAAGAAGGAATCATCTCTCCATTAATTTCTTGATAAACATGCCAGTGGTCGCTCTTACGACATACGGCAGTGTAGAGGCAAAGCTCCTCATTAGCAGAATCCATGCTCTGCACGCCAACAAGACTTTTCATCTCTTCTGTCAGCGACATATAAGATAGGTCTTCTTTAGTGCATATATAAAGTATGTTGCCCATAGCATCGCGTTCTACACAGAATCGATCAAGGTGGAACACACGTAGTCCTGCCTCGTCTGGTAAATATATTAGCGCGTTACCTGTAATAATAAGATGTTTGAGAGCTTCGTGAATACCTGTGCGGTAAGTGTTTCTACTAATCTCATCCATGACCGCTTCTTCTACTTGTTGTAGTGAAGACTCTATCTCAGTAATGAGTTCGTCAGGCGCACCTTCAGCACGTAGCTGATACTCATCTATCTTCAAACGAAAGAAGGGGGCGTTGGGAGGTAGAAGTGCCAACAGTAATTTAGAAGCGAGGTTGTTTACTCCTCTTGCCCCAACGCCCTGAAATGGTGTCTCCAAACGGCTGTGAGAACCAAACCCTTCATCAGGCATGATGTAAGGAAGCGTTAGCTTTGCTGATTTTCTAGCCCTTTCCAAGTAGGTATATCGTTTACCTACAAGGGATTCGTATAAAGATTGGGCAGATTTGTGCATGAATTATTCTATGGGTTCTGGGAATACTACAGACTCTACGGTTGTAGTTTGTTCAAGTTCGTCGAGGTCATACTCAGAAACATCTAAAGCCCACATACCGTCAG
>CEPP01012966.1_pt1 | contig 21204 bp, 20 predicted proteins | sample 530521 | NCBI WGS metagenome assembly CEPP01 (sample SAMEA2620256, study PRJEB7988) | marine metagenome | biome: marine biome (ENVO:00000447); feature: surface water layer (ENVO:00002042); material: "saline water (ENVO:00002010), including plankton (ENVO:xxxxxxxx)" | depth 5 m | reverse complement strand
TCTCAGCCCACCCCCGGGTGAACAACCTTCATAGCTTCGACACCTAGTCGGCCCGCATCCCCCGTCGGGCCAGGATCATGGCGCCGACGACGCAGGGGGCGAACAGCAGACCCTCCAGAGCCCCGGTCACGCTCTGGGCGATCGGTCCAAAGCCGGTCTCGCCGAACCAGCTGCCAATCATGCCCAGTTGTAACTGCGACTCCGGAAAGGTTCGGGCCAGCAGGTCCAGACTGCCGCCCATCAGCCGGCCGCCGAACAGGGGAATGGCCATGCCGGCCAGCGCCGCCGCGATCCCTGCCGTGATCATGCAGCGTCGCAGGGGCAGGGGGTCGCGACCACGTGCCCCCAGCCACAGGCCCAGACCGATTGCTCCGCCCAGAATAAAGCCCTCAAGCCCGCCGGTGATGTCACCCGGGGATCGTCCGACCAGCAGGTTGAAGGCGTCCAGCCCCAGCAGCTTGACCGCGCCGCCAACCGTCATGCCGCCCAGCGCCCCGCCAAAGATGATCCACGAGCCGGGCTGTCGCCGCCCCAGACCGGTGGCCGCCATGCCGATGCCGACCGCTGCCCCGCCCATCAGAGCCACCAGGGTGGTCAGCCAGACCAGCACCAGCAGGATCGATCCCGACCCCATGCCGGGCGCCAGAGGGTGTGAGACCGCAATCAGCCCATAGATCAGTCCGCCGATCACTCCGGCCAGACCCCCGCCCAGTACGCCGGCACCGCCCAGCAGCAGGGTCCGCTTCAGGTCATAGGGGCCGTCCGGCGTGACCGGCGCTGAGACGACAACCGGCGATTCGGGTTCAACGCTGTCCGCCTCGACCGGCGCCACAGCGGCGATAAAGCGATAGCCGTGCTTGGGCACCGTTTCGATGAAGCGGGGCCGCCCTGCGGTGTCGCCCAGCTGTTTTCTGAGTGTGCGGATGCACTGGGTCAGGGCCTCATCGGTGACCGGGATGCCGCGCCAGACCTCGTCGAGAAACTGGTCCTTGGACACCAGCTGGCCCGGTCGCCGCACCATCAGGATCAGGGCATCGAGATAGCGGCCGTTGACCTCGACGGCTTCTCCGTCCCGCGTCAGACGCCGGTTCGCGGGATCCAGGGTGAAGGCACCGAAGCGAAGGCCGTCTGGCGTCAATTTCAGAAATTCCTCAGCCATCGCTCATGCCGCTCAGGCGCGGCGGCCTCACAGTGCGAGGGTCCACCAAGGTGGGCGCAAAGGCAATGCGAGGAATGACATCATGGTCGATCTGATCCTGCCGGGGCAGGGCGCCGGTCTGGTCCGTCTGCTGGGGCAACGTCGCGGGCGTGCGACCCGGCTGCGCCTCAGCGGCGGCCGGGACGTACTGGCCTTCAACTGCGCCTGGGGCATGGACTATGCCGCCGAGTGGGAACATCTGACCCTCAACCTGTCGCCCCGGGTGCCGGCCGCGCCCGTGTCCGCCCTGTCCTCGGCCGAGGTGATCACGGCCGAGGACCCGGACACGGGGGCTCTTCTGTATCGCGGCCTCAGCTGATGAGGGCGGCGATACCGGTCAGGGTTTCGCGCAGACCGGCCCGACGTTTGGCGGCCTGATCGCTACCCGACGGGTCGATTTCGCCTGCCAGCGCCAGCAGATCACGGGCCAGGGACGGATCCTTGCCATTGCCTTCTACGAGCGGCTCGGCGCGATCCAGAGCCGCCGACACCCGTCCGGCCAGTCCGGCATCCAGACCGCCGTCGCGGGCGAACTGGTCCAGATAGGCGCGACCCACGACCGGGTGGGCGGGCCAGGTCACGGGGTACTGCTGTTGCGGGTTCACCGTGCCGCCTTCGTCCGCCATGGCCGCCGCGGTGATCTCGTTTTCGGTCAGAGTCTCGCTGGGGGTCAGGGTGAAGACATCGAGGCCGCGGCCGATTTCTGAGCCATAGATCCGGCCGTTGTACCAGTAGACCGACCAGTAGCCGCCCGATCCCTGACGCTCGGCATTCACCGGACCGCGGTCGAAATAGGCGATCTCGAACGCCTCCGACGAATTGGTGAAGTCACTGATCGACAGACCACCCTGGTACCAGGCCTGAACGAACAGGTCGCGTCCGGGCACCGGGATCAGCGAGCCGTTGTGGGCGACGCAGTTCTCCAGCTCGGTCTGGGCGGCCGGCAGCTTGTAATAGCCCTGGAACACCAGCTCGCCGTCGACGATGTCATAGATGGCATTGGCGCCCCAGGTCATGGGGTCCTGAACGCGGCAGCGCGGACGTCCGCCCCCGCCCCATTCGTCGGTGAACAGCACCTTGGTGGCGTCGTTGTTGAAGGTGGCCGAGTGCCAGTAGGCAAAGCCTTCATCGACCACGGCATCGATCCGTTTCGGCGCGCGCGGATCGGAGACGTCGAACAGGATACCGTTCCCGGCACAGGCTCCGGCGGCAATGTTGCGCGTCGGGAAGATGGTGATGTCGTGGCAGTGGTCGGTCTGGCGCGTGGTCTGGGTGCCCTGACCATGGTCGCCGCCGCGCCACAGGCCGGCGATCTCGCCCGTTTCCTCATCCGTAAAGACAGCGGGGCTGTCGATGATGCGAGACTGCGACGGATCGGCCAGCGGGATTTCGATGACATCGACCCGGAACAGGGCGGTGCGCTCATCGCCCGGCGTGCCGACGACGCAGCCGGCCAGCTCACGCTCGTCGCGGACGCTGGCGGTTCCCGAGTTGTAGACGATCAGACGACGCTCATCGACCGCCACGACGGTGTGGGTATGCGAGCCACGGCAGGTCTGGACCTGACCCACCTGAACCGGGCGCACCGGATCGGTGATGTCGAAGATCCGCAGACCGCGGAAGCGATCCGGGCTGGCGCCCGGCCCGACGCCCTCGCGACCGCAGTCGACACGGCCGTTGGTCGACTCGACCGACATCAGCATCAGATTGCCATAGATCGACACATCGCCCTGTCCGCCGGGGCAGACGATCGAGCTGATCAGCTGCGGCTCTGGCGCGTCGGTCAGGCGATACAGATTGATCCCGTGGTAGTTGCCGACCGCCAGCAGATCGCCCTGGAAGGCCATGTCGGTGTTCGAGAAGCTGAGGAAGGGCGAGCGACGGCCGGTCTCATCGCCGACCCGCGGCGGCAGGCCCGCGGGGTTCGTGGGATCGAAAAAGCCGGTCGGTTTGGGCAGGCTGGCAATCAGCTGCATATTGCTGGACGCCTGCTCGGCATCCCGGAACCCGGCCCGCAGGTTCGTACGGGGATCGGGCGAGGCTGCGCGGATCAGGCCCGTCATCCGGGCAATCTCGGTCTGCTGCTCATTGGCAATGTCGTTGACGAAGCGGAACAGGATGGGGTCGTAGGCCGAGCCCGAGCGCGACAGCAGCGACGACACCATGGTCAGGGCACCTTCGTGGTGCGGGATCATCAGCTCGAGGAACAGGCGGTCGAACTCGGGGCCGCTGGCTGCGGCCAGCCGGGCCATCTGCTCGGGTGAGGCCATGCCCGGCATGTCCGCATGGCTGCCGTGGGCGGAGTGGTCCATGCCGCCGTGCGCCGAATGGTCCATGGCGCCCGTCGGCTGCGGCGTCGGGGCCATCTCGCCCCGCTCGGTCAGCCAGCCGCTCATGAAGGCGATCTCGTCTGCCTGGGAGGCCAGGATACGAGACGCAAGATCAAGGATGGCCGGGGTGTTGGTGCGGTCGGCCGCCAGAACCGACATCTCAACGGCCTGGCCGTGGTGCAGGATCATGCCCTGCATGAAGGCAACGTCGTCGGCGGAATAGCGGTTGTCGGCGATCCGGGCAGCCTCGCGGCCTTCCAGCGTGCGGCTGTCCTGTCCGGGCGCGCCCGGCTGGATCAGGGGCGCATCCTGGGCAAAGGCGCTGCTGGCGAACAGGAGGGCACCGAGAGCTGCGGAGCCCCCGAGCAGCTTGCGGATCGACGGACCGGATTTCTTCAACGACTGTACTCCCCAATATGGTGGTGCCGTATGGCTAGCACGGGCGTTTCCGGGGCCAAAGCCCGGGCGGGGGTGCAGCAAATGAAAAGGGCGCGACCTGCGCCGCGCCCTCTGCATGGATTTCCGATGACAGACGCTGTCGCGCCCGATCAGCCCCGCTGTTCGATCGGGGTGTAATCGCGGGCCGTGGGGCCCGTGTACAGCTGGCGCGGACGGCCGATCTTCTGCGAGGGATCTTCCATCATTTCCTGCCACTGGGCGATCCAGCCGACCGTGCGGGCCAGCGAGAACAGCACGGTGAACATGGTGGTCGGGAAGCCCATGGCCGATAGGGTGATGCCCGAATAGAAGTCGACGTTCGGGAACAGCTTGCGCTCGATGAAATACTCGTCGTTCAGCGCGACCTTCTCCAGCTCCATGGCCACCTGCAGCAGGGGGTCGTTCGGATCGCCGACCGCCTTCAGCACCTCATGGGCGCTTTCCTGCATGACCTTGGCGCGCGGGTCATAGTTTTTGTACACGCGGTGGCCAAAGCCCATCAGCTTGTACTTCTTGTCCTTCACGCCCTGGATGAACTCCGGAATCTTGTCCGGAGTGCCGATCTCTTTCAGCATGTTCAGCGCCTCTTCGTTGGCGCCGCCGTGCGACGGGCCCCACAGGCAGGCGATGCCGGCGGCGATACAGGCGAACGGGTTGGCGCCCGACGAGCCCGCCAGGCGCACCGTCGAGGTCGAGGCGTTCTGCTCGTGGTCGGCATGCAGGATGAAGATGCGGTCCATGGCCTTGGCCAGCACCGGATTGACCTCATAGTCCTCGGCCGGAACGGCGAAGCACATCCGCAGGAAGTTCTCGGAGTAGTTCAGGTCGTTGCGCGGCGACACGAAGGGCTGGCCGACGTGGTATTTGTAGGCGCGCGCCGCGATGGTCGGCATCTTGGCGATCAGCCGGATGGCCGAGATGTTGCGCTGAACCGGATCATGGATGTCCAGGCTGTCGTGATAGAAGGCCGACAGGGCTCCGACCGTGCCGACCATGATGGCCATCGGGTGGGCGTCGCGGCGGAAGCCTTCGAAGAAGCGGTCGAACTGCGAATGCAGCATGGTGTGCATGGTGACGCTGTTTTCGAAGGCCGCATATTGCTCGGCCGTCGGCAGCTCGCCACGCAGCAGCAGGTGACAGACCTCCACAAAGTTCGACTGGGAGGCCAGCTGGTCGATCGGATAGCCGCGGTGCAACAGGACGCCCTTGTCGCCGTCGATGAAGGTGAGGGCGCTTTCGCAGGACGCCGTCGACGTAAAGCCCGGATCGTAGGTGAAGGCGTCGGTGGCGCCGTACAGTTTGCGGATGTCGATGACGTCGGGGCCGGTCGAACCGGACAGAACCGGCAGGTCGACGCTCTTGTCGCCATAGGTGAGGGTGGCGGTGCCGGTCGGGGAGGTCGTGTTGGTCATCTGCGTCCCTGTGTGCATGCCGACCGGGTGCCCCCCGACCGGGGCGAACCGCTTAGGAGTCGCGATCCGCAAATGAGTTATGGCCGTTCACTTAGTATGTTGCAGCGCATCATCCAAGCGACCGAGGGCGTCTTCCCGCGATAAAGAGGCCAGTGTCTTTGCGATATCGGGAGAGGCAGCCCCCCCCGTCAAGGCCGCACGGACCGCTGGCCCGATCTTGCCAAAGCCGACACCTTCGCTCTCGGCAAAGGTTTTCAGCGTCGAATCAAGCGCCTCGACCGTCCACTCAGCCTGATCGCGGAGGGTGGGGATCAGCCGCGCGAGACGTTCGGTCGCTTCCGGTGTCAGCTGACCGGCCGCCTTTTCGGAAATGGTGATCGGGCGGGGGGCGAGGGCGAATGCCGCCTGTTCGCGCAATTCGATCAGGGTCGTGGCCCGGTCCTGGATATGCGGAACGACGCGGGCGAGGGCGGCCTTCTCGGCCTCGGACTGCGCCACCAGATCGACCAGACGGGCGACATCCGCCTGCCGGATCCAGTGGGCATTGACGTGGGCCAGCTTGGCAAAGTCCAGCCTGGCCGGGGCCTTGTTGATCCCGGAAAGGTCAAACCATTCAATCGCCTGGGCGTCGTTGAACAGTTCGTCGTCACCGTGGGCCCAGCCGAGGCGGGCCAGATAGTTGCGCATGGCCTCGGGCAGGTAGCCCATATCGGCATATTCGTGCACCGCCTGGGCGCCGTGGCGCTTGGACAGCTTGGCGCCGTCGGGGCCGTGGATCAGGGGGATGTGAGCAAAGACCGGGCGGGTCCAGCCCAGGGCGTCATAGATCAGGGCCTGACGCGCGCCATTGTTCAGATGGTCGTCGCCGCGAATGATGTGGGTGACCCCCATGTCGTGGTCATCGGCCACAACTGCCAGATTATAGGTCGGATTTCCGTCCGACCGCAGCAGCACCAGATCATCCAGATCCTCGGCGCGCCAGTTGACGGGCCCCTGAACGGCGTCGTCGAGGGTCACGCGCGTGTCCAACGGACGCCGGAACCGGACCACATGCGGCTGGTTCAGGTCGCCCTCGGCCGGGTCGCGATCGCGCCAGGGCGAGACAAAGGTGCGCTTTTCGGCCCGCGCCTCATCGCGCAGACGACCGGTCTCTTCGGTAGAGGTCCAGTCGCGATAGGCATGGCCTTTCTCTACCAGAGTATCGACAACCTCGCGGTGACGGTCGGCGCGCGCGTGCTGGAAGACGGGCGGGGCGTCGGCGGTCAGGCCCAGCCAGTCCAGCCCGTCGAAAATCGCCTTCACGGCGGCCTCGGTCGACCGCTCGCGGTCGGTGTCCTCGACCCGGATCAGGAAGCGCCCGCCATGCCGCCGGGCAAAAAGCCAGTTGAAAAGCGCCGTTCTTGCCCCCCCAATGTGCAGGTATCCCGTGGGAGAGGGAGCGAAGCGCGTGACAACAGGGCCCGCTGGGGCCCGGGGGGTCAATGATGCGGGGGAGTCAGTCACAGGGTGAGGGTCTGGCCACGGTTCAGGAAGAGGCCGCCCTTATAGCCCCTGAAACGCTTGTGCCCAGCCTGGCAAAGCGATTTGCCGGGCGGGTGGTCGAGGGTGCGCGCGACGCCCTTCTGGCCCAGACCGACCGCTGGCGGCTGTGGGCCCCTGTGGCCTTCGGCGGTGGCTGCGGTCTCTATTTCGTTCTGAAGGCCGAGCCGCCGCTGTGGCCGCTGTTGCTGGCGGCGGTGGTCAGCGCGGCGGTCTGGTGGAGCGTGCGCCGCCATGGCCCCGGGCGCGGCCTGAGCGTCCCCTTGATGTTTCTGACGTTCTTTTTCGCCGGTTTGACGGTTACCAAACTGCGCTCGGACAATGTCGCGGCGCCCATTGCCCCCGCGACCTCGGATCCGGTCGTGGTGGAAGGCTGGGTGCTGGACGTCGACAGCCCAGGGGCGCGGGGCGCCCGCATCATCATGGCCCCCGTCCGGGTGCAGGGACTGGCCCCCGAGGAAACCCCGATGCGGTTGCGCGTGACGGTGCGGGGCGAGGCCCCCCGGCCGGGTGACGCCGTCAGCGTCTTTGCCATTCTGAACCCGCCGCCGGGGCCCGCCGCGCCCGGGGCCTATGACTTTGGCCGGACGGCCTGGTTCCAGAGCATGGGCGGCGTGGGGTTCGAGCTGGGCCAGACCCGCTGGATCGATCTGCCCCCGCCGCCGGACCCGCTGCGCCGCGCCATGGCCGTCAACCAGTTCCGCTTTGGACTGGCCGAGCGGCTGGTCGAGCGCCTCGGCCCCCGGGTGGGCGGGGTCGCGGCGGCCATGACGACCGGCCATGAAAGCTGGATCGCGCAGGAGACCTACGACACCATGCGGGACTCCGGCCTGATCCACATCCTGTCGATCTCGGGCCTGCACATGGCCATCGTCGGCGGCTTTGTCTTCTTCGCCGTGCGCTTCGGTATCGCGGCCTGGCCGTGGCTGGTGCTGCGCGTGCCGGGCAAGAAGGTCGCCGCCTGGGCCGGCTGGATCGCCGTCGTCGCCTATCTGATCATCTCGGGTGCACCGCCGCCGGCCGAGCGGGCGGCGATCACGGCCTCGGTCGCCTTTCTGGCCATCATCCTTGATCGGCCCGCCATCAGCATGAATGCGCTGGCGGTGGCGGCCTTTGCCGTCCTGCTGCTGCAGCCCGAGGCCATTGTCACGCCGGGCTTTCAGATGTCGTTTGCCGCGACCGCAGCCCTTGTGGCCCTGGCCGAGTCTTGGCCGCGCCGCCCGCGCGAGATCAAGGTGCCCCTGCCGATCCTGCTCGTGCAGCGGGCCGGCACATGGGTCGGACTTGCGATTCTGGCCAGCTTCGTCGCCGGCATGGCCACCGGCCCCTTCGCCATGCAGCATTTCAACCGGACGGCGGTCTATGGCCTGCTGGCCAATATGATCAGCTCGCCCATCGCCGACTTCATCATGATGCCGATGCTGGCGCTGGGGGTCTTACTTCAGCCGTTCGGCCTTGGCGGGCCGTTCCTGACGGTCGCGGGCTGGGGGATTGAGGCGATCATGGCCGTCGGGGCCTGGATCTCGACCCTGCCGGGGGCGGTGATCCATACCGCCAGTGCGCCGGTCATCGCCCTGCCGGTCGCCTTCATCGGCATTCTGGTGCTGTGCCTGTGGCGCGGGCGTCTGCGGTGGCTGGGCCTGCCGCTGGCCTGCGCGGTGATGATCTGGCCCCGGCATCCGACGCCGGACCTGTGGATCGCCGACGCGGGCACGAATGGCGCCATTGTGACGGAGGACGAGGCCCTGGTGGTCCGCAAGGTCGGGGCGTTCTCGCGCGATGTCTGGTCGGGGCGGCGGGGGCTGACGCTGGTCGAGCGCCCGGCCAAGGGCTGGACCTGCGGACGGGTCCATTGCGCGCCCGACACGCCGGGCCCGCTGGCGCTCTGGTGGGGGCGCAGCATCCCCGATGAGGCGCAGTTGGCGGCCCTATGTCAGTCGGCCGAGGTGGTCAGTGTCCGGGTTGAGCTGACAAGCCTGCCCGAAGCCTGCGCCGACCGTCTGGTGCTGGATGGTCGCGACTACGCCACGGGCGGCAGTGTCGAGCTGTGGCGTACAGCAGGGGGCTGGCGCGCCCTGTGGTCAACGACCGAGCGCGGCGCGCGTCCGTGGAACCGGCTGGGCGACCCCGATTATCAGGAATAATCCGCTATCAGGAGTAGCGGCGGATCAGCCCGACCAGACGGCCCTGCACCTTGACCTGATCGGGGCCGAAGATGCGCGTCTCATAGGCGCGGTTGGCAGGCTCCAGCGCGATGGAGGCGCCGCGCTTGCGCAGGCGCTTCAGCGTGGCCTCCTCTTCCTCGACCAGGGCCACGACGATCTCGCCGCTGTTGGCGGTGGTGACCTGACGGATGATGGCAAAGTCGCCGTCCAGAATGCCCGCCTCGATCATGGAATCGCCCTCGATCTCGAGCAGATAGTGTTCGCCCGCGCCCAGCAGGGCCTCGGGCACCGACATACGGTCGCGCTCGTGCTGGATGGCGGAAATGGGCGTGCCCGCCGCGATCTTGCCCAGCAGGGGCAGTTCCCGGGTGCCGCCGCTGTCGTGATTGGCATTGGCCGCAGCACGACCGCCGCCCTCGATGACGTCTGGCACGAAGGGCCCGCGCGTGCGCGCCGGGGTGACCGCCGCCTGATCCGGCAGCTTCAGCACTTCCAGCGCCCGGGCGCGGTGCGCCAGACGGCGGATGAAGCCGCGTTCCTCCAGCGCCGTGATCAGCCGGTGAATGCCCGATTTGGACGCCAGATCCAGCGCCGCCTTCATCTCGTCAAAGGAGGGCGAAACCCCGGTCTCGCGGATGCGCTCATGAATGAACATGAGCAGTTCGTGCTGTTTGCGCGTGAGCATGGAGACCTCTGACCCGAATCTGTTCCGCCTGTGGACAATAGCGGAACACACCGCGAACGTCCATCCAGTGTTCGTGAGGTGTTCTGGTTAAGGAGGGGTTAGCGGGACGCCTGGCCCATCAACGCCCGCGTCGCCGCCTCCACATCCGCCTGCCGCATCAAACTCTCCCCGACCAGCAGGGCGTCGGCGCCGGCTGCCACGACAGTGGCCACGTCCTGCGGGGTGAACAGGCCACTCTCGGCGACCAGGGTGGCGCCTTCAGGGGCCAGGGGCGCCAGTCGGGCGAAGGTGGCGATGTCGACCTCGAAGGTGCGGAGCGACCGGTTGTTCACGCCGACGAAGTCCGCGCCCAAGGCCACGGCGCGCGCCATTTCGGCTTCGTCATGGGTCTCGACCAGGGCGTCCATGCCAAAGCGCCGGGCCTCGGCCAGCAGGTCGGCGGCGAGGGTGTCATCGATCATGTCCATGATGATCAGGATGCAGTCGGCGCCCAGCGCCCGGCTCTCGGCGACCTGCCACGGGTCGACGAGGAAGTCCTTCCGCAGACAGGGCAGGCGGACGGCCTTGCGGGCCGCGACCAGAAAGGTGTCGTCGCCCTGAAAGCTCGGCCCGTCGGTCAGCACCGACAGACAGTCCGCGCCGCCGCGTTCATAGGCGCGCGCCAGTGCGGGCGGGTCGAAGTTTGCGCGGATCAGGCCCTTTGACGGGCTGGCCTTCTTGATCTCGGCGATCAGGCCGGGGCGGCCGGTGGCCTGGCGGGCCAGCAGCGCCGCCTTGAAGCCGCGCACCAGAGGGGCCTCAGCCGCGCGGGCCTCCACATCGGCCTGCGACAGGGTCGCCTTGCGCGCCGCGACGTCCTCGCGCTTGTAGGCGGCGATGCGGTCCAGCACGTCGCTCATGCCCGGGGCTCGGCTTCAAGGGACTCGGGCCGCATGTGGCTGATCGCGGACAGGCGGGTCAGGGCCGTACGGGCCGCGCCGTCATCGATGGCCCGGGCGGCCAGCGCCACGCCCTCGGTCAGAGACTCGGCCCGGTCCGCGACCACCAGGGCCGCCGCCGCATTCAGCAGCACAATGTCGCGATAGGCGCCGGGTGCGCCGTCCAGCAGGTCGGACAGGGCCTTGGCATTGGCCTCGGCATCGCCGCCCACCAGCGCCTCGGGATCGGCGCGGGGAAGGCCTGCCTCTTCGGGCGTGACGGTAAAGCGGCGGACGGAGCCGTTGTGCCATTCGGCCACCTCGGTGGGGCCGGTGGTGGTCAGTTCGTCCAGCCCCTCGCCGTGGACGGTCCAGGCGCGCTCGGCCCCCAGACGCCCCAGCACCTCCGCCAAGGGTTCCAGCAGGGCGGGGTCATAGACGCCCATGACCTGACGCCTTGCCCCCGCCGGATTCGACAGCGGCCCCAGCAGGTTGAAGACAGTCCTGAACCCGATTTCTGAGCGGATCGGGCCGACGTGGCGCATGGCCCCGTGATAGGCGGGCGCGAACAGGAAGCAGATCCCCGCCTGATCCAGGGCGCGCAGCTGGATCTCGGCCGGGGCCATCAGATCGACACCCAGCGCGGCCAGCACATCGGATGAGCCGGACTTTGAGCTCAGCGCCCGGTTGCCATGCTTGGCGACCTTCAGCCCCGCACCCGCCAGCACGAGGGCCGCAGCCGTCGAGACGTTCCAGGTGTGGCGGCCGTCCCCGCCCGTGCCGCAGGTGTCGATCACCGGATAGGGCACGGGGAAGGGCGTGGCGGCCTCGCGCATGGCGGTGGCAAAGGCGGCGATCTCCTCGACGGTCTCGCCGCGCATCCGCAGGGCGGTGACGGCGGCGGCGACCTGGGCGGGGGTGGGCTCACCCCGAAGGCAGGCAGCGAAGAAGGCGCGGGCGTCCGGCCCGGCCAGCGGGCGGCCCTCGATCAGCTGGGACAGCAGTCCCTTGAAGCCGTCGGACATCTCAGGCCGCCTGTGTGCGGCGGACACCCGCCAGATCGAGGAAGTTGGCCAGCATGGCGTGGCCGTGCTCGGTGGCGATCGACTCGGGGTGGAACTGGACGCCGTGGATCGGTCGGCTGACGTGGCTGAGGCCCATGATCTCGCCGTCCTCGGTCCAGGCCGTGACGGTCAGGACGTCGGGCAGGGTCTCGCGCCGCACGGCCAGCGAATGATAGCGGGTGGCGGTGAACGGCGAAGGCAAACCGGCGAACAGGGTCTGGCCCTCATGATGGATGGGCGAGGTCTTGCCGTGCATCAGCGCCTTGGCCCGGATCACCTCGCCGCCGAAGATCTGGCCGATGGCCTGATGGCCCAGACAGACGCCGAGGATCGGCAGGGTCGCGGGCGCCTGTTCGATCAGCGACAGACAGATGCCAGCCTCATTGGGCGAGCACGGGCCCGGCGAAAGCAGCACCGCCTCCGCCCCGGCGGACAGGGCCTGATCGACGGTCAGCTCGTCGTTGCGGACGACGCGCGTCTCCACGCCCAGCTCGGCCAGATAGTGGACGAGGTTCCAGGTGAAGCTGTCGTAGTTGTCGATGACGAGGATCATGAGCGGCTTCTAGAGGGCTGTCGCGCCCGCGCCAAGCGGCGGAGCGTAAACCGCGCGTTAACCCAATCAGACTGGTCTGGGGCCTGAGAGGGAGGCCCGACCATGGACATCACACCCAAGCTTGCCGAAGCTCGCCGTCTACTGGACGGGGACGCCCCGAAACCGGCGGCGCGACAGGCGATCGGGGCGCTGGCGGCCATGGGCCTTTTGGCGGCGGCGGCGATGCTGATGGCCGGCGCCGTGGTGCTGGGCCCAGGCGTCCAGTTCGAGGACCCTGCGCCCGCAACCTCAGTCGTTTCCTGAGACGAATCGCCACGCATCCTCTGCCGCGCGCATTGGGGCCCGGGCCTTGGCCAGGGTCTCCGCATATTCGGCGGCCGCATCGCTGTCGGCGACGACCCCGGCACCGGCCTGAACGTGGATCTGGCCGGGCGTAAACAGGGCGGTGCGCAAGACGATACAGATGTCGGCCTGACCGTCCGCCGAGATATAGCCGACGCCGCCGCCATAGCCGATGCCGCGTTTTTCGGTCTCGAGCTCGTCGATGATCTCCATGGCCCGCACCTTGGGCGCGCCTGACAGGGTGCCGGCGGGCAGGGCGGCCAGCAGGGTGTCGACGGCGTCCAGCTTCGGATCGGCCCGGCCGGTCACGTTCGAGACGATGTGCATGACCTGGCTGTAGCGTTCGACGACGAAGCTCTCGGTCACCGTCACACTGCCCGGGCGGCTGACGCGGCCGACGTCATTGCGGCCCAGATCCAGCAGCATCAGATGCTCGGCCCGTTCCTTGGGATCGGCCAGCAGTTCGGCCTCCAGTCGCTGGTCCTCGGCCTCGGTCGCGCCCCGCGCGCGGGTGCCCGCCAGCGGCCGGATGGTGACGCCGCCGTCCTTCAGCCGCACCAGAATCTCGGGGCTGGAGCCCGCCATCTGGAAGCCGCCGAAGTTCAGATAGAACAGATAGGGCGAGGGGTTCTGGCGCCGCAGCGAGCGGTAGAAGGCGAATGGATCGCGCGTCCACTCCGCCGACAGACGGTGGCTGAGCACCACCTGGAAGATATCACCCGCCTCTATATAGCGCTTGGCCCGGTCGACCATGGCGGCATAGGCGGGGGCGTCGACGCGGGTGTCGAACACGGGGGTCGGCAGAGGCGCAGCGCGCGGGCGCGACAGACCCTGATCCAGCCGAGCCTCGAAATCATCCAGCCGGGCGATGGCGCCGGACAAGGCCTGATCGGCTGACGTCACTCCATCCGGATAGGCGGCGGCAACCAGAACGATCTCGTGGCTGACGGAGTCGAAGATGGCGACCAGCGAGGGGCGGGCCAGCACGGCATCCGGCAGGTTCAGCGGGTCGGGATTGGCCTCACCCAGCGGCTCCAGCAGGCGGACCATGTCATAGCCGAACGCCCCGAACAGGCCGGCGGCCATGGGCGGCAGGTCCTCCGGCAGGTCAAAGCGGCTGGCCGCCATCAGACGCCGCAGCGACGTCAGGGCATCATCCGCCTCATCGACAAACCGGTCGGTCGCGACGTCAGGGCCACGCGCCAGCGCTGCCTTGCCGTCCCGACAGCGCCAGACGACGTCGGGATCGAGGGTCAGGATCGAATAGCGGCCCTTGACGGCGCCCCCCTCGACCGACTCGAGCAGGAAGGCATAGGGGCGCCCCTTGCCGACCTTCAGATAGGCCGAGACCGGGGTCTCCAGATCGTCGATCCGACGACGGACGACGACCTGGGGAGTACCCGCGTTCCAGGCCCGGGCGAAGGCCTCCGGATCGACCGGCGAACGCTCGTCGATCATTGAGCCCCGGCAGCGGCTCCCGCCGGGGCGGCGGGGGCCTCTTCAGGCAGACCGAGAGCCTGGCGGGCGGCACCGACGTCATAGCTGGCCTTGGAGTTCGCCTGGGTCCAGCGGATGGCGCTGTCGCCCAGACCGGAGACCAGGTCCTGGGTGATCCGCGGGCGTATCCGTTCCGCGATCGGCGCGACCGTGGCGGCGTCGGAGGCGCGGATGTCATCGACGACGCCGACGGCAAACGCGGTCTGGCTGGCCGGCTGGACAAATACCTGCCCCTTGGCCTGACCGAACAGGCCCTGCAGCACACCCGGACCGATGGCTTGCTGGGTTTCCTGGTCCTGAAGCGTGTTCTCACGCGTGATCAGGGTAGCGCCGACCGAGCGGGCGACTTCGGCGATATCTTCACCGGCGCGGACGCGCGCGGCCAGTTCCTCGGCCTTGGCGCTGAGCAGGCGGCTGTTTTCACGGGCCGTCCATTCGCGCACGAGGATCTCGCGGACATCGTCCAGGGCCGGCATGGCCGCAGGGCGGATGGAGTCGAGGCGCAGCACGAAATACTGGCCCTGACCCGCGTCGATGACATCGCTGACACCGCCTTCGGGCAGACGCCATGCGGTCTGGAAGATCTGGGGCGGCGCATTGATCTGGCTGCCGTCCGCGCGGAAGCCCTGTTCCGTGAAGGCGGGCAGGGTGATGATGCGGGCGCCGACCTCTTCGACGGCCTGTTCCAGCGACATGCCGCTGTTGCGGGCCGCCTCGTAACGCTCAACGCGCTCGAATTCAGCGCCCGTGGCCGCCTCGGCCTGAAGCTCCTGAACGATGGCCTCGCGCACGCCTTCCAGCGTCGCGGCCTCGCCGGGCTGGATGGCGGTCACCTGAACGACGGCAAAGCCGACGCGGGTCTGGACCGGATCAGACACACCCGGCCCAGCCAGACCGAACACGGCGGCTCCCACGGCGGGATCGGGCACGGCGCTCTGCGGGGTTTCGGAATAGGGGGTGGGCTCGACGCCGGGGTTCTCGCCCGCCTTCAGGGCCGTCGAAATCCGCTGGGCAGCCTCGTTGCTCGCGGCCGGATAGACGGCAAAGGTCCGACGTTCGGGAATGGACAGGGAGTCCTTGCGGAACTCGAACCGCTCCACGATGGCCTCTTCGCTGATCTCGGGTGCCTGTCCGGGCGGATTGTCGAACAGCACGATCGAGGCGACCCGGGTTTCGGGACGGCGCAGCTGGGCCTCGTTCTCGTTCATGAAGGTGGTCAGCTGGGCGTCGGTCGGGGCGGGCGCGGTGCCGGCCATTTCCTGGGTGACGGCGAACCAGCGGCCATCGCGGCGTTCCAGCGCGCCATTGGCGATCACGGCGCCATAGATCCGGGGCACCCGGGCGGCCGCATACAGCGACGCACCGAAGTGATTCTGGGCGTACTGGTCGGTCAGATCCTGCTCGAGGTCGGCAGGGGTCATGTTCTCGCCCTGCAGGACGGTGCGGTAGGCCTCTTCGTCAAATTGGCCGGTGATCTGGTTGAAGAAGGCGGGGATTTGGCGAATTTGCTTGAGGACCAGTTCCTTGCCCGGGCGAATTCCCACGCGGCGCGCCCAGTTCTGGAAGGCCAGTTCCTGCGTCTTGCCTTCAAGATATCGAATGTGGATGTTCTGGCCGACCAGATCCTCGGTCGTGACCGGGGCGCCGGTCTGTTCCTGATAGTTGGCGCGCACCTGGTCGAAATCCGCGAGGAATTCCTGCTGAGTGACGCTGCGGTCGCCAGCCTTGACCACATCGCGCGGCCCAAGGGAGGCGAAGATGTCCGCTTCGTTGCCGACGATCAAAAAGCTGACGGCGATCAGCCCGATAATGGCAATCGCCCAGGGCGATTTGGCGAAGTTGCGGAAGTTGCTGATCATGACAAACCTTGAGCAGTGCGCAGGTGCCCACGCGGGGCCTTATCGGCGTATAGGGGCAGCACCCCCCTTGCGGCAAGACACAGGCTTGGCGCATCCGCGATCTGCTTTTAAACCGTGTCCATGGAAACGCTTGTGAAACTGATTGTCGGCAACTGGAAGATGAACGGCCTGACCCCGGCGCTGGATGAAGCCGGTGCCCTGCGTCAGGCTCTGGAGGCCGATCCCGTCAATGCCCGCGTGGGTCTGTGCCCGCCCGCGACCCTGATCGTCCAGATGGCGTGGAAGCTGGGGGCGGGTCCGATCGAGCTGGGCGGGCAGGACTGTCACGACAAGGATTCCGGCGCCTTCACCGGCTCTGTTTCGGCCCCGATGCTGGCGGACGCGGGCGCGCGGCTGGTGATTCTGGGGCATTCCGAACGTCGCGAGGGGTTTGGCGAAACCGATGCCGATGTCGTCGCCAAGGTTGAAGCGGCCCTGCGGGCGGGGCTGGAGCCGATCATCTGCGTTGGCGAGTCGCTGGAGACACGCGAGGCCGGCCAGGCCGTTGCCTTTGTCACAGCCCAGGTCCGGGCCTCCCTGCCCGATGCGCTGAAGGACCGGCCCTTCGCCCTGGCCTATGAGCCCATCTGGGCCATCGGTACCGGCCTGACACCCACGCTGGACCAGATCGCCGAGGTCCATGCCGCCATCCGTGACGCCCTTGTCGAGCGGTTGGGCGAGGGCGGTCGTCGGGCCCCCATTCTGTACGGCGGGTCGATGAAGCCGGACAATGCGGCTGAAATCCTGGCGGTCCCCGAGGTCGGCGGCGGACTTGTCGGCGGTGCGTCGCTCAAGGCCGACGATTTCATCCGCATCATCCGGGCGGCCTGATCCGCGCCCCGAACGCGTTTGCGCCCTTACGACAAGAATGATAGAGCCCGCCGCTTGATCGGCGCAGCCCCGTGCCACACATATAAGCAGCCATGCTCCAGACCATTCTCCTCGTCGCCATCATCCTCGTTTCGCTCGCCATGACGGCGTTGGTGCTGCTGCAGCGCTCCGAAGGGGGCGCGCTCGGCATGGGCGGTGGTCCGTCGGGCTTCATGACGGCGCGCGGTGCGGGTAATCTGCTGACCAAGTCGACCTGGATTCTGGCGATCCTGTTTTTCATTCTGGCGCTCAGCCTGACGGTGGCGGGCAATATGTCTCGCGGGTCCAGTTCCGGGATCGATGCCGATGCCGTCGGCGCCCTGGTCCAGCCGACTGCGCCTGCGACCGAAGGAACCGAGCCAGGCGTTGCGCCGCCTCCGACCACGGCCCCCGAGGCGGCTCCCGCGCCGACGCTCGACGATCTCGACTCGCTCGCCGGGTCGGAGCCCGCCCAGTAGGTTTTCGATCCCGCAGCCCCTCGGCTCGGTCAACTTTCCTGCGGATTTCAACAGGCGTTTGTCCCTTGATGAGGATCGCCCCTGTGCGCGCCGCGAATCGACGCTAAGGTGATCTCCCATGGCCCGTTATGTGTTCATCACTGGCGGCGTGGTTTCCTCATTGGGAAAAGGCCTCGCCTCCGCCGCCCTTGGTGCGCTGTTGCAGGCGCGTGGCTACAGCGTGCGGCTGCGCAAGCTTGACCCCTATCTGAACGTCGATCCGGGCACGATGAGCCCCTATCAGCACGGCGAGGTGTTCGTCACCGATGACGGCGCCGAGACCGACCTCGACCTTGGCCACTATGAACGGTTCACCGGGGTGTCGGCGGCCAAGTCGGACAACATCACCACCGGCCGCATCTATTCGACGATCATCGAGAAGGAACGCCGCGGCGACTATCTGGGCGCGACGGTGCAGGTGATCCCGCACGTCACCGACCAGATCAAGCAGTTCTGCCTGACGCCGGCCCTGACCGATGAGGGCGAGGAGGTTGACTTCGTGCTGGTCGAGATCGGCGGCACGGTCGGCGATATCGAGGGTCTGCCCTTCTTCGAGGCGATCCGCCAGCTGGGTCAGGACCTGCCGCGCGGCCAGTCGTGCTTTGTACACCTGACGCTGCTGCCCTTCATCAAGACCGCCGGCGAGATGAAGACCAAGCCGACGCAGCACTCGGTCAAGGAGCTGCGCTCGATCGGCATCCAGCCCGACATCCTGCTGTGCCGCAGCGAATATCCGATCCCCGCCGACGAGAAGCGCAAGATCGGCCAGTTCTGCAACGTCCGCCCGTCGGGTGTCATCCAGGCGATGGATTCGGCCGACATCTATGCCGTGCCGCTGGACTATCACCACGAGGGTCTGGATGCCGAGGTGCTTGCCCACTTCGGACTGGACGATGCTCCGGCGCCGGACCTGTCGGGCTGGGAGGAGATCGTCCGCCGTCGCCTGCACCCGGACGGCGAGGTCACCGTGGCCATCGTCGGCAAGTACACGGTGCTGAAGGACGCCTACAAGTCGCTGATCGAGGCCTTGCACCACGGCGGGGTGGCGAACAACGTCAAGGTCAACATTGACTGGGTCGAGTCCCAGACCTTTGAGGGCGACCGCGAGGCGTGCGATGCCCGCCTGCAGGGCGCGCATGCCATTCTGGTGCCGGGCGGCTTCGGCGCGCGCGGGGCCGAGGGCAAGATCCAGGCGGCGCGCTTCGCCCGCGAGCGCAACATCCCCTATTTCGGCATCTGCTTCGGCATGCAGATGGCGGTGATCGAGGCGGCGCGGAATCTGGCCGGTTATCCCGAGGCGTCCTCGACCGAGTTCGGCCCGGCCGAAGAGCCGGTCGTCGGCCTGATGACCGAGTGGACCGTGGGCAACCAGCGGGTTCTGCGTCAGGCCGATGGCGATCTGGGCGGCACCATGCGGCTGGGCGCCTATGATTCGACGCTCAAGGCCGGGTCCCGCATCGCGGAGATCTATGGCACGACCGACATCAGCGAGCGGCACCGCCACCGCTATGAGGTCAACATCAACTATCGCGAGGCGATCGAGGCAAAGGCGGGGCTGATCTTTGCCGGCCTGTCGCCGGACGGGGTCCTGCCCGAAACGGTCGAGCGCACCGACCACCCGTGGTTCATCGGCGTCCAGTACCACCCGGAGCTGAAGAGCCGCCCGTTCGCCCCCCACCCCCTGTTCGCCAGCTTCATCGAGGCGGCGCTGGTGCAGAGCCGGCTGGTCTGACCGGCCGGGGGTTGGTGCGGATGAGAGGACTCGAACCTCCACGCCTTTCAGCGCTGGAACCTAAATCCAGTGCGTCTACCAGTTCCGCCACATCCGCGCTTAGGTGTGGCGGGGCTTCTAGGGGCAAACGGGGCAGACGGCAAGGCCGCTGAAACCGAAACAAAAGGCGACCTTCGGAAGCCTTCGGCAAGGTTGCCGTCACAAAAGTCCCCACAATCCGTTCACGGGGCGTTCCAGCCGGACATGAAAAACCCCGGCGCGCTGGCGGGCGCGACCGGGGCTGATCGAGGCCACAAACTTAGCGGGTCAGGGCAGGGCAAACCCTACACCGAACGCCCTTCGGCGGCAAGAATTCTGCTGCGTTCCATCGTGAGCGACGACGGCCATTTTCAGGGGCTGGAGGTGGCCCGTGTCTGAGCCCTTTTTCCTCGCCACCCTCGAAAAGAACAGCCGCGAAGACTGCCGGATCGCTCTGGACGAATACAAGGGTCGCACCCTCATTGACGTGCGGGTCTGGGCAGACTTTGCAGCCGGGCCGGTGGCCACCCGGTGCGCGACAAAGAAGGGCGTGGCGCTGGACGTGTCCCGCCTCCCTGACCTCATAGCCGCTTTGGAGGCCGCTAGAGACGAGGCAGAGCGCCGGGGGCTCCTGAATGCCCCGTAAGCACTCCAGCAAGGGCAGGAGCAAGAGCGGGGGCCGTTTCGTGGCCCTCCCTCACTTCCTGATGGAAACCCCCGCATGGCGCTCCCTGCCTGCCTATGAGCGCGCCGCCTTGATCGAGGTCGCGATGATCTATGACGGATCGAATAACGGCTATCTCGACATGGGTGTCAGACGCCTTGCCGGGCGCATCAACGTGTCTCCGAACAAGGCCAGCGGATGCCTTCGCGAGCTGGTCAACCGGGGCTTTCTGGAGGTGACGCAGGCCAGTGCGTTTAGCCGGAAGGATCGCACGGCAACGTCATTCCGGCTCACGCATCATCGGTGCGACCGGACGCATCAAGCCGGTTCCAGGGCCTATCAGAACTGGTCCCCGGAAGCCCCCGAAAAGAAAACAACAGTCGCACGTGGTGAGTTCACAGTCGCACGTGGAGGGACTGTTGCCCCCTTACAGTCGCAGGAGGTGATACTGTGAAGGCCAAATCTGCCCCTTTTGAGCATCCCCACAGTCGCACCACGTGCGACACATATAGATATACACCATGGGAGGGTGTGGGAGACGGACTGTCATCTAGCCCTCTAATCCTCTCTCTAGACCCTCGCGGCCCTCGCGCGCCCGGTCGATGCCTTCGCCTGACCGAGACGCACCGGCTCATTGATGGCGAGCCTGATGCGCTCTGGGATTGGGAAGCGGAGGCCGGTCAATGCTCGTAACCATTGATGACCTGACGATCCTCGATGAGCCCCGCGAAGTCGGTCCGAACAGCATCCTCGCCAACTTCACGCTGAGACTGGCGGGGGCAACGCTCTACGGCTGTGTGCTGGCCGATACGCCGAAGGGACGGCGGGTCTGGACACCGCAATGCAAGCAACGCCTCGGGGCACCGCAACAGGTCATCCGACTATCGGCGGCGGTCCATGACGAAGCGACCAAGAAGGTGAGCCGCAAGCTGGAAAGGGCGGGCCGATGACCACGGACGACGAAGACCTGACCCGTGCTGCCGCCTATGTGGAGATGGCCATGCGGCCCTATCTAATGAGCGGCGGTCCGGTGCCCGACCTGGCCCTTGCCATGATCGCCGGTGCCGTTGGCCTGCTGGTCCCGTCATGGGGAGCCGAGCGCGTTCTGGCAGCGACCGACAAGCTGGTCGAACACGCAGCGAGTGAGATGGGGAGCCGTCATTGAAGCAGGGGCGGGTCACGCTCTGGAGTGCGTCGGGCGGACACCGGCGTTGGCGAGCAAGGTGCGCGCTATTCCAGTTTCCTCGCGCGCGCGAGAGATTGCGGTTAACGATAACATTCGTCGCCAACGCCGGTTGAACGGACGCCGCCTATCGCGATCACATGGCCCCTCCCTGACCGCTTGCCCGTCACCGCGAATAGGACTATATTCCTCACGTTGTGAC
>CEPP01004203.1_pt1 | contig 23243 bp, 23 predicted proteins | sample 530521 | NCBI WGS metagenome assembly CEPP01 (sample SAMEA2620256, study PRJEB7988) | marine metagenome | biome: marine biome (ENVO:00000447); feature: surface water layer (ENVO:00002042); material: "saline water (ENVO:00002010), including plankton (ENVO:xxxxxxxx)" | depth 5 m | reverse complement strand
GTACACGACTTTGGGGCAGTATTCAGGGGAAGAGTATTGGAGTACTAAAAAAGTGAGGGCAAAGCGTCCGCACACAATGCCCTCTAGGAAAGGATACAAATATGACATATCAAAGAATTGACAGTCAATTAAATATTAACACAAGGCTTGCAATAATGTGAAATATTTTATACCCTTGTTTTTGATAGACCTCTCTATCGTTTAACACACTTACCCCTTTTAGTGTGGTAGAAGCCCGTGCAATGCGGGCTTTTATTTTTTCTGCTGTACTCTGGCGGTAATTACTTTCTTAACAATATCTTTCCAGAAAACAGAATATCCCAAGTCAAAAGCTTCTTTTAAGAAATCCTCCAGTGGAGTTTTCATAATGTTTTTGTACTCTTCGTCTACGAGTTTTTTTATATCTTTATTGGACATAAGCTTGGCTAATAATCACAACATAAGGGGTATATTGATTGTTTAATATTTTAACTATTGATATAGATAACTCCATAGCTTTTACTTTTATATCTTCCATATCTTTATTTCTGCTCTTGGGTTTTCTTTATCAAGGCCCCAGAATATATGTTTCTCTTTTACTTGACGATCATTTTTATAAGCATAACCTTGTAGTAAATCGAGGATTAATGATTCGTCTAAATCAGGTCTGCGAGAAGCATAGTAGATTGTAATCTCAACAGCTACATCTTCCTCCCAGTTTTCTCCGGGACCTATTAACTGTTGTTTAAACATGGCTGAATAACCGAGTGCTTTGCTGGACTTTATGAATCTGGGTTTGCCACCGATGACAACCGCTCTTCTTGAATTAGCTTTTGATGCAGGTTCTCCTGTTATAGAAAACACTTGTGTATCTTTTGGGGTAGTGCTATTATTCATTCAAAGGGGAAATAATTTGAAAATTACAAACATACATAATGTGCCGGAGACTCTAGTTAAGTTAGCGAAAACTAACGACTACAGTAAGAATGCTGACTATAGCGTTACTGAAATTATATCTCCTCCACGCATACAACGTCTACGGAAAATTCATTTTAAACAGATGCAAACAGATGTATCTGATATGTTGTGGCAAATGCTTGGCACTGCCCTCCACAATGTAGCTGAGAAATCACAGGTTGAAAACCACATTAACGAAGAGAGACTAGTTTGTAAAATAGAGGGTGTAACTTTGTCCGGAGCGATTGATGTGCAGATTGTAAACGGAAACAAAGTATCCGTGATTGATTATAAATTTTGTAGTTCGTTTAGTGTTACAGATATAAAACCTGAGTGGGAAACTCAATTAAATATTTACGGATGGCTAATTAATAAAGTAAAAGGTCTTGGTATTGACAAACTTCAGATTTGTGCGTTGATTAGAGATTGGACTCGTTCCAAATTACTAGATAAATATGAGTATCCAAAAGCACCTATACAGGTTTTGGATATTCCTGTATGGGATTTAAAAAAAACGGAAGAGTACATATCTTCCAGAATACGATTACACAAGGAATCTAAATTAAGTAGTGACCTTGGAGAGGAATTACCGTTGTGTAGTGATGAAGAGCGATGGCAACGACCCACTAAATATGCGGTGATGAAGAAGGGGGCGAAGAGAGCAGTAAAACTCTTCGATGATTTAGAAGTAGCAACAAAAGTATGTAACGAAAAAAAGGAAGGAGATTTTTATGTCGAACAAAGAAAAGGCGAACCTATCCGTTGTGCAGGAAACTACTGCGGAGTCGCAGACTGGTGTAGTCAATACAACAAAGAAGTTATTGCCAATCAAAATGGAGGATCATCTTAAGTCGAAAGGTAAGTTCGATTATTTACCTTGGGCAGTAGTGGTAAAACAGTTAATCATGGCGTACCCAGATGCGTATTGGAGGTTTCTGCCACACACAGTATACCCTGACGGATCGATAATGGTAGAAACATCTGTGACTATAAATAATGTGACAAAAAGTTATATATTGCCTGTTTATACGAACTACGGGGGCAAACCAAGAGCAATTCAAAATCCTGATGCCTATGCAATTAATACGGCTTATCAAAGATGCCTTGTTAAAACTATTGCGACATTTGGCTTAGGTTTAGATATTTTCACTCACGATGAAACAGACGAGTTATATGTTGACTGCGTTGAAAAGACTGAGATTAAAGAACCTAAAGAGGGATTGCAACACGTTTCACCAAAAGGACAGGAGTATTGGGCAACATTTGTTTCAGAGTTTATGAACACTTGTCAGACATACGATGATTTAACTGACCTTTGGCAGGCCAATAAACCAGAGATTGACAAGTTAAAAGAACTTAACCCAGAGGTGTACGAAATGCTTGTTAATTCCGCTAAGAAAATAAAAGCCAAACTAGTAAAAGATAATATAAAGGAGAACGTGTAATGGCATACGAACTAAAGCCAAACAGTGGTTCACTGTGGACTGCAAAGTCTAAAAAGAGCGCTAAGAGCCCTGACATCACAGGCAAGTTAAAAGTAGTTATGTCTGACTTAGATGTTGAGACTGATTACGATGAAAGGGGCAATAGAATTGAAATCGCTATAATGAAGCTGTCTGCTTGGAGAAAAACAACGAAGGAGGGAGATAAGTATCTTTCTCTTAGTTTAAACACTTATAAATCCGAAGAGGAGAAAGCTAGAGCAGAGGAGAAGGCTAAGTTAAATAACAGTCACCAATCTTCAAATGAAATCAAGTCTGAGAAGATAGACCCTGATATACCCTTCTAGGAGAGACTATGGTAGATGCTTTACATTTTGAATCAATAAAGATGGCTCTTAAACAGGATGCTACCGGCTTTGTTTTAACTTTGCGAGTACACCCTGATGAGTTGCCAGAAGAATTGTTTAGAGATTTTTGTGGAGCACGATACATGGTTGCCATGGCTAGAATTAACGATGATGAGACCCCTGTTTCCTATAGGAATAGAACTAAGGAAGCAGGGATTCTTTGTAAGAATAAATCGTTCTGGGAATATTTATCTAGTGAGATAGGTGAAGAAGTTTCTTCTGAGCCATCTGCTGTAAAAGTTTTGTATTCAATTTGTGCAATCAATAGTCGTGTTGAACTAAATAATAACCCAAAAGCAAAGAAAGCTTTTGACAATATGATGGAGGAATATAATGGTTGGTCAAGAGAAAAATTCGGAGTCTAGTGGTAAGCACGTTCCTTTAATGATTTATATGCCACAGACAATGATTGATGAAGTAAAAGGGTTTGCTACACATAACAATATATCTGTATCGGAAGCTATGCGTTTAGGCTTTAAGGCAATAATGAAAGGAGATAATCCTTATCTCAATGGGTACAAGGCAGGCATAGATGACTGTATGGCCCTAGTTGATAAATTTATAATTGAGATGCAATCTAAGCAAAGTGGATTTGAACAAGATATAAGGAAACTTGTAAATGATTGAGGACGATGCTGTAAACCCAAAACATTATAAATCAGAAATCGTTGAAACTATTTACGCATTAAAATCTGCCTCCAGCCGGGAGGAGTTTCAAGGCCACCTACGTTTAAACGCTCTTAAGTATTTAATGCGTTACGGTAGAAAAGTAGTCGATGGAAATGCTTATGCGAGTAAGTTAAACGATTTACGGAAAGCTATGTGGTACCTTAAATTTTTGGAAAACGAAGTTAAAAAGGAAGAAATGTATGGGCATAGGGGGACGAAAATCAGAACTGAAAATAAAAGTACATCAATACATGAAACAGGAAATGAATAATAATGGGTTTTCTCCTAATGAACTTGCTGAAGCACTCGACACCTCTGCTAATTTGATTAGAGAGTCACTTCTTAGATTAGAAAGAGATAGATCAGTGTACAGGCTACCTATTCCCGACAAAAAAAGGCAGTATGTTTACTTTGTAAAAGAGCAAACTCCTCCTGCATTAGGAGGATGGAAAAACCTTGATAACATTGACGTATCTTTATTCGCTAGAGACAGATTGAAAAAAGGAGACAAATGAAATTAATAATCAGTTTTTTACTAGGAGTTTGGTTTTCTTGGGGCTGGATAGAAAAGTATAACGGCGAGACGTTTGATTTATGGACTGAAGCTTACACAGTTGGTAAAGACGACGGTTATAGGTTGGGTCGTTCAGAAGCTTCAATACACTATGACCATACATTTCAAGAAAAAGAAGCGATGTGTTTATTTCTTTACGCAGACAAAGGGACAGTTTTTGGAACAAAAAGGGTAGAAAATTGATGGACAACAAAGCTCTGTGTCTGCCTAATAAAAAGTATAAAATTATATACGCTGACCCGCCTTGGACTTATAGAGATAAAGCTTCTTCTGGTAAAAGAGGTTCTTATTACAAGTATGAACTACAAGACCATAATTGGATTTGCAATCTATCTGTCAGAGACATTGCTGACGACAACTGTGTTTTATTCCTGTGGGTGACTATGCCCCAATTACCGAAAGTTTTTGAAGTTATATACGCATGGAATTTTAAATACAAAACATGTGCTTTTACTTGGGTAAAGAAAAATAAAATCAAAAACAGTTGGTTTATGGGTATGGGTAATTGGACAAGATCTAACTCTGAATTATGTTTATTAGCGACAAAGGGTAAGCCAAAAAGAATCGACGCAAGTGTTTTAAGTGTGGTTGAAACTCCAATAGAAAAGCATAGTAAAAAGCCTGATGTGATAAAAGACCATATTGTTAAACTATGTGGCGATCTACCTAGAATCGAGTTGTTTGCTAGACAAAAGACAAAAGGATGGGATTCATGGGGAAATGAGGTTTGAATTAATCCAAACAATACGAGGAAATAATTATGTTAACAATAGAACTTTTAAAAGAGAAAGGATTTAAGGTCACTGAAATTAAAAAACAATTGACGGAATATCAAAAATGCAAACTACCACTCATTCAAGAAAAAGGAAAGATTTATTTGTGCCAACGCAAAAGGGAGAAAGTATGACAGAGTTTACAATCCATGATTCTAAAAAACCAAGTTTAAACATCGGAGATGTTTCAAAACCTGACTGTGTTTTGATCGCTACTCCCATGTACGGAGGAATGTGTACAGGCCATTTTACTTTAGGAATTATAAATACAATTAATCGATTTAGACAGTTAGGTATAGAGTGTCATCTTGCTACTTTAATGAACGAATCTTTAATAACCAGAGCCAGAAATGAGTTAGCAAGAATGTTTTTAGATGATGAAAAATTTACACATTTAATGTTTATTGATGCTGATATTTATTTTGAGTATGATGCGGTAGAAAAATTATTTAATCACGACGAAGATATTATATGTGCCTTATATCCTAAAAAAGAAATAAACTGGGAAAGGGTAAGAAAAGCTGTTGAGAGGAATAGAAAAGACTTAAACTATTACGCTTCAAATTTTGCATTTAACTTGCCTTTGGGAACTGATGATATTAAGTTAAATAATAAAGGTTTATTGGAAGTTCGCCATGCAGGCACAGGGTTTATGATGATTAAGAGAAAAGTTTTTGAAAAACTATCTAGTCACGTTCCTGAATACCGATCTTCTACTTTACAAGATCCGTCTGGTAAATATATTAAACCTATAGCAAAACAGTTTTTTGACACTAGCATAGACAGCACAGGGGCTTTGTTATCAGAAGATTATCATTTCTGCGAACTTTGGTCCAATCATGGAGGTAAAGTTTTTGTTGATCTTAATATACATTTAAAGCATATTGGCACTCATATATTTGAAGCAGACACTTCGGAAATGTTTAAAAATGGCAAAAACATATAGAAGAGTTGTTCTTGATGATGATCACTGGGACAGGGCTTCAAAAAGAGTGGAGGAGTCAAAAATTTTTAGAAACTCTCATAGAAAAATAGAGGCAAATCAAGTTGGTTATTTGGGAGAAATAGTCTTTGAAGATTTCTTAAAAAAACACGATATAAGTTTTATAGATGATAGAAGTAAGACAACACATGATTATGTTATAAACGGTTTATTAACTTTGGATTTAAAAACGAAAGACAGAACAGTAAGGCCTTTACAGCATTTTGATAATTCTGTTCCTTTGTATAATCACAGTCATCAGAGACCTGATTACTATTATTTTATTTCACTGCTTAGGGATAGAAGCGATAACTCAAAAAATATTAACAGATTTACTCACGCATTTATTATGGGCGGTGTGGACATAAAAACAATTGACATAAACGGAAAACATTGGAAAAAAGACGACATAGATCCATCAAATGGCACTAAATTTTGGACTGATTGTTTAAACATTGATATGGGAAACCTAATTGAAAACCAATATATGTTGAGTATTTTTAAAAAGGAAAAAACAGATGAAATTCTCTAAACAATATGCAAAACAATTATCTAAGATGGATGACGACTTAAAAGAAGTTGCTATTGCCATGTATGAAACTCATAAAGGATTTCCATTTTATATAGTTGCTCAAAAAATAGATATGAATTCTGTTGAATTTTATGACAGGTTGGTGTTGGTTAAAAAATTATTAGGTATACCGGCAGGGCCAAAAAGACAAAGTTTTGAGCCCGGCGGACCTATTTGGAAATGATTAAATTTGATTTGCGTATTGGAAGCTGTTTAAAAGTCTTACAAGAGTTGCCTGACAACTATTTTCACACTTGCGTCACTTCTCCTCCATATTGGGGGTTGAGAGATTATGGCACAGGTAAATGGGTTGGGGGAGACGTAAATTGTCCTCACAAAAGAACTACTAAAATTGGTAAGACTGTAAAAACAATCACAGGTCATCAGGGTATGCACGACCAAGGTTCAGTGGTTGGAGACGCTATTTATAAATCTGTTTGTCCAAAATGCGGTGCAGTCAGAAGCGATGAACAACTGGGTCTTGAGGAAACTCCTGAATTATATATTAATAAACTAGTAAGTGTCTTCGCTAAAGTACATCGAGTCTTGAGAAACGATGGAACTATTTGGGTAAACCTTGGCGATACCTACGGCAAGGAAAAAGGTTTAATCGGTATACCTTGGAAGTTTGCGTTTGCTATGCAGGAGTTTGGTTGGTATTTAAGACAAGATATAATCTGGCACAAACCGAACCCAATGCCTGAGTCTGTCAAAGATAGATGCACAAAATCACATGAGTATATATTTTTATTATCTAAAAAACCTCATTATTACTTTGATAGTGAAGCTATTTCTGAAGAAGCTAATTATAAAGGTGTAGATAGGGGTGGGTCTACAAATCGATATGAACAAAATAATTTTGGGGCAGATAATCGACAATACGATAAAAGAAACAAGCGTTCTGTATGGTCTGTTTGTCCTAGTGCTTATAAGGAGGCACATTTTGCAGTGTTTCCAGAAGAACTTATAACCCCTTGTATTTTATCTGGCTCTCCTGAATACGGAAATGTTTTAGACCCTTTTGGTGGTTCAGGAACTGTTGGTTTAGCGTGTAAACGGCACAAAAGAAACGTCACCTTGATCGAACTTAATCCAAAATATGAAAAGTTTATTAGATCAAGATACAAAGAACCAGTACAGGATTTATTGGTGTGAGTAGATTAAAAGATAAAAAATGGTTTAATCAATTACAAGATATAGGTTGTATAGTTTGTTATAACGAAGGTAAACCAAGAGTTCCGGCGGACATCCATCATATACTGAAAAACAGTAGGAGGGTGGACCATTTGCATACCATTCCTTTATGCTTCCATCACCATAGGGAAGGGTCTAATAATGGTAGATGGGTGTCTCGCCATCCTTGGAAAAAAGAGTTTGAAAAAAGATACGGGGATGAGTGGGAATTGTTTAAACAGGTTAAACAGATTATCGCAGATATGACCTGAACTGATTTATATTAGATAATAAATTCATTTCGGCAGTGCGTATAGCATTTAGAGTTTGTTTCTTTAACTCCGGAGCCATGCTTGGGCTCTCTAATATAAAGTTTCTTTCCATTCTCAAAGACTTCAAATCTTTGTCTAGCTGTCTTATGTATGGTGCTAAATCTATTAGAGGTTGTTTCTCATTCAAGTATTCAAGTAACTCGTTAGTCTTTCCTGTTCTTTCTAAATGATTGATTGTAGCAACTGCCTTGTCTAATTCTTCTCTTAATTTAAAGAAATCTGTTTTTGGTTTTGTTCCTTCGGGACTAGCAAAAAATCTTTTTAAGACTGGCATTTGTTCAGGATTAAAAGTTGGTTTGATTGGGTCTCCTTGCCCTCTGAATATAGAATCCAACAACATCACAGCGTAACTGCCTAAAGTACCTGTATATCCTCTAACTAGATAATCTATTTGAATCGGTGATATTCCTGTGTTTTCACCTATACTTCTTGCAAATAAAGATGTACCGTTGTTTGCCTGATATCTTTCTTCTATACCTTCCTGTCCTAGTCCTACGATTCTTTCGCCTGTAAAGAATGAATGGTTTGAGGTAACTTCAATCAATGGTTTTGCAACCTGCGGTATAGGTAGGAAGTTGAATGTTGAAACTAAATTCCTTGTCATAGATTCTGCTAGGTCATCAGCCTTCTGATGCCCCATGAAGTATGCAGATAATCTCTCAGGGATTGTTTTAAATAATATTCCTAATTCAAATGGAACTGGCAGTTTAGCTGAACCTACAATCCAGTTTAAATCTCTTTGCTCATCCTCCGCTGTCTGGTATTCTTCTTCGTCTTTTGCTAAGTAGTAGTATAAAACAGATGAAGCAATCATAAATAGTGCTCTATTTAAAAATGCTTTGTGTCTGGCCGCTTGGTTTTTGGTAGCCATCTTACCCATACCAACCCTGTAAAGAACGTCTAAACCTTGTATACGCGCGTTTAAGAATGGTATGGAGGCCGCTAGTATTCTAATAATTGGACTAGAACCTTTTCTGTTAAAGTTCATTATCTCTATTGCCTGATACACAGCGTCTGCTCTTGAACCGCCATTCTTTAAAACTTGTTCAGCTACAGCCGCCCTTGTGGATATATCAGATAATGTTGTACCTTTTTCTAGCTGTCTCCACAGTGTTAACGGTGCTTGTCCTGCTTTATCAAGCCCTGTTAATGTACCTGCCCTTTCTCTCATTTGTCTTCTGACTTCTTCGGCTGTGTCTAGTACGTTTGCCTTGAACTCGTAACCTGTACCGACTCCTGCACTCATAAGAAGCTGTGCCTCTGGAGACATATTTGCGGCAGTTTGTGTCAATTGTTTGAGAGAACTAATTATAGGTGTGTATCCTTTTGCTCCACTGGTGAACCATGCAGAAAAAGAATCCCTGAATAAGTTTGCCATCATAAATCCGGGGTCTCTTGTTACCATCTCTCTCAACACTGTAGCTGGTTTAGACAGGATTTGTATTCCCGGTATATGCGGAGTTGTAAACGATTGCATAGACGACAGAAGCAGAGGGTCGGCAACTCTGTAATATACATCCTTACCATCTTCTCTGATTCTGATTACATCGTTATCCCCTGCAAACTTCTTGTTAACCTTCATAGCATAAGGGACATTCATGGCAGGGTCGTTCAATCTGACTGCATAACTTATAGTTTTTCTAGCCGCCTCGTTTTTCAATCCTGCTTCTATTGCGGCTCTTGTATTTTGTACAACATTTAAAAAGAAATCATCAAGCTTTTGCTCTCCACCTTTTATCTTAGGCGTTAGTCTTTGTCCTGCAAGACCGGACAATAATCTTGGACCAGATGTTTCTTCACCTTCCATTTGTCTATAGAAAGGAATATAGAAAGAATCTCTCATCCATGACTCACCCATCTCTTTGGATAGGACTCCAGTATCAATGAGGTATTTAACTAACGAGCGATTAAACGTCTGATAATCTTTTCGTACTTGTTCAAACTCTGGGAATGTCTTGGCTAGTTCATCAGCTTTCTTAATGTCTTCCGGCGTAAATAGTTTCTCGGTGTATTGAGGCTTGGGGTCTTTTGGTAGATTAGCTAAAAGAGTTTTCTTTCTTTTTGCTTCTTCAAATGTTAATGGGCCTGTACCAAACTGAGATTCTATTCTTGCTCTTTCAATTTCTATTTCTTTTCGTACCTTAGCTACCCTTGCTTTTTCTTTAGCGACTAACTCTTGTGAACGCTTGGCAGACATATAGTATTGGAAAGCTTTAAACACATATCCGTCTGGGTCATCTCTAGCCATCAAGGGCTCTAGCACTTCCATCAAACCTTTATGTATTTTCTTTCCATCTTTGTCTACGGATTCTACGAGAGTGATTCCTCCATCCAGTACTGGCACCCCACGTTTAAACGCTTCTGAAGATACCGCAGCACCGAAATCAGAGAATACAGCAGAGGCCAAAGCGTTAACTTCACCTCTTAAAACATCGAATCCTTCTGGTAAGTTTTTTGCCGCAATGTTCATTAACCTTTCTATACCTTCGTACTGGTTAATAAACGCTTGTCTAAACCTTCCAAATATAGAATCAATCCCTTCTGGACTTGTAACGCTAACAACAGTTTTTGCTAACTCTTGTTCTTTTACAGTGGAGATTGTTTTGTTGATTCTTTCGACTGTATCTTTACCTAATCTTTCTTCTACTTCTGCTTCAAACTGATACTTAAACTGTGACTTCTCTCCTAGTAAAGGCTTCTTAGCAAGTATTAAACCACCTACCTGTATTACTTCGTCTGCCGCAATTACAGGTTTTTGATTGTGTCTGGTGTAAAAATATGAATGTCTTCTGGGGTTATATCCTACCTGAACCCATTGTTTTTCGTCTTTTGGAGTTCCATCTTCGTTAAAATGTTCTTCCATTATTGAGTTAGCTTCAGATACATTTTGTTCCGTAGTTTGTGGCACAAAATTTCCGTTATAGGTAGCAAAAGGTATTTTTGTCATTTCCCCTGAGCCAATCTTAAACGCTAAATCTTCTTGTTGTTCTGTAAGAATAAATTGAACTTTGCCGTCCTTACCACCTTTTAGTTTGGTAGTTGGCATATATCCGATAACAGGACCAGCTTTTGCTGTTTCAGTTGGTTCGTGTGCTGTAATAGCAAACTTTCCTGTGTCCATAAAAAATGGAACATCCTGTCTTATAGATACTAATTTGTTTGTTTCTATGACCTGTCTTTTTCCTTCAATAGGGTTAAATCCTGAAACTCTTTCTTGTAAATTAAGACGGTCGTAGTTTCTTAATCTTGTAGAATAATCGTCTGATAGTCTGCTATATAAATCAGCAACTTCATTTTGTAATTCTTTATTTGCTCCTATTTGTTTTAGTTTTTTGTTTAAATTATCAATTGCTCTATTAGAAGCTGTCTCAAACTCTATTGCTAAATCCTCATCTAATCTATAAAAGTCTTCTTTTGCAAATGCAATAGCTGTTTTAACAATACTGTCATCTATATTTCTTTTTGGTTTAAATTCGTTATTAAAAGATTGTAATTCTTCACGGTAAATACTTTTTGCCTGTCTTACATCACTAGGAGTAATTCTAGCAGAGCCTTGCCTGTCGTAATCAAAGGTAATTCTACTTGGTCGTTCTTCGCTAACTATATTTTCACGAACAGATTCTGAAGACATAACTTTTGCTCTTTGGCTATCTCTTCTAAGTTTCTGAACCATTTCTGTTTCACTTGTTGGCTCTGGAACCTCTGTATAAGGAGTTATTCTTGTCTTTTCATTTTGGTAAATAATTTGCTCTAGCTTTTTAATAGCTTCTTTGTTTGCTGTCCTACCAACTGCGTCTAAACCTGATGCCGCACGAGCTATAATCGCATCCTGTAACTCTGGTACCTTCTCAATTGCTTCTCTTTCTTCTCTAGTCATAGGAGCACTTCTACTAAACTGATACCTTATGTCGGCATTATTCTTTGAGTATGTGCCCATGTTAGCAGAGGCAGATTTTAATTGAGTTGGTCTATATACAGCTAGATTTTTTCTGCCTGCTTCCTTTACATAGTAAGCATCAAATCCAGCATCTTTTATGCGTTTTTGTATGGAGGGATTTTCTATGGCTCTCCAGCTACCTCTTGAAACAGAATCTGTTTCAAAAACACCTATATCTGTTTCTATTCTAGAAAGTTCCCCTAGTGCATTAACATGGTCTGGATTCTCATAGTCAAATGGATTCTTTGCACTAACATACAAAGGCATAACATTCATGTTTGATGGCAGAAACTCTGCTAATGTGGAATAAAACAGTTGCTCTGCTTCTGCTTCTTCAGTTATATCTCTTATATACTCCCCTAAATTAGCCATATGAGCTTTCATTGGTTTGATATCAGCCGGTAACCTATTTAAGAGTCTAAAATATTCTCCTATTAATCTAGATGCTTTTAACTTATTTCGTGTTTCATACTCCCCTAAATTGGCGTTGTATCTTTCCACAAATGTATTTATTGCATTTTCTATGTCTGCTTGATTTATAAATTTCTCAGCATTCTCTACCATGTAGTTTTGAGAAAATTTAGCAAAGTCCTCTGCAAACTCTGGGTCGTCAGTTACAAATACGCTTTTTGCTTGCTTAGGTTTAAACGTAGAAAAATTAGCACTCGTGCCATGGTACATTACCTTGGGCGAGCCGTCCGGGTTTACAATTTTAGAGTCGCCGAACCATTGTTTAAACGGCTCTGTTTCTACCGGGGCGAACTGAAATCTTACTCCTATTTCTGTGGGTCGTTTGAGCTTTGCTTGTTTTGATTCAACTGCTGACCTTGCAATTTCGGTAAACTCTGAGAAAACATCATCAAGTCGCTCTCGAATATCTTGTCTTGAGGGCCTGCTTTCTCGAAGCCTGCTGATAATAGTATTTCTATCTCTTTGTCCTGTATGGTCATAACTCCCTCCTCTTTTAAAATCAGGGTCATCTACATTATATGTAGATTTAAATCCAAAAAACTTTGGTCTACCAAAAACTTGGTCTTGGATAGAATTGTAAAAGTCAATCATCTTTCTAGCGAATAATATGTCGCTTCCAGCCATTTGACCTTGTATGTCTCCAAAGTTTATCACTGTTAACTGGTTAGGTCTAGTTGCAGTAAATCCTATATCTGAACCTGTAGCCTGTTTTAATTTTTCTGCAAGTTGATTTGCTGAGTATCCCGGAGCATCATCTACATTTTCTTTTAAATCAAATACAAATCCAAGAGCATCTCTGTCTTTTATGTTAATGACAGGACGTAAGAATGGAACTGCGTCTTGTTTAAACACATATGCCATTGCGCGGGAAAAATCCGCAGCGTCTCTAGTTGCTTGGTCTTTATCTTTGTCGTTCTTGATTCTAATAATAAAATTAGGATTGATTGCTCCTTCATAAGAACCTTGTCCTATATCAATTCTCAAGTCACTCTCTATACCTAATATATCTTTAATTCTTTCTACTGTAGGAAGTAAACTTTTATTTAATTTCCTTTTCTCTTCCGCAGTAAGATTGTAGAGTTGCTCATATAAAGGTCTGTTAAATAAAGTTCCAAATTTATTTACTTTAAGTTTTGTTGATGGGAATATTTCTCCTGTTATAGCTTCTGTTCTGGCTAATATTTCATCAGAAGGTTCTTTAAATCTTTCATTAACGATTAAGGTTTTGTTAGTCAAAGCAGAACCATAATCAACTATGGCCTGATTCATTGCTATACGAAGTTTTTCTTTTCTGCTTTTATTTTTGTGTTGTCCTTTTTCTATAAAGCGTTTAAATATGGTATATGTTTTTTGTCTGACCCATGTTGCCGCCTGTATTTGCCTTGGAGTCAAGCCCGTCTGTTCTGCCTGTAAATCAACTAACCCTTCTGCTAAATCAAAATCGGCAGATGAAGGGACATCTTTACCAAACAACATTCTAGCCATATGGAGGTCTATGGTAGAGTCTTTTCCTCTTATTTTTTCTATTGCTTCTATAAAGTTTCTATAAAATGTGTTTGTTTTACGCCCTGCAAACGGTAACCCATATTCTAATAAGTCTTGTATTTTTGAATTAGCTTCTTCAAACCCAGATTTAATTGGCTCTCCTTTAGCCCACTGATTCCAAGCTGTTACAGCTTTTTTTGTATTCGCTTTCACCTCTGTGTTAGGAGAGGTCATAGCCACAATTTGAAGAAACTTATCAGTTAAGTTCATATCATTGTCAAAAGCTTTTAGTATTTCTTGCGCTGAGTTTTCATACCAATCCTTCCCTTTTATGCCTTGGTTTAAAAACTTTTGCAATTTAGCTGAAGCTTTTTGAACTTGCTGTAAAGTGAACTTGGAATCGTCTTTCGATATTCTCTTGTTTACTCTCTCTACAAGCTCGTTTAAACGCTCTACAATTTGCTCATCCGTTAATACCTTTGGATTCTTATCTTTTTCTAGCTGGAAGAATGCTTGTTCTGATGCTGACTCTGGGTCTCTTACTGACTCTGCAAATTCACCTCTAACAATACCGCTGAATATCTGGTCTGAAGATGTAAATCCAATACCATTGAAAGCATTTTTTATAGCTTCAAAGAAAGACTTTAATCTTTCTACAATACTTCTAATACCGCCGAATGGTTTTTGTCCGCCTTTATCTCCTTCAAATAAAACTCTGTCATACTCGGCAAACGCTTCTGCTATAGCTTCTTCTCTTATAGCATCTGTGTTATCACCATAGGCTTTTTTATATCGCTCTATCTGACCTTTGGATAAGTATTTGTCTATCCAAACTTCATCAGCTTTTTTTGTTAAAGCTTTCCATTGGCTATCTGTAAATGCTCCTAGCTCTTTTAAAGCATGAATAGCTTCGTGCTTCATAGTTTGCATAGGATTAGGGGCAGTCAAAGCAACGTGGATGACTCTTTGTACTTCTTTTATTTCATACATTCCTCTCACTGTCGGGTCGAAATCCTTATCATCAAGGATATTCATTATGTTAATGCCGACTTTTTTTAAACCTATCTTGTTTAAAACTTTTTCTAGTCTTTTTCTTAACTCAGCTTTTTGTTTTTCATTGAGATTAATTGTTGTCTTAACATCTTCCTTGGTTTGTAAATCAAGACCGGTTCTTCTGTTAATCTCTTCTCTGGACGCTCTTTCTAGTTCGCCTTCTTTGTTAAGGTTATCTAGGTCTATGTTTTTTTGTAACTCAAGATTTTCTTGGTTTCTCAGGGCGTACTGTTCCGCCTGCTCTTTTGTCTCAAATGGTCCTTCTAGCTGACCATCAGGTCTGCGTACACCAAATCCCTGCCTTACATTTCTTCTTTTCTTGGCAGTCGAGGTTATCTTTGTACTGCGTTTTAACTTTTCTAAATCTTTAGATTTATCATCAATCTCTTTTCTAAGTCTAGCTATCTCATCTTTGACCTTCAGTTGTTGTTCACTTGCATCTGGTCTGACTTCGTCCTCTGTAAGAACGTCCTGATTGAGGAGTGAAGCTTTCTTGGACTCAATCGTTTTCTCTTTATCTTCAATTTCTTTTGCAATTCGTTTTGCTTTTCTAGCCCTTGTATCATTAACTTGTGCCTCGTATTTCTGTGCTTCTTCAAAAGTCTTAAACTTCTTACCGCCTTTAAGTTTCTTACCTTCTACAGTTACTTCAAAATCCGTCGGTGCTTCTTCTCCAATCTTTGCTCCCTCTACCCTTTGTCCCTCTGGGAAATCTACTGGCTCAATAGTTGAGCCATCGGGTAGGTCGCTAGGAACGTCACTGGAAAAGTTAAATGATGTTTTTAATACTTCCCTTACTTGTGCTTTAGGGTCGTTTTTAGCCGCTTTTTCTGCTTGCCGTCTTGTATCAAACTGTGTTGTTTGAGTGCCTTTTTTAAGAGTTCTTACAACCTCAAATGCAGGTTTAGTTCTTTCCTGCAATTCTCCTCTTTCTCTGGCTGTTCTTAATATTGACTCAGCATCTGCATCTTTTTCTAATTTTGTAAAATCCTTAATCTCTTTTATTGCTTCTTCTTTACTGATGCTGTTTTTGTTATTCAGTCTTAGTGTATTTTTAAGGCCGTTTAAACCTTGTTCATACTGTTTTTCAGAGAATCTGGTAGCGTTTGTACTAAATACAGCTCCCGGATTATTGCCGATATTTTGTAAAGCCTCAAATATAGCAATACGTTTTACATTTGTTAGTCCTCTACCTTCTATAGGCTCCCCTCTAGCAAACACATCAGAACCTATTGTTCTTCTAACCAGACTGTTAAATACATCTCCTCCAGCGGTTACACCCATTTCATCTGCCAGATTTTCTATCTGTTCAAATGAGATCTTTCTATCTAAATCTATGTTTTTTTCTCGGAGTTTTGCCGCTATTATCTTATCTAGATCAGTGTCATATTGCTCTGGTTCTAATGACTCGTAAATATCTTCCATAGAGTAGGAATCTATAACCGGTCTACCTAACTCTCTTCTTCTTTTATTTATTTGGTTTTTTGTTTGAGTATCCAAACCATCTGCACTTACATTTCCTAAGAAGTTTTGAACAGGATTTGCCTCTTCTACATCTTGCACAAATACAGGGTCACTATACACATCCTCTGGCTTAGGTTGATATCCCAGAGCCAGTGGTTCCTCTTCCTTTACAATTTCTTCTTCGGCTTTTTCTGCTTTTTCTGCAACCTCTGCTTTATCTCTGGCTAATTGCTGACGAACTTTATTAGCATCTGTTCTAGCTGTAGCTTTCTGAAACACCCTACCAGCACCACCAAGTGGGCCTCCAACAAGAGCGGCACCATATAAAGCTTCTGCATATTCAGACATTGCTTCGTCGTCAAGAAGGTTTAAACCTGCTTGATTACGTTCTAACGCTTGTTGGAATACTTCTGTTGCACCTTCTATGCCAGCACCTTGAACTAAACCTTTTAATGCTTGCGGAGTAACTCTGCTTTTAGCTATTCCCTCTAGTCTTTTTAGTTCCTTTTCTGTGTTTTTAGCTTGAAATAATTTTTTAGCATCGCCTCCAAGCATTTCGCCAAATATTTTTCTACCAAATTTTGGCATCAATAAAGCAAACTCTGAAGCAGTACCTAAAGTTGCTGATTGTAAAGCATCGCTTTCATTTATATCTAAGGGCTGTCCTTTTTCTAATTTTTCAGCCGCCTGTCTTTCAATGTTACTTCCAAATAACTGTAAGAATATTGGAGTTGCGGCCCCAACAGTTCCTAAAATAAGAGAGCCCGCAGGGCCGCCGTAGCTACCGGCTAAGGCTCCTGTCCTCGCTCCTACTATAGAAGCTCCTATTATTGGGGCTTGTTCTTTTAACGCAGGTACTATTTGAGAACCTACTTCTCCGATAGCAGGAAATAATCCTCGTCTTTCGTATATGTCTTTTACTTTTGAAAAATCTGCCCCGCCTGTAAACCTAGCTCCTATGTCTTGTTGTTCTAGCAATGCTCTTCTAGCTATTTCACGATTAGCAGATTCTGGGCTGGTTAAAGCTTCAATACCGGTTCCCACGGTTGCCTTAAAAGCTTCTAGCCCTTTAGTGAAAGGAGCTTCTTCTGGAGCTGGAAATTCTTGGGGAAACTGAGTTCTAAGAAGTTTTAACGCTTCGTCTTCTTTGATTCTATCGGGAACGCCTTTTGCAATAACCCCTGATGGTAATCTTATGTCGTATGGCATATTATCGTGGTGGAGCTAATAGACTTTCAAATGCACCAGAAACATCTATCTCTTTTGGAGGTTGTCCTAAACTAGCTCCAAACTTTCCCTGATTTAAGAGGAATTGTTCTTGTGTAAGTTGTTCTCTAATTCTCCTTTCTTCTGCTATATACCTTGGGTCACTTGGAGGTAAATTCATTCCCATGGGATTCCTATCACTTGGAGGAGCGGCATAACCTGCCATGTGTTTTCTTACATCATTTTCTATTCTTGTTATTTGGCCTGCGGTCAACTCTCCAGTTCTACTTGCTTGTGGGTTTCTGTAGTAGTATGCTTTTGCAAAATCAAGGCCTATGCCGGATTCAGCCTGTGCAATACTGAGAGCTGTGTTTATGTTTTCAGCAAACAAAGCTTTTTCAGTTCCAAGTTTTTGTAAACCCATTGTCTGGAATGTTTCTCCTCTTTGTAAGCTTCTTAATCCCGCTTCTTCAGCCCCTCTGGCATAATTATTTTCAGACTCAGCAAATGCTATCCTCGATTGTAATAAATCTTTTTTAGCATCTACAATGTCTTTTCTTCCTTCTTTGTAAGCCTTTTGGAATCCCTCTAATCCTTTTCCTAACCATTGTAAATTTTGACCACCGGGAGACTGTAATATAGCGGCTCCTGCTTGTATCAAAGCATCATTTAGATTATCAAATTTTAATTTTTCAATTCTTTTTTCTTCTTTTTGAATTTCATCTTTTAAAAATCTTAAAGGATTTTTTATTTCTTTTTTATATTTATTTACACCTTCTTGGTACAACTCATCCGGAGCTTTACCTTTGGAAAGAAATTCTGATATATCTTTGTTGATTCTATTTATATTATCTAAGTCAGTTTTAAAACTGCTTTTTAAATTTTCTAATTTTAGTTTGGAAGCCTGCCCTATTTTGGTCATCTTAGGGTTATTTTCATCCGGCGCATTTCCTACTCCTACTTCTTTTTTTTCCGCATTTTTTTGTAAATTAAAAGTTGGGAATCCTTTTTGTTCTGGAGTTAGACCTTGTCTTATTAGAGCATCTTGTATAATTTTTTGATTTCTTGGGTCACTTGCAACTCTTTCTCTCATTGTTTTTATTTCTGGGTTATCTAAGTAATCTTTACTCAAACGACCTTCGGGTCCGGAAGGAATTATGTTACCAGAGCTATCTCTAATGATGTTTCTCCCAACTCTTATACCTCCTTCTTCCTCTCCTTGTATTCTCTTTAATCTTTCTGCCAGACTTTCTTGCGCCTCTTCTATTTCTTTAGGGTCAGTAGAGAAGTATTCAGTGATTGTATCTTTAGCCGCTCCCGGTGCCTCTAAAAGACTTCTTCCGCTTACTCCAAGAAAATCCATAATCTTCTCTCCTGTCGGTCCTATAAATTCTTGAAACCCAGACTTAACAGAAGGTTGGAACTCTTCTAATTCTTCTTGTGTGTCTTCAATTGTTACAGAACCGCCATTATCAAAAGCAACCAAACCTCCATCAACCATTTGCTGTGGTTGTGGCTGTGGTCTTGGAGGCATAGGCATTCTTTGTGGTTGTCTAGGCATTTGTTGAGGGGGGCCAGCCATTGCCACATCTTGTGCGGCAAGACTTTGCGCAGCTTGTGGAATAGCGTTTAAACCCATTACATCCTCTGCAACTGTTGTACCGGGCTCTTGCTTCGCAACATTGTCACGCATTCTTTTTCTTCTTGTTAACTCAGAAACTACAAGATAAGCCGGATATGCTCCGGTAGGATTTGTAACTTCGTTCTGTAAGAATGAGTCAGGTACGTCTTTAAGTTGCTCTGATAATTGTATTAAGTTCATTAACCTTGCCCCGATAATCCTCTATAAAGTCCGTAAGCTGGTAACCCAGTTCCGACAATTTGCTGTAAAGCTGTTTGAGGAGCCTGATATAAAGCTTCTCCTCCTTGGAGAGTTCCTGTTCCTCTGAGAATGTCTGACATAAACTGCTCTCTTTTATACGGATCTTTTTGTTTTTGTTGAAACTGTTGTTGTTCGTAATCAAGCCTTCTTTGCTCTTCGATTTGTTTTTCTCTAGCAATTTGTGCTTGCATTTTAAGTTGAGCTAATTCAGCGGCGGCCTCGGACTTAGCTATATCTCCTGCTGAAACGCCAGCCATCCTTAATTGTTCCAGTCCCTTAAGACCAAGACCTGCCCCAAATTGTCTAGAAAGCTCTGTTGCTTTTTGAGCTTCTAAAAACCTTAATTGATTTGCCAAGTTTGCCTCTTGCATTTGTTTGGCTCTTAGCTCCTCTACAGACATTTGAGCTTTTCTATCTCTTTCAAACTGTTGTTGGGCTTGTTCAAATGCTTTTTGTCTTCCAGTAGCTTCTATGTCTCCTAATTGCTGGCCTAAATTTTTTTCTCTTTGTGCTTGAAGAAGAGCTTGTCTTGCTCCGCCATATGTACCTCTTCTTGCCGAACCTAGATTTGCTCCTAATTGAGTTTGTTGAGCGTCTTCTATTGCTTTTCTTTTTTGAACATCAAGAACTCTTTGTAAGTAAGGAGTTTCATAAGCCATGGACTCACCTACGCTAAATTGCCTAGCTGGCCCTACATAAGGACTTCTAACTCTTTCCATTCTGAACTGGTAAGGATCGTATTGAGAGGCTTGTATAGCCCTGTTACCAGCCTCCTGTACCATTTGTTGAGCTCCTCTAAATCCTCCCGGAAGCTGTAAATTAGCCGCTCTTTGGCGAACTTCCATTTGTTCTACTGTAGGGTCAGCAAATACCTGACCTTGATATTGAGGAGTTGGAGTTTCAACTAAAGCCTCTGTTCTACCAAGCATCCTCTCTACATACGGTTTTGCGTATTCAGGTATTGATACTTGACTTACTTGACTCGGCTGTTTACCGCCGCCTTTACCCATAATAAATCCTTATTCTAATGGTAATTCAAACGTATCCCATAGAAATTCATGCCCGTGACTCTTTAGAGCCTTAGCCCAACCTTTACGTCCAGTAGCTTCTAAGCCGTCACATTTCATGTCGATTGCAAAATTCTTTAACATAACAATCATCTCATCTTTCCATGTATCTAACTCTTTGCCTCCACAAAAAGCCATACATAAAAACTTTTTCTTAGGATAAACTAAAATATGTGTAACAACGGCACCTTTTATTTCGTTTTCGTCAAATGCGATCCAAAGGTGATGATCGTATTTGTATAACGCAAGATATAAATCTTCTATTTCATATCTTCCGTTTGTATACTCAAGGGCTTTTTTAAGATATCCCTCAACATCTTTCCAACAACTATTTATATACTCTGTCGGAACATGTGAAACTTGTATCATGCAGGCATTAATGCGGCAGGATTAACCTCCGGTGCTTGCATCTTTCTACCTGTCCTTTCTGTTCTAACTCTATCCATCATTCCGTGTAATCTTTTAGCTCCAGCATCGGACGAACCGTTGCCTAAACCTGATACAACATCAGCGGGTACTACAAACTCCCCATCTGACAATCTTGCTTCCATTGTACCATCAATATTAGCTCTTATCGAGTCACTCATACCATCTCCTTGACCTGATAAAAACCTTCCGCCTTGTTGCATTCTAACCTGACTTTCTAGACCGGGTATTACTCCACCTGATCTTGCCGGATAAGGTTCTAAAGCAGTAAACGCTGTAGTCTCAGGGTCATAAGAATATGGTCTAATCATAGATGGACTTCCCATGTCGTAATCCATTTCTGTTTCCAGAGCTGGAGTTAATGCTGTAAGACCAGACATTGTTAAACTTCCAGCACCTCCAGCGGCTTGTAGTGCCGCAGGGTCTCTTCCTATAGCTCCTAATCCTTCTCCCACAGAAGCTAATCTTTCAGCAGATGTACCTAAATTGCCATACTGTGTAGCCGCTTGTTTAGTAAGGTCTGCTCCTTGTAAAGCAGAGCCTTGCATGGTAGTCGTAATAGGTTTTGCCTGTATTCCTGTTCCAATATTAGGTATAGGAGCTCCTCCTGCCGCTTGTCCGGCGGCTTGATATGAATCAGCCATTGTTGCTGGCGCACCTGTAGTCACTGGCTTTAGTCCAGCTTGAGCGGCAGATGAGGCCTGTCCTGCTTGACCTAAACTCTGTGATAAATTAGCGCCTCCAAAAGCTCCAAGTCCGGCTGTCAAGCCTTTACCTATATCTTTTGTGGCTATTGCTGTTCCAACCCCTGTAGCAAGACCAGCCTGAAGGGCTGTTAATCCTAATCCTGTCTGTAGTCCTGCTCCTAATAATGCTGGTAAAAAAGGTAACATTTTAAATCCTTATGTTATCGTTACTGAAACTGACCCAAGACTAAAACTACCAGAGACACCTCTTGGATATGAGTCTTCCGGTAATAGTATCTTAACATCTCTGCCTTGTCTAAATAAACTAAAATTAGGAAGACCTGTTGGGTTTTCCGGTAAATCATTCAAGGCCAAGCCCTCTAAATCCAGAGGATTTTTTGAATCTAATTGTCTAAAATATATCTGTAGAATTTTAATAAGTTGTTCAAAATATCTACTGTCATACTCTGCTTCGGGTAATGGTAACGGAGGGGACCGAAATGACCTCATTGCCATTATCTTCTCCCGTCTGGCTTACCATCTAATCTTGGAGAGCCAAGTTTCCAGCTTGTACCCAAAGTATCTGATGTTATCTTAAATCCTATCTGCCTTGCCCTAGCTCTTAAAAATATTTGGTTAGTGTAGACACCTACAGAGGTTTCAATAACATTCTTATCATCTTCTATCCGGTACGAACTACCAGTAAAGTCTCTAGGTTTTATTGTCATTTTAACACTAGGTTCTGCCGCATTGGAACCCGTAAAGTCCAAATCCGGTAAAATTCTTTTTACTAGAGTAAATCTATCTCCATCTGATATATCGAAATCAGAACTTGTAATAAATGATGTCATAGCTGAACCATCTGCATCCATTCCTCTTTCATGGTCAAACAGAGTGTTTTCTCCTATTGCTTGCGGAAATTGCCTTAAGTTAGCGTCTATCCACGCAGAACGATCTAATTTTCCATAAAACCATAATTTATCTTTGTAATTGTAAGTTACATACGAGTCGTTTATCTGGCTATCAGCCGAAGGGTAAAACCACCATATTTCATTGTGAGACTCTACAGTTCCTGCGTACACATATGGCAAAGCGTCAAAATTAATATCATTAAATACATGGTCTCTTAAACTGCATGGTAATGTATCTACACGGCCATTATAAAAATAAAACTTATCTGTTCCCATCCAGAATAAAACATTACTAGCTACTGCTACACAACGAGGGCCAGCTATGGATATGTTTGTCTCTAACTCTTGTAAACTAAATACTTCGCTGGTTCCTAAAAACTGTAAGGAATGAACAGACATATCCGTAAATACTAATGTCTCTTGTCTGGTTCTAAACGCTGTTACAATTCTAGATCCGCTACTAACTCTTAAAAATCCTGCACTGTTTGTTATTTCTGGTTTAAAGTTTTGCGGTTCATCTTGGTTTGCAAATCTAATAAGTAATGGGTCAAATGTTCCCGTATCCTCTGATGATGTTGCTCCTGAAAAAGGAGTGGCCCCAAATGCTAATAGATGTCTATCTGTTTGAGACACCATAATCTGCCCTACCTCGGCAGGGACATTTTTTGCTCCAGCTAACGATGTTAACCTTACTGCTCTAGTAGAAAGGGATGTCCCCGGATCTGCTAGTGCTCCTCTTTCCCAATAAAATATAGCTCCTTTACCACCAGTGTTTACATTCATAACTAAGTCATTG
>CEPP01016659.1_pt1 | contig 23595 bp, 22 predicted proteins | sample 530521 | NCBI WGS metagenome assembly CEPP01 (sample SAMEA2620256, study PRJEB7988) | marine metagenome | biome: marine biome (ENVO:00000447); feature: surface water layer (ENVO:00002042); material: "saline water (ENVO:00002010), including plankton (ENVO:xxxxxxxx)" | depth 5 m | reverse complement strand
TTTCGCAAGCTTCACGGGGGAGGATCGGGCTTTTTCAGTCCATCAGGCGGCGGGTCAGATAGGTGTATTCCAGCGCCAGACGCCGGGCGGTTTCGCGCAGATTGGCGCCGGCGGCGTGGCCCCCGTCGGTGTTCTCGTAGAACAGCACCGGATAGCCCAGCTCTTCCAGACGGGCGGCGGCCTTGCGCGCATGGCCGGGGTGGACCCGGTCATCCTTGGTCGAAGTGTGGATGAAGACCTCGGGATAGGGCTGGCCCGCGCGCAGGTTCTGGTAGGGCGAATAGGCGGCGATCCACGCGCGTTCTTCGGCGATGTCGGGGTTGCCGTATTCGGCGATCCAGCTGGCGCCCGCCAGCAGCTTGTGGAAGCGCAGCATGTCGAACAGGGGCACCTGGATGACGGCCGCATTGATCAGGTCGGGGCGCTGGGTCAGCATCGCCCCCATGAACAGGCCGCCCTGGCTGCCGCCCATGATGCCGAGGTGCGGCTGACTGGTGATGCCGCGCTCGATCAGATCCAGCGCCACGGCCTGGAAATCCTCGTGCGCGCGCTGGCGGTTCACGCCTTGCGCCGACTGGTGCCAGTTGGGGCCGAACTCGCCGCCACCGCGGGTGTTGGCGACGACATAGACGCCGCCGCGCTCCAGCCACAGCTTGCCGACCGTGGCCGAATAGCCGGGCAGCATCGACACCTGAAACCCGCCATAGCCGTACAGCAGCGTCGGGTTCGACCCGTCCATCGGCATGTCGGAACGGCCCACCACGAAATAAGGAATGCGGGTGCCGTCGGTGGAGACAGCCTCGAACTGGCGGACCTCAAGCCCGTCGGCACTGAACTTGGCAGGCAGGGATTTGATCACCTCGCCCTCGCCAGTCGCGGCATCGACCAGCCACAGCGATTGCGGGTTCAGATAGCCGGCGACACTGACGAACAGCCGGTCGTCGAGGCTGGAGCTGGAGCCCACGCCCACAGTGACATTCTCGGGCAGGTCCAGCCGCGTACGGCTCCAGTCCGAGGGATCATAGACATAGACTGCGCCCCGGACATTCTCGAACAGGGCGACGACCAGCCGGTTGCGGGTGGCCGTGATGCCCTCGATCGCCTCGCGCGGGCCGGGGCGGATGATCAGATGCGCCTGGACCGTCGGATCGGCCAGCCATGCGGCCAAGTCATAGGCCAGAACATCGCCGGTCTGGAATTCCTGCCCCGAGGGCGCGGTCCAGTCCTGATCTGTGGTGACGATCAGCTGGCCGTTGACCAGGGCGGTGATCCCGCCCTTGAGCGGCAGGGGCAGCTGGCGCGTCGTGCCGTCGGCGTTCAGCTGCCAGGTTTCGCTCTCATAGAAGTTGATGCCGCGGTTGAGCAGCACGGCCTGCACCACGCCGTCGGCATCGCGCAGGGTAAAGCCGCTGACCGAGACGTCGGTGGTCTCGCCCTCGAACACCACCGGCGCATCCGCGATCGCCTGACCCCGCGTCATCAGGCGCACGGTGCGCGGATAGCCCGAATCCGTCAGCGACCCCTCGCCGAAGTCGCGTGACACCAGCAGGGTATCGGCGTCGATCCAGCTCACCCCGCCCTTGGATTCCGGCAGGGTGATGCCGCCCTCGACGAACTGGCGCGTCTCGCGGTCGAACTCGCGCACGGTGACGGCGTCCTTGCCGCCGTTCGACAGGCTGATCAGGCACATCCGCCCGTCCGGTGGCAGGCAGTTGGAGCCCCGGTAAACCCAGTTGGCCCCTTCGGCCTCGGACAGGGCGTCGACGTCCAGAACGGTCTCCCATTCCGGGGCGTCGGTCGCATAGCTGTCGACCGTGGTGGTGCGCCAGATGCCGCGCACATGGTCGGCGTCCTGCCAGAAATTGTCGATCCTCTCGACACCGCCCAGCCGGCGAAAGCCCGGAGAGGGGATGCGGTCACGGGCCTCCAGAATGGCCAGGGCCTGATCGTGCAGGTCCTGATAGCGGGGGTCGCCGGTCAGAACGCCGAGCGAGCGGGTATTCTGGTCCTCGACCCAGGCCATGGCGCGCTCGCCCTCGACCTCTTCCAGCCACAGATAGGGGTCTTCGGCATCGGCAGGTGCGGTCATGGACGGATCAGGGGCGCTCTGGGCAAGGACAGGGGCGGCGGCAAGCGCCAACGGCAGGGTCAGGGCGATAGCCGTCAGGGTGCGACGAAGCATGGACGAAATCTCCGGTCGGGGGTGGCGCACCTTAACCGGGCGGCGGGCGGCGACAAGCCGCGACCCGCTTCATTACGGTTTCGTCATGAGGCACGTGGATCAGTGCTCATAGTTCGGAATGCACAGCCCTTCGCCACAGGCCTTGCAGTGGACGGCATCCGGGTCATGCCGCTGCAGACCGCAACTGGGACAGGGAAAATGAATCTTGGGCGGGCGCAGCAGGGTCTGGCCCAGCCGGACGAACAGGGTCACCCCCGTCAGCATGATGACGATCGAGATGATCCGCCCCCACGCGCCCGGCAGCAGGATGTCGCCATAGCCGGTCGTGGTCAGGCTGGTGACGGTGAAATAGAGGGCGTCGACATAGCCGGTCAGCCCCTCGTGGGTGCCGACGAAGGACGTGTAGACAAAACCCGTGGCCACGAAGATGAAGGTCACCAGCGCCGCCAGCGCCTTGACCACGTCCTCGATGTGGGTGTCGTCATACTTGCGGCCGACCGTCCGCCAGAAGAAGTCGGAATTGATCAGCGTCCACAGGCGAATGACCCTGAGGAAGCCGAAATTGAACAGCCAGGCCGGAAACAGCAGCGTCGCCAGAATGAACAGGTCGGCCCAGACCACCGGCCGCTTCAGCCAGGACCGGATGTCGGTCCAGGCCATGGCCCGGGCCAGCAGGTCGGCGGCCAGCACGGCGGCAATCACATAGTCCAGGGCATAGAAGATCCAGCCCTCGCCCTTCAGAATCGGCGCGGCGATGAAAAAGCCGATGATGGCGATGTCGATGATCAGCACGGTAAAGCGGAAGCGCACCGCCTGACGCGAGCTGCCGTGGTACAGCGCCCTCAGCCGGGCCCGGATGCGCCAGCCGCGCGCGTCGTCTTTCGGGCTCGTCTGTGAGGCCATGCCCTGCGATAGCGCGGATGGTCGTTCATGCAAACCGTTCGTGATCGGCCCCCCGCTCGCGCGGGGCCCGCCGCTGGCCTATAGCCGGAGCATGACCGAGACGCGTCTGCCCTATGTGAAGATGAACGGAGCCGGCAACGACTTCATCATCCTGCGCGTGGACGCGCCGGGCTTCGATCTGCCCGCGGACACCGTCCGACGCCTGTGCGGGCGCGACACCGGTCCGGGCTGCGACCAGTTGATCGTCATCGAGCCACCCTCCCGTCCGGGCGAGACCGCCTTCATGCGCGTCTGGAACGCTGACGGCGGCACGGTCGAGACCTGCGGCAATGCCCTGCGCTGCGTCGGCCGGTTGTTGCTGGAGGCCTCGGGGCAGGAGAGCGCCGTGATCGGCACCCTCGGCGGTCCCACCGTTGCGCGCCGGGCCGACGGCACCCGGATCGAGGTCGACATGGGCGCGCCCCGCCTGGACTGGCGTGAGGTCCCGCTGGCCGAGGAAATGGACACCCGCGGCATTGAGCTTCAGGTCGGGCCGGTCGATGCCCCCCTGATCCACACGCCCGGTGCCGTCTCGATGGGCAATCCGCATGTGGTCTTCTTCACCGACCGCCAGGACGACGATTTCGTGCGCGGCGCGGGGTCGTTGATCGAGCATCACCCCCTGTTTCCCGAGGGGGTCAATGTCGGCTTTGCCCATGTGCTGGCCCCCGACCACATCCGCCTCCGGGTCTGGGAGCGGGGCGCCGGCCTGACACAGGCCTGTGGCACCGGGGCCTGTGCGGCGCTGGTGGCCGCCCATCGGCGGGGCCTGACCGGCCGTTCCGCCACCCTGGCGCTGGACGGTGGCGACCTGACCATCCGTTGGGACGAGACCACTGATCACGTCTTCATGACCGGCCCGGTCGCACTCGACGGCACCGGAACCGTCACCCTGTGACGCTGTCTGCCTGCCGTAACGTCAAATCCGACCCGGCCGCCGTTGTTTGCGCGGCACCTGCCCTCTAGGATCGCCGCCTTCCTCTCGCACTGAAACGACCCCATGCCCGACCTGACCGACAAGCAGACCTTTTCCGACGACGACGCGCTGGAGTTCCACCGCGAGCCGGTACCGGGCAAGATTTCCATGGCGCCGACCAAGCCCATGGCCACCCAGCGCGACCTGTCGCTGGCCTATTCGCCGGGCGTGGCCGTGCCGGTGCTGGCCATCGCGGAGGATCCGGACCGGGCCTATGACTATACGTCCAAGGGCAATCTGGTCGCCGTCATCTCGAACGGCACCGCCATCCTCGGTCTGGGCAATCTCGGCCATATGGCGTCCAAGCCGGTCATGGAGGGCAAGTCCGTCCTGTTCAAACGGTTCGCCGACGTCGACAGCTTTGACGTCGAGGTCAAGACCACCGACCCGGACGAGTTCGTCACCGTGGTCAAGAACATCGGCGACACCTGGGGCGGCATCAATCTGGAGGACATCAAGTCCCCGGAATGTTTCGTCATCGAGAGCCAGCTGCAGGACCTGCTGGACATTCCCGTGTTCCACGATGACCAGCACGGGACGGCCATCATCTCCACCGCCGGCCTGATCAATGCCTGCCACATCACGGGCAAGAAGCTGGAAGACATCAAGGTCGTGCTGGCGGGGGCCGGGGCGGCGGGCCTGTCGTCGATCGGCCTGATGAAGGCGGTCGGCGTGCGCGCCGAGAATACCGTCATCGTCGACCGCGACGGCGTGGTCTACAAGGGCCGCGAGAACATCGACCAGTGGAAGGCGGCGCACGCCACCGATACGCCGCACCGCACCCTGGCTGAGGCCATGGTCGGCGCCGATGTGGTGCTGGGCCTGTCGGCCAAGGGCGCGATCACCAAGGAGATGGTGGCCTCCATGGCGGCCAATCCGATCATCTTCGCCATGGCCAATCCGGATCCCGAGATCACGCCCGAGGATGTGGCGAGTGTCCGCTCCGACGCCATCATGGCCACCGGCCGGTCGGACTATGTGAACCAGGTCAACAACGTCCTGGGCTTCCCCTACATCTTCCGGGGCGCCCTCGATGTGCGGGCCCGCACCGTCAACCACGAGATGAAGATCGCCTGCGCCCAGGCCCTGGCCATGCTGGCGCGCGAGGATGTGCCGGACGAGGTGGCCGCCGCCTATTCGGGCCGCAAGCTGAAGTTCGGCCCGGACTACATCATCCCCACGCCGTTTGACCCGCGCCTGATCTGGTACATTCCGCCCTTCGTCGCCCAGGCGGCCATGGACACGGGCGTCGCGCGCCGGCCGATCCCCGACATGGAGGCCTACCGCATCGCCCTGCGCCAGCGGGTCGATCCGTCCGCCGCCCTGATGCAGAAGATCGCCTCGGCCGTGCGCGCCGCCCCCAACAAGCGGGTGGTGTTCGCCGAAGGCGAGGAGACCACCGTCATCCGCGCCGCCTGGGGCTTCAAACAGGCCGAGCTGGGCACCCCCATCCTGCTGGGCCGCGAGGATCTGATCCGCAAGAACGCCGCCGAGGCCGGGCTGAATTTCGACGATCTGGACATCGAGATCGTCAACGCCCGCATTTCGGAAAAGAACGACGCCTATACCGACTGGCTGTACGAGCGCCTGCAGCGACGCGGCTATCTGCGCCGCGACGTCCAGCGCATGATCAACCAGGACCGCAACTATTTCGCCGCCACCATGGTCGCGCGCGGCGATGCCGATGCCGTCGTCACCGGCACGACCCGCAATTTCAACATGGTGCTCAAGGAAGTGCGCCGGGTGCTGGACGTGCGCGACCGGCTGATCGGCCTGTCGGTGCTGCTGGCCAAGGGCCGCACCCTGTTCGTCGCCGATACCTCGATCCACGAACTGCCCGATGCCCGCGAACTGGCCGAGATCGCCATCCAGGCTGCCGCCACGGTCAAGAAGCTGGGCCGCACGCCGCGCGTCGCCTTCCTCAGCTATTCGACCTTCGGCAACCCCCCGGGCGACCGCAGCGAACAGGTGCGCGAGGCCATCCGCATCCTCGACCAGACCGGCGTCGACTTCGAATATGAGGGCGAAATGCCGGCCGAGCTGGCGCTCGATCCCGAGGCGCGGGCCGCCTATCCCTTCATGCGCCTGACCGGCGACGCCAATGTGCTGGTCATGCCGGGCATCCACTCGGCCTCGATCTCGGCGCGGCTGGTGCAGGCGCTGGGCGGGGCGACCGTCATCGGCCCGCTGCTGGTCGGGCTGGAGAAGTCGGTCCAGATCGTCAGCCTCGGCGCCTCGGTCAGCGAAATCATCGCCTCCGCCACCTTCGCCGCCTACGACGAGGCCGTCGGCGATGAGGGGTGAGGGGTCAGCGAGACGTCAGTTCCTTACGGGCTTCGTGGCGCGTCCGAACCCACTCCAGCAAGCAGAGTACTACCGCCACTCCGCCCAGCCAGGCGGTGAGGATGAACACAGGGGCGAAGCCCTGATTGTCGATCATCTCGCCGAGTGCGCCACGTCCGAACGTGCCGATCAGCAGGGCCAGCGACGTGAATACGGCGAACTGCACCGCGCCATAAAGACGGCTGGCCAGGGCGGACAGGTAGGCCACGAAAGCGGCCCCGGCCAAACCGGCGGCGATGTTCTCGCCTGAGATCGCAAACATCAGGCGGGCCATACCCTCGTTCACGCCGAAAAGGCCGAACAGGTGATAGAGGCCTGTCACGCTCATCAGGCCGCCAATGACGGGCGCACCCATGGCGAGATCAGCAAAGAGCAGGTTGGTCGCCGCCGCCAGAATGGCCCCGATCAGCAGAGTTGCCATCCGGCCGATCACAATGAGCATCCAGCCGCCAAGGGCGATGCCAACGATGGTCATCACGATGCCGAAGATCTTGGACGCTACAGCGACCTCGGCCGCCGTGTGCCCCAGTGCACCGCCGTCGCTGCCCATGTAGAACGGATAGGCGAACGCTCCCCAGACGCCATCGGTGAACCGGTAGGTCAGGATCAGGGCGAGGACCAGAAGCGCGCCCCAGCCCAGCCTGCCCATCAGTTCGGTGAGCGGGGCGAGCACAGCGTTGAACAGGCGACTGGCCGTGACCTGGACGGTGCCTTCCGGCTTTTCGATATGAACCGGGCGACGCGCCAGAATGGCCGCCAGCGCACAGGGCAGGAGGACGGCGGCCGTGATGATCCACGGCCCCACGGTGCTGGTGAAGGTGCCGGCGCTCGGCGCGGGCGTTTCCGAGATGGCGCGCACCATGAAGGACACGATCTGGAAGGCCGCCCACGCCCATGCGGCGAGAACCACGCCCAGCATCAGATTGCGCTGGAGCGAAGAGCCCCGGCGCTGTTGGGCGATCGCCTCTTCGGGCGGACGCTGCGGCTCGGGAGCGATGAGGGTGCCGATCACCGGCAGGATGAATGTGGCCGCGCCCACGAGGAAGGTCGCCTGCCACCCGATAGCGCCGGAGAGGAACAAAGCCCCCGCACCGCCCGCCAGTGATGCCGAGCGGAAGCCCATCTGATAGATGGCCGAAAGCAGGTCGACGGGCACCTCAGGCGTAGCGATTTCGATCCGCCACACGTCGATGACGATGTCCTGGGTCGCAGAGGCGAACGCGCCGAGCGCTGCCCCGGCGGCCAGTGGGCCCAGAACGCCCGTTTCGGGATGCGAGACGGCGACCATGGCGACACCCGCGATGATCACCGCCTGAAGCAGGATCAGCCAGCCCCGCCGCAGACCCAGCTTGCCCAGCACAGGCAAGGAGGCGTTGACGATCGGGGACCAGAGGAATTTGAATGCGTGGAACAGGCCGATCCACGACAGAACGCCGATGGTGGCGGCCGTGACGCCCGCCTCGGTCAGCCAGGCGTTCATCGTGCCGATCAGCAAGGCGACCGGCAGACCGGCCCCGAAGCCGAGCAGAAGCATCGCCAAGGTGCGGCGGTCCGAGAAGGCTGTGGCAATGAGGGCCATTCCCTTCGGACGCTCGGGAGTCGCGCCCTCGGAAGCAGATTCAGTGCCGGTCCGGTCAGTCATGAAAGCCCTCTAGGTCCCGGGAGCCGTCCCTGCGCCCCCTATACAGACGCGACCTTGGCGCGCTCCGGCGGGTTCGTCCAGCGGGTCAGGGCGGCGGTGAGGGCCTCGACGCCCAGAGGCTTGGTCAGATGGTCGTCCATCCCGGCCTCCAGACAGGCGCGGCGGTCGTCGGCAAAGGCATTGGCGGTCAGGGCCAGCACCGGGGTGGTATCCCCTCGCGCGCGCAGGGCCCGGGTCGCGGTCAGGCCATCCATGCCGGGCATGCGCATATCCATCAGCACCAGATCGAACCGCGCCCGCTGCAGCGCGCCCAGCGCCTCCTCGCCGCCCGCAGCGGTCTCGACCACACAGCCCTGACGCTTCAGCAGGGTGGTGGCCAGAAGAGCGCCGACCGGATTGTCCTCGACCAACAGCACCCGCACCCCCGGAAAGGCGGGGCGGCTCAGACGGTCATCCTCGGCCGCGTCGGACACGGGGCCGGGGCTGGTCGCCGAGCCCGTGAGGGCCAGCGCCCGTGCGACCAGCGAGGCCGGGCGCAGTGGCTTGATCAGATAGCCGTCGAAGCCCGTCGCCCGATAATCGGTGATGCGGTCGCGCCGCCCGGGCCGGAGCAGGATCACCGCATGGCGGCTGTCGGGGCGATCGGCCAGTTCAGTCTCAGGCGCGCGCCCGTCGTCATCCACCAGAACCAGATCGGCGGAGGCTTCGGACACCAGACGGGCGCCGGCGTCGCGCGCCATGGCCCCTGCGGTGGTTGCGGTGAATGGATGGGCGCCCGTCACGGCCAGGGTCAGGCCCGACAGCGGGGCCTTCGCGACGGCGCCCTGGTCCGCCACAGCCCCGAACCGCGCCTCGAAGACAAACCGGGCGCCGCCGCCGGGACGGTCGCCGACCGACAGGCTGCCGCCCATGGCCTCGGCCAGCCGTCGCGCTACCGCCAGCCCCAGCCCGGCCCCGTCGTGACGGGTGGCATCGGTGCTGTCGGCATGGCCGAATTCCTCGAAGATGCGAGCACGCGCCGCCTCGGGCACGCCGGGGCCGGTGTCCTCAACGACGAAGAACAGACCCGCCTCGCGGGACCGACTGACCGAGATCGCCACCGCGCCGTCGGGCGTGAATTTCACCGCATTGCCCGCCAGGTTGAACAGGATCTGCCGCAGCCGCCCCTCGTCGGCGCGCACTATCGGCACGTCGGCAGCGACGCGCCAGGCGATCTCGAGACCCTTGTCGTGGGCGCGCGGGCTGAGCAGTTCGGCGACGCCCCGCACCAGATCATCGATACGCACCGGGGCCAGATCGAACTCCAGACTGCCGGCGTCCAGCCGGGCATAGTCCAGCAGATCATTGACCAGACCCAGCAGGTGATCGGCCGAGGTCCGGGCCGCCTCCAGATAGGCCTTCTGCGCCGGGTCGAGGCCGCTGTCGGACAACAGGCCCAGCATGCCGATGACCCCGTTCAGGGGCGTGCGCATCTCATGGCTCATCAGCCGCAGAAAGCGGACGGCGGGATCCGTCTCAGGCGGATCGGGCGGGGCGGCGGGCGACGTCATGGCGGCAAGCCTAGCGCCGACCTCTTAACGCCCGCTCAAACCGGGCTGTGGGCCACCATCGTCGCCCGGTTGAACTGGGCCTCGGCGTCCATGCGGTTGTGGCGATAGATCAGGGCCTCGGCCACATGGCGGCGCAATATGCCCTCGGCCCCGTCCAGATCGGCGATGGTCCGCGCCAGTCGCAGCGTCCGGGTCCAGCCCCGGGCGGTCAGCCCCCCGGCCTCGCCCGCCCGCATCAGCAGCGCCCGACCGTCAGCATCGGGCCGCGCATGACGGTCCAGCAGGGCGCCGCCCAGATGGGCATTGATCGTGGCGCCGCCCTCCTCGGGGCTAAGGTCGGCCAGGCGCGCGGCCTGAACCTCTCGCGCACGCCTCACCCGGGCAGCGGCCTCGGCCGTGCCCTCGACCGGAGCCGGCAGGCTCATGTCGGCGGCGGTCACCGGTGGCACCTCGACGGTCAGGTCGATGCGGTCGAACAGCGGGCCGGAAATGCGGTTATGATAATCCCTCTGGCAGCGCGGGGCCTTGCCGCAGGCCCCCTTGCCGGCCCCGCCCAGCCCGCAGCGGCACGGATTCATGGCCGCCACCAGCTGCACCCGGGCCGGATAGCGAATGTGAGCATTGGCGCGCGCCACAATCACCTCGCCCGTCTCCAGCGGCTGACGCAGCGAATCCAGCGCCTGTGGCGAATATTCCGGCAGTTCATCGAGGAACAGCACGCCGTTGTGGGCCAGCGACACCTCGCCCGGCTTGGCCCGGTGGCCGCCGCCCGTCAGGGCTGCCATCGAGGCCGAGTGATGCGGGGCCCGGAACGGCCGCTCGCGCGTCAGCCCACCTCGCTCGATCAGCCCGGCCATCGACCAGACCATGGAGGTCTCCAGCAGCTCGCGCGGCGTCAGCGGCGGCAACAGGCCCGGCAGACGCTGGGCCAGCATCGACTTGCCCGAACCCGGCGGGCCGATGAACAGCAGGTTATATGTTTTACAGTCCACGTTTTTCAGCTAGGCCATTTCCATGTTGGCCGTCGCTTATGCTCGCTGGAGCTCACTGGAACAGGGCAAGGGTTCGACACTGGAGCGGCAGCTTCAGGTGGTCGAGCGATACTGCTCGCAGCGAGGGCTGGAAATCCTCGAACGGGTAGTCGACGAAGGAACTAGCGCCTACAGCGGCGACAACATCGAAACCGGCAATCTAGGCAAACTGATCCGCCGCATCGAAGCCGGGGCGGTACCTCGGGACATTACGATCGTTGTCGAGCAGCTCGACCGGATCAGCCGTCTAGCGCCCGCTAAGGTCATCTCCTTCATCCAGAGAGTCACCAGCCTCGGCGTCTCGATCGCCACAGCCAACGACGGCTACGTTATCACCGCCGCCAGCATCGACTCGAACCTCATGGGTTTCATGGGACTCGTGTTCAACTCGTTCAGGGCGCACGAGGAGAGTCGGCACAAAAGCGAACGCCTATCGGCTAGCTGGCAGATCAAAAGAGATCGGCTCGGTCAGGCCGATGCCCGACCGATCACGGGTGTCTGTCCTGCATGGCTGCGGCTTGCCCCGAACAAGCAAACTTTCGACGTCATCCCGGATCGGGCGATGATCATTCAGGAAATATTCCGGCGCACTGCGGACGGGGAGGGCAAGCGCTCGATCACAGCCGATTTGAACCGGCGAGGCGTCGAGACCTGGGGCAGAGGGAAAAGCAAGGCTACTGCCTGGCATTCGAGCTACATCCACAAGATCCTGTCGAACCCGGCCGTAATCGGCGAGTATCAGCCACACATCAGGCCCCGAGGTGCCACCCGACGCTCCCCAGTCGGTGAACCGGTTTCGGAGTACTTCCCACCTGTCATCTCCGAAGAGCTGTGGGCGAAGGTGCGCAGCAGGAGAAAGCAGGTTCGCGGAAACGACGGGCAGAGGGGCCAGGTCAACAATCTTCTGAGCGGTCTGTGCAGATGCGGCGTCTGTGGCGGACCGATGGCTTATCAGCTGAAGAACGTTGCAGGCGTCAGGATGCGCAGTGGCGTGGCCACTCAACAACGACAGGCCAGCTACCTAAGCTGCGCTCTTAGAGCTCGTGGCGGCGCCTGTGACCATACCGACCACTATCGATATGAGGTCATCGAAAGCGGCATCCTGAGTGCTTTCCTCCAGTCGGCGCTTTCTGATCGGTACTTCGGGAATGCAGACAGTGCAGCGGGCCTTGTCGAAGCCGAATACCGTTCCCTGAGAGAGCTGGAGAATGCGAAACATCGAGCCGCAAGGATGCTCGACCTATTCGAAGAAACCGGCGACCAGACCGTTCGCGAACGGTGGTTGAGCGCCCGGACTGAAATCAAGGCCGCAGAGGCCGCTACCGAAGAGCTGAGGCGGCGGCTCGATGAGGCACGGGGCTCGGTCAGCCCTGAAATGCACATCCGGCGTGTTGCCGCAGTCCACCACCTGCTGGATGGCCCGCCGTCAGACGAGCGAAGGGACGCCCGGGTGAAGACCGCTGGCAGCCTCCGAGAGCTCATCGATCACATCGAGTTCTCGGGCACCTTGTACGTGGCGATCCGTGGTGCGCCGACGGTGGTGGCGATGGATAGGAAAGGCGAAATCCTTGGTGATGTCACCATCACCGAATTGCCGCCCGATGAAGCGCATGCCGCTGGAAAGGCTTTGCTGTCGGAGAGCCAACCGGAGGTCAGCCGAGCGTCACCCTAGGCGCTCGGCTGACCGTGATTGCCTACTTGGTTTTCGGTGCCGCCTTCGGCGTGAACCGCGTCTGAAGTTCGGCGGCCGCCATGGCCAACGCTGAATCGAACGACCCTGTCAGAGACTCCTGCCTCAGCTGAGGGAGGATCTGGCGGAGGTCGCCGAGCGACTTGAATACGATCGTGTCGTTCGTGCCCTTCAGCTTAAGCCGCATTGCGCCGTAGCGGATGGCGAAATGAACCTTGCCGTCATCGTCGATCGTCCACCACGGCGAGACCGAGCGGCTCTCCTGCGTGGTGACGACCTCGTTCGTGCCCTGCGCCATCTGTTTGCGCATCCTCGTCTTCGTGTGGGTCTCCCCCTGCTCGATGGCGTCGATCAGTTTGATCTGATCCAGCAGCCCCGCCGCCAGTTTGCGCCGGCGGACTTGCACGGGGTCGTAGGTCGCTCGGCGTTCGCTGCCAGCGGTCAGTTCGAGTTTGTCCAGAACACTCATGTAAGCCTCCATCGGTTGATGAGGGCCCCCTCCGGCCAATCTGGCCAGATGACAACGCTAAAGGGTCCGAGTGTGGACGACCCAGCTCAGCCGTTCAGCCAAAAGATCAGGCCGTTGACGACGAGGAGTCCACTAAAGACCAGAAGCCCCCACGCATTGACCTGATCGGCGCGGCTGCGCCAGCCGTGGGTTTGTGATCGTCTAAACCCACCGAGCGAAAAGATGAGCCCGAGCCCGCCAGCCACGATCTCGATAAACCCGATGGTCTGCTGGTCGAGCCCGAACATGGTCTTCTCATTGGTGGCTGGATAGCTGCGCTGGTCACGAGGGTATGAACTGGACCAATGCCCCATCGGGCAGTGGGCGCTGGAGCGCGGCGGCATCATCCCACTCTGCCGCCAACCACGTCTCGATCTCATCGGGTTGGGTCAAAATGACTGGCATCGCTTTGGGATGGACCGCGCCGACCTCGGCACTTGGTTCAGTGGTCAGGAAAGCGAACAGGTCAGCCGTCTCCCAGCCGGTCTTGATCTTCCTCACCCCCTGCCATCCCTGCACCTGAATGCCCGCAAAGAAGGCGAGAGGCTCCGGGTCCTCGCCCTTCATCCGGAACCATATCGGCCGGTACTTGCCCTCGGCGTCCCGGCCGGGCTCGCTGAAGGATGTGAAGGGGACCAGGCACCGATGTTCCGGCGTCAGCCATGGCTGCCAGTGGCGGCTGGACGTATTGCGGACGTTGGTGGTGCCGCTGTCGGGCTCCATCTTCAGCAGCGCTTCGAAATCAACCTCCTTGCCCTTTGCCCTCAGCCTGTCAGCGCGGCGGGTGGCGGCATCGAGGATCGCCTTACGAGATGACGGCATGCCCCAGCGGGCAGTGGTCAAAACGCGACCCTCCCCCTCAGAGCGCACGATCGGCGCACTGTAGTCGGGATAGACCGATCCACCCTCAACGTTCCCGGCCTGATTACCCATAGCGCGAGCCAGATCGAGGATCGCCGCTGGGCCTTTCCGCAGGGAGTAGAGGTTGCACATCGATCAGGTCTCTTTGGGGATGTCGAAGGGCAAGCCAGGGTCATCGCCTGACCAGTGACGAGCGCAACCGTTCACCGCCCAGATCGCAGCCGTCAAGGCGTGGGATGCGGGAGCAGCGGGATGGAGACCGATCGTGAGGGCACGAAGTTCCCTCTCTATGGTGCGCAGCTTTGCGAGGTCTGAAGCGGTTATCTGGCCTTTGAGCTTCACTTTCATGCGGCCCAATGTTCGTGTTTTGTTTCCTGCGTCAAGAGGCGTCACAGTTGAGGCTATCAGTTGAACGGTGATAGTTGAGGGGTGAGGGTGCCAACACAACTGGCTGAGAGGATGTAGCGATGGTTAGACTATCGATAGCTGCTGCCGCGCTTTTGCTCGCATCGTGTGGCCAACCCGCAGCTGATGCTCCTGATAAGGTCCAAACCGAACGAGCGGCGCCATCTATCCAGGTCGAGGCTGCCGCGATCTCACCGACAGTGGTGAAGACCACCATTACGACCACGCTTCCCTTGCCGGTCACGGTCATGGCCAGCGTCGATCTCGCCAATCAGGCAGGCGACGACGTCTATATCGGGTACTCAGAAAGAATTACTCTGACCAACCAAACGACGGAAACGCTGATCGACACCTCGAAGGCGCAAGACGCTCTCCCGAGCGGCTCCTACGATGTAGAAGTGGTTTTCTATCCGCGTTGGGGCGCTCCGGATAACCCCGAAGCCTCTGCCGTCGGGGTCGATGTCGCTGGTCGAACGAGCATTCAGCTGGTCGGTTCAGGCGAAACCCGCGAAACGGCGGAGCTCAGGAACGAGCGTCAGAAGTGGGTGATGGAAAACGTCGTCGTTCACACACCATTCGACGAGGCCGATTTCGTGCGCCGCTTAGGCCCTTTCGAGAAGACGCCTGCAGCGCTCAACAATCATGACGCATATTACTTCTCTGGTGCAGACATGACCCTCATTGTGAACCGCACTCGAAGGACCGTCGCCGTATGGCGGACAGGGAAAACGGATTCATAGCTGCGACCTAGGTCTACCCTGTCGAAAAGGGCATCCGGCCGAGTTTGATCCAGCAAGGCCCTATGCTCTACTCGGCCAATGAGAACCCCCGCCTTACTCGTCGTCCTTGCCCTGCTCGTCGGAGGCTGCACGGGAGCCATCGATCCGAACGGTGCATCGTCGCCCGGTCAAACCATCAAGCTGGCGGCTTGGAACATGGAGCATCTGGCTGAGAGGGATGGAACGGGATGCCGTCCCCGGACAGAAGCCGACTACGCCGCGATGCGTGGTTATGTGGCGGAGCTGGACGCCGACGTGATTGCCTTCCAGGAGGTCGAGTCCAAGGCAGCAGCCGAGCGAGTGTTTGACCCGGCCGTGTATACGGTGGTGATCGAGGACCGGGTCGGCACTAACCGACGGGGTGCATGCCGAGGCCGCGAGGCTTTGACCATCAACGCCCAGCGAACCGGATTTGCGATCCGTAAGGGCATCCCCTTCGAACGACAGCCAGACTTCACCGATATTCAGGTCGGAAATCCCGATCTCCGTTCGGGGGTTGATCTAGTTGTTCGGCCGCTAGGTGGAGAGCCGCTCCGGGTGCTGTCGGTCCACCTGAAATCGGGCTGCAGCTCAGGCGACAGCAACGACGCTTGCACGGTCTTCTTTCAGCAAGTCCCCGTAATGGAGCGGTGGATCGACGAACGTGCTTCAGAGGGTATGCGTTTCGCAGTTATGGGCGATTTCAATCGCCGCCTGACGATGTCAGGAGATGCCGTATGGGCTGAGTGGGACGATGCTTCACCGCCGAATTCTGACCTTGCTCTCGCCTCCGGTGACGAGTCTGCCCGGTGCAATCCCCGCTACCGCGATTTCATCGATTTCATCGTCCTTGATCTCCGCGCGACCACCGACCTCAAGGGCTTTGAGGAGAAGGTCTTTAGCGGCGCTGCGTTGAGTGATCACTGCGCCGTGGCGGTCCGTCTGGGCCTGAGACAATGAGCTGCTCAGGAAACGACTGCGCCACTCTCGTTTAGGTTATCTTTGGCTTGCCAACTTCTGCGATGCCGTGCCACTCTCGTTAGCTATATCCGGGGGGGGAGCTGGTGATACCTATCCACACTAGGGCGTGCGCGCTGTTTGGAGCGATCCTGCTCGCCCTTCCGGTCGTCGCTTGGCCGGAAATCTCTACCGCGCAGGTCGTGGATGAGGCCGCTTCATCACCACGGGTCGGCCTTAAAAGGCGCATCGCGGTAGGTCGTTTCAGCAACAGCACGCCATACGGCCGACTGCTGCTCTCACCGGGCGAGGCTGACCCCATCGCAACGCAGGCCAGTGACATACTGACCAACGCGCTCGTGTCGTCCGGACATTTCTTCGTATTCGAACGTGGGGATCTTGAAGCCTTAGGGGTTGAGCGCATCCTTTCGGACGCGGACTCTGACCAGCTAGTGGGCGTCGATACCCTGTTGTTCGGCTCCGTTACCCAACTGGGTCGACGCAATGAGGGCAAACAGGGATTCCTGAACTCCCAGCGCCGACAAGTCGTCAACGCCACTGTTGAAATCCGGCTCGTCGATGTGCGCACCGGACGCGTGTTTTTCACGGCGTCAGGCTCCGGTGAGGCAACAACAGAGACGGGCGAAGTAGCAGGCTTCGGAACGAGCGCGGGGTACGATTCGACCCTCATTGATCAAGCCATCAATGCTGCGATTGCAGATGCCATTACCCAAGTGATCAATGAGCTGCAGCAGAGGCCGTGGTTCACGGACATTCTCAGTGTCTCTGGCGACCGCGTGTTTGTAAGTGGCGGGCCCAGTCAGGGCTTAAGAGCGGGCGATCGTTTTGTCGTCGAAACGCCGGGCGAAGTTATCGTCAGTGCTCAGTCAGGACTGCCGATCACGCTCCCTGGATCGCAAATCGCGGAAATTGAGCTGGTCAGCTTCTTTGGTGAAACACCGGAGGCGGAAGGCGCGATCGCTCGTTTGGTGAGCGGGAACTTGCCTCCCGATACCACCGGCCTGCGGGTCATGGAGATTCGATGAATGCCGAATAGAGCGATTTTGGCCGCGTTCGCCTGTATGGCCGTCAGCGGTTGTGTTCAGAACTACGCAGAACGAGAGGTCACTCAAGGCGCTGCGCTTGGTTCGCTCGTCGTTTTGAATGCTCCTGAAGGCGCGACGATCAAAGTAGACGGCCGCCCCTACGATACGACCGGTTCAGGCGCTGCTGCGCTTTCACCCGGACGGCATGAGGTCGTTGTCGAAGTGAACGGACGGCCAATCCACAGCCAGGCCATCTTTATCGCGGCCGGCGCACGAGTAGAGGTCAGAGTTCCATGATCCGTCGCATTCTAATGATCGCCACCGTGGCCGGGACGCTTGGGACGGCCGCCTGCGCGCCGGCGACGCTCTTCGAATGGGGCAACTACGAGTCAGCCCTGTACGCGTACTCCCAGAATCCTGAAAATCGGCAACTCTATCAAGAGTCTTTAGAGGTTGCGATTGAGCGAGGACTGGAGCGTGGCGCGTTGGCGCCGGGCCTAATGGCTGAACTGGGCTACCTGCATTTGGAAGCCGGAAACACGGCGGAGGCGCTTCGATACTTTCAAGAGGAGCGTTCGCGTTTCCCTGAGTCTGCGAAACTGATGGATCGGATGATCGACGGCTTGAGCGGCACAGGCGCCGCTAGAGGGACAAACTGATGCGCATCTTTCGCACCTTAGCCGTGACCGCTCTTGCGTGCGGCGGCTTGGCACTTGGCGCATGCGTAACGGCACCCCCGCCGAAGAGCTATGCCGCGATGAGGGCAGAAAATCCGCGTGGAATTCTCGTGGTGCCCGCCCTGAATACGACCGTATCCGTAGACGCGGCGGATTATTTCGTATCGACAATTTCTCGGCCGATCGCGGAGCGTGGCTACTATGTTTTCCCTGCTCACATGGTCAAGCGACTCCTGGAAGACGAGGGCCTTTCTGATGCAGGCCTAGTCCATCAGGCGGATGCTTCAAACTTCGGACGGATTTTTGGCTGCGATGCCGTAATGTTCGTGGAGATCATGCGCTGGGAGTCCCAGTATATCGTCATCTCCACGTCAACGAACGTGGAGTTTCAGTACACGCTGAAAAGCTGTGAAACCGGAGACACCTTGTGGGTAGATAGACAATCAATGTCATACAGCCCTCAGGCATCAAACTCAGGCAACCCTTTAGCTGATCTGCTCGTCCAAGCGATCGTATCAGCAGTGGAAAAGGCTCAGCCGAACTATATTCCGCTCGCCCAACAGGCCAACTTGATCGCGACCCACACAGTCGGCCGCGGGTTGCCCGCAGGACCGTATGCTCCTGGATACAATCTAGATCGATCGCAGTTCCCCGATTAAGCGTCGCGCGTCGATCTAACACCCTGCTGGCGAAAACTTGCTCGTAGGCTCTGGGGAATGGGCCGATCAGATCCCCGGGTCGTGGCCGGCTGGGGCGGCCCACCCATGTCAGAGTGAGCCTAAGGGCGTGGCCCACTTTGAGCATGGGGGGGCCGCTTACACACTCTGGTCCTGCGACGGCGTTCTATCTGACCGCTTCAGGCGGAGCTTTCCCGCCATCTTCGGTTGACTGAACCCTACAGAAGGTCTGCTCTCCACCCTCGGCCGACAGTCCGCTTCCGACCCCTAGCGGACATTGCGGGCCGGCCATACGGTAAGGCTATGCAGAACACACGACCTCCCATGGACCCCTTCGCCATCGGATTATCCGGTGGGGTGGGTGCGGGATTGGGACAATACTTCCTGAGCGGCCAGTCGATCCCTGTGGCGGTCGGCACTGCTGTTTGCGTGGGGATAGGGATCTACTATTTCGTAATCTACCTGAACCGACCGGATGGTCGGCTGTGATCGCACTTCGCTTATACGGCACACGCCCATGCCAGCAGATGGCTGTCGGCTTTACGCCCTGAGGCGGCGGACCGCTCTCGACCCATTGCGGACCTTGCGACCGTTCTCCGCGATGGGCCGGGTTTGGCTCATGGGACACCTTTGGAAGGTCCGCTCCTTGTCATTAAACCTCGCCCGGGCGGCAATGCGAAGGCCAGTACAAGGACGAGAACGGCGATCAGGCCGGGGAGACTGGCCTCCAGACCGAAAGCGCCGCCGGTCAGCCAGTCCATGCCCCTATCCCGGACCGGACTAAGAAGGCTCGGCTCGGCGGCCCCGCTCACCCCGAAGCCCAGCGCGATCCCCTGGGTGACATTGGCCATGAAGTGCAGGCCTATCGGCAGGGCGAGGCTACGCGTTCGGACATAGGCTAGTCCGAACAGGATCGATGCGGCGAAGATGTTGATGCCCGCCCAGATCCGCGTCGCACCCTCCAAGCCGGGATTGCCGAGGTGGGTCAGCACGAAGAGCAGGCCGATCACAATTTGCGCCGGCCAGAGCCCGATCCCGGCGATAAGGCGCTGAAACAGCACGCCGCGGAACAACAGTTCCTCAGCCACGGCGACGCCCGCCATCAGCAGGACGGCGGACCACAGCTGCGTTGGGTTCGCCGCAGCAACCTCCCAGCGCACCCAACCCCCGAGCATCAGGGCCAGGGCCGGGGCCGCCATCAACAAGCCGCCCAAGGCAGCGCCGAGGCAGAGATGCGCGATCCAGCGCAGGTCCGGTCGCCCCGTCACCTCGAGTACGGACCGTCGGCGGAGCGCCTGAACAGCCAGGGTCGCAAGGGCAATGATGATGACCTGATCGAAGATGGTGATCTCGCGGCCGAGGTAGGCCGAGACGAGAATGGCGGGCGCCAGCAGCGCCCCGAGCAGGACGAGAAAGGCCGCGACCCACCATCCGTTTCGAAGCCGCCTGTCGCGATTGACGAAAGCCACGGTGAACCATGAGGGCATGAGACGACTCCATCGACGGTGCAGGTTTGAGGTTGAAGGATTTGCCCTTAGTCCGCCATCGGCAGGGCTTCGCCGGTTGCAGGAGGGCGATCCCCGCTCCTCAAGAGGCTGACCAGTCCGGCGAGGAGAGCGAGCACGCCGCCGATCCCCAGTCCGAGCCGCGGCGCGGTCCCGAAAGGCGCCAGTGTGAAGAGCAGGGTCATGAGGACGGCTCCGGCGGTCTGGCCGGTCAGCCGTGCAGTCCCCTGCAGGCCGCCCGATGCCGCGCTGCGCGCCAGTGGGGCTGCAAGGAACATGTTGCGGTTGTTCGGAGTCTGGAACAGGCCGAACCCCATGCCGCAGGCCGCGGCGAACACGAGCATCGGCCGGACATCTTCCGCCAGGGGCCACAGCGCGGCGCTGACGAGCCCAAGCGCGAGAATGAGGCCGCCGGCCGTGCACAACCAAGCGGTGGAGAACCGGTCAGCGAGCCGGCCCGCCGCAAGGGCCGTGAGGGCCACACTGAGCGGCCAGACCGTCATATAGACGCCCGTCGCGGAGGGCGACTGGCCGAGCACCTGTTGAAGATAGAAGGGCAACGCCACCATCGCCGCGGTCTGGCCAGTGAAGCAGAGGACCGAGGCGATCACCGAGAGGCGAAGAGACGTTTGCCGCAGGAGGTCGAGGGGAACCAGGGGCGCCGCCTTGGGCCCCTCCCTGCGAACCAGCAGGCCGATGCATACAAGGCTCGCGGCGGCCAGGCCGCCCGCGAGGACCGGCTGCGCCGGAAGAAGCTGGGCTCCGACGAACACACCGGCGAACATCCCGCCGCTCAAGGCCATGCTGGCGAAGTCCAGCCGCTGGGAACCGGACGGCGAGCGGGGCAACTGCCGGCAGGCCAAGAGAACTACGATGCCTATGGGAACATTGGCGAGGAAGAGCGACGGCCATTCTGCGGTGGAGAGGATCAGCGCCCCGACGCCGGGTCCGGCGGATGAGGCGAGGGCCACCGTCAGCGCGTTCCAGCCGATGGCCGCGCCGAGCCGGTGGGGCGGCACGGAAAATCGCAACAGGGGGACGCCAAGTGCGAGGATCGCAGCGCCCCCCAATCCCTGCAGGGCCCGGGCCGCGACCAGCCATGGGAGCGTCGGCGCACAGGCGCTCAGCACCGAAGCCCCGATGAACAGCCAGGCCCCCGAGGCGAAGACCCGGCGATAGCCCAGCCGTTCGCCCAGGGCGGCGGCGGGCAGCAGGGCGACGAGCAGGGCCGTCTGGTAGGCGGTGACAACCAGCACCGTCGCGGCCGGAGACACGCCAAGCGCGCTGGCGATCGTCGGCAGGGCCAGGTTCGTCATCCCGGCGTCCAGCACCACCAGCGTCATCGCCATCAGGACAGCGGCAACAGCCAGCCCGCGCCCGGGGTTTGCCAGCGGGCCTTCGGTGGTCGCGGCAGGCCTGGTATCCGGCGTTGGCGGCCGCGCCGGGCCCGCCGCCGCGGAGTCGGGCTCAAGAGGCATCATGCCAGCGCGTCCGTGGTCCAGACGCCGTCGCGGCAAACGTACCGGGTCAGGCGGTGGTGTTCCCGGTCCTCCACCCGCAGATCACGCTCGGTAAAGCGGAACAGCAGGGCCGTATCGCTGACGCAGCGGGTGTCGTGGATGTCGCCCGGCAGGTAGAGCTGGGCCTGTCCCGCGCGAACCAACGTTGTGTTCCGCCTGACCAGCCGGACCGCGCCGTCGTCGGACTCGCTACGGGCATAGGTTCTCATCTCTATTTCACCGCGCTGGATTCCGTAGAGCACCCAGCTGCGGCCATGGTCGTGCGGCGGGCGATAAAGCCCGGCCTGTTCGGTGTGGCCCAACAGCATGAACCCATGGTCCAGGTCGCGGTGGAGCTCCGCCGAGGCCGGCGCCTCCTGATGGAGCCTCGCCAGCCAGGCCTCTTCGGGGGAGGCGCGGAGAAGGCTCTCCATCGCCGCCTGACACGCCTCCGCCAACTCGCTCGTCAGGGGTCCCCAACGAGACCGAACGTCGTCGGTGAACGACTGCAGCGCTGTTCTGTCCATGAGCCTTGCCTCCGCTTGATCGCGTGAAGGCTACGGGCCTTGGGAAATTGCGGAAGACGCATCATTTGCATGGTATAGCTGCAGCGGACGCCATATCGGCGTAACGGTGACGGATGGCCCTCCCGGACCTCAATCTGCTGGTGGTTCTCGACGCGCTTCTGGCCGAGGGAAGCGTGGCGGGCGCCGCCCGGCGACTTCGGTTGAGTCCTTCCGCGATGAGCCGCGCGCTCGGGCGGGTGCGTCAGGCCACAGGCGACCCGCTGCTGGTGAGGGCCGGCCGCGGTCTCGTTCCGACGCCGCGGGCGGCTGAACTTCGGGAACGCGTGCGGCAGGTCGTCGAGGAAGCGGGCGCGGTCTTGCGGCCGGACGACGGGATTGAGCTCAGGACGCTATCCCGCACCTACACACTGAGGACCAGCGACGGCTTTGTGGAGACCTTCGGGGCCTCTCTACTCTCGCGGGTCGCAGACGAAGCGCCGGGCGTGCGGCTATTCTTTCTTCAGAAGACCGACAAGGACAGCACGCCGCTGCGCGATGGGCGAGTTGATCTGGAAACGGGGATCATCGAACCCGCGACCGGCCCCGAAGTGCGAAGTCAGGCCCTGTTCCGGGACCGGCTCGTGGGCGTGGCGCGCAAGGGGCACCCGCTCGACCGCAAGCCGCTGACTGCGGCGGCCTGGTCGCAGGCCTCTCACGTCCTCGTTAGCAGAAGCGGCCTTGAAGAGGGCGCGGTCGACCGACCGTTCCTGCCGCCGGGGACCGAGCGTCGTGTCGGGACAATCGTCAGTGGTTTTTCAACCGCCCTGTCGCTGGTGCGGGCCTCGGATCTCGTCGCTACGGTGCCGGACCGGCACACCTCAAGCCTGCGGGATGATCTGTTCAGTTTCCCCCTGCCGGCGCCCACCGAGGCGTTCACGGTGTCGATGCTTTGGCACCCCCGGATGGATTCCGATCCAGGGCATCGCTGGCTGAGAGGCTGCGTGCGGGCGGTGTGCGGTCAAACGGCCGGCGGCCGGGTTTAACACCACTCGGACCAACGGCCGCTATTGGGGGCCGGCTGGGTGTCTGCTTCTGGCGCAAATCGGACCTCGATCGGTTCGGCGGCCTACGTCCGCTTTCCGGACGGATGGTCTACCTTGCTTGAAGGGGACATCTGGAGGTGGACGTCATGGCGCAGGGCGACTTATTCAAATTTCCGAAGAAGCCTTGGAACGCTGGCCGCATAGTCGGGGCCAAAGCCCCGCTGAAGCCGAAGCACATCTGGGCAATCCGTCAGCAGTTGAAGTCGGCGGGTCGCGTTCGTGATTTAGCTCTGTTCAACCTGGCACTGACGCCAAGCTAAGGGGCTGTGATCTGGTGAGGCTGCGCTTGAGCGATTTGGGTCAGGGCTGGGCGGTACGCGAGCGATCGATCATCATCCAGCAGAAGACTGGCCGGCCCGTCCCGTTTGAGATCACTCCGCCCGCCCGGGACTCTCTCGCTCGCTGGATCGAAATTCGGGGCCAGCGCGAAGAGGACTGGATATTCCCCAGCCGTATACGGCCCGGGGATCACCTCGGAACTCGACAGTACGCTCGCCTCGTTGATCAGTTGGAGCAGATGATTGATTTGGATTCCGGCAGCTACGGCACCCATAGCCTGCGACGGACGAAAGTGGCGCTCATCTACAAGAAGACCGGGAACCTGCGCGCATGCCAACTGCTGCTCGGCCATGGAAAGCTGGAGAGCACCGTGCGCTACCTCGGGATCGGGGGAGACGACGCTCTAGCCCTGTCTGAGCCGGTTGAACTCTAGACCATACTTCCGGAAAGCGGACTCT